>Ga0207665_10000303_pt1 | contig 34072 bp, 41 predicted proteins | sample LARL112metaG_FD_184351 | JGI IMG/M metagenome (GOLD analysis project Ga0207665, IMG submission 184351) | Corn, switchgrass and miscanthus rhizosphere microbial communities from Kellogg Biological Station, Michigan, USA - LAR L11-2 metaG... | ecosystem: Host-associated > Plants > Roots >... | reverse complement strand
GCGGGGCAGGTACGCTGACCTATGTGGGACGGTTCGATCTGGCCGAGTTTGCCGTCGTGCTTGAACCGAGCGAGCCCTTACGCACTGCGCGGCGCGCCTTCTATGCCGCAATGGTGGCGTTGACCGATGCCCTGCGCGCGTATGCGCCGCCGAACAAGGCGATCGCGATCGACTGGCCCGATGCAATTCGTATCGACGGCGGGCTTGTTGGTGGCGGGCGGCTTGGCTGGCCCTCGTCCGCGAAAGAGGATGAACCGCCGCGCTGGCTGGTGTTCGGCGCCATGATCCGGACGGTCGCAATGACCGACCGCGATGCGGGCGTGCATCCGCTCGCTTCCGCACTCGACCAGGAGGGCTTTGGCGAGGCCGGTGCGATTCAGATCACGGAGAGCTTTGCGCGGCATCTGATGCTCGTCGCCGACGCCTGGCAGGTCGACGGTTTCGCTGCCGTCGCAAACGAGTTCCTGCTCCGGCTGGCGCGCCAGCGGCAGACCTCTCATGTGATCGCCGACAATGGCGACCTTCTTGTCCGCAGGACCGGGACGAGCAAGAGTGAACGTCGCGATTTGGAAAAGGCGTTGCGTGCGCCTTCGTGGCTCGATCCAGAATTCGGAGGACCACGCTTGTGAAGCTCTTGCGTACCATCGCGCTCGATCTCTCCGACACTTTCGTTTTCGACGTGGCGGCGGAGCCTGGCGATTGGGCCGTGTCCGGCGCATTCCGCTTCTGTAATCGCGATCCGGCGAAACTGAGCGGCAAGGACCGCTCGGCGTTCCGCAGCGGTTTTCTCGGCGTGCAGTCCTGGGGCTGGTCGACGCTGGCGCAAATCGTTCACGCCTCTGAGGATGATTGCCACAGATTGGTGGAACTGCTTGCAAGGCAACTGGTCGAACGGTTCGGGGCGCCGGATCCAGCGACCGCGCGCCTGGCGGCGGAAGAAGAGGTGAGATTTGCGCAATCGCTCTGCACCCATCCGGTAAGCACGCTGATCGCCGTCCACCGCTCGGCAAGCGACGGCGAGGTTCGCGAGTCGTTCCGCAGATTGCAACTGCGAGAGGGGCAGGGTCACGGCAAGGCGTTCTCCTTCATGGAAATCGAGGATGACACCGAGCCCGACGGCGATCTCAATCTTGCGAACATGAGTGAGGAGCCGCCGCGCCGATGAGGGATTTCTGGATCGCCTGCGGCCACCACCTGCTCGATCGCGATGCGAGCGGCGCGCTCGTGGTCACAGATGAGTTCCTGAAAGCCTATATCGCGCGTCCCGAACTGATGCCTCCGGACGGCGCTTGCGCGGTCGAGCGCAGGCTGCACCGGGAGATGCTCGCAGACCCGAGCCGGGCAGTTGCTGCCGAGGAAATTGCCACGATTGCCGATCCGGACGCACGAGAGAATTGGCAATTCGTGCTGGCCTTTCGCAAGCTCCTGCTGCGTGAGCCTACCTTGGAAGCGGCGTATCTTGCATTGGTTCGGTCGGGGTCCGTCAACTTGCCGCCGCTGTTCGTGAATCATCTCGTGCACGCGATCCTGCGAAACGCACTCGATGGCTGCGAGGATCCGTTCGTGCTGCGTGCGGCTGAACTGTTCTTCCGGCCGCAGCGTATCGTGCCGCATGATCTTTCGTTGCTGCTGGGTGACGAGGAAGTCATCGGTGGAGCAAGCCCGACGCCTGTGCTGTCGCTGATGTCCATGTTAGGGGCCGCGAACGCCGCCGGGGTCGACGTATTAAGTGAGGGAAATGCCGACAGCTACTGGCGGCGCAGCGATCAATTCGATCTTGCGCTTGATTTCACGGGTGGAACGCGAGGGCCGGGAGCGCTGGCGGAGGCCATGAGGTGCTGGATTTCCCACTTGCTTGGAGTTGACGTCGCAATCGAGCCGCTGACCGCGCTGCGTGATGCGAAGCTGACCTGGTACGTTGGGCTCGATGCTGAGGCCACCCGCATGGGCGACCGGCTTTGGCATGGAGAGGCGTTGGATGACGGCGCTGCCAACCGTGTCCTGGCATTGTTCCGGCTCACCTTTTCTGATGCCCGCCTGGTCGTTGATGCCGTGGGAGGCGAGCCGGTCTACCTGATCCTTGCAATGACCTCCGACCGGCTGGTGCGGATGAAGCCGCAGAATCTGCTGACGGGGTTGCCGATCAAGCACCTGGAGGCTGCAACGTGAGCCTCTGCGCCTTGCCGCTGTTGCGCATTTCTGTCGGCGTCGTGGTGGAGCGCCGCAGGACAGATTCCCCGTGGATCGATTTTGTCTGGCGCGGCATCGGAGTCTTGCCGGACGAGCCGGAAATGACGCCGTGGACTGTCCTGCGCGAACAGCAGGGAACGACGCTCTTTTATGCTGGAAGCGCGACTGTCGATCTTTATCGGTCGGAAACTGCGCGCTACCGCGACAATCTCGCCACCGGCGCTCCCAGTGTATGGATCGTATTGACTCCTTCCGAAGGTGCTTGGCCCTATGCTGTTTCGGCCGTCACCGCAGATCCGGCAGAAGGGGAGGCATTCACGGAAGCCGGTGCCAACCTGGTCGAAGCTGTGCCGATGCCCGAGGTGCTGCATGAGGCGATTGAAAATTTCATCGCCGAGCACCACGTCGAGCCGGAGTTCGTCAAGCGCGAGCAGCGCCGCGCCGATCCGGAGGCGCTTGCGCGGCGGCGCCACGAAGGTGGCCACGAATGAGCGATGAGCAATTCCTGGCGCGCTGGTCGCGCCGCAAGCAAGAGGTGAGGGCCGGATACGCTGAACCGGCGCCGGAAGGTGCTGAGGCGCAAGCGCCGGCGCCGTCCGAGGCCGCCGCGGAGCCGGTTCCCCAGGAAACGGATCTTTCCGAGCTGCCCCCGATTGAATCGATTGACGCTGCTACTGACATCGCCGCCTTCCTGCGCAAAGGCGTTCCGCAGGAGTTGAGCCGTGCGGCGCTTCGTCGCGCCTGGAGCGCCGATCCCGCCATCCGGGATTTCGTTGGGCTCGCCGAGAACGCCTGGGACTTCAACGACCCGAATGCCATGCCCGGCTTTGGTCCGCTCGATTGTTCGGCAAAGCAGGTTGACGCACTCGTCCGCCGCATCGTTGGGGGCCTGGTGCAGGCCGCCGAGGGACTTCCCGTTTCGCCGGCAGAAACGGCCCAAGATCCCATGCCATCGGCCTCGATGGAACCGGATTTCGGGCAAGCGTCAAAGCCGCCGATCGGTGATGCTAAAACCTCCGACGAGCCCGCAGCCGCGGAATTGCCGTCTTCTGCTGCGGTGCAACCGGTAGATGCAGGCGAAGAGGCTCCCTGTCCGCGCCGCACGCATGGCGGCGCGCTGCCTCGATAAGGTGCGACCAAATGCTATAGCCTCAAGCTATGCCACGCGATTGACCGCTTCCCGACGCGCGCCTACTTTTTCCTGAGCAAACGCAATCGAGTGCTTGACCCCTGGGATGGGAGGTCGCCGTGCGCGATGCGGGACTTGAACGCGCCATTGATGCAGCCGGGGGCGTTGCCCAGCTTGCCCGAAAGATCGGCATTGCCCAGCCCTCGGTATCGAACTGGGACAGGGTTCCCGCACAACGTGTGATTGCAGTAGAGGCGGCGACGGGCGTCTCGCGCAAAGAGCTTCGTCCTGATCTCTACAGTGAACCTGCCGAGTTGGCAGACGCGGTTGATCCGATCGAGTCGGGCCGCGCACAGGAATACGCGCTGCTTGCAACCCTTCTCTCGTCCGCGCCATCGGCTGCATTGCTCGAACGGATCGTGCGACTGAACGGCGATGCGACGCCGCTCGGGCGCGCCCACGCGGCCCTCGCAGAGGCCGCATCGATAGCGGCTCTACCCGATGTCGAGCGCGAATATTTCGATCTGTTCACAGGTCTCGGCCGTGGCGAGCTGCTGCCTTACGCATCCTATTACCTGACCGGATTTCTCAACGAACGTCCGCTGTCGCGCCTGCGCGACGATCTCGCCGCGCTCGGCATCGAGCGCGTGGAGAACAATTTTGAGCCTGAGGATCACGCGGCGACGTTGTGCGAGGTCATGGCGGGCCTTGCCGCGGCGCGCTTCGCGGTCTCGCCGGAAACACAGCGCGCCTTCTTCGAGAAGCATGTGTCGCGCTGGATGGGACGTTTGTTCGCCGACATGGAGAAGGCGGAAAACGCCAAATTCTACCGGTCGGTTGGAACGCTTGGACGAGTTTTTCTGGAAATAGAATCGGAAGCTTTCACATTCGCCAACTGACCAGCGCCGCTGGTCCGGGAGAGATGCGATGAGAGACGAGAAGAAAACGACAGTCGGCCGCCGCGACTTCCTTCGCAAGGTCGGCATCGGCACGGTCGGCGCCGGTGCCACGCTGGCGACGCCGCTCGTGGCGCCGGCTCAGGCCGACAGCGAGACCGACGATGAGAAACGCAAGGCGCGCTACAAGGAGACCGATCATGTGAAGGCCTATTACCGCGTCAATCGTTATCCTGGTTGAGGGAGGCGGCCGTGCTGATCAAGAGAACACAACAGCGCTTTGAAACCGATCGTCGCGGATCAATGGCCGCAGCCCTGTCCGGGCAAAGCGAGGGTCTCGACCGCCGCACCTTCCTGCGTCGGTCCGGTCTTGCCGGCGGCGCGCTCGCCGCAATCGGCACGCTGCCGGTCGGCAGCGTCCGCGAGGCGAAAGCGGCAGTCGCAGGTCCCCTTACATCCGGAGCGACCGTTCGAAAGAGCATTTGCACGCATTGCTCGGTCGGATGCACCGTGACCGCCGAGGTGTTGAACGGAGTGTGGATCGGCCAGGAGCCGACCTGGGATTCCCCGATCAATCGTGGATCGCACTGTGCCAAGGGCGCTTCGGTGCGCGAGCTGGTGCATAGCGATCGGCGGCTGCGCTATCCGATGAAGCTCGTGGGCGGGCAATGGACGCGCGTGCCCTGGGACACCGCGATCAACGAGATCGGCGACAAACTGCTCCAGGTGCGCGAGACGTCGGGTCCCGATTCCGTCTATTGGCTCGGCTCGGCCAAGATGACCAACGAAGGTGCCTATCTGTTTCGCAAGCTTGGTGCGTTCTGGGGCACCAACAACACCGACCATCAGGCTCGCATCTGCCATTCGACGACCGTCACCGGTGTAGCCAACACCTGGGGCTACGGCGCGATGACGAACAGTTTTAACGACATCCGCAATGCGAAGACCCAGGTCATCATGGGGGGCAATCCTGCCGAGGCCCACCCGGTGTCGTTGCAGCACCTGCTCGAGGGCAAGGAGCTTCAAAAGGCCAACTTCATCGTCATCGACCCGCGCCTCACCCGAACCGCTGCCCATGCGACCGAATATGTGCGCATGCGGCCGGGCACCGATATCCCGGTGCTGTACGGCATGATGTGGCACATCCTCCAGAATGGTTGGGAGGACAAGGAGTTCATCAGGCAGCGAGTCTATGGGTTCGACGATCTCCGGAAAGAAGTGGAGAAGTGGAATCCGGAAGAGGTCGAGCGCGTCAGCGGCGTTCCCGGCGAACAGCTAAAGCGCGTGGCCAAGATGTTTGCCACGGAGAAACCGTCGACGCTGATCTGGGCCATGGGCCAGACCCAGAAAACCGTCGGCACCGCCAATGTGCGGGCGAGCTGCATCGCACTGTTGATGACCGGCAATGTCGGCGGCCCCGGCATGGGCGCCAACATCTTTCGGGGCCACGACAACGTGCAGGGAGCGACCGACGTCGGGCTCGATATCGTCACGCTGCCGTTCTATTACGGCCTGGCCGAGGGCGCCTGGAAACATTGGTCGCGGGTATGGGAAGTCGACTACGAGTTCCTGAAGTCGCGCTTTGACTCCAAGCAGATCATGGAAACCCCCGGCATCCCGCTTACCCGCTGGTTCGAAGCGGTGACACTGCCGAAAGATCAGGTCGCGCAGAAAGACAATGTGCGCGCGGTTTTCGTGCAGGGACACGCCAGCAACAGCATCACGCGCGTGCCCGAATCCCTCAACGGCCTGAAGGCGCTCGAACTGCTTGTCATCGCCGACCCGCATCCGACCACCTGGGCATCGCTTGCCGTGGAAGCGGGACGCAAGGATGGCGTTTACATTCTTCCGGTTGCCACGCAATTCGAATGCAAGGGCTCGCGCGTGGCCTCGAACCGCTCGCTGCAATGGGGCGAGCAGATCGTCAAGCCGGTGTTCGAATCCAAGGATGACCTCGAGGTCATGTATCTGGTGGCGAAGAAGTGCGGCTTTGCCGACAAGATGTTCAAGAATATCAAGGTCGAGAACAATCTGCCCGAGGCCGAGGATATCCTGCGCGAGATGAATCGCGGCAGCTGGTCGACCGGTTACTGTGGCCAGTCGCCCGAGCGCCTCAAGGCGCATATGAAGAACCAGGCCAAGTTCGACTTTCTGACGATGCGGGCGCCGAAGGACGATCCGGAAGTCGGTGGTGATTATTACGGCCTGCCTTGGCCGTGCTGGGGCTCGCCGGAAGTCAGGCATCCTGGCACGCCGCTGCTCTACAACACCAATCTGAGTGTGATGGATGGCGGCGGCACGTTCCGGCCGCGCTTTGGCGTCGAACGCGAGGAGAAGCTTGCCGACGGCACGACGCGAAAGGTGAGCCTTCTGGCGGACGGGTCCTATTCCAAGGATTCGGAGATCAAGGACGGCTATCCGGAATTCACGCTGGCGAGCCTGAAGAAGCTCGGCTGGGACAAGGATCTCACCGAGGCGGAGATGGCCACGATCACGAAGGTCAACTCCGCCAATCCGGATGCGGTGTCATGGTCGCTCGATCTGTCAGGCGGCATCCAGCGTGTGGCGCTGATGCACGGCTGCGTGCCTTACGGCAACGGCAAGGCGCGCATGAATGCGTTCGGACTGCCCGATCCCATACCGGTCCATCGCGAGCCGATCTACACGCCACGCGTCGATCTGGTTGCGAAATATCCGACACTGCCGGATGCAAAACAGTTCCGAGTGCCCAATGTCGGCTTCTCGGTGCAGAAGGCGGCGGTCGAGAAGGGGATCGCCAAGCGATTCCCGCTCATCCTGTCCTCCGGTCGGCTCGTTGAGTACGAGGGCGGCGGCGAGGAGACACGCACCAATCCCTGGCTCGCCGAACTCCAGCAGGACATGTTCATCGAGATCAGCCCCGCTGATGCTGCCGACCGCGGCATCAAGGACGGCGGCTGGGTCTGGGTCACCGGCGCCGAAAACAACTCGCGCGCCAAGATGAAGGCGCTCGTTACCGAGCGCGTCGGCAAGGGCGTCGCGTGGATGCCCTTCCACTTCGGCGGCTGGTTTGCCGGCAAGGACCTTCGCGGCAATTACCCGAAGGGCACTGATCCGATCGTGCTCGGCGAAAGCGCCAATACGATCACCACCTACGGATACGATCCGGCGACCGGCATGCAAGAACCCAAGGTCACCCTCTGCCAGATCGCGGCGGCATAAGGAGCAACGACGATGGCACGTATGAAATTCCTCTGCGACGCCGACCGTTGCATCGAGTGCAATGCCTGCGTCACCGCCTGCAAGAACGAGCACGAGGTGCCTTGGGGCATCAACCGGCGTCGCGTGGTCACCATCAACGACGGCAAGCCCGGCGAACGGTCGGTCTCGATGGCCTGCATGCACTGCACCGATGCGCCCTGCGCGGCGGTTTGTCCGGTTAACTGCATTTACACAACCGCCGACGGCGTCGTGCTTCACTCCAAGGATCTCTGCATCGGCTGCGGGTATTGCTTCTACGCCTGTCCGTTCGGCGCGCCGCAATATCCGCAGGTCGGCAACTTCGGCTCGCGCGGCAAGATGGACAAGTGCACCTTCTGCGCTGGAGGGCCCGAGGCCGACGGCAGCAAGGAAGAATACGAGAAATACGGCGCGAACCGCCTCGCCGAGGGCAAATTGCCGCTGTGCGCCGAGATGTGTTCGACCAAGTCGCTGCTTGCAGGCGACGGCGAAGTCATCGCCCAGATTTACAAGGAGCGCGTGATGAAGCGCGGCTACGGCTCCGGCGCCTGGGGCTGGAAGACCGCCTATCGCGAGACGATCGAGTCCTGACGACAACATCGTCTGCGGTCGCTCAAAATCGGGAGGAACTTATGGCGTGTTTTACACGGTTTATACGGCTCGCCGTTGGCGCGGGCGCGCTCCTTCTGCTTTTCTTCGCCGCTTCGCCGTCCATTGCCCAACAGGTCAACCCCACCGCCAGTTCGGTCAAGGAGCAACAGCTTCTGCAGGAGATGAACCGCATCCATGGTCGCGTCAGCATTCCTGATCAGCGCTCAGGCGTACTCGAACAGCCGGCAGGCCGCGAATGGCGGCATTTCCGGGACGTGACGCTGCGCTGGATCGGCGGCATCGCCATCCTTGGCATGCTCGCGGTGCTGATCATCTTCTATCTCAGCCGCGGCATGGTGCGGCTGGAGAGCGGTCGTTCCGGCCGGACGATCGTGCGCTTTACGTCGTTCGAGCGCTTCGTGCATTGGATGACCGCGACCTGCTTCATCGTTCTTGCGATTTCCGGATTGAACATTACTTTCGGCCGGCCACTGCTCCTGCCGCTGATCGGCCACGAGGCATTTTCAGAATGGTCGCAGTGGGCGAAGTATGCACATAACTATCTCAGCTTCCCGTTCGCGATCGGCGTCGTGCTGCTCTTTTTGATGTGGATCGCCGGCAATATCCCGAACAAGGTGGATGTCGACTGGGTGAAGCGCGGCGGCGGTATAGTAGGTCACGATCATCCGCCGGCCGATCGCTTCAACGCCGGCCAGAAGGCGATCTACTGGATCGTGGTCATCGGCGGCGGTCTGGTCGCAGCCACCGGATACGAGTTGATGTTCCCCTTCTATCTGTCAGGCATCGAGGGGATGCAGCTCGCGCAAATGGTCCACGCAACCGTGGCAGTGCTGTTCGTGGCGGTCATGCTGGCCCACATCTACATCGGTACGATCGGTATGGAAGGGGCCTTCGAAGCGATGGGGAGCGGCACCGTCGATGTCAACTGGGCCAAGGAGCACCACAGTCGCTGGCTGGAAGAGGAGAATGCCCGCGCCGAAGCCGATGCGCGGTCCCGGCCGGCGGTCACTGCGGCAGAGTAGGGATCGCGCGACCCGTAACGCGCAAGCGCTTCAGAGCCGCACACCTGTCGTCGCGAACGCTTCCTGTACGGGTTCCTGGACCCGGTCAAGGACGATAAAGCCGGCCACCGCAATCACGATTGCGGCCGCGCAGGCGAGCAAGAAGGCTTTCATGGTGGGGCTCCGCAGGAGATCGACGGTTAGTTTATACGAGCGGGCGTGCTGAGGACAACTGAATCGGCCGCGCGCCAAAATTCGAGTCGTTGGGCAATTGTTCGCTCGCCGTGGCGGCGGCCGGGGCGGAGGAGGGTTATCCCGGAAGGCACAGCCAAGACCGACGGCGGGCATCCTGCGGACGCCATGCCGGAACCAATCGTCCTATTTGCTGTCAATCAGCTCGTTCTAAGCATGTCCGGTTTCGCCCCACCGTGAAATCAGTGTGGGCTCGAACATCGTCGCCTGCTTGCCCTCGTCGGTGGCGAGCCATTCGTTTAGTTCGCGATCCGACTTTGGCTGGCGACCCTTCATGCCTTCGAAGAAATCACACAGGATCTGGGCTTGGGTTTTCTCAGCTTTCTTTTTTTCGCTCATGGTGACTGCTCCATGGTTTGCGAGGCGAAGGGCATCATCCGCTCCCTTGCAGCCAAGGCGCGCGACGATCTGGTCGCATTGATCCAGATCAATCTATGAAACGATCAGAGGTGTGCGCCGCGATAAGCTCGCCGGTTTCAAGCGGCCGCGTTCGGCCGATTTTCGTCGATACGACTACTACAAGTCTTGTCATTCCAGTACGTGGTGGCCGGCAGCTTGTCCGCCATCGACGTGAAGTATTTCTCCTGTCACAAACCCGGCGCCATCGAGGTAAAGGACCGCGTCCACAATGTCCGATACATCTCCCATCCTGCCCATGGGATGCAGTGCCGCCAATGCCTGATGCGCTTCAGCGGGGTGCATCGGCGTCTTTATTATGCCCGGGGATACCGCGTTCACGCGAATTCCAGTCCTCGCATACTCAATCGCGAGCGCTTTGGTCGCCGCGCTTAGGGCTCCCTTCGTGAGTGAAGCCAACACTGCGGGGATGCTTGTCATCGGCTGGTCGACCAGACTCGTGGTAATCGTGACGACGTGTCCATGTCCCTGTTTGCTCATCAATTCCAGGACACGCTGGGTCATGTGAAAGAAGCCCGTCACGTTTGTCGCAATGTAGGTCGCATAATCATTCTGCGAATAAAGAGTGAACGGCTTTGCCATGAACATGCCGGCGTTGTTGACCAGCGTATCGACACGGCCGAAACGCTCGACCGCCGTTCTGAACACCCTTTCCGCGGTGTCCGGGGCGGCGACGTCGCCTTGCACAGTCGCAATATTCGAGTCGGAGACCGGCTTGATCGACCGCGATGTCGCAACGACCCGGTAGTTACGATCTCTAAATGCTTGAAGAAGGCCTGCACCGATCCCTTGCGAAGCCCCCGTTACCACGGCTACCTTCTGCTCTGTGCTCATGATCTTTGTCCATCCAATTAGAGAAACCAGACTCCACTCGTCTCGCTCTGAAGCTCAGGTCTCTGCCTCGCTGCTGGCCATAAGCGGATCGTATTCGGGCCGCTTCAAGATCGCATGAAGCTGTCGACGTCGGACGCCGATGTTGCCTCCGCCAAAGACAGGAAGCGCGAGGGCGTCCTGGAGCAGACGTCCCAGCGGAAGCATGTGATCGTAGCTCTCGACTCCCACGACTCTCATGAGATCCGTAAGCACCCGCACCGCTGTCTCCGAACCATAGACTTTGGCTTCGATCGCCAGTTCATCCGCGCCGGGCGATTGAAAATCCACGCCGTGGCACGCGCGCCAGCACAGATAGCGAGTCGCCTCTATGGCCATCTTTGCATCCGCAAGCGCGTATCCAACCGCTTGATGCTCGATGACAGGCAAGATGCCGCCGCGCTTCTCGTTGCGTGCGAAATTCAGCGCGAAATCGAACGCCGCCCGCATCAACGCCACTGCGAAGATTCCCACCAGGGCGGCTGCACCAGTAAAACAGGCCGCTGTCAGCGCAAAACCGCCGCCCAGGCTTCCCAAAACATTATCCCTCGGCACGCTCACTCCTTCGAGCTGGAAGCACGGCAAGAGATGCGCACGATGTCCGACCGAATCGATTGCACGCTCCAGCACAATGCCTGGTGTTGGTCGCTCGACAACCAACACCGAAATCCCTCGTTCGGGAGGAACGTCCGGATCGGTGCGGCACAGTACCGACAGAAGGTCAGCGCCCTTGCGATCCCAACCAGTGGCCGATGAAACCCAGCTTTTTCGACCATCAATGGTCCACCTGTCGCCGAGGAGCCGGGCGGTGGTACGAACGCCCTCACCCGGTGGGGCAGATGCTGGATTGGCGCTGCCTCCCGGTTCAGTCGCGCAGAAGCTCGCCAGCGGCGCTCCGGCTTGCTTTAAGAATGGAACCAGCAGCCGGCTTCGCTGCTCCTTCGTGCCACCGATCAACAGCGGCAATAGACCAAGCACGGTGCCCATCAAGGTCAACGTCAGGCTGGCGTTCACCGCGTAAAGTTCCTCAACCATAATCGCAGTTTCAACCAGGCTCGTGTTCTCTCCTCCGGCGGAAACAGGGATACATTTTCGCAGAAATCCAGCGGCTATCATCGCCTCGTACGCAGGCTTCGTTGCCGCAAATCGTTCTTCCGGAGTAGCCAAAATCTCTGCCTTCGCCGTCTCGGATAGCACCTGCCTCGCGAAGTTGCGTGATTGCAGCTGCAATTCGCGCTGGTGCGCGGTAAGCCGAAAATCGATGGCCACGAAATCTCCCTCCTGTGAGACATCAAGGCCACCGCTACCGGAGTTGATCAGGAAAGTCTTGGACAGGAGTGCACGACGTCTTGACTTCGGGTGCACCAAAACTCCGTTGTCCAGGCTGGTTGTGAAACGGCGGCGCAGAAGGACCCGTTCGGCCTACCTAACCCACTTCCGCAGCAATCGATCTGCGAAGTTCTCGGGGAGTAATGCCATGGCTTCGCTTGAACAATCTGTTGAAGTGCGAAATGTCCCGAAAGCCGACCTCGAACGCAATTTCGGCGATTGTCCGCCGCTCTTGCCTGTCGATCAGACGTTGTGCGCAAAGAGCGACCCGCCTGTCATTCAGGTGTTGTCCCACCGTGCGGCCCGTTGCCGTAAACAGCTTGTGAACATAACGCTCCGAGCAACGGAACGTGCGGGCGAGCGATTCAGCTGAAAGATCAGGATCGGTGACGCAGCGACCAAGATGGTCGAGCATCATCGAAAGTAAAACGGGCTCCTTCGCTTGCGCTTGCGATCCATCCTCCTCCAGGTAGGCGGCTTGAGTGATCAGGTCAACGATGTGAGTGCCGTAGCGCGCCGAAACCTCCGATCCAGTCGCTTGGCCGAGGCAAAGTTCAGCATATCCATAGAGGATTTTGGAGAGAGCGCGGCCAGCTGGCGTTGAGGCGGTCCTGAGACTGGGCCTCTCGTAGAGTTTGCCTGGCAATAAGCAACGTGGCACGGCAAAGCAAAACAATCGGAAATCGCGAGCGTTTGCTATCTCGAAAGGTTCGGTCGTGTCGACGACGGCGAGGTCCCCGGGCCCACAGATTTGTTCATGGCCACGTTGCGTGTAGCGGCCCATGCCTTCGATTTGCAGATTGATGAAACAAAGGTCATCCGTGCTGCGAGCGATATGCGAGCGCAGCCTCAACACTCGGTGCCGGGTGGCAGTCACCAAGGACACCTTTATGCGACCAGCGTTGGTCCTGGTGATCGCCCCGCGAAAGGGCTGCTCGCCAAACTCACGGGGTTCAAGCTGGACAAACGCGGCTGCCAGATGGTTGGCCCAATTGCCGAAGGGCCGTTCCAACTGACGCGGTTCCGTCAACCACTCCATTGACCACACCTTGCGCTTTGCAAATCGATGGCCCCGCCCGTTTGGCAGAATACACCCTCCCATAGAGCGGTTCAACGCTACGACGCGGTCGATCTGCGTGAGGAATCTTCGCGAGATGCAAGCCGGATTTAACAGCGAGACCATCATTCCCTTGGACAGTGCGGGCCCTGATCGGTTTCGACAGTTGCGAATTTGGCAGGCGATGGGATCGCCGGGATGATCATGGTCCGGACGTCTGGTTCATTCCAGGCTCAATAATCGGTCGCTGCAGTCCAAGATTTCGATTCCCGGTTCTGCTAGCCGTTGCCAAACCGCTGAAAACGCCGGGAGGGTTTGATGGCTATCGATTTCACGCTGACGGCCCAACAGCGGGAGCTGCAGCTCGCAGCCCGCAAGTTTGCAAGAGAGGTGTTGACCAGCGCAGGCGCGGCCGAGTTGCTGGCGACGCCAGAGGAACGGTTTCTCGCCACGCGGCCCATTTATGAAGCGATGGTTGGCGCGGGCTACCTACGGAAATGCATCCCTGCACCTGCAGGTGGCGAAAATACCGGGCTTGTCGATATGGCCATTCTGGCCGAGGAATTCTACAGCATTAATCCAAGCGTGACCCTGACCATGCTCGGAACGGTGCTGGGTCTATTGCCAATTCTCTTCGGTGGGTCCCCGGAACAATGCGGGCGACTGCTCGCTCCGTTCCTTATGAAGCACGGGACGCCACTTGCCGCATTTTGCTTCAGCGAACCTGGCGGCAGCGCGAATGCCGACTCACCGCCGCCCGGGGACGGAGTGCGCACGACTGCGCGGCTTGCTGGCGACGACTGGGTCATCAACGGTCGCAAGAAATGGACGTCTTCGGCGACCGGGTGGAACCGCAGGGGCGCGGACATTTTAAGTGTCGTATGCCGAACCGATCCCAACGCGACTCCGGACAGGGCTATTTCGATCATAGCAGTGGAAGGGCCCTCATCCGGAATCGTGTTCGAACGGGCCATCAATTCGATCGGCCATCGCGCGCACCTGGTCCCGCAATTCAGCTTGCAGAACGTTGTCGCGCCGCGCTCCAACTTGTTGGGACACGAAGGTGGTGGTCTGGCATTGACTGCGACCGCGTTCACCGCCACAGCAGCCCTTGTCGGGATTCTTGGTGTTGCCTTGATGCGGGCGGCCTTCGAATTTGCGCTTCATTTTGCCCGCACTGAGAAGCGCGGCGGCGTTCACCCTATTATCCAGCACCAGGCCGTCGGATATGCGCTAGCCGACGCCAAGACCGCGATCGAAGCCGCGCGCTACCTCAGCTGGCGTGCATGCCATGCGCTCGATACCCAATCACCGGCCGCGGAAGAACTTGCCGTCCAGGCCAAGATCTACGGTTCCGAAACCGCAGTACGGGTGATCACCGATCTGCTGCGGGTCGTCGGCATCGAAAGCTACGATCATGACGCGCCGCTCGGGAGATTGCTGCAGGACGCCCTCGCGCTGCCGATTTTTGACGGCGGAAATATGGGCATCAGGCGACGTCAGCTGCACGCGATCTTCATGCGGCCCGACTATGACCATCTTGCTGCGAGCGGTGCAGCTGCCTGAAGCGCCAAAGGCTGTGTTCGTTGGCGCGAGCCGTTTTGAGAGCCAGGAGTCTTGGATGACCAAGCACGTTGCCGTCTCGGCCGGCGAAGCCGCGGATCGCCTTGCGATCCGGGAGCTCATCGAGGCCTACGCCCACTGCGCCGACCGTCGCGACGCACATGGCCAGATGGCGCTCTTTACGCCAGACACCCATTTTGTGGTGTATATGAACGCGAAAGATCCGAAGCCCTCGCAGGAGTTGCAGTCACGCGAGGCTCTCGCTCCCGTCTTCGCCGATCTGAACCAATATGATGCCACGACGCATTTCGTCGGACAGAGCACCATTTTTACGCTGACGGACGATCGCGCCACAGGGGAAACCTACTGCCTTGCGCATCACGTCAAGGCGGAACACGGAAGGCGGCGATTGATGGTCGCCTCGCTTCGCTACCTCGACACTTTCATCAAGATTGACGACGCGTGGCTCTTCGCCGAGCGCCTTCTCTACGTCGATTGGCTGGAGGAACGGGTCCCGTCATGAACGCTCTGCCGCCGGGTCAGGCACGTCTTGTTGTTGTGGGCGCGACGGGGATGGTCGGCGGATACGCCGTGCGCTACGCGCTCGACCATCCCTCTGTTGGGGTTGTGACGGCGATCGGGCGCAGAAAGCTTGGCATCGCACACCCCAAGCTAAAAGAAGTTCTGCATCAAGACTTCACGGACTGCTCCGCACTCGCGGCAGCGCTCTCGCACGAGGACGCGGCCGTTTTTTGTTTGGGCGCGTATACCGGCGCGGTGCCAGACGCGGAACTTCGCAAAATAACCGTGGACTACACCATTGAATTCGCGCGCGTGCTCCGCGGCAGCAGCCCTGATGCGGCTTTCTCGTTCCTGAGCGGAAGTGGCGCGGATCCCACCGGCCGAAGTCGAATGGCTTTCGCACGCTATAAGGGAGAGGCCGAGAAGGCGCTCCTCGCGGCGGGCTTCCCCCGCGCCTATATCTTCCGGCCGGCATACATCTACCCGGTCCTGCCGCGGGAAGAACCAAACTTCAGCTACCGCCTGTTGCGTGGCATCTATCCGGTCTTTCGGGTGTTGTTTCCAAACCTCGTCATTCGGGCTGACGACCTGGCCCGAGCTATGGTCGAGGTCGCTGTCCGGGCAACAGAGGAACGCGGAGGCCTGGTTTTAGAGAACCGCGACATTCGCGCTATGGAAGCCCGCCTGAGAGGTCAGTGAGGCGAGACAACGTGACGGCGGTCCGGGTCGCCACTTCGCCGAGCTAGCCGGCTCGCTTCGGCGAGACGAGGCGGTGCGCGCCGTCGTGATCGAGCGCGAAGACAGGATGAGCGCCGAGCATCTCTGTGTCGGGCACCAGAGTAAGATTGCGGTCGTCCAGAATCAGCCACTCTCCATCCACACGCGCCGCCAGCACCGCATGGTCCTCGTTTCGAACGAAATTTCGCAGGATGACGATCTTCATATCGTCGCGAGACAGTCCTGCCTCCAGCAGTGCGGCATATTTCACGATTGCGTAATCCTCGCAGTCGCCGCGGTGGGTCTGCAGCGTCTCGAACGGCGGGCTCCAGCGGTCGTCAACCCCCCATTGCGCCTCATCGCTCATCGGCGCGATCGCGAGATTGACGGCCCTGTTGATCAGGCCAACGCGCGCCAGACCGGTGCGGCCGGCGCCCTCTGCGACAATTCGCAGCAGCTCTCGCGCGGGGGCGGGACAGTCTTCTGCGGCACGGCAGCCCGCCAGCACGGCTTGTTCCTGTTCGATTTTGGCCTCGACGGCGAGCCATTTCGACGAAACGTTTCCATAGCTTGGCGCGATTTCCATGCCAAACAGCGCGTCGTCGGTACGATGATGCGCTGTCTCCGGCTGTCCTGGCGCTGAGGTATAGGGTTCCATCGCCGCAGCGGCCGGCTCAGGTCCGGCCAAAACGAACGCGCAGGCCAACGCTGCCAGGATCAGTCCAAAACGGTTGCTCATCTTAGCTCTCCGCCCTCGTCTGCGCGCGGGCGCTGCAAACGAAGATCGGGACTTATGGCGGCGGGCATTTGCGAAAAAGAACGGAATGCGCAAAACACCTTCAATCAAAACGCATAAGTCCAAAGCGCATAACCGCTCGGGGCGAGTTCCACGCGGGTTCCCGCGCCGGTCAGCGTCGGCGCGCGGCCTGATTTGGGGAAGGGCGCTTACGCGCTGCGGATCTGGTCCGACACAGACGCGATCAGTTCCTGGATCGGTCGCACCTGCTCGACGATGAAATCAAAGACGACGCGGGTACGCGGCGCCAGATGTCGCCGCGACGGATAGACCAAGCTTAAGGGAATGCCCGGTGATGGAAATTCGGTTAACACGACAACCAAGCTCCCAACGCGCACATCGTCGAGCACCTGGAACAAGGGAAGATGCGCGATGCCGTACCCGCTGCGCGCGGCCAGATGCACCGCACTGACATCATTGGCGAGAAGTCCGCCTGACACCCTGAAGTCCCTGGGGCCTTCGGGAGTCACAAAAGTCCACACGTCCGATCCCGGTCCGAGATCGTGCACGATGCAGGTGTGGTTTGCCAAGTCGGCAGGCGTGGATGGTCTTCCTTTCCGTTCGATGTAGCTCGGCGCTGCCACCAAAACGAACGCACCAGTCCCAAGTCGGCGCACGACCAGTGACGCATCCGCGACCTCGCCGATACGCAAGGCGAGGTCGAGCCGGTCTTCGACCATGTCGCCGAACCGGTCGCTCACCACCAGTTCGACCTTCAAGCCCGGATGTTCGCCGAGCAGGGCCGGCAGACGCTGGGAAAGGAAGCGGCTTGCCGTCACCGTGACACCCAGGCGCACCAGTCCCACGGGTGAGGCGCTTTGCTTGCCGAGCGCAGCCTCCATCGTATCGACCCCGTCCAGTACCGGCCGGGCAAGGCCCAGCAGCATTTGGCCATCATCGGTCAGGCTAAGTTTTCGCGTCGTGCGGTGAAAAAGCCGGACCCCGAAATGGTCCTCCAATTGGGAGATTTGCCGGGCGACAGCGGCCTGGCTCAGCTCGCGCTCGCGGGCGACGGCCGAAAACGAGCCGGTCTCCACTACCCGAACCAGAACACCGAGTGCGCCCAGGAGGTCCATCGGATTTCCTCGAAAAACGCAAAGATCATGCAAAAGAAAGCGGGATTATCACTCTTTTGCAAGAGGTGTATTTGCAAAGGCATCGCAGACCGGCATTGCGCCTGAAAACTGATTTTGCCGGGGCCATCGAGAGATGGAGGTGTTCGATGTCAAAGTTCCTCGCGATCTTGGCCACGCTGAAGCCCACCCTGATTGCCGCAAGCGCCGCCGCTGCACGTGGCGAAATGCTGTCGGTCATCCTGATCTCGGCCTTGTTCAGCCTCGTCCAGCTTGCCGCAAAGCCGGTCAGCGGGGTCGCGCCGCCGATGGTCTCCTCGAGCGACGACCACGGCCTCGCGTATCGAAACAGGAGCGACAATCATGTTTGAAAGTAATGTTATCGAGAGAAACGAAGCTGCCCTGGAAGAATCCGAAAGTCCGCAATTCGTTCTGAGCGAGCCGGATTCACGTTTCGGCGAAGAGCGGGTCATCGCACGGGCTCCTTTGCGACAAAAAGGCCCCACGGCCGAGCCCGCCGCGTTTCCGGCTCCGAGCCGGGAGCAGCCGGCGAGCGGCAAGCAGCCCAAAAAGGGTCCTTTGCATCGCCGCCCCGTTGTCGCTGCCATCGGTGCGGTACTTTTGGCCTCCGCGTTGGGGGCAGGCTACATTTATCTGGATAACGCAGAACATTTTCAGTCCACCGATGACGCCTTCATCGCGGCGCGGCAGTCCTCGCTCGCTCCGAAAGTATCGGGCTACATCACGGCTGTCCCGGTCACCGACAACCAGCATGTCAAAGCCGGCGACGTCATCGCGCGCATCGACGACCGGGATTACCGCATCGCGCTGGAGCAGGCGGAGGCGCAGGTTGCAGCCGCGCAAGCGAGCATCGCGAACATCGACGCGCAGCTGGACGTGCAGGCGGCGCAGATCAGCGCCAACCAGGCGCAGGTCGACCAGGCGCAGGCCGCGCTGGTATTCGCCGAGCAGCAGGCGACGCGCTACGAGCACCTCGAGCAGACCGGCTATGGCACCGTTCAGAACGCGCAGCAGTACTCATCTCAGCTGCATCAGCAGCAGGCAGCGGTGGCGAGCGCACAGGCCACTCTCAAACTGGCGCAGCGGCAGTTGGAATCGCTGAAGGCGCAGCGCAACAGCGCAGTTGCAAACCTGGCACAAACCGAGGCCCAGCGCGACCAGGCGAAACTCAATCTCTCCTACACGACGGTTACGGCGGCCCAACCAGGGCGTGTTGTCAACCTGACCGCAGCAGTCGGTCAATTCGCACAGTCAGGCACAAATCTCACGATATTCGTGCCGGACGAGATTTGGGTCACTGCGAATTTCAAGGAGATTCAGCTTGACCAGATGCGGCCCGGCGAACCGGTGACGCTGCAGATCGATGCGTATCCGGGACGCACGATCCGTGGTCATGTCGATAGCGTGCAGCCTGGATCAGGCACGGCGTTCTCGTTGCTGCCGGCCCAGAATGCTACCGGTAATTACGTCAAGATCGTCCAGCGCGTGCCGGTCAAGATCGTCATGGACAATCCCCCAACGGATGTGGCGCTCGGCCCAGGCATGTCGGTGGTGCCGACTGTGCGGATCAACCCTGCGCCTTCACTCTATGAGCGGCTGAGGAAGTTCATATGAACAGCGCTTCAATTCAGGCCGAACCTGCCCTCACCAATCCCTGGCTGATTGCTGTCCTGGTTGCCCTTGCCAGCTTCATGGAGGTGTTGGACACCACGATCGCCAATGTGGCGCTGCCCTACATCGCCGGCGGCATGGGAGTGAGCGAGGACGAGGCCTCCTGGGTGGTCACCACCTATCTGGTCGCCAATGCCATCATCCTGACGGCCAGCAGTTATCTGGCGCGAATGCTTGGCCGTAAGACCTTCTTCCTTATCTGTCTCGGATTGTTCACCCTCAGCTCACTGCTTAGCGGGTTTGCCCCGAATCTGAACGCGCTGTTGCTGTTCCGTATCATGCAGGGCGTAGGTGGCGGCGGCATGGTACCGGTCGCCCAGTCGATCCTGGCGGATTTGTTCCCACCGGCAAAGCGCGGACAGGCTTTTGCGCTGTTCGGCGTCGCCGTTGTCGTGGCGCCGGTGGTGGGGCCGACGCTTGGCGGCTGGTTGTCGGACAACATCTCCTGGCAATGGTGCTTTTTGATCAACGTGCCGGTCGGGGTGATCGCGATGGCGCTGATCTCGCTGCTCCTGCAGGAGTCCCCGACCGCGCGCGCGGAAGTACGGCGGCTGCAGCAGGGCCAGGGATTCGATGTGATCGGCTTTGTGCTGGTCGCGACTTTCCTCGGTGCCCTGGAGGTCGTGCTGGACCGCGGTCTGGAGGACGATTGGTTTGGTTCATCCTTCATTGTGACGTTCGCGGTCATCTCTGGTCTCGCGTTCGTGCTGATGATTCCGTGGGGGTTGACCCGCAGAAATCCGATCATCGACCTGCGCATGGTAGCGTCGCGTCAGTTCGGCGCCTCCTTCCTGGTGATGCTCGCGACCGGCGCCATCCTGCTTGCGACCACACAGTTCCTGCCGCAATTGGTGCAGCAGGATTTTGGCTACACCGCCACCTGGGCCGGCCTCCTGCTCTCTCCGGGAGGCGTTGTCACCATGGCGATGATGTTCGTGGTCGGCCGTGTGGCGGCGAAAGTGCAACCGAAGTACCTGATCATGACAGGAGCGGTGCTCATCGCGCTCTCGATGTACAGCATGACCAACGTGTATGGCGATCTCGGCTTCTGGTTCATGGCTCGGTCGCGCATGCTGCTCGGTGTCGGACTTCCGCTGATCTTCATCCCGATCATGACCGCGTCCTATGACGGGATTCCCTCATCCAAGACCGACCAGGCCTCGGCCCTGATCAACGCTGCGCGCAACACCGGAGGTTCGATCGGCGTCTCCATCGTCTCCAACGTGTTGACGCATCGCGAGCAATTCCACCAGAACCGGTTGATCGAGCAGGTGACCCCGTCGAGCACGGCCTACCAGGACACATTGCAACAGATCACGAGCTACTTCACCGCGCATGGCAGCTCGCTGGCGCAGGCGCATGACCAGGCCAGTCAATGGATCGGCGCGCAGGTGCAGGTGCAGGCGTCGTTCCTGGGCTACATGGATGCGTTCTGGGTCCTGATGCTGATTTCGCTTTCCGCCGTGCCGCTCGCGCTGACCCTGCGCAAGATCAAGCTCGGAGGGCCCGTCCATGCCGGACATTGACCACAACGCTACCGGCGGACTTTCGCAGAAGAACCTTGCCGATCGGTCGGCAATCGCACGCCTTGCAAGATTGGCGATACTCGTCCGACGCCGGATCAGTGCAATCACTCTCCTTTGATGTGTTGTGATGGTCGCGGAATTACCAAGACGAGTGTCACGCCCTACGTGATCTGGAGGAGCCAAACAGGAGGTAATCATGCGTAAGATCATTTTCGCTTTTCTCGGCACAGCCTTGCTGGCCAGCGCAACCACAGGAACCGCCTACTCAAAGGAGCGTCATCACGTGCGTGATGCGCGGCAGCTCACCGTCCAGCACTTCCGCAACTCCAATGCTGGTGAGATACCCGCTCCGCCGGTAACGAGGTCCTATGAGGGTAGCGCGGGCGCCTGGGGAAGCATGACCGGCTTTAATTGAGCTTCGCTCGCGCCGCATCCGCTCGAAACGGAAAGATCGGGCAGCTGGTTTTCAGGGATAAACCCGCTCTTAACGGAGTTGGTTTATTCCTGGATTTGGGCAGCGGGGGTGCGTGTGCTGGCTTGCGGGCCAGCCGTAAGCATAGGCGTGCGACAATGGCCTTGAACCCGGAAGAGCTGGACCCGGAAGAGCTAGACCCGGAAGAGCTCGTCACCCTGACAGATCACGGTATGATGAAACTTCGCTTGGCGGTATTGCGAGCGATGATGATGCTACCCAAGCAACGCAAGCTCGCGACCATTGTCCGAGACGGCGATCCGGCGATCCTGAATTTCGCCGAGATCAAAAAGCTCGCGGCACAGTGGCACAAACCGCTCGTACCAATCGACTGACCACTTCAGCTGCTGTTGATGTCTTCGGTTCGGGCCGCACCGTCCCCCATACGGCCCGATGCACGGCCCCGTCATCCCCCGCACCACAATGGCGGGGCCGTTTCCGATCGCTTCGTGGTGCAAAAGCCTTCTTCAGGAAATTCGTCGGGTGCGGCGGATGCGAGATGAGAGGTCTTTGATCCGATCCCGACGATATCGAGCCGCCCGTGAGTTCGGGGCAACGCACGGATTGGAAATTGCAAGGCCGCCATTTCGATTTGGGCAGAGCCTATTCGACTCTGTCAAATGTCAGGGTTCCCACGATGGTTTGCCCGGTTCGCGAGAAGGCAAGCGGAGACGTTTTGATCGTCAGGTTTGTGCCGTTGATCTCGAAGTAGCGAACTTGATCGCGGCCGATCCATTCCGGGCGCCAGGAAGTGAGGACATGGTAGGTAACCTTGTTTCCTTCAACCGTATATGTCCCCGCATAAGCGCCAACGATCCCTCTGTGAACGTCCGCTCTCTCCGCATCGGTGTAACTTCCGGACGCGGGTGGTTTCAAATCGCCCGCGGTAAGGAACATGACCATGTGGCCGCCGGGAGAATATTGAATATATCCGGTCGGATGATCGCCGTATGGCCGGCTTGTCTCTTTCGTATCCAGGACGATCAGCGAGAAGCTCGTCAGCTGCCACGTACCGACGAGAGGATTTTCTGCGCAAACGGCGGGACCAATTCCACCCCGGAGAGCTGCAGCAACGAGGACTGCGGCAATGCTGTGCTTCATGAGTATCTCCTCCTGAAAATACGACTTCACTTGCCCGGAAGCTTCCGGAGGCGCCCGCTCAAATCGATTGCCGCAAAAAAAATTGGAAGTGCGCGCTGAGGCGTTTCTTTCCCGCATTCACCTCCAGGACCTGCTCACGGCGCTTGCTCCGCGGCCAAGCTACACCGCCCGGCGACAAGGCAGAAGAGTATATGTCGCCTGCCGGCCAAAGGCCGAGGCCGGCACGCACCGTGCTCGGTATCGGAAACGTGACGGACCAAACGATGGCCAGTCGACTGCGGGAACCCGCTGTCATTTTCTCGCCCATTGTGCAGGTCATCATCCTGTGAAATCCGCTCCGGGGGCGAGGGAGGCGAGAATGGGAAAACATCGCGTCGACCCAATTGCACGCTGGTTGCGGCCGATCAGCCTTGCCGCGGTCATGGCAGCCGGCACGCTGCCCGCATTTGGACGTGACCTGGACGGCCGTTACAGGGAGTCGCCACTCCACGACTGGTTTGAACATCTGGCGAGCCGCAAGGGCCTTTGCTGTTCGTTTGCCGACGGCTACGTCGTACGGGACGCGGATTGGGAGACCATGGAGGGCCACTATCGCGTGCGCGTACCGAAGAGCGCCGATTCCAGCGACGCCGTCTGGGTTGATGTCCCGGACGAGGCAGTGATTACGGAGCCGAACAGAGCAGGGCACACCATGGTCTGGCCGCTCTACACCTACCAAGGCGTGTCGATTCGCTGCTTCATGCCTGGAAGCATGACGTGAGCCAGCAATGCTCTCGACGCCTCGCGTCACTCCCGGATGATCACTGCGGAAGGCACGGGGCTTTTCCGCCGCCGAAAAAATCGGTCCGCTAGCTCTGTAAATTTCCTCACTACCGAATGCGTCAGGAACAAATCCAGATAATCACCAGCGCCATCGGAAGGCCAACACCCACGGCGCCACCAATCGTCGACACGAGAGCCGAAAGCAGACTTGTTCCGGCCCACACCGCACGTCCAGACATGCCGTTACTCCCTTAAAGCCCCCGCGGGCATCGCCCGCCGCCCAAGGATGAACGATCGAAACCGGCGGTTCGGGGATGGGTTGATGTTCAATGGGGATTACCCCGCCCGAAGCGCCACGATCTGAGGCTGCTTGTGTATGGTTAATAAAAGGTTAACGGGGTTGGCGCGCGGTCCGCCGCTCGGCCCGCGCTCCACAACCCCCTGACACCTTCCCGGCAAACGCGGCGCGAAGCGAATGACGGCGCGCCGCAGGATCACGCAGGATCGGAATGCGGTCTGGTTTTGTGCGTTGGTGCAAATTCGCTCTGCCCCTTGCTCGGCAGACCTCGTTTCCGAATGCCAGGAAATTGGCGCGTCGGAGTGCAACACGACGCTTCTTCGATCAACCTTCATTTCGGTCTGGTCGGTATGCAGGATGACAATAAAGTTCCCGGCAAAAATCGCGACGTGGCCGGCATTTCACCTTGAGCGGAGTTCGCGGCGTTGGCGCAAGAAAGCAATTTATTGGCTCGCGATAACAAGACTTTCAAGCTCGGTTTGTCGTAGGGCTTTGCGCCCTGCGCCGCGTTCGCGCGTTAGGCGGCTGCGGCGGGGGTCCGAGCCGCCATGCGATCGCGGCGCAGGACGCTGTTGGAATTTGGCTGCGAACCGGCAAAGGATTCGTGCCTCGCTATGGCGGCTTCATCGATTGCGCCGCAGCCAAGAGGTTCTGCGGATGCACACGTATCGCACCGCCGCGCGGGCTGTCGAGATCGGCGATCAGGAAGAACGCCAGCGAAATCACGACCGGCAACACGAACAGGAACAGTTCGCCTTTGCGGCGCTCGCCGTAGCCCACCAGAAGGTTACAGGAAAGCGCCATCAGCGCCATCATCGCCCAGGCGCCTTTGGGAATCCGATTCCACCAGGCGGCCTGGGTAAAGCCCTGCGCGTTGATCACCTCGTTCATGCCAGATACGACCAGCGCGATCGTCGGTGTCGGCTGGCTGGTCGCAGCAGACCTGACCACGCTCCACATCTCGCCTTGCACGTTTGCCGTCTGCTGGGCGATGTCGGTGGCAGGCCTGCTCTTGGCCTCTTCGTAAAAGGCGATACGCAGGTCGAGATATTTCCTCAATAATTCGCGCGTTCGCGAGGCACTTTCCTCGGGCAACAGATCCGCTCGCAGATATTCCGTGCCGATGGCATTGGCTTCGGCTTCCTCGAGCGTCTTGCGCTGGTCGTAGCGCGTCACCGCCATCGAAAACGAAAAGCCGATGATCAGCGCCATGAGTGTGAGGGTCGCCGCCTGGACGGTGTTGAAATCGTGACGCTCGCCTTGCTTGAAGGATTGCACTCGCTTGCGCAGGAAATCGCCGACAAGGGCCGCGATGATTTGCCCGATCAGGGCCGCGGCAAAGACGGCAAACGGATTATCGAAATTGTCGGGCATCGGAGCGCCTGAAGCAGGAACGCGGAGCTGGACTTTTTCCGTCTTCGTCGCGGCCAGCCAGAGTGCGGCACCCTCGGCGGGCGATGATTGACCTAGGTCAATCGAAATGGCCGGCATCTCGCCGGGCCCCGCACAACGGGTTCAGGCCTTCACCACAAGAAGCTCGAACAGTGTTGCGAGGTTTTCCTGCCGCTCAAGTGCCCAGAGATAATCCAGCACCTGGCGCTGCTGCTGTTTTCCCATGTACTTGGCCACATTCTTGCTGAACTTCAGTTCGAAGTCGGTCTTCTGCATCGGCATGCTGGCGAAGCCGGGAATAGCGTCGACCTGATATGAAATCGTGCGCCCATCGGTTAGCGTAACGGTTACTCGATTGGGAAGGTTTTTCGGCGCCATCGCGGTCAGCGCCTCGTCCGGCCTGACCGTGATCTTCTTCATGAGGTCGCGGATTTTGGGATCGCGGACGGCGCTGGCCGAGAAACTGTCGTGCGTGATGTCGCCGTCGACCAAAGCGCGCGCGACGATATAGGGAAGACTGTGGTCGGCTGTTTCCCTGGTTTCTGGCGCCCATTTCTCCGGCTCCTTGCCGGCTGAGATATAAGCGAAGTTGGTGGTCGCGATCTCGACAGCGGCGATCTTGCCAAAATCGCCGATCTCCTTTCCGACCCTGGCGGCCGCGGCAATCGCCGTGAGCGTCATGCCCTGTGCCGGATAGAATTTCACGCTGCAATCGTTGATGCGGAAGCGTCCCGATCGTCCGCCGAACTGGTTGACGTCGATCTCGAAGGGGCCGGTCACTTGTTTGAACAAGCCCGCTGTTCCCTCGAAAATCGGGGATGGACCGGTGACCCCTTGCCGGGCGAGGAGAGCGGCGAAAACCGCATTACGGACCGCGTCGGGATCGGCCAGACCCTTCCAATCCGAGAGTTCCTGTTTCCGCGTCTGGTTCAAGGCGATGTGACCGTTGATCGCGAGATTGACGGCTTGCGCGAGCTGTTCCACCGGCAGGCGCATCAATCTGCCGGCGGCGAGCGCGCCGGCAGGCAGACTGGCGATCGGGTGATCAAAACCGCGCCGCGTAAGCTCGGCAGCATCCAGCAAGCGGCAGTTGATCTCGTAGGCCAGCACGATCGCCAGAAGCAGATCCTTGCCGCTGCGCCCCTCGGCCTCCGCGACCGCTAGGCATCCGCCGCTGATATCGCTGGGATGGCCGGGCTCGCGGCCCAGATAGAGATCGTTGAAATCGTAGTAGCGGATCGCCGCACTGTTGGCGAAGGCAGCGAGATCCGGCGTGGTCCGCTTTGCGGTCCCGACAACCGTGGCGACGCCGCCAGGCACGGAAAGCGCAACGTCCCTGACGGCGCGAACAGGCTTCTCCTCGTGAGCGGCGATGGCGCACCCAATCGCGTCGATGAAAAGCGATTTTGCGACCTCGACGGTTTTTTCATCGAAAGCCGAATATTCGATTCGGGCGGCGTAGTCGGCGAGCTGTTCGGCGAGATTGTTTGCAGAAGCGCCAAAAGCCGTGGCCAAGCCGAACCCTTGGGCCGAAGTCACGACCGCTCCAGCAATTGCTCCGAGCGCAAGGCGCCGATCGATCAAAATATCCGTCGCAAGCACACGATCCTTGCGCGACTCGACCGTGTCGGAGGTATCGTCCATCATACCCTCCCTGCTGGCAGGCTCGGTCGATGAAAGCTCAGCGCGGCTTCTCATGCAATAGGGCCGGCAACCGCGCCATGCACGCAGGACTCGGCAAGGCCGTTCAACTTGAACCTCAGCGGTACAGGTCGGCACGGGTCGGCGGCAGGGGAACGGCCACGCACGCGTTTCGAGGCCAGCGTCTGAAAAATCCCGACGGCGCCATGGGTACGGGCGATTGAGACCACCGCGATATAGGCGATCGATGCAACGATGCTCATTCGGTCAATCCGGTGGAAGTGCGTAATTTGCTAGCCGAGCCTCAAGGCCGATTCACGACCGCGCGAAGCTGATCGACATATCCGGTTCGTGCAACAAACGACTCGTTCTCCTCCACGATCATGATCCTGGCGTCGCGCCAGCGATCGAGTTCGGACTGAGGGAGATTTCTCTGCAGTTCATGGTAGGGCACGCCACCGAAGCGGCCGAGGGCGGCGTAATAATAGAACTGCAGCCCGCTCAGGCAATTGGCTTCGACCATGATGCTCGCGGGCAGATGGCCGAAGCTGCTGCCCACCATTGCGACATCGAGCTGTCGCGCCGGGCTGTCGACGCAGGACACAGACGGCGAGAAACCTACTTTCGGCGTCAGATAACCCAGAGGCGGGAAGAACACGTTCAGGAGATCGACGAGTTCGCGGTCGGCACCGCTCGCCGCGCCCGAGAGCGTATAGCTGAACCCGAACGGCGGAACGAGCTGGTGTCCCGCCAGGCGGTTGATTTCCTCGACGATTGCGGAAACCGCCCGCGCCCCGCCGACATCGTTCCAGTGAACGCCGCCTTCGGCAAACAGGTCGAACTCGTAGGTCCCTTTCAGGGAGTGGATCAGGCTCGCGGTATCGACGAGATTGATGCCGCCTTGCCTGAGCGCGCCGACATATTGGGGGACGAGTTGCGCCCGCGCTTCCGGCGTGCTCGGGCAGGGGAAGCGATCGACGAAATATTCCGGCAGGTGGGCGATCTTGGACGGCGAAATGACGTAAATGAAGACGGCGCCATGCGCTTCGTAATAATTCTGGATGTCCTTCAACTTCGGAAGAATCTCGGCGGCGAATTTCGCGCCCATTCCTTCGGTACGGGAGCAGTATTCCTCGAGATATGGCCGCTCGAGCAGATGGCCCTTTGCGCCACGGACGACATGAGGGGCGGTGAGTTCGCCGAACAGTTCGAAGCGAATCTCGTTGTTGATGCGAATGAGAAGCGGTCGTATCGGCATGGCTTCCGTGATTCGTTCGGCCGCCGCTTTCTGGAAACTGCCGTCGCGAAGCGATGACCAGGACAGGATCATCGGCTTGTCGTAAGTGACGCCGCCGAGTTTCGGCCCGATCTTGATTGCAAGCGTGGGATGGTTCTGCGCGACCAGGAGGTTCCATGCCGTGCCGAGCGGCAACAGCAACAGGAACGCGCAAAATGCGGCGCGAACCAGGGGGCGGGGCAGGGCGAGGCTCCTCATCGTTTTAGAACCTGAAGTAGATGAACGGTTGGAACGGCACAGCCACCGAGCGCGCGGTCGAGAGCACGTAGATCAGCACGAGCGCGGCCGCGGTCAGCGCCCGCATCGAGACGCGCTTCTCATAGCTGCGGATCAGCGCGGGATATAGCGGGGTCGCCGGCAGCAGCGAGATCGCGGCACCAACAGCGAGCGCGCAGGGCACTTCCGGAGGAATTTCGAGTGCGTGCGAGGCAGGCGAAGCTCCAAACAGAACCGAAACGAACGTCGTCAGATGTGCCGGAGAGTCTGAACGAAAGATCGCCCACCCCATCATCACGATGAAAAGTGTGATACCGGTCGAGATCAAGGTGCCGCATCGCGCCAGAGCATCGCGCAGGAACAGCCGATCGAGCGTCAGGAACAGGCCGTTATAGGCGCCCCACAGCACAAAATTCCAGCTCGCGCCATGCCACAGCCCGGAGAGCAGGAAGCAGATCCAGAGATTGAGGTAGGTGCGCGCCTCGCCTTCACGGTTGCCGCCAAGCGGCTTGTAGAGATAGTCGCGAATCCACGTCGTGAGCGAAATGTGCCAGCGCCGCCAGAACTCCGTCATCGATCGCGCCACATAGGGCGAATTGAAATTCTCCTTCAGGGAAAAGCCGAGCATTCGCGCCAGCCCGATAGCCATGTCGGAGTAACCGGCGAAGTCGAAATAGATCTGGAGCGTGAAACTGCCGAGGCCGAGCCAGGCGTAGCCAGTGCCGAGGCTTGCGGGATCGGCGGCGAAGACGGTGTTGACGAAGTTGCCGAGCGGATCGGCGATCAGGAGCTTGCGTCCAAGGCCGCGGGAAAAGCGCAAGAAACCGGTCGCAAAGTCGCTCCATTCGACCGCCGGCGGCTTTGCGATCTGATCCTTCATCTCGTGATATTTGAGGATCGGTCCTGCCAGGAGTTTCGGGAAGAACAGCACGAACAGGCAATAGTCGGTAAAGGTCGCGGCAGGCCGCGAGGTGCCGCGATAGGTATCGACCAGATAGGTGATCTTTTCGAACACCACGAAGGAGACGCCGATCGGGAGTGCCAGATGCAACAGGGGAACGCGTTGCGCACTGAGCGGTGCGAGCGCGAGGTTGAGATTTTGGGCGATGAAGTCGGCGTATTTATAGACGATCAGGATGGCGAGATTGCCGGCGATCCCACCCGCAAGCGCCAGTCTTCGCCTTGCAAGCCGCGTCGGATCGCTCAGATGAAATGAAAGCGCGTAGTCGAGCGCCGTGGAAGCAAAAAGGACCAGCACGAATACCGGCTCGCCCCAGAGATAGAACAGCGTGCTTGCGACCAGCAGCATCCACTTTCGCGCGGGCGCGCCGGCCGCCAGCAGATAGGACGCGTAGACCGCAGGGAAAACCGTGAGAAACAGCGGCTCGTAGAAAAGCATGTGGAAGTCGACGTTGTTTTCGGAAGGTGAAAGGCGCCCGGAAGAATGGCGGGCGATGGAAGCACGGCCCCAAAGTCGAGTCCAGTTTGGCGCCTGCCGGTATGCGCGACGGTTCCACGGAGGCGAATCATTGTTGCGAAAGCTCCGAAGTAGAGAAAAGGTCGCGCCTGGGCGTGCTGCCGCGGGGCGATCAGGTCAGGAGATCAGGTCAAGACAAAGGGCGCGGCGGGACTTTTCCCGTCGCGCCCGCACCTCTTTCAAACTCGCTGGTCCAGGCGCCGAGAAACGCCTTCAGGCCAAGCTACCGAAGCTCAGCGGGCGATCCCAGCGAGGTGACAGCGCTTGGTAAAAGACACTGGATCACCTCCTTTCGTTGTTGATGGGAGGCCTACTATAAGCGGGCAAATGTGGCCTGTTTAGGGGTTTTCCCGCCTGATGAGAGTTGAGGCGGCGCGCGGGGCGTGATAGTTGATCGGCCGCCGAGCGGGTGTAGCTCAATGGTAGAGCAGCAGCCTTCCAAGCTGAATACGAGGGTTCGATTCCCTTCACCCGCTCCAATCGTTTCAGTGACTTACACTGCGAGCGATACCTACTTCCGGCAAAACAGGCTGAACACTTCCGACAAAGTTTTCTTGGTCTGTTCGCAACGTTCCTGCCGAACAGCGTTTCTCAACCTCGACGAGTACCAAATTCAGGTCCTCAAATCGCGTTTCGCGATACGCTTCAGCTGTGCCTTGTCCTGCGCTCGACCAGAACCTCGTTGTCATCGGCATCCTTTTCCTTTTTGTGGAGCAGCTTTTTAAACAGGTCATCGACGAACGCGGTGTCGAGACTAGTGACGCGGCGCATGCCAAGGCGCTTGCCATCCTGAAGCACATAGTCGGCAATCATGCTGATGCCGGTCTCGTGCACGCGGCACTGACCGGGGCTTAGCGGGCGTGGTCGCTTCGCGGTTACCTCCGGGCGCGAAAGAATGCTTTGGAGCGGGATCCGAGCACGGTCAAGCGCGCCAGAAACTTTTGAAGCGGGTAGGGGACAGCTCGGTGTAGCGCACCGTGTGCTGGATGTTCTCGTCCTCCCCGGTACAGAGCGTGCTTGGCGGGCGCACTGGGCACCGGCGCGGCGACTGTTCTAAGCGTGGGTAGCCGGCACTTCCGTCTTAGCGGCAAATACGAGCACCACGATCAAGCAAGATTTAGCGGGGAACCTATCGATGCTGCGGCGCAAGAGCATCGATTCGAGATAAGCAAGTCCTGATGCTAAGTTATCCACAGGCCATTTTGCCTATCGCAGATATTTAATCTAAGGTTCCCTACGTTACAAAAAAATATTTTTTAGGAGGCGTCTGTTATGGACGACAGAGATGCGCGTTTGCGCAGCCATGAGCAAAATATTAGTCACTACCAAAACATACTCAAAACCCGTTTGTCCGAAGTCGAACTGCACTTCGTCGAAAAGCGCCTATCCGAAGAGCGCTTCAAAAAGGCGATGCTGGAATTCATAAGCCCGCCGCACACTCACCAGAGGACGACCATCAATCTTCATGGAGGGCGGGAGTAGGCTGAGGGTAAAAAGGGGCGGCCCGACAGAGTTTTCGACCTTCGCCGCTGCTACCTGCTCCTGCGCTCGAAAAACGCACGGGTGAATTCGGCTGCATGCGCGAAAAGGCACGATGGTCGAGAACTTCTTCCTCTCCCCGTAGGGGGTGGCATTAACGTCTCTAGTCCGTCGCGGGCGCGGACAGATCAGCAGTTGTTCAGTCCTTCGGCGACGCTCACTTGCCCGCGATGCCCAATCGCTTCATCGCGCGCATAACCGTGACCTGGTTTAGCTTTACCTTTCTGGATCTGAAATGCGGGTCAGCATCTTCACGTGCGGTCCCGCCCGTTTGAAGATCGGCTCCCAAAAGGCATAGGCCTTCTCGGCGAAACTGGCGCTTACGCTGAACTTCGTATACGCCCCCCGATATGCGGCCTGTCGCCGGCAGCCCTGCCCCTCGACAAGGTGCCAGATGAATTGAGCGACCTGGCGCGCGCTCGTGCTCGGACGACCTTGGTGGTTGGGTACGATCTCAAGCCGCATGGTCGCGGTATTGCGCGTCTCCGGTTCGGTGATATTGGCAAGCCAGATGAAGATTGATGGATCAATGCTCGCGGCATAGCCGTCGCGCTTGAGCTGCTGATTGATCATAGAGAACGCGCTGGCGGCTTCTCTGAAGCATTCGCTCAGGATGAAGTTCGCCTGATTCTCCAGCTTGCCGCTCCGGAGATCGTCCAGCAATCTGACCGCCTCGTCAGTGAGCCGCCGCATGTACCGCGGTTGCGGCTGCCCTGCGCTGTCGGCTGGTTCCTTCTGCACAATCAATTCGACCGTATCCGCGCGGATCTCCGCTGCGGCTTCTTTGAGAACGGTCAAAAAATTGCTTTCAAGACAGGAACCGCCGATGTCTTTCGACGCCGCTTCGCCTCCCACCCGTGTCTCTACGAGGTCCGTTGCATCGTCCAACGCAGCATTCAGGCTGGCTTTGATGTTTTCAAAAGCTCTGTTTTGATAGTCCTTGGCAATCTTCACCATCATCTCGGTGGTAGCACCGGAATCTAGGAGTTCGTCCTTGCGCAGCGCCGCCGCATTCCGAGATTCAAATACCGCAACGGGACACGGAGCGGTCGCTTGCCTTGCAACGATTGTTTGATCAGACGTCTTCTCGCCTGTGTGCTCCGATCGCGGATTAAAAGTAGCAATCCCGCTGGACAACACAAACAGGCCGTCGTCAACGGCTCGGGTCGCCGCCGCGGTAAGCTCCACCAGCGAGCGTCGCGTGCAGCGCGTTTCGCTAGCACGCCGCCTTTTTTGCGTGTTGCTCATGATCTAACGACCCCTCGACAAGCTTTTTCAAGACCCAGCGCCACAGCTCACGAACTTCATCCGAGGCTCTTCCCTCTTGTGCAAACTCGGTCACGCCTAATCCTGCCCCAACTGCGTCCTGGTGGTCATTGCGCTGTCCGACATAGGGAAGCGCAAGCACCCCGAGCGAATTGAGCGACGTTGCCGCTTCACTCAAGCGGCAGCCCTCGCTATTCGCTGGATAGAAGCAAAGCGCTGATTCGGCGGAAGAAGTGTGACCGTTACGTTCTTAATCGCGAAATCAGAACTCTCGATCCATCGGGTGCGCTCATAGTGCTTCGACTGACCGGCCTGATAGGGCCGATCACGGCGCTTCGAGACCAGCCCCTCAAAGCCCATGTTGGGCGTTCCGGGTGTTGCAGACAGGTCGCTGTGGCTAATGCGCACCTATCTTGGTCAAATCTCGTTCGATCCCCGAATTTTTTTTTGACTGTGCATGTGCTCGTCCTCTTTTATGGATTTAGACCGAGGGGGATCGCTCATGCTTTCTACTGCTGTTGTGGGAACGTCCTTCATTCTGAGCATCGGCGTGCTGATGGCTCATGCCGTTGATGCCTTTCGCAACCGACTGCCTCGGAAATCTCTCTGAAAGCGTCGCGGTTGGCTTGCCCCGAGGCAAGCGGCGCGCCGGTCGTGCGTGTTCTGCACCATGGGCGGCGGCAATGACATTCTGTGCGGACTATCCTGGTGCTTCGCTTTGCTTGATCCGGCCAGGGTTGCGTTTTTCGTTGCTGGCGGATTGGCAGGTGAAATCATGGCACTAACAAAGAAACAGAAAGCGCGCCGCGCCGCGACCATCAAGATTCTAAGCGAGCTATCGCCAAACGGATGGGCGAAGCGTGGACCGGGGCCGCTCCGAATTGGCCTACCCGCCTGTGAATGTTCCCTGACCCAAGTTAGGGCGACATGGGCGTTCCGAAAGAAGCCAGATGATCATCAGCGCCAGCGGGAGTTTATCGCGGTGCTGCACAGAACAGGTTGGTCGAGATCGGGCTAAAGGGCGAAGGAATGGTACATGAAGCTGTTTCTGCTTGCGGCGGCATTAATCCTTTCGACGAGCGTGTATGCTCAGGACGCGTCTAAGCCTCCAACGGGGGGCGGTAAGTCGGCGGCTCGGATGAAGCCGAAGGCGGTCGGCTGCACCCTCGTGGGGACTATCCGGGGTACTAAGCTTTGGGCCGGTGACTGTGCGGCGCCAGACCAGCTTAGAAGCAGCGTTACGGCAACTGAAAGCAGCGAGCCACCTTTGCAGGATCAAGCCACTGGAGCGATCCCACCCGGCCAGAAATGATCCCTGCCGTTGTCGATGCGCTTGCGAAAATCAGTTGGGTCCCAAAACAAAAATTTTCCCCCTGGTCTGAGCGCGAAAAGCATGCTTCGGGGCGTGCTTCCGAGCACGTCAAGCGCGCCGGAAGTCTTTGAACTGATCCGGCGCCAGCTCGGCACAGCGAACCGTGTGCTGGATATTTCGATGGCCGAGATAGGCGCCGAACGGGCCGCGGTCTCAAGCCCGTGACGTTCTGCCGCAATCGCAGATGCTGTGACTCTGTGGCGATAGTCGAGTTGTTTTTGGCCGATGTGAGAGCTCGTCCGGCAGCTAGAGTGCTGAAAAAACAGCTGCCAAATACTTACTTTTTCAAACTTTCTGCGTTTGATCTCAGGCCACCACTCCAATTGACGTTTCACTGCGCGGAAGCTTCGGTCTTATGCAAGTTGCGCGCAACTTCCC
>Ga0207665_10000302_pt1 | contig 34078 bp, 35 predicted proteins | sample LARL112metaG_FD_184351 | JGI IMG/M metagenome (GOLD analysis project Ga0207665, IMG submission 184351) | Corn, switchgrass and miscanthus rhizosphere microbial communities from Kellogg Biological Station, Michigan, USA - LAR L11-2 metaG... | ecosystem: Host-associated > Plants > Roots >... | reverse complement strand
TCGACGCTGCTGACCGAGGCGCTCGCGCTCTGGCGCGGGCCGGCGCTGGGCGGGCTGCCCGGCGCACCGTTGCGGCGCGAGGCCGACCGCCTCGACGAGGCGCGCCTGCAGGCGGTCGAGGACCGGATCGAAGCCGACCTCGGGCGCGGGCACGAGCGCGACGTCGTGCCCGAGCTGCGCGCCCTGATCGCCGAGCACCCGTTCCGCGAACGGCTTCGGGCGCAGCTGATGCGTGCCCTGTTCGCCGCCGGCCGACAGACCGAGGCGCTCGACGTCTACCGCGAGACCCGCACGCTGCTCGACGAGGAGCTCGGCCTCGAACCGGGCGCGGAGCTGCGCGACCTCGAGCGCCGGATCCTCAGCCACGACCCCGGGCTCGAGCCCGAGCCGGCCGCGACTCCGGTGGCGGTGGTCGCGCCGGAGGAGCCGGTCAGGGCACGCCGGCCCGCCACGATCGTCTTCGCGGACGTGGTCGACTCGACGGCGCTCGGCGAGGACCTCGACCCCGAGTCCGTCCACGGGATCCTCGAGCGGTACTCGGAGGACGCCCGGGCGATCATCGAGCGGCACGGCGGCACGGTCGAGAAGTTCATCGGCGACGCGATCGTCGGCTTTTTCGGGATGGACGAGCTCCACGAGGACGACGCGCTGCGCGCCGTGCGCGCCGCCGTGGAGCTGCGCGAGTCCGTCTGGCGCCTGCGCGACGACCTGGCGAAGAGCGGGATCGAGCTCGACGTCAAGCTGGCGGTCAACTCCGGCGACCTCTTCGTCGGCGCGGGCGGCGGCCGCGAGACGTTCGCGACCGGCGACGCCGTCAACGTGGCCGCGCGGCTCGAGAAGCTCGCCGAGCCCGGCGAGATCCTGCTCGGCGACCGGACCTACCGACTGGCCGAGGGAGCTCTGCGGGCCGAGCGGCTCGAGCCGCTCACGGTCAAGGGCCACCGCGCGAAGGTGCAGGCCTGGCGGCTGCTAGAGCTGGCGGACGGTCGGACCGCGGGCGGCCGCGAGGAGACGCCGTTCGTCGGGCGGACGCGCGAGCTCCAGACACTCCGCGCCGCCTTCGACCGCACCCGCAGCGAGCGGTCGTGCCTGCTCTGCACGATCACCGGCACGGCGGGGATCGGCAAGTCGCGCCTCGCCGAGGAGTTGCTCCGCGAGATCGGGGACTCGGCCACGGTCGCGATCGGCCGCTGCCTCTCGTACGGCGAGGCGATCACCTACCACGCCCTCGTCGAGATCGTCCAGGAGCTCGCCGGCGAGGATCCGGACAGGCGGATCGCCGAGCTCGTCGACTCGCCCGAGGAGGCAGAGCTCGTGACCAGGCGCGTCCGGGCGACGATGGGACAGTCGCGTGAGACGGCCACGGCGGAGGAGACCTTCTGGGCGTTCCGGCGACTGTTCGAGGGAGCGGCGCGCGAACGGCCGCTCGTGGCCGTCGTCGACGACCTTCACTGGGGAGAGCCGCTCCTGCTCGACCTGCTCGAGTACCTCGTCGGCTTCTCGTCCGGGGCTGCGATCTTCGTGCTCTGCCTCGCCCGGGGTGAGCTGTACGAGACGCGCCCGTCGTGGATCGTCCGGAGCGGACTGCGCGAGGTCGTGCAGCTCGGCGCCCTCGACGAAGACGAGGCGCAGCGGCTCGTGCGCTCGATCGGCGACGGCGAGCTCGACGCGGAGGACGCGGCCGAGATCGTGCACACGGGCGAAGGGAACCCGCTCTTCCTCGAACAGCTCGTCGCAACGAGGGCCGAGGCCGGCGGCGCGGTCCTGCCGCCGAACGTGCAGGCCGTCCTGACCGCGCGCGTCGCCGGGCTCGACCCGGCCGAGCGGACCGTCCTGGAGCACGCGTCCGTCGAGGGCCGCAACTTCCGCTGGAGCACCGTGGCGGCGTTCCTGCCCGAGCACGAGCACGCCCGTCTCGGACAGCATCTGATGGGGCTCGTCCGCCGGCAGCTGATCCAGCCCGACCCCGCCGCGTTCGCCGGCGAGGACTCCTTCCGCTTCAGCCACGTTCTGATCAGGGAGGCGGTCTATGAAGGGCTGCCGAAGGAGCGCTGCTCCGACCTGCACGAGCGGCTCGCCGACCGGCTCGCCGCCGAGAACGCCGAGGACGAGGTGATCGGCCACCACCTGGAGCAGGCGTTCCGCTGCCGCGCCCAGCTCGGTCTCGCCGGGCCGCGCGAGCGTGAGCTCGCAGTCCTCGCGCAGGCGCGGCTCGAGGCGGCCGCGAGGAAAGTGCTGCTCGGCGGCGATCCGCACGCGGCGATCGACCTCCTCGAGCGGGCGGCATCACTGCTGCCGCCGGACGACCCGGACCGGCTCGGGGTCCTCCCCGCCCTCGGCGCAGCGCTGTTCGAAGGCGGCCGCCTCGTCGACGCCGACCGCGTCCTCCAAGAGGCGATCGACCACGACGAGGCCGACGACCTGCTCCGCGCGCGGGCGCGCGTCGAGCAGCAGTTCGTGCGCATCCAGGCCGAGGGTGCGATCTCCGGCGCCAGGCAGGTCGCCGACGAGACGCTCGAGGTCTTCGAGCTGCACGGGGACGAGCTCGGCCAGAGCCGCGCGTGGTGCCTCAAGGCGGCAATCGACTGGATGCGCGGCTGCGTCGCCGCCGCGGACGAGAGCTGGCGGCGCGCCGCCCTCCACGCCGAGCGCGGCGGCGCCGAGCGGGAGCTGTTCGACATCCTCGACTGGCGGGTGAGCGCTGCGCTCTACGGCCCGACGCCGGTGGACGAGGGCATCGAGAGCTGCCGGGAGATCGGCGAGCGCGTCCGCCGGAGCCCCGTCGCCTACGCCGAGACGCTCTACCCGCTGGCGGCGCTGCACGCGATGCGAGGCGAGATCGACGTCTCCCGCTCGCTCCTCGCGGAGAGCCCCGAGCCGGACGAGCCGGGCCGCGTCTACTCGGCCGGCCTCGCGCAGACGGAGGCGCTCGTCGAGATGCTGGCCGACCGGCCCGAGGTCGCCGAAGAGCGTCTGCGGACGGCGCTCGGCGTGCTCGAGCAGATGGGTGAGAAGGCGCTCCTCTCGTCCACGGCCGCCATGCTCGCGCAGGCGCTGTACGACCAGGGACGACTGGACGACGCCGAGGAGGCGGCAAGGCTCAGCCGCGAGAACGCCGCCGGCGAGGACGTCTCCCCGCAGATCGTCTGGCGCGGCGTCCAGGCGAAGATCCTCGCGCGGCGGGGCGAGACCTACGACGCCGAGACGCTCGCGCGGGAGGCGGTCGAGATCGCGGCCGCCACGGACTTCCTGACGTACCACGCCGACGCGCTGAGCGACCTGGCCGAGGTGCTCGAGGCGGCCGGCCGCGCCGAGGAGGCGCGTGAGGCGGTGCGTTCGGCGCTCGATCTCTACGAGGAGAAGGGGAACCTGGTCTCGGCAGGGCGCGCCCGAAGGCGGCTCGAGCCGGGACACGACCTCAGCGGAGGTGCAGGATGACCGGGCGATTCACGAACGTGGTCCTGAAGGGCGGGAAACTCGACGTCACAGGGACCTTCGACCCCGAGGACGGGACCGTCGATCATGCGACGATCCTCTTTCTCATCGTCCAGGGCAAGGACGCCGACATGGTGTGGACTCACGGACAGGGCGAGTGGCAGCGTGGCCCGAACGGCAACACCTGGACCGGCTCCGCGCCGGCGCAGGGAAAGCGCGCCGGCGGAGGCGACGGCACGATCGCCATGGGAGTCGACAACAACAGGGTGCGGGGGATCGCGATGGCCCTCGTCGTCCTCCCGGCGCAGCATCGGCCCGGAACCACGAAGTTCGACCCGCCGACGATCCAGGCACTCACCTGGTGCGCGACGTCGGCGTTGACGCAGGCGACGGCCGCGGCGACGCGGCGGCGCGCCCAATCGAGGAAGCCGACCGCGCGCCGGCCGCGTACCGGCGCGCGGTCATAACTGCGTTCACGCCTGGTAGATGGGCGCGTGCCTGCGTCGGCGAAGGCGGCCGAGGCGGGCTGCAAGCGCGTAGCCGAGCTGGGCCCAGCCGGGGTTACCGACTCCGTCCGGGCCCAGTGGGCGCGAGTGCCGCATGTCTGAGGCCAGGCGGTCGGCGCGGTCGCGTACTGCCTGGAGGCGAGTGTCGGTGTTGTAGTCGAGCATTGCGTCCTCCCTTCGTTTCGTCGATCTGCGACGAGCGGGCCCTCCCCCGAGGCCCGCTCGTCTCGTCGGCGTGTGTCGGTGGCGGCTACGAGGTCCCCAGGCGTCCGTGGTGGCGGACCTCGAAGAAGCCGGCTCCGATCAGCGCCGCGACCCCGAGCAGCACGCCCGCGCCGATGCCGGCGTCGCCCCACTGGAAGTCCGGAGAGGACGTCGTGGCCGGCGTGAAGCGGGCGAGGTCGCCCTTGGTCGGGTTGTCGGCGGCGAAGCGGTCGTTCGCCCCACGCTCCAGCGTGAGCGACGCGATGCCACCGAGGCCGTACCTCTGGTTCAGCGCCTCGCTCCGGAGCATCAGCGCCCGGTACTCGGCCGGGGTGAGCCCGGTCTGGTACTGACCGAGGTGGTACTTCTGATTCAGCGCGTTGCCGCGGAGGATCTCGGCCCGCCGCTCCGCGGGGGTCTCACCCTGCACCGCGAAGCGCTGGCTCGAGCCCTGCTCCAGCGCGACCGCCGGCAGCGGCTTGACGGTCTGCGACTGGACGACCGGCGTCACGTCGGCGGGCATCGCCCACCCGCTCTGCGCGAGCGGCCCGACGGCTAGCGCGGCGACCGCGGTTCCGATGATCGCGAACTTCTTCATGGTGGTGCTCCTCTCGGTCTCTGGTTCGTTGCTGATGCCAACTAGACCGGGGGGCGGCTGCAGCGCGGTTGCAGGACGGTTGCAGGCCGCCTGAGCGCCCGCGTCCGGACCCGCTGCTACCCTGCTCGAGGGGTGGGAGAAATCGCCGATTTCCAGGCGGATTCCGTGAAGGAGCCGCCGCGGTTCCAGAATGACGCCGAGCGCGAATGCGCCAAGGTGCTGGACTTCTACGGCGTCCCCTGGGAGTACGAGCCGCACACGTTCGTGCTCGAGGAGGACGCCGACGGCCGCGTCGTGCAGGCATTCACGCCGGACTTCTTCCTCCCCGAGCAGAACCTCTACCTCGAGATCACGGTCATGAAGCAGCGGCTCGTGACGCGGAAGAACCGCAAGCTGCGAAGGCTGCGCGAGCGATACCCCGACGTGCGCGTGAAGCTCTTCTACAAGCGCGACATCGAGCGGCTGGCCCAGCGCTACCGGCTCGACCTAGCCTCATAGCCGTCGACGTCGACAGCCGGGTCGGCGACGTCTTCCTGACGGCGGATGAGCTCCAGTCGCGGGTGCGCGAGCTGGGCGCCGAGATCGCCCGCGACTACGAGGGCCGCGAGGTGCTCCTGATCGCGCTGCTGAAGGCCAGCTTCGTCTTCCTGGCCGACCTTTCGCGGGGGATCGGGATCCACCATGCGATCGACTTCGTCGAGCTAGCCGGCTACAACGGCGCCGACACGGGCGGCCACGAGCGCGTTCGCCTGCTGAAGGACAGCGCGATCCCGGTCACCGGGCGCGACGTGCTGCTCGTCGAGGACGTCGTCGACACCGGGCTGACCCTGAACTACCTGCGCAAGCTGCTCGAGCTGCGCGAGCCGAAGAGCCTGCGCGTGGCCGCGCTGCTCGACCGTCCGTACCGCCGCCTCGTCGACGACCTGCCGGTCGACTACGTCGGCTTCACCGTGCCCGACGAGTTCTTCGTCGGCTACGGCTTCGACGTCGACGGCCGCTGGCGGAACCTGCCTGACCTGCGCCTCGCAAAAATTTAGACACGCCTAAACCTGGGCTACACTTGGCCCATGATGGCGACTCGCTCAACTGCCGTTGCGACCGGCTCCGTCGGCACTGCCCAGCGGGCGCTGCGGGGCGGCCGCGTTTCCGGCTGGCGGGTGCTGCCTTTCCTCGGGCCTGCGTTCGTCGCGTCGGTCGCGTACATCGACCCCGGGAACTTCGCCACGAACATCGCCGGCGGCGCGAAGTTCGGCTTCACGCTCTGCTGGGTGATCCTCGCCTCGAACCTGATGGCGATGCTGATCCAGACCCTTTCGGCGAAGCTCGGGATCGCCACCGGCCGCAACCTGCCGGAGGTCTGCCGCGAGAACTTCTCGCGCCGCACGTCGCTGGGCCTCTGGGTCCAGGCCGAGCTGATCGCGATGGCGACCGACCTCGCGGAGTTCCTCGGGGCGGCGCTCGGCTTCCATCTGCTCTTCGGGATGGGTCTGTTCCCGGCCGCGCTCCTGACGGGCGTCGTGACGTTCGCGATCCTCGGTCTGCAGCGGTTCGGGCTGCGCACCTTCGAAGCGGTGATCATCGCGTTCATCGCGACGATCGGCGCCTGCTACCTCGCCGAGCTCTGGTTCGCTCATCCGCCCCTCGGCACGGTGGCGTTCCACGCCGTCAGGCCCCAGTTCGCGGGCAGTGAGTCCGTCTTGCTCGCGGTCGGCATCCTCGGCGCGACCGTCATGCCGCACGTGATCTACCTCCATTCGGCGCTGACGGCGAACCGCGTCGTCCCGAGCAACGACGCCGAGGCCAAGCGGCTCTACCGCTACACGAAGATCGACGTGGTGATCGCAATGTCGATCGCGGGGCTGATCAACATGGCGATGCTGGTCGTGGCGGCAACGGTGTTCTACGGCTCGGGGCTGCCGCAGATCGAGTCGCTCGAAGGCGCGTGGCGAACGCTGACGCCGGTCCTCGGCGGCGCGGCGAGCACGCTGTTCGCCCTGGCGCTGCTCGCATCGGGCCTGTCGAGCTCGACCGTCGGGACGCTGTCGGGCCAGGTCGTGATGCAGGGCTTCATCAACCGGCAGATCCCGATCTTCGTCCGGCGGTTGGTGACGATGCTGCCGGCGCTCATCGTGGCGGCGATCGGGCTCGACCCCTCGCGGACGCTCGTGCTCAGCCAGGTCGTGCTGTGCTTCGGGATCCCGTTCGCGCTCGTCCCGCTGGTGTGGTTCACGAGCAAGGGCGACCTGATGGGCACGCTCGTGAACCGTCGGAGGACGACGGCAGTGGCGGCGGTCGTCGCGGCGGTCATCTCGGCCCTGAACGTCTTCCTGCTCGTGCAGATCTTCGGGCTCGCCTAGCCGCGCTTTCCACGCCCTACAAGTACCCGAGCGGGTCGACGGGTGCCCCGTTGATCCGCACTTCGAAATGCAGGTGCGGCCCGAAGCAATGGCCGGTGCAACCGACGTAGCCGATCGTCTCGCCCTGCGCGACGATCTGCCCGACCGAGACGGCGATCGACGACTGGTGGCCGTACGCGGTCGAGATCCCGCCGCCGTGGTCGATCGCGACGAGGTTGCCGTAGCCCGACATCCAGCCGGCGTACACGACCCGTCCGGCGGCGGCGGCATGGATCGGCGTGCCGTAGCCGACGCCGATGTCGATCCCCTCGTGCATGCGGCCCCAGCGCATGCCGAAGCCGCTCGTCACCGGGCCGTTCACCGGCCAGATGAAGCCTGCGGCGGACGGCGTCGTGTCCGAAGGCGCCGAGTAGGACGACGTCGACTGCGCCGATCGGATCTGCGCCGCGAGCGAGGCGCTCGCCGCCTGGAGGCCCGCTGCCTCATGCAGGAACTCCGCCTTGCTCTCCTTCACGTTCTGAAGGGCGTCTCGCTTGTTCGCGCGCGCGGCTGCGAGCTGGTTCTGGCTCGCTAGCAGCCGGTCGCGCAGGGCGCGGACCTGGTTCGTGCGGACCGCGATCGTGCGCAATTCGGCGGCGACGAGCGAGCGGAAGCGCTTCGTGTGCTCGCGCTGCGCCTTGACGCGTTCCTTGGCGGTGCCGACCTGCGCCGCGATCGAGGTGTCCTGTGCGCCGAGCGACTCGACCACCTGCGCCTGATCGATCAGGTCGGTGACGCTCTTCGACTCGAACACCACCTCGAGCGCGCTCGGCTCGCCCCGCTCGTAGAGATCGACGAGGCGGTTGCCCAGCCGGTCGATCAAGGCCTCGTACTCGCGGCGGTAGAAGTGGAAGCGCTGGGTCTGTACCTGGAACAGCTCGGTCAGCCGGTCGAGCTTCTCCTTGTGCAGCGCGAGGTCGCGCTCCAGCGGGCCGAGCTCCGTCGACACGACGCCGACCTGCTGCGCGAGCCCGCGGATCTGGCCGTTTACCTCCGCGATCTGCCCGGCCAGCGTCCGCTCGCGCTCCTGGGCCCAGGCGATCTTCGCCTGCACCCGGGCGAGGCGGGAGTCGATCGCCTGCTTGCGTCCCGCGACGCCGCCGCTCGCGGGCGTCGCGCACACGGCGACGAGGGCTGCGACGACGAGCAGCGGTCGTACGAGTCGCATCGCGCGTGACTTCGGCGGTGCCGCGGGCGTCCCTGCCCGCGGGAGCTATTCGGGCTGCGGCGGCGGGCTCGGCTCAGGCCCGGGCTCGGGCACGCGTACAGGGCCGGGAGGCTCGGAAGGCTCGGGCGTCGGCTCCGGGACCGGTACAGGCTGAGGCGGCGGGCTCGGCTCCGGGAGCGGCTCGGGCATCGGCGTAGGCGTCTCGACCTGTGTGGGCTGCGCCTGCAGGTGGGCACGCTGGATGCGCTCCATCGCGGCCTCGGCTGTCTGCCTCATCTCCTCCTCCTTCGCTGTGACCAGCCCGTCGATCTCTGCCAGCTGCGCACGGGCGGCCTCCGTCCCTTCCTCGTCGCCAGCGTACACCGATTCGCCCAGAATGCGGGCACTTTCCGCTCGCTTGGCGAGCAGCTGGGCCAGCTCGCGGCGCATCCGATAGAGGTCGCGACGCGCGCTCGTATGGACGGCGACGGACTCGACCGCGTAGCCCGTGTGGTCGCGCACCGAGCGCCAGACAGGCTCGAAGACGCGCGCGCCCCGGAAGACGCCGAAGTAGCGCGGGCGGGCGGTCTCGTACTCGACGGGCACCGGCCCGGTCTCGTCGGGCGGCAGCTCCTGGACGGCGGTCTCCTCGGCCGACTCGCCGACGCGCGTCCCGCACTCCGGGCAGAAGCGGCTTCGCTTCGGGAGCTTCGCGCCGCAGTTGGCGCAGCTAGCGGCCGGCACGCACGCGCTCCTTTCGCGGCTGGGGGTCGAGCGCGCGCAGGGCCTCGGCCGCCCGCCGACGGAGGGGGCCGACCTGCACCCGGTAGTCGTCGTCCGAGACCTTCCCGGTGCGGTGGTCGAACTCGAGCTCCTTCAGCGCGGCGAGGGCGCGGTCGCGCTCCTCCGCCAGCTCGATCCGCTCCTGCTCGGGCTCGGTCGGCGCGCCGAGACGGTCGTCGAGCGGTTGCGGGTCACGCAGGAACGGCAGGGCGACGAGCACGACGCACGCAATCGCGAGCAGCGCGCCGAGCGCGAGCCACATCAGCTCTTCTTCGGCGCGTACTTCGACGGGCACTTCGTCACCAGCGAGTTCTGCTTGGCGACGAAGACGCCGTTCGCGTAGCGGCCGCTGACGACGACGGCGCGGCCGAGCTTGAACTGGTCGGGGACGCTCCCGTGGTACACGACCGGCACGCTCTTCGATCCCTTCATGTCGGCGACGCGGAAGCGGAGCCCGTCCGTCGAGTAACCCTCGCCCTTGACCGGCGCGACGACCCTGCCTTCGAGCGAGACGTTGGTGTTCGAGTGGGCCGCCAGCTCGCTCGGCGAGAACTGCGCCGTGCGGCCGCCGGCGATCGAGACGTAGAGCAGGAACACCGCGAGCACCGCCGCCACGGAGAGCGCCAGGACCAGCCGGACCGAACGCGGGCGCTGAGCCACGCCTGGATTGTAGAGAGGGTTCTTACCGCTCGCGGGCGGGCTCGCTGCGGCGCGCCGGGATCCGGTAGCCGTGCTCCTCGCACAGCGAGCCCGGATTGTCCTCGGTCAGTGCGTCGCAGTAGCCCTTGCCGTAGGCCGCGCGCATGAACGCTGCGACGACCTCGAGGTTCCACTCACCGATGTCGGCGGCTTCGCGCCAGAGGTCGGCGAGCCGAAGGTCGATGTCGAGCTCGAGGAGGTCGATGCGGGAAGGTCGCTTGGCCATGGCGCGAAGGTAGCCAGGGCGTCGGACGACACCGCGCGGGCGTCCGAAGCGGCCGTGTCATTCGTCACGAAGGTGCAACAACCGCGCTCAACCGGGGACAGTCCCTGGCGGCAAAGCTACGGTGGCTGGAGCGCGACCCTCGTGCGTTAGCGTGCTCTCGCATGGGACGTGTCCGCTTCGGCCCCGCCCGCGTGCCTTCGCGGGAAAGCCCGGAGGCGGCGATCGAGCTGCTGCAGGAGCGCGGGTTCGACGCCTGCGAGATCGACTTCGAAGGCAAGTTCTGGATGGACTACGACTGGGCCGCGGAGTTCGGCCGGCTGGCGAAGCGGTCGAAGATCGTCCTCTCGGTGCACGCGCCGATCGCCGGCTTCATGGGCCACGCCGAGCGCGGCAAGAAGCTGAACATGGCCACCGGCATGCTCGACCACTCCGCCGGGATCGCGAAGGTGGCCGGCGCCGAGCTCGTCGTCTTCCACCCCGGCTTCCTGCTCGAACGCACGCGCGAGGCGGCGATCGACTCGATCGTCGAGCAGCTCGGCGAGCTGCGCGAGCGGCTCGAGGGCAAGGACCGCGCCGTCCCGTTCGGCGTCGAGGTGATGGGCCGGGTGCGCGAGATCGGCAGCCTCGACGACGTGATCGAGATCTCCCGCCGCACGGGCTGGGTCCGCCCCGTGCTCGACTTCGCGCACATGCACGCCACGAGCGACGGCGCGTACACGGAGGCCGAGCCGTTCCGCGAAGCGCTCGAAGCTGCGGACGACGTGCTGCCGCCGCGCGCGCCGTTCCACATCCACTTCTCCGACATCGCCTACGCGAACCGCAACGAGACTAAGCACCTGCCCTACGGCGAGGGCACGCTCCGGGCCGAGCCACTCCGGCAGGCACTGCGGAAGTTCCGCCGGACGGCGACCGTGATCTCGGAGTCGCCCGACCTAGCGTCTGACCACGCGATTCAGGCTGCGCTGGCCGCCTCGGCCAAGACTTCCTCACGGCGCACCTGAAGCTCGTCGGCTTCCTCTTCGCGGCCGCGGTCGCGGAGGAACGCCGTCAGCGCCTCGAGGGTCTCGCACTGGTGCGCCCGGTGCTCGGTCTCGGCGATCGAGTCGTAGGCCTGGCGCAGCAGCTGCTCGGCCTCGTCGTCGCGGCCCTGCGCAGCACGCACCTTGCCGAGTGCCATCGTCGTCGTGGCGAGCGAGCTGACGTCGTGCGGGCCGACGGTCTCGCGCGCGGCCAGCGCGAAGCGCTCCGCCTCGTCGACGCGGCCGAGCTCGATCAGCAGCTCCGCGAGGCTGCGCTGGGTCTCGCAGAGCGTGGCACGGTCCTCGAGCGGCGCGAGGATGCGGATCGACTCGCGGAAGAGCCGCTCGGCGCGCGCGAGGTCGCCCTTGTGGCGTGCCGTCCACGCCGCGAAGTTGAGCGTGCGCCCGACCATCCACGCCGCGCCCGCCTCGGCGAGGTGCTCGCGCGCGGCCTCGAACGCCGCCTGTGCGTCGTCGAGCTCACGGCGCCGGAGGTGGAGCTGGCCCGCGAACCGCAGCGCCCGGCCGCGTGCCTCCGCGCTGCCGCTCTCCTCGGCCAGGAGGATCGCCTGCTCGATCAACGGCGCGGCGCGGTCGAGCTCGAGCCGCGCGAGGTACACGCTCGCGAGCTCGTCGGCGGCCTCGCTCTCGAAGTCCTTCCGCTTCGCCGCGCGCGCGAGATCGAGCGCCTCGAGCATCACCTGCTCCTCCTTCGCGAGGTCGCCGCGCATCCACGCGATCGTGGCCGCCGCCCGCAGCGCCCGGTACCGCCCGACCTGGTCGTCGGGCTCGAGCACCGCCAGCGCGTTCTCGATCATCTCCTCGGCGGCAGCGACGTCGGCCTCGCGCAGGACGGCGGCCTCGGCGAGGGTGACGAGTGCGCGCCCCTGCGTGGAGGCGTCGCCCTCCTGGATCGCCGTCGCGAGCACCTCTTCCATCTCGCGCGAGACCACCGGCAGATCGGTGAGCCGTGCGGCCGCGCGCGCGGCGAGGTACCGGCGACGCAGCGTCGGCTCGAGCTCGACCGCGCGGACGAGATGGTGGCGCGCGGTGCGGTTCGCGTCGCGCGCGAACGCTCGGATGCCGGCTTCGGTGAGCGCCTCGGCAGCTTCGTGCTGCAGCTCGGTTGGAGCCGTGCCGTCCAGCTCCGCGAGCAGCGCCGTCGCGCGCTCGAGGTGGAACGCCCGGATCTCGAGCAGCTCCTCGCCGGCGCGCTCCTTCAACCACTCGGCGAAGCGTGCGTGGTGCTCGGCGCGGGCCGACTTCGAGAGGCCGGCGTAGGCGACCTCGCGGATCAGCACATGCTTGAACTTGTACGCCCGCTCGCCGCGGATCGACGAGCGCTCCTCGTCCAGGACGAACTCGCGCAGGCGCAGGTCGTCGAGCGGCCCCTCGATCGAGTCGAGCTCGGGCGAGAGCCGCTCGAGCGCACCCTCCCAGAAGATCCGGCCGACAACGGCCGCGCGCTGGAGCAGCGCCTTCGCCTCCGGCGCGAGGCGGTCGATGCGGGCCGCGATCAGCGCCTGCAGCGTGTCCGGAATGCTTCCGATCCGCTCGGTGCCTTCCTCCTGGAGCATGCGTATCGTCTCCTCGAGGAAGAGTGGGTTGCCCTCGGTCTTGGCCAGCACCTCGGCCCGTTCGGACTCGGCGAGAGTGCCGTCGAGCGCGTCCATCAACTCCTCGCTCTCGGTCACGCCGAGCGGCTCCAGCTCGATCGAGGTCGCGCGCACGCGGCCTCCGCCCCAGCCTGGACGGATGTCGAGCAGCTCGGGGCGCGCGAGCGAGACGACGAGCAGCGGCGCCTCGCGCACCCAGGTGACTAGGTGCTCGATCAGCTCGAGCAGCGGCTCCTCGGCCCAGTGGATGTCCTCGAAGATCAGGACGAGCGGCTGCTCCTGCGCGAGCCGCTGCGCCCACTCGCGGCCGGCCCAGGCGATCTCCTGCTGGCTGCGCTCGGCCTGCACCGCCTCGAGCACGCCCGAGGCCAGCCCGAGCAGGTCGGCCACGGCCTCGTCCTCGCAGAACGAGCGGAGCTTCTCGATCGCCACGTCGAGCGGATCGTCGTCGACGATGCCGGCGGCGCACTTGACCATCTCGGCGAGCGGCCAGTAGGTGACGCCCTCGCCGTATGGGAGGCTGCGCCCGGAGATCACCGTCGCGCCCTCGAGCGCGCTCGAGAACTCCTTGGCCAGGCGGCTCTTGCCGACGCCGGCCTCGCCGTAGATCGTGAACAGGTGCGCGCGGCGATCGCGGAGAGCGCGGTCGTAGGTGTTCTGCAGCAGCTCTAGCTCGGCGTCGCGGCCGACGAGCGGCGCCTGCCGCCCCTCCGGCCGTGCCGGTGCCGAGCCCGCGCCGAGCACCTGCCACGCCCAGACCTGGCGGTCGAGCCCTTTGAGCTCGACGGGACCGACGTCCTCGAGCTCCACACGGCCGAGCGTCAGCCGCTGCGCGGCGGGGCCGATCAGCAGCTGACCCGGCTCTGCCGCCTGCTCCAGCCGGGCCGCCACGTTGACCGCCTCACCGGTGGCGAAGGTCGAGTCGCTGTCGTCGGCGACGACCTGGCCCGACTCCACGCCGATACGCGCCTCCAGCCCGAGCTCGTGCACCGCGTCGCGGATCGCCAGGGCAGCGCGCACGGCGCGCTCGGCGTCGTCCTCGTGCGCCTGCGGGATCCCAAACGCGGCCATGACCGCGTCGCCCGCGAACTTCTCGACGATCCCGCCGTGCATCGTCACGCAGCGCGAGACCTGGTCGAAGTACCGCTGCACGCGACGGCGCACCACCTCCGGGTCGGAGCCGGTGACGAGCCCCGTCGAGTCGACGAGGTCTACGAACAGGACCGTGGCGAGCTTGCGTTCCATGCCTGAAGTGTAAGAACGATTGCCGACCCGCCTGGCTTCCGCATTGACTGACGGGTCAATCGGGTTTCGATCGAAACGAGGCCGCCAAGAAGAAGCTGCCCGGTACCTCAACAAGGGGGGAACGACATGAGGGGATGGATGACACTCGCGGTGGCCATGGCAACCGCACTACTCGCATGCGGCGTCGCCGCGGCCTCACCCGACTCGGCCTCGGTGGCGCGCCTGACCAGCCCGGCGGTCCTGTCGATGATCGCCGCGACCGGCGACGATGCGTTCTCGACCACGAGCCTCAGCCCGGTCGACCCGTCGGGGACGCCGACGCAGCACTACGGGCCGTACGCAAGCACCTCGCCCGACTCGGGGACATGTGGGAACGATTGGGCCGAGGACACGTTCGACCGCGACTTCACGGTGCGGACGAGCGCAGGCAGCACGACCGTCGTCGAGCAGTTCAAGAACGGGAGCTTCGTGACGAACACCGGCGCGAGCCCCGGAGCGTGCGACACGACCGACGGCTATGGGCCAGGCACCGTCGCCGCCGGCCACACGGGAAGCATGCACGGCTACTTCGTCGTCTCGGGCTCGTTGACGCCGACGTCGACCAGCTCGTTCTGTGACGCGCAGCTGATGACGAACGCCGACTGCACCACGGCGACGTTCATCAATACGCACTTCGTCCCGTGCTACCCGGCAACGTGCACGGTGACGACGTTCTTCGACCATTACAGCGCCGGCGACCAGGGGCTCGCCGTCCACGAGTGGAAGAACGCCTCGTGCGACCGCGGCGGCAACCACGGCGACATCGCCGACGTCGTCCTGCCGCCGGGCGCGACGACGCCCTGCGTCGACTGACCCGGGCTGACCTGTCGAGGGAGGCATCTGCGGATGCCTCCCTCTCCGTGCCGTAGCATCGAGCCGCCGTGCTCGACCCGAAGATCTTCAAGGCGTACGACATCCGCGGCATTTACCCGTCCGAGCTGGACGAGGAGGGCGCGGAGGCGGTCGGGCGCGCGTTCGTCGAGGTGTTCGAGCCGAAGCGGATCGCCGTGGGGCACGACATGCGCGTCTCGTCGCCCGCGATGGCGGACGCCTTCGTCCGCGGAGCGTCCGGGGCCGGTTCGGACGTGCTCGAGCTCGGGCTCGTCGGGACCGAGATGCTCTATTTCGCGGTCGGCGAGCTGGGGCTCGACGGCGGCGTCGCAGTCACCGCCTCGCACAACCCGAAGGAGTACACGGGGCTGAAGATCGTCCGAGCGGGCGCGCTCCCGGTCGGCGGGGATTCCGGCCTCGGCGAGATCCGCGACGCCGCCACGTCCGGGGCCAGACCCGGGACTGGGCGAAACGGGACGGTGGAGTCGTACGACGTCTGGCCCGGGTACGTCGACCGCGTGCTGTCGTTCGTCGACCCAGCCGCGATCAAGCCGCTGAAGATCGTGATCGACGCGGCCAACGGCATGGGCGGTGTGATGATGCCGCCCGTCCTCGAGCGCCTGCCACAGCTCGAGACCGTCCGCTGCTTCTTCGAGCCCGACGGCACGTTTCCGAACCACTCGCCGAACCCGCTTCTGCCGGAGAACCGCGAGTTCGTCGTGCGCAAGACCCTCGAGGAGGCTGCCGACTTCGGCGCGGCCTTCGACGGCGACGCCGACCGCTGCTTCTTCATCGACGACTCGGGCGAGTTCGTTCCCGGCGACTTCGCGACGGCGCTCTTCGCCGAGTCGGTGCTCGAGAAGGAACCGGGCGCGAAGATCATCTACGACGTGCGGGCGAGCTGGGCCGTGCCGGACACGATCGAGCGCGACGGCGGCATTCCGCTCGTGAACCGCGTCGGCCACGCGTTCATCAAGCAGCGGATGCGCGAAGAGGACGCGGCGTTCGCCGGCGAGGTCTCCGGCCACTACTACTTCCGTGACTTCACGCAGGCGGACTCGGGCGTGGTCCCGTTCCTGCTCATGCTCGAGCTCGTCTCGCGGAAGGGACAAAAGCTGTCCGAAGCGCTGCGGCCGTTCCGCGAGCGCTACTTCATCACCGGCGAGCTGAACACGCCAGTTCCGGACGTCGATGCGAAGCTGCGCGAGCTGGAGGAGCGCTTCGGCTCGGAGGGCCGAGTCGGCCACCTCGACGGCCTCTCGATCGACGCGGACGACTGGCACATGAACGTCCGGCCGTCCAACACGGAGCCGTTGCTGCGGCTGAACCTCGAGGCGCGGACTGCCGAGCTGATGGAAGGCAAGCGCGACGAGGTGCTCGCGGTCATCCGCGCCGAGCCTTGATCTAGCCAAGCGAACGGCTACGCTGCCGATGAGCGTGGGAGTCGATCATTCATCCGGGATCGAGATCCGCCATCTGGCCGCGCTCGCCGCGGTCGCCGAGGAGGGATCGTTCCGGCGTGCAGCCGTGCGACTCGGCTACGTCCAGTCGGCCATCTCGGACCAGATCGCGGCCCTCGAGCGGATCGTCGGGCAGCAGCTCGTCGTGCGCTCGCGCGGCGCGGCGCCGATCGAGCTGACCGAGGCCGGGCAGGTGCTGCTCGGACACGGCAAGGCGATCGTCGCGCGGCTGAAGGCGGCCGAGGCCGACCTCGGCGCGCTCGCCGACGGCTCGGCCGGCTCGCTGCGGCTCGGGATCTACCAGAGCGTCGGCGCGCGGATCATCCCGCGGCTCCTGCCGCGCTATGCCCGCGATTGGCCGGACGTGGCCGTGCTGCCGCGCGAGGCGCCGACCGATGCCGGCCTCTTCGAGCTCGTCGAGGCGGGCGAGCTCGAGCTGAGCTTCGCCGACTTCCCGCTCCACGAGGGCCCGTTCGAGTCGATCGAGCTGATGGACGACCCGTACGTGCTGCTCACGCAAGCGGACTCGGCTCTCGCCGGCGGACGGGCCGCCGGTCTCGAGCAGATCGCCGGCGAGCCGCTGATCGGACACTGGACCTGCCGCGTGCTGCCACGCGTCGAGGCCGAGCTCCGCTCGCAGGGCGTCGAGCCGAACTTCGTCTTCCGCTCCGACATCGTCGCGACCGTGCAGGCGCTCGTCGGCGCCGGCGTCGGCAGCGCGATCATCCCCCGCCTCGCGATCGACGAGAGCGACCCGCGGACGGCCGTGGTCGAGCTCGCAGCGGACGTGCCGGTGCAGCCGCGCCTGATCGGCATGTTCTGGCACCGCGACCGCTACCGATCGCCGGCGGCGGTCGGGTTCGTCGAGGCCGCGTCCGAGATCTGCTCGCAGCTGATGGCCGAGCGAGACGGACGGGTCAGCCCCCTTCGGCGCAGCCGATCGGCATGATCGGAAACGTGCGTCATGGCTGATCGGGCCCGGCGCTACCGTCTCGCCATGAGGGTCATCGTCGCGGCAGCTCTGGCACTCGTCTTCGCCGGCACCGCGAGCGCCGCGCCGCCCCACCTGACGAAGGCCGAGCGCGCGGGGATCAACAAGACGGTCGACATGGTCGTCAACTACGGCGCCAAGCGCGTGAACGTGATGCGGTCCTACAACTGGGTGACCCCCGAGATGCGCTCCGGGATCACGCGCAAGCAGTGGAAGGAGGGGACGCTTCCGATCTATCCCTTCCCCGCCCAGGGCACCACGTTCCACCACTGGTCGCTGAAGTGGATCAGCGACGGCACCGTCGGGATCGAGCTCCTGCTGATGCCGACGCTGAAGAACAAGTTCGACGTCGGGCCGATCATCTTCGACCTCTACCTCAGGCCCTCGGGCAAGCGCTGGCTGCTGGACGGCTTCATGCCGGCGGCCACGCTCGCACCCGTGAACGCGAAGAAGACGAAGGTGCGCTCGGTCGCGGACTTCTCGCCGCAGCCCGCCCAGGCCGGCGCAGCACCGCAACGGGGGAAGATCAACCCCGACTGGCTCTGGTTCCCGTTCGCCGCGCTCGGCGGCGCGTTTCTCGTGCTCGCCGGCGTCGCGCTCGTGAAGTCGCGCCGCGGGAAGCGTTTCATGCCGCGCGGGCGCCAGGGTCTCCCCCCGCTGCCGCCGCGCGTCTCCGGCGGGCCGGGTGCGTAGCATCCCCGCATGTCGCTGGAGCTGGGCCGGGTCACCGACCGCAAGCCGCCGTTCAAGTACTCCGCGCTGACGCGGGTCGGCTTCTCCGACACCGACGCGCAGGGGATCGTCTACTACGGGCGGTACCTGCCGTACTTCGACAGCGCCCGCGTCGAGTACCACCGGCACCTCGACATGCTCGAGACACGGCCGACCGAATACGAGTTCGTGATGCGGGCGAACGGGATCGAGTACCACGCGCCTGCGCGGTTCGACGACCTGGTCGAGGTGTTCATCCGCGTCTCGCGAATCGGCCGGACGAGCGTCACCTACGACTGCGCGGCCTACAGGGTCGACGACGACGTGTTGATGGTGACGGCACAGCAGACGCTCGTTCTCGTCGACCTCGGAGAGCGCCGCGCATGCCCGATCCCGGACTCCTACCGTGAGCGGGTCGGCGCGTTCGAGGGCGAGGACGTCGCCCGGTGACCCTCACCGGCCTGCAGGAAGGCGTCGACCGGATCCTCGAGGGCGGCGGCTCGGACGAGGAGATCCTGCAGGGCGTGGTCGAGGCGCTGGAGCAGCTGGTCGAGCACTACTCCTGGGTCGGGATCTACCTCGTGGACGGCGACGACCTGGTACTCGGACCGTGGCGCGGGCCGCAGGCGACCGAGCACGTGCGGATCCCGATCGGCCAGGGCGTCTGCGGCGCGGCCGCCGCCAGCGGGGAGACAGAGGTCGTCGACGACGTGAACGCCGACCCCCGCTATCTCGCCTGCTTCCCGTCGACGCGCTCGGAGATCGTCGTCCCGATCTTCGACGAGGGCCGCGTCGTCGGGGAGATCGACATCGACTCCGACCGGGCCGCCGCTTTCGGCGAGAACGACCGGGCGGTACTCGAGCGCATCGCGCTGCAGATCGGCCCGCATTGCAGGTTTGGCGTCGCCACCGACTAATATCTCCGCGATGTCACCAGTTGGTTACCTCGATGCCGGCTCCGGGAGCATGCTGCTCCAGATCGTCCTCGGCGGGGTCGCGGCCATCGGGGTGACGGCGAAGATGACCTGGCGCCGCGTGCTGCGTACCCTGCGCATCCGCAGGGATGACGACGACCAGAGCTAGCACTCCGGAGCCCGCCTCCTTCCGCGACCCCGAGGCCCGGGTCGTGTACTCGCCCGACGGCGATGTGCTGCGCGAGCTCTCGCCGCGCGCCAGCGAGGACTGGGCGGCGCTCGAGCGAGCGCGCTTCTTCCGGCGGGCGCTCGAGGACGGCCGCATGGTGGCGACCGAGGAGATCGAGCCCGGGCTGCTGCAGCACGAGCGCCTGCCCTTCGTCTCGTATCCGTACGAGTGGCCGTTCGAGATGCTCAAGGACGCGGCGCTGCTCCAACTCGGGCTGCTCGACGAGGCGCTCTCGGAGGGCTTCGTGCTCAAGGACGGCTCGCCGTACAACGTCCAGTGGCGCGGCTCCGAGCCCGTGTTCGTGGACGTCGGCTCGTTCGAGCGGCTGCGCGAAGGCGAGCCGTGGGCCGGCTACCGGCAGTTCTGCGCCTTGTTCCTCTACCCGCTGATGCTGCAGGCCTACCGCGGCGTCGCGCCTCAACCGCTGCTGAAGGGAAGCCTCGAGGGCATCGAGCCGTCGCAGGCCCGGGCGCTCCTGCCGCGCTTCCGTCGCGGCGTCCTGACGCACGTCGTCCTGCACGACCGGCTCGAGGCGAAGCACGCCGACCGCCGGCGCGACGTGCGCTCCGAGCTGAAGGCGGCCGGCTTCAAGAAGGAGCTGATCCAGGCGAACGTGCGCGGACTGCGGAAGCTCGTCTCGCGCCTGGAGCCGAAGCGCGGCCGGTCGGAGTGGGCCGGCTACCGCGAGATCGCGCCGTACAGCGACGAGGACGCCGACCGCAAGGAGCGCTTCGTGCGGGCTGCGGGGCCGGCGCGCCTGGCGTGGGACCTCGGGGCGAACGACGGCCGCTTCTCGCGCGCGCTCGAGGCCGACTACGTGCTCGCGGTCGATGGTGACGAACGCGTCGTCGGCGACCTCTACCGCGCCCTCCACGCCGAGGGCTCGAAGACGATCCTGCCGCTGGTGGTCGACCTGGCCGACGCCTCCCCGGCGCGCGGCTGGCGCGGGCTCGAGCGGCGCCGGCTCGAGGACCGCGGGCGGCCGGACCTCCTGCTCTGCCTCGCGCTCGTGCACCACCTGGCGATCGGGCGCAATGTTCCCTTCGTGGAGCTGGTCGCGTGGCTACGGTCGCTCGGCGCGCGGCTCGTGGTCGAGTTCGCCGACCGCGACGACCCAATGGTTTCGCGGCTGCTCGCCGGGAAGCGCGAAGAGGTGCACGAGGACTACGGGCGAGAAGCGTTCGAGCGCGCGCTGGCGGGCGCGTTCGAGGTGGAGCGGCGCGAAGTGCTCGGCTCGGGCACGCGCACGCTCTACCTGGCCCGGCCGCGGTGACCATGCGGCCGCCGCTGCGGCTCGCCGGGCTGCACCTGCTCGTCCTCTGGTCGTTCGCGGTCGCGCAGCCGCTCTTCAACCTGCTCGGCAAGAACGGCGAGTTCTTCGCGGCACGCGGCTCCACGCGCTGGGACGCGATCGTCTTCGCGCTGGTGGTGCTCCTCGTGCCGCCGCTCGTGCTGCTCGCGCTCGAGGCGCTGGTGCCGGCGCTGCACCCGGTGTTCGTCGGCTGCCTGGTCGCGCTCTTCGTGCTGCAGGCGATCCGCGGCCTCGGCGCGCCGGGCTGGCTGCTCGTCGCGATCGCGGCCGCGCTGGGCGCCGGCGGAGCGGTGCTCTACGTGCGCGCCGGGCCGGCACGAGCCGCGCTGACGGTGCTCGGGCCGGCGCCGCTCCTCTTCCTCGCGCTCTTCCTCTTCAACTCGGACGTGACGCGGTTGTCGCTCTCGGCCGAGAACGCCCAGGCCGCCAGCGAGGCGCCGCGGGCGCCGGTCGTGCTCGTGGCGTTCGACGAGCTTCCGCTGAACTCGCTGCTGGACGCCGAGGGCCGGATCGATGCGACGCGGTTCCCGAACTTCGCGCGCCTCGCCCGCGGCTCGACCTGGTTCGAGCACGCGACCACGGTTGCCGAGGGCACGACGCACGCGGTGCCGGCGATCCTCACCGGCCGCTTCCCTCGGGCCGGCCAGTTCCCGGTCTACACCGACCACCGCCAGAACCTGTTCACGCTCCTCGGTGGAGCGACGCAGCTGCATGTCGTCGACGCCGAGACGCATCTTTGCCCGCCTTCGCTCTGCCCGGACACGGAGGATTCGGTCGGCACGCGCGCCAAGACGCTGGCCGAGGACACCGGCGTGGTCTACCTGCACGAGCTGCTGCCGGACGACCTCACGCACGGCATCCCGTCGATCGCGAACGGTTGGGACGACTTCCTCGAGGACGCGAGCGGGCACCACGATCCGGGCCACATCGACGCGGCATTCATGCGCTCCTTGCGCCCCCAGCCGCGGCCGGCGCTCTGGTACGTGCACCTCATGCTCCCGCACAGCCCGTGGGCGTATCTGCCCTCGGGCCAACGCTACGACGTCCGGGCCGCGCCCGGCTGGGGCTCGGACGAGGTCTGGACCGCGAACCAGGCGGCGGTCGACCAGGACTGGCAGCGGCACCTGCTCCAGCTCGGCTACGCGGACACGGTGCTGGGGCGGCTCGTCGCGAGGCTGCGCGCCACCGGTCTCTACGACCGTGCGCTACTCGTCGTCACGGCGGACCACGGGATCAGCTTCCGGGCGGGCCAGAAGCGCCGGCCGCTGTCGCCGGCGAACCTGCAGGACATCGCCTACGTGCCGCTGTTCGTGAAGGCGCCGGGGCAGCAGCACGGCCGAGTGGTCAGCGGCCTGGCGCGGACGACCGACATCGTTCCGACCATCGCAGACGCCGTGCAGGTGCCGATCCCGTGGCACGTCGACGGCCACTCGCTCCTCGGCCCGCGGCACGTCGAGCGCAACGTCGTCCTGATCAAGGACGCCGGTCACCGCTTCGTCGTCCCTGCGGCGACCCTTCAGCGCCTCCACGAGCAGGCGCTTCGGCGCGAGGTGGCGGTTTTCGGATCAGGCCAACCGCTCTCGACGGTCTTCGCCGTCGGCCCCGACCGGAAGCTCCTGGGTCACTCGTTCGAGGGAGGCCACCGGATTACCGACCTCGACCCGGTCGACCGCTCCGGCCCCGTGGTGCAGGTGAGCGGCGCTGCCCAGGGGGCGCGCTCGGTCGTGGTCGTCTCCGCCGGCCGGGTGATCGCCGTCGTGCCGGCGGCCCAGGGCCGCTTCTGGGCGCTCGTGCCAACAAAGAGCCTGCAAAACCGCAACTTCTCGGTCTACGCGCTGCAGCGCTGAGGTGCCCGGCGCACCGGGACGGCCGCCACCGGCCCGGTGCGCCGGGCGCCCACCCGCCGTCCTCGAAACGAGCGGGCGCCGCAGCTCTCCGTAGAGAAACCCCTCTCCCCTACTCACGTTGTACTCCTGCGCGCGAAAAGCGCCATCCCTCATTCGGGGTACCCCGCTCGTTCGAGGGACGATCCCTCGTTCGAGGGATCCTCGGAAAACGGCCTACGAGGGAGTGACGCGGTAGGCGTCGAAGACGGCGTCCACGTTGCGGAGCGCCGTCAGCAGGGACCGCAGCGCCTTCACGTCGCCGACCTCCGCGACGTACCAGTTCTTCGCGAGCTGATCCTCGACATGGCCGCCGTACTCGACGATGTTCGCGCCGTGCTCGGAGAACGTCCGCGCGACGTCCTCGAGCAGGCGCGGGCGGTCCCACGAGTCGACCGCGATCTGGACGCGGAAGCTCTTCGAGGCGCCGCCGTCCCAGGCCACAGGCGTGAACCGCTCGGGGTTGCGTCGCAGGGCCTTCACGTTCGAGCAGTCCTCGCGGTGGATGGTGATGCCCTTGCCGAGGGAGATGTACCCGACGATCTTGTCCCCCGGAAGCGGCGTGCAGCACTTGGCCAGCCGTACGAGCACGTCGTCGATACCGCTCACCGCGATGCCGACGTTCTCGCTGGAAGTGGCGTGCCGCGCCTTGGGCGCCTTGAGCGGAACGGTCTCTTCCTCGGCGACCTCCTCGGTCTTCAGACGCTGGATGACCTTGTTGACGATCTGGCCCGGCTGCAGCTTTCCCGAGCCGAGCGCGAGGTAGAAGTCCTCGGCCTTCCTGTAGCCGCTCTCGCGGATCACCTGGGCGAGCACCGCCGAGCCCTGCAGCTTGCGGTACGGCAGGTTCTGCTTCTTGAGCGCCGTCTCGAGCGTCTCTCGGCCCTTCTGCTCGGTCTCCTCGCGCGTCTCGCGTGAGTACCACTGCCGGATCTTGTTGCGCGCGCGCGAGGAGGCGGCCAGCGAGAGCCAGTCGCGCGACGGCCCGCGGCCGCTCTTGGTGGTCAGGATCTCGACGAAGTCGCCGCTCTTGAGGCGGTAGTGCAGCGGGACGATGCGGCCGTTGATCTTGGCGCCGACCGTCCTGTGGCCGACGTCGGTGTGCACGGCGTAGGCGAAGTCGATCGGCGTCGAACCGGCCGGCAGCGCCTTGACCTCGCCCTTCGGCGTGAAGACGTAGACCTCGTCCTCGAACAGGTCGGTGCGGAAGGTCCTGATGAACTCGCGCGGGTCGGCCTCGTCCTCCTGCCAGTCCATCAGCTGCGTGACCCAGGCGGCCCACTCGTCGTCGCCCCCCTTGCCCTTGCGGCCGTGCTTGTAGAGCCAGTGCGCCGCGACGCCGAACTCGGCCGTCTCGTGCATCTCGCGCGTGCGCACCTGGATCTCGAGCGGCCTGCCCTCGGGACCGATCACCGTCGTGTGCAGCGCCTGGTAGCCGTTCAGCTTCGGCATCGCCACGTAGTCCTTGAAGCGGCCGGGCATCGGCTTCCAGAGCGAATGGATGAGACCGAGCGCGCCGTAGCAGTCGCGCGCTCCCTCGTCGCCCGCGCGCTCGGCGATCACGCGCATGGCCGTGAGGTCGTAGATCTCGTTGAACTCGCGGCCCTTCTTGGCCATCTTGTCGTAGATCGAGTAGAAGTGCTTCGCTCGCCCGGCGATGTCGGCCGGGATGTCGACCTTCTCGAGCTCGCGCTGCAGCGTCATCGCCGCCTCGCGCACGTGCTCCTCGCGGTCGGCGCGGCGCTCGCTCACCATCGCCTTGATCTCCTCGTACTTGCGCGGGTGCAGCGTCGCGAAGGCGAGGTCCTCGAGCTCCCACTTGAGCTTGTTGATGCCGAGCCGGTGCGCGAGCGGCGCATAGACCTCGAGCGTCTCCTTGGCCTTCTGCACCTGCTTCTGCTTGCCGAGGTACTCGATCGTGCGCATGTTGTGCAGGCGGTCGGCGAGCTTGATCAGGATCACGCGCACGTCCTGCGCCATCGCCACGATCATCTTGCGGTAGTTCTCGGCCTCGGCCTGCTCGCGGCTCTGGAACTGGATCCGCGTCAGCTTGGTGACGCCCTCGACGAGCTGCGCGATCTCGTCGCCGAACTCGTCGCGGACCTCCTTGACGTCGGTCTCGGTGTCCTCGACGACGTCGTGCAAGAGGGCTGCCGCGATCGTCTGCTCGTCCAGCCGCAGCTCCGCGCAGATCTTCGCGGCGCCCCACGGGTGGTTGATGAAGTCTTCGCCGGAGCGGCGCTGCTGGCCCTCGTGCGCCCGGGCCGCGAACGTGAACGCCCTCGTGAGCAGGTCGCGATCGACGTCCTTGTTGTAGGCCGCGACGGTCTCGATCAGCTCGTCGATGAGCTCCTGATGCCGTTCTCTGGATTCGAGGACCGTCATGGAAAAAGTGTACTCCCGACGTTTTCCCTAACCGCCGTGCGTAATTCCCGTCGCAGGAGGGAACGCCTTCGAGGCGAACCGTGCCCTTCATGCGTAGACGACGAAACGAACGGAAGGCTGCCCGCCTCGCGCGGATGCTGGTCGTGCTCGACACGACCGCCTGCGAGCGGCGTGGCTGGCGACGGCGCCGCGTCCATCGCGCGGCCGTCGGCCGGGTCTAAGCGGCCCGCGCCAGCTCCGGCTGGTCCAGTAGCGCGCGGAAGCGCTCGGACTCGAGCAGATGCCGCCGTGAGCCGCCCTCGGCCAGGCCGAGCTCGGCGAAGACCGCCGCGGCCGCAGGGTCGCGCTCGTCCTTCCGCCATTCGAGCTTGAGCCACTCGCGCAGCTCGACATAGCGGTCCTCGGCTTCGAACACGCTCTGGACGTTCAGCTGCGGGGCGACAGTGCCGTTCCACTGGTTCGCCTCGAGCCGGAAGGCGAGATCGTACGCACCGGGCCGCCGCAGGCTGTCGAGCCGGCGCCCGAGCCGGAACGCGATCGCGCTGCCGGAGTCGCGCCCGTCCTCGCGCACGCGGAACTTGAGGTGCTTCCCCTCGCCGACCGCGGCCAGGTCGGTGAGCTCACAGCCGGCCAGCAGCAGCGTCACGCCGGGGTTGCCGAGCCCGAACGGCGCGAGCCGCGCAAGCTCCTCGCACAGCTCGAGCGTCAGGTCGCGGCCGTGGACGAAGGCGTCCACGAGCGACGGTGGGCGTAGGTCGTCCTCGGCGAGCTCGCCGTCTCCGATCGACGCGAACTGCTCCGCGAAGGCCGCCACGCTTTCGGGCTTGATCGAGAGCCCGGCTGCCGCGGCGTGCCCGCCCCAGCGCTCGAGGTGGCCCGCGCATTGCCGGAGCCCGTCGTGCAGGTCAAAGCCTGCGATCGAGCGGCCCGAGCCCTTCCAGTCGCCCTCGGTGCCTGCGATCAGGACGACCGGCCGCGAGTAGCGCTCGACGAGGCGCGACGCGACGATGCCGATCACACCCTCATGCCAGTCGGCGCCCGCGACGACGTACGCGCGGTGCCGGCGCCTCGGCTCCGGCCACGACTCGATCTCCTCGACCGCCTCGCGCAGGATCCGCTCCTCGACAGCTTGCCGGTCGCGGTTCAGCTCCTCGAGTTGCTGCGCCAGCCGCGCGGCCGGCTCACGCTCCTCTGAGAGCAGGAGCTCGAGCGCCGCCTCCGGCCGGCCCAGGCGCCCGGCAGCGTTCAGGCGCGGCGCGAGCCGGAACCCGATCGCGCCCGCGTCGACCTTTGCCGGGTCGACCCGCGCCACGCGCATCAGCTCCCGAAGCCCCGGCTTCTGCGTCCGTGCAAGCGTCCGTAGCCCGGCGACCGCCAGGCCGCGGTTCTCGTCGACGAGCGGGACGACGTCCGCGACCGTCGCGACCGCGACGAGGTCCAGGTGGCGCACGAGCGCCTCGGAGCCTTCGCCCAGCAGGGCCTGCCCGAGCTTCCAGACGACGCCGGTCCCGCAGAGCTCGCGGAAGGGGTAGTCGCCGCGATAGGGCCCCACCACCGGGCAGCTTGGTAGCTCCTCTCCCGCCCGGTGGTGGTCCGTCACGACGACCTCGAGCCCGCCCGCCCGGGCCGCCGCAACCTCTTCGACGGCGGTCACCCCGCAATCGACCGTCAAGACGAGGCCGACGCCTTCGCTCGCCAGCCGCTCGAGCGTCTGCGCGGCCACGCCGTACCCCTCGTCGAAGCGGCTCGGCAGGTGGTACGAGACGTCAGCGCCGAGCTCGCGCAAGACGAGCACCGCGAGCGCCGTCGCACAGATCCCGTCGGCGTCGTAGTCGCCGTGGACGCAGATCTTCGTCCCGGCTGCGATCGCCGTACGGATCGCCTCGCACGCCTCGCGCATGTCCCCGAGCGCGAACGGATCGTGCCCCGGGAGCTCGGCCGCGAGGAAAGCGCGCGCCTCCGACGGCTCGTCGTGGCCACGACGCACCAGCACCGAGGCGAGCACCTCGCTCACTTCGAGCTCACGCGCGAGGCTCTCGACCTCGGCGTGCTCGCACTCGTTCCGGAGCCGCCACGACATGGGCAGCCCACGGTACGGAGGCCCCCGGACGGAGCCTGGTCGGCGCCTAGCCCTCGCGAGGCAGTTGGAAGCCGAGCAGCGAGAGGGCCACGATCAGGACGACGAAGCCGACCACGACGCCGGCCACGAGCCACGGACGGCGACTGCGGTGGAGCGCTTCCCAGCCGACCTTGGCCCAGAGCACGACCACGCCCGCGCCTGCGCCGAAGGCGACCACGATCACGGGAGCCAGCACCGCGGCGCGGTCGATCGAGACCTCGAACACGTACACGACGAGCAGCACGAGCGCGGCCGTCACGGCGCCCGAGATCAGTGCAGCCTTCGTGCTCACGCGGCCAGTGTAGAGCCGGATGCAGGGCTATCCTCCGAGCGTGGATGCGGACAACTACTCGTCGGGCGACGACATCGTCGTCGAGTTCCTCCGTCTCCGGTTCAGCTTCAACCACGCCGACTTCGCGCAGCGCGTCTGCGCCGCCGCGTACCGGCTCGGCCTCGTCGACGACAACGAGCTCGACGACGAGGAGACCGACGACCTGGTCGAGCTCACGGCCGACGGGCTGATCGAGGAACCGCGCAGCGAGCTCGGGCGCTACCTCGTACGCCACTGGGAGCGCCTCTCGCTCGTCGAGGGCGAGTCGCTCGTCTACTGGCTGCGCAAGCTCGTCTTCCGCGGCGCCTGGCTCGACCACCGGGTCAAGGACGGCCGGCTCGACGTGACCTGGGACGATTCGGCGTCGGAGTTCGCCTACCTCGAACCGGGCGGCGAGCGCGCGCTGCTCGAGCTGGCGCCGACACCGTCCTGGCACGAGCTGCAGTTCCGGCGTGCTTGACTCGCCGCTTACGTAAGCTTAGACTTACGTAAGTCATGGCTTACAGAACCGCCATGGACGCACTGGGCGACCGCACCCGGCGGGCGATCTTCGAGCAGCTGCGCGAAGGCCCGAAGGCGGTCGGCGAGATCGCGGACGAGCTCCCCGTGAGCCGTCCCGCCGTCTCGCAGCACCTGCGCGTGTTGAAGGAGGCTGGGCTCGTGACCGAGCGGCGCAACGGCACGCGGCGGATTTACCGGCTCGATCCGGACGGGCTGGGCGAGCTCCGCGACTACTTCGACGACTTCTGGAGCGAGGCCCTCGCCGCCTTCAAGGCGTTGGCCGAGGACGAGAGGAGGACGGAATGAGCACGCAGGAGACGACGACGATCGAGGCGGTCCGGCGGTCCGTCACGGTCGACCGCCCGGTCGAGGAGGCGTTCGCGACCTTCACGGAGCGGATCCACGAATGGTGGCCGCTGGCCACGCACTCGATCGACCGTTACGAGACGGGCACCGCGGCCGAGACGGTCGTCTTCCAGGGCGGCGCGGGCGGGCAGCTCTTCGAGCGGACGAAGAAGGGCGAGGAGCTGAAGTGGGCCGACGTGGTCGCCTACGACCCGCCGCACCGCTTCGTGCTCGCGTGGAACCCGAGCCGCGAGCAGAACGATCCGAAGACGGAGATCGAGGTCACCTTCACGGCCGAGGGCGGCAAGACGCGCGTCGACCTCGAGCACCGCGGCTGGGAGCGGCTCGGCGACGAGGCCGCAGAGGCGCGCCGGTCGTACAACGAGGGCTGGGAGCCGGTGCTCGGCGCCTATGCCGAGAAGGCGTCGGGGTAGCCCGATCTAGAACAGCGCGTCGGCGTCGGGAGCGGCGCCGACGTGCTGCCGCCCGAGCTTCGTCACGATCCGCCCGCGTGGCGTTCGCTGAAGGAAGCCGAGCTGGAGCAGGTACGGCTCGTAGACGTCCTCGATCGTGTCGGGCTCCTCCCCGAGCGCGACCGCCAGCGTCGAAAGGCCGACAGGGCCGCCTTCGAACTTCTCGACGACCGCGCGCAGCAGCGCGCGATCGGTCCGCTCGAGGCCCTGCTGGTCGACCTCGAGCAGCTCGAGCGCCTCGCGCGCGATGTCGGTCGTGATCGCGCCCTGATGGCGGACTTCGGCCACGTCGCGCACGCGCCGCAGGATCCGGTTGGCGATCCGCGGCGTGCCGCGCGAGCGCCGGGCGATCTCCGTGGCCGCCTCGTCGGAGATCTCGACGTCGAGGATCCGTGCGGAGCGCCGGACGATTCGCGCCAGCTCGTCCGGCTCGTAGTGCTCCAGCCGGAAGGTCATCCCGAAGCGATCGCGCAGCGGCGTCGTGAGCAGGCCCGTCCGCGTGGTCGCGCCGATCATCGTGAACGGCGGCAGGTCGAGCGTGAGCGTCCGCGCCGCCGGGCCCTGGCCGACGATGATGTCGAGGCGGAAGTCCTCGAGCGCCGGGTAGAGGATCTCCTCCACCGCGCGGTTGAGGCGGTGGATCTCGTCGATGAAGAGCACGTCGCGCTCGCCCAGGCCCGTGAGGATCGCAGCCACATCACCTTTCCGCTCGAGGGCCGGCCCGGCGGCCGACCGCAGACCCACGCCGAGCTCCTCGCGGACGATGTACGCCAGGCTCGTCTTCCCCAGGCCCGGCGGGCCGATCAGTAGAAGGTGGTCGAGCGCCTCGCCGCGCGAGCGGGTCGCCTCGAGCGCGATCGCGAGCTGTTCCTTGACGCGCTCCTGGCCGACGAACTCGTCCAGCGAGCGCGGCCGGAGCGAGCGTTCGAGCTCGTCGTCCTCGGGCTGGATCGCCGGCGCGAGGAACTGCGTGTCGGTCTCGGTCATGCAGCCCTCAACGCCTGTCGCACACGCTCCTCGGGCGTGAGCGACGGATCGGTCGCAGCGAGGGCCTCCTCGGCCTCGGTCACCGACCAGCCGAGCTCGACGAGCGCGTCCCGCGCGACCGCGTGCGGCTTGCCGGCGATCGGCGTCGGCTCGTCCATCGTGCCGAGCTTCTCCTTGAGCTCGAGCACGACGCGCTGCGCGGTCTTCTTGCCGATCCCGGGAATCGCCTCGAAGCGCGCCGTGTCCTCCAGCGCAATCGCTCGGCGCAGGTCGGCGGGCGGCGAGCCGGAGACGATCGCGAGCGCGACCTTCGGCCCCACGCCGGAGACCGCGAGCAGGTGCTGGAACAGCTCGCGCTCGGCCGGCTCGCCGAAGCCGAAGAGCTGGAGCGCGTCTTCACGGACATGGAGGTACGTCTCGAGCGACACCTCTCCCCCGCCCTCGGCGAGCCGCGCCGCTGTGGGCGTGACCGCGAGCGAGTAGCCGACGCCGCCGACGTCGAGCACGATCCGGTCCCCCGAGCGCGCGACGGCTGTCCCGCGCAGGCGCGAGATCATCCGGCGGCCTTCAAGAGCGGCGGCGCGAGCGCGTGACAGATCGCGACCGCCAGCGCATCCGCTGCGTGGTGCGGCTGCGGCACCTGCTTCAAGCCGAGGATCGCGCTCACCATCCGCCCCACCTGCGCCTTCTCGGCGCGGCCGTAGCCGCACACGGCCTGCTTGACCCGCGACGGCGCGTACTCAGCGCACTCGAGCCCGAACGACGCGGCCGCGACGAGCACGGCGCCGCGCGCCTGCCCGACGGAGAGTGCGGTGCGGGCGTCGACGCCGACGAACGACTCCTCGAGCACGACGGCACGAGGCTGCCACTCCTCGATCAGCTCGGTAACACCGTCGAAAATCGTCTTCAGCCGCAGCTCGGGGCGCTCCGACGCGGACGTTTTCCACCACCCGTAGTCGAGCGCCTTGAGGCGGTTTCCTCTTTCGCGGACGATGCCGAACCCGCACGCTGCCGTCCCTGGGTCGATGCCGAGAACCGTCACGGCGACACCTTAGGCACCGCCTCGGCTGTTCCTTCGTCGTCCTCAGGCCGTGCGGAAGCCGAGGTCGAGCAGGCGGCGCGCGTCAGTCGGCGCCGTCGGGTCGTCGAGGACAACGGCGACGATCGTGCGGCCGCCGCGAGTCGCCGAAGCGACCAGGCAATGCCCGGCGAGCGTCGTCCAGCCCGTCTTGACCCCGTCCGCACCGCGGTAGTGCCCGAGCAGCGGGTTCTTGTTCACGTAGACCTTCTCGTACGTCGGCGCCGACCACGGCACGTGGACGATCCGGGTGCGGACGATCTCCCGGAAGCGCGGGTTGCGCAGCGCGACCCGCGTGAGGGCGGCGAGGTCCCAGGCGCTCGAGTAGTTGTCCGCGTCGATCACGCCGCTGACGCTCGAGAAGTGGCTGTCCTTCAGGCCGAGCTCGCGCGCTCGCTCGTTCATCTGCGCGAGGAAGGCGCGGCGCGAGCCGGCCGTCGCGATCGCGAGGGTCATCGCGTCGTCGTTGCCGGAGAACATCAGGAGGCCGTCGAAGAGCTTCCACGCGCGGACGCGCTCGTGCGGCCGCAGTCCCTCGCGGACGAGCGGCACGCGAGTCGCCGAGGGCGGCACCTCGACGAGCGATTCCGCCCGCAGGCGCTCGAGTGCGAGCGTCGCGGTCATGATCTTCGTCGTCGAGGCGATCGGCAGCCGCCGGTGCGGCCGATGGGCCCAGAGAACCGTTCCGGTCCCGGCGTCGACCACGATCGCCCCGCGCGCGGCGATCGGCGGGCTGAATGCCTCGGCGGTGCGAGCTGGACCCGTCAGGAGCGGCGCGGTGTGCGAGCGCTCGCGAACGGTCGTCCGCGGCGGAGCCGGCGTGGGCGGCGTCGCGGCCGCGGCGGAGCGATGCGATGGCCATTCGTGGAAGACGACCACCGCACACGCTGCGGCAAGCAGCGCAGCGGCCAGCACCACCTTCGGCCCGACCCGCCGCCTGCGGCGGCGCACGACGGGCGTGAGCACACCCGCCGGCACACGCGCCCGCTCGTCGCCCACGCGGCGACGGTAGCACCCGGTCCGGCGAGCCGTGGCGTTCCGGCACGTGAAGCTCTCAGGGGACTGACGCGTCCGGCTCTGCCCGTTTGCCCTAGGATGAGACCGCAAGGCCCGCCGAACGTGGCGCATCTGTCTTGTGCCGGGCGGGGACCTTCTGCGGCCTATTCATCCCTCCCCCAGGGGGAGGAGGAAACCGTCCGGCGTACGACCCGGAATCCGAGGACGCGGCCGAGCGAGTAGCGACTGATAGTGCCGGGCGACCAGGGCGCCCGCCGGGTGCTGTGGCGGCTTCCCCGGCAGGTACGGAACCGTCGCCCGGCCATCAACCTTTGCACTGCGGCTCACAGAGGACACCTGGTCAGCGGAGGGGTCTTGGGCAAACCGCGGGCCGTTGCCGCATCGATTCGCACCGATCGGTGTGGATTTGCAAACCGGGGACGCGCTCTCCCTGCCGGTCGGCGCCGGGGCTGCTAAGAATCCGCCCGCGCCGCCGGCGGCGGCGGCGTGCAACGCCAATCCGAGGGAAGGGGAAAGAACAATGCGGCGAATGCTCGCGCTTCCGATCGTCGCTCTGGTCGCGCTTGTCGCGGCGAGCGTCGGCAACGCAGGGCGAGAGCAGCAAACGCTCACGTGCGGCGGTCTCGGCACGATCACCGTGACGGTCACCACGACGACCAACGACCACTCGGTCGCCTGGGGCGTCGGCACGGTCTCGAATCGGCTGCACGGCATCCCGGTCAGCTTCAGCGGCACTACGACCGACCTGACGACGGGCATGGTGCTGAACTCGTTCTCGCAGTCCAAGGGCAACGGGAACGGCATGCACAACCAGCCGACCGTCACCTGCACCAGCCCGCCGGAGACGGCGACTGCGGGCGAGCTCGGGATTCCGGGCGTCGATCCGAGCGACGTGATCGAGTTCGACTTCTCGGCGCAGGTCGTTCTGAAGCCGTAACGGGAGCACGAGGGTTTCGGGAGGGACGCCTACGGGCGTCCTTCTCGTTTCTGGGGTAGACCTAGGGAGACATTGGCTTCGCTCGGGCCGCTCAGGATCGTGGAGATGCAGGAGGAGAGCCACGTCGAGATGCGCTCGTGGCGGTATCCCCCACCGCTCGACTTCTACGACGGCGACGTCGACGAGCCTGAGATCCCCGAGCGCTACTTCGCCGCGCTCGACGACGACGGCGCGCTCGCCGGCTTCTACTACTTCGAGGAGAAGCCGCCCGACCTCGACTACGGCCTCGGCCTGCGGCCCGACCTCGTCGGGCGCGGGCTCGGCCTGGACTTCTTCCTACGCGGGCTGGAGTTCGCCCGCGAGCGCTACCGGCCGCGGCGGGTGTACCTCCACGTCGCCGAGTTCAACGAGCGGGCGCGCATCGTCTATGAGCGCGCCGGCTTCGAGGTCGTCTCGCGGCACGTCCGCACGTTCGAGCGCTTCGGCGAGGTGCCGTTCCTGACGATGGCCGAGCCGGCCGGCCCTCCCGCGGCCGCAGTTGCGGGAGGGCCACCCGGCTCAGCTGCCTAGCGGGTCTGGATGCAGCCGACGTTCGCGTAGCCCGTGCGGGCCGCCGCGGCCGCGTTGCTCCAGTTGCCCTGGATCTTCCAGCTCTGGCCGCCGATCGCGACGGTGCCGCTCCAGGTCCAGGCGCACTTGTCCGAGTTCTCCTCGCCCTGGCGGTCGTACCACGCGTTCAGCTGCGGGTCGGTCAACATCTCGCTGAGCTCGTGACCCGACACGTTCGCCAGCGCCGCGAGGCCCTGACTGTGGCCGAGGCTCGACGGCGACTGCGGGTCGCAGCCCGGATCGCCGTCCAGGTTGAAGAAGAACCCGAACTGGACGCGAACGCCGCCGATCGTCCCGGAGCTGTGCCACGCGCAGTAGCCGGCGTTGCCGCGCGGCTGGTCGGAGTACACCGGGTAGTACGCGTTTGCGACCGGATGGTTGCCGGTCACCTTTGCCACCTCGGCGAGCACGGCACTCGTCGACGGCGCCCCCGACGGCGTGGCCGAGGTGTCGGTCAGGTTCCCCGACTTGCCGATGCTCGACGTGTTGACGTTGCCCGAGCCATCCGTGTACTCGCCGTTCGTGCGGGCGTACGGCGTGCCGCCGATCCCCGAGTAGAGCGTGTTGAGCCCCGTCACCTTGTCGCCGACGAACGACGAGTTGCCCCAATGCGAGCCCCAGTAGACCGGCACGACGGTGGTGGCGTGCATCACCGGGCCGTTGTGCCAGATCAGCTGGGAGACGCGGGCGCGGGCTGCCGCGTTCGCGTGCCGCGACGGGATGAACCCGTGGGCCGGCTTCGCGTCGAGCGCCGCCGGCGCGTTGCCGACCCTCGCGCTGCTTCCTGCTGCGGCGATGCCCGCGACGCACAACGCCGCGACGACCGTGGCCGCTGCCGACTTCACCTTCACTGTGGTCCCCCTTCTGTTGGCCTGACGACGAGGCCGCAGGCGGCGGATGCTGGCGCATCCGCTTCGAAGGGTCAAGCGCTATGTCGCGACAGCCTCCATCACCTGTTCCGGGATGTCGAAGTTCGCGTAGACCTCCTGGACGTCGTCGTTCTCCTCGAGCGCGTCGATCAGCCGCAGCGTCTTCTTCGCCGCACCCTCGTC
>Ga0207665_10000300_pt1 | contig 34180 bp, 25 predicted proteins | sample LARL112metaG_FD_184351 | JGI IMG/M metagenome (GOLD analysis project Ga0207665, IMG submission 184351) | Corn, switchgrass and miscanthus rhizosphere microbial communities from Kellogg Biological Station, Michigan, USA - LAR L11-2 metaG... | ecosystem: Host-associated > Plants > Roots >... | reverse complement strand
GTGCAGATTCACTCGCATCACTACCGCAACCCGTCGCAGCTCATGCCGGGCAACACGCTGGTGGTGGGAGCCGGAAATTCGGGCGCCGACATTGCGAGGGAAGTGGCGAAGACCCACCCGACGTGGATGTCGGGAAAGGAGTCAGGGCACATTCCTTTTCAGATCGACACGTTCTTCGGCAGGGCCATCCTGTTTCGGATCGTGCGTTTCATCGGCCACCATGTGCTGACCCTCGGGACACCACTCGGTCGCAAACAGCATCCCAAGCTGCTTACCAGGACGACCCCGCTCGTGCGCGTGAAGCCGAAAGATCTCATCGATGCCGGCGTCCAGCGCGTGGAACGGGTGGTGGGAGTGCAGGACGGCCGCCCGTTGCTCGCCAATGAGCGCACTCTGGATGTGGCTAACATCATCTGGTGTACGGGATACGAGCCGGGATTCTTCTGGATTGATCTGCCGGTCTTCGACGAGAAGGGAAGGCCCATGCACGAACGCGGAGTCGTGCACCGCGTTCCTGGGATGTATTTTGTTGGCCTGCACTTCTTGTACGCCATGTCGTCAGCGACACTGATAGGCGTGGGCAGAGACGCGGAACACGTTGCCAAAGCCGTCGAGTTCAGAACTTTGAACCGCGCCCGGCAACGCGCGAACGCGCGATCGGCGGCGACCGCGCGCGGGCCTGAGTCGGACCTGCTGATAGCGTCGTGACCTGTAGGCTTTGCAGTCGTGTAGTTCGCGAATTGGGAACCGCGAAATAAGACTATAATTGCGGCCCACGAATGGCTCTCCGCTCAGGAACCATGCTGGGTCCGTACGAGGTCCTGACGCCCATCGGTGCGGGAGGCATGGGTGAGGTGTATCGCGCCCGCGATACTCGCCTCGACCGCATCGTGGCCGTCAAAATTCTGCCTTCCAACCTGGCTGCGGATCCCGATGCCAAGCAGCGCTTCGACCGCGAAGCGCGCACCATCTCCGGACTGAGCCATCCAAACATCTGTCATCTATACGATGTGGGCACGCAAGATGGAATCAGCTATCTCGTCATGGAGTACCTCGAAGGCGAGACTCTGGCCGACCGTTTGCGCAAAGGGCCGATGTCGCTGGAGCAGACGCTGAAATGCGGCATCGAAATCTGTGACGGCCTGGAAAAAGCGCATCGTAGCGGCGTTGTTCATCGTGATTTAAAGCCGGGCAACATCATGCTCACGCGCAGCGGAGCGAAACTGATGGACTTCGGGCTGGCGAAACCGGTGCTGCCGGCCAGCGTCGCGAGTTCGAGCCTGACGCAGACGCTGGCGACTCCCCAACATCCTTTGACCCAGGAGGGCATGGTCGTCGGGACGTTTCAGTACATCTCTCCCGAACAATTGGAAGGGAAAGAGGCGGACGTTCGCAGCGACATTTTTGCGCTCGGCACGGTGCTCTACGAAATGGTCACCGGCCGGCGCGCTTTTGAAGGCAAGACGACGGCTTCCACCATCGCGGCGATTCTGGCCGTGGATCCGCCTTCGATTTCAAGTGTGCAGCCGATGTCGCCGCCTGCGCTGGAAGGACTGGTGAGGAATTGCCTGGCAAAAGATCCCGATGAACGGGTGCAGACCGCCCACGACGTCAAACTGCAACTGAGGGGAATTCAGGGCGGAGGTTCTTCGCAAGCAATTCCAATTTCCAGAGTCGTGACGCATAAGCGTTGGGATCATCTGGGGTGGTTGCTCGCCGGCATACTGCTGCTGCCACTTGTCGCCAGTGGCTGGGCGTGGTGGCGCAGCAGCCATCAGGCCACGCCCGCCATGTACTTCCTCAGTTCGGCACCGAGTCCGGCCGCGACGGTGACCCTCTCGCCCAATGGCCGAACTCTGGCGCTGGTGGCCTACTCGGAGCAAGCGAACAAGAACGTCATCTGGATTCACGAAGTGGGCGCGCGGAATGCGACAGTGCTGCAGGGAACGGAAGGCGCGACGTATCCTTTCTGGTCGCCGGACGGCCACGCGCTGGGGTTCTTCGCGCAGGGAAAATTAAAGACCATCGACGTGGCGTCGGGACGATCGGCACAGATGATTGCGGACGCCCCGTTCGGGCGCGGAGGCGCGTGGGGCCGGGATGGAGTGATTCTCTACACGCCGGACGCGTGGAGCGGTCTCTATCGTGTGTCGTCGTCTGGCGGCACTCCGGCGAAAGTTTCGCAGCCGGATCCCGCCGAGGGTCAGGTCAGCCATCGCTGGCCCGTGTTTCTGCCGGATGGTCGTCACTTCCTCTACCTGGCTTGCAATTTTTCCGGGAAGCTCGACAAGAACGAAATTTTTGTCGGTTCGCTGGATTCTGCAGAAAAGCGTGCCGTTGTGAATGCGAGCTCGAATGCTGTGTACGCCGAACCCGGCTACCTGGTGTACTGGCGCGACAATGCGCTGGTGGCGCAGCGTTTCGACCTGCGCAACTACACATTGGTTGGTGAGCCGCGCATCGTAAGCGACGCCGTGCAGTACTTCCCGCAGACAGACTTCGCCGTGTTTGCTGTTTCCGGCAGCACGCTCGTGGCCCAGACAGGACTCGGCAAGGGCGCCAATAACTCGCAACTCACCTGGTTCGACCGGCGCGGCAAACAGGTAGGTACCGTGGGCCCGCCCGACCAGGTAGCGAATCCCAAGCTTTCGCCGGATGGCCGGCGCGTGGCCGTTGATCAGACTGACACCGATGGTCGCCACGTGAATATCTGGGTACACGACCTGGTCAACAATGGCGCGGCTCGCCTGGGGTTTGGTCCGTGGCTGGAACAGGTGACTGTCTGGAGTCCGGATGGCAAACGAGTCGTGTACACGTCGAACGAGAAGTTGTTCTTTAGCTTGTACGAAAAGAATTCGGATGGGTCAGGCTCTTCGGAAAATATCTTTGATGCCGGTTCTCCCCAGCAGGGGCCGTGGGATTGGTCGCTAGATGGCAAGTATCTGCTGGCAAGGAAGGACCGCGAGCTGTGGTATCTGACTGTGCCGGGATGGCAAGCCCGGCCGCTGTTGCAAACACAATTCCTCATTCGCAATGCGCAGTTTTCACCGGACGGAAAGTTTGTGTCTTACGCTTCCAGTGAGACCGGAAACTGGGAGGTCTACGTTTCGCCCTTCCCCGCCTTCAACAGTAAGTGGCAGGTCTCGCGCGGCGGCGGTGAAGAGCCGCGCTGGCGGCGCGATGGTAAGGAACTGTTCTATCTTGCGCCGGGCGGCACCCTGATGGCGGTGGACGTGAAGACTGGCGCTGGATTTGAAGCCGGCTCTCCCACGGCTTTGTTCCTTACCCACCTGCGGCAACCAATCTCCGCGATGGATTTCTTTTCCTACGACGTGACCGATGACGGACAGAAGTTTCTCGTCAATGCGAAGCTGGATACTTCGAACGCGGCACCGCTCGCCGTCATCCTGAACTGGCTTTCGGAGATGGAGAAGTGAGCGACGACTCGCTTTGTTTTGGAATGCTAATCTAGACTTCGAGTCAGCCATGTCGCGAGTGCGTGCTTGAATTCCGAATCCCTACGAAGATTGTTTGACGACGTGCGGCGCGGGAGGCTGTCGCCCGACGACGCAGTCGCCCGTCTGCGGCATCTGCCGTTTGAGGATCTCGGGTTCGCGAAGGTCGATCATCATCGCGCCCTTCGCTCGGGGATGCCGGAGGTGATTTTCGGAGACCGCAAGACTCCGGCACAAGTGGCGGCGATTTTTGCGAAGCTCGCCAAGCATGGCGGCAACGTGTTGGCCACTCGTGCGGACAAAAAGCAGTACGCCGCCGTGAAGAAGAAAGTGCGCGCGGCTGAGTATCGGGAATTGGCTCGGGCTATCGTGCTGGAGCGCGATCAGAAGACGTACGGGAAGGGAATCATTACGGTTGTTTCAGCGGGGACGAGCGATATTCCGGTAGCTGAGGAGGCTGTGGTCACGGCGGAGTTGATGGGCAACGAGGTGCAGCATGTTTATGACGTCGGAGTCGCGGGCGTACACCGCCTGCTGGCCAATCGCGAAAGGCTTACGCAGGCGCGCGTGGTGATTGTGTGTGCCGGCATGGAGGGAGCTTTGCCCAGCGTCGTCGGCGGATTGGTCGGAGTGCCGGTGATTGCGGTTCCAACCAGCGTGGGATACGGGGCGTCTTTCAAGGGGCTCGCGGCCCTGCTGGGCATGATGAACTCGTGCGCGTCGAATGTGAGCGTGGTGAATATTGATAACGGGTTTGGGGCTGGATATGTGGCTTCGTTGATTAACCGGCTGTAGGTTGCCGCCGAGAAAAAGCGTTTAACCGCAAAGGGCACGAAGAGAATCCGCAAAGCTCGCAAAGTAATCTCGATTCCCGCCATCGCTTCTGCATCCCGCCACGCAATCCTCTGTATCTATCTCATTTTAAATTGCTTACTTCCGAGCTGATTCCGGGCATCCCGGGGCGCTCTTGCTTCATCCAATAATTAACCAAACAGTTAGTTAATTGAGGATGGAGACAGAAGACATCATGACTAAAACCAAGAGCATTCTTTCATCGTTCCTGTTGGTGGGATTGTTGGGCGCCAGCTTATTCGCACAGACGTCGAGCGCCGGGCGCAACGATGCCACTATCCAAAGCAGCGTCACCAAGAAGCTGGATGACAACCAGAAGTTTAAGAACGTGAACTCCGCGGTGGAGGACGGTATCGTGACCCTGACCGGCACGGTCGACCTTTACCAGGACAAACTAGACGCCGCCAAGTCGGCCAAGAAGCAGAAGAATGTGCAGGGCGTTCGCAACTTGATCGAGGTCGCCGGACCCGCCGTCTCGGATGCGCAACTGCACGAGGAGTTGTCGAAGAAGCTGTACTACGATCGCGTGGGCTGGTACGACAGCGCGTTCAACTACTATACGCTCAGCGTGAAGGATGGCGTGGCGACGATCGGCGGCCAGACTTACAACGAAGTGGGTCGCGACTCGGCGCTGGCGATTGCCTATCGTATGCCTGGCGTGAAGGACGTAGTCAGCGACATCAAGGTTTCGCCGGTGTCGTCGTTTGACGACAACCTTCGCCGGCGCACGGTGCGCGCGCTGTATGGCGACTCGGCGCTTGGCAAGTATGCGGTTGATCCGGCACGCCCGATCCGCATCATCGTCGACGGTGGTCACGTGAGCCTGTACGGCGAAGTGATCAGCCCGATGGATAAGCAGATCGCTGGTATGCGCGTGGGCCAGATCCCCGGCGTGTTCAGTGTCCAGAACAATCTGGTAGTGGAAAAGAATTGAAGCTGTAAGGTTCCACTCTCTCCTCAAGGCACGGCCCAAGCCGTGCCTCTTTTTTTGCCCACAGCGGGAGGCGTGCTTCGCGTTCTTGGCGGATGTTCTTTGCGACCTTTGCGGTTAAAATGTTTCGTCTTCCGCTGAGGCCGACGGTGTTACCGGCGGGTGGTTTTCTTCTTCGTTGCCGCCTTGGCTTCCGGCTTTTTAAAGACCCGGGCGAATATCTTGTCGACGTTCCGCAGTTGCCGTTTCAGGTCGAATGCGTTCTCCAGTTGCTTGGCGGGCACGCGGCTGGTGATGTTCTTGTCGCTTAGTACAAGCTTCCTGAAATCCAGGTCGTCCTTCCAGGCGTGCATGGCATGTTCCTGCACCATGCGATACGCATCTTCGCGCGAGACGCCGTGTTCCACCAGGTCGAGCAGGAGTTGTCCGCTGAAAACCAGGCCACGCGTGCTTTCCAGGTTGGCCATCATGCGAGCCGGGTAGACGAACATGGTGTCGATCAGGTTCGTGGTCTTCTGCAGAAGGTAGTCCACCAGCGTGGTGGAGTCGGGGATGATGACCCGCTCGACCGACGAGTGCGAGATGTCGCGCTCGTGCCACAAGGGCACGTTCTCAAGCGCGGCTTGGGCGTTGGAGCGAACCACGCGAGCCAGTCCGCTGATCTGCTCGCACGTGACCGGGTTGCGCTTGTGCGGCATGGCGGAGGAGCCTTTTTGCTTTTCGCTGAAGAATTCCTCTGCCTCGCGAACTTCGGTGCGCTGCAGATGGCGGATCTCGGTTGCGATCTTGTCGAGTGTCGAAGCGATCACTGCGAGAGTCGCCAGGTAGTGCGCGTGCCGGTCGCGCTGAATCACTTGCGAGGAGATGTCAGCGGCTTTCAATCCGAGCCGCGCGCAGATTTTCTCTTCGAGTTCGGGAGAAAGATGCGCGAAGGTGCCAACTGCGCCGGAGAATTTTCCTACCCGCAAGCCTTCAGCGGCGTCGCGAAATCGCGCGATGTTGCGCTGCGTCTCGGAGTACCAGTTGGCTAGCTTGAATCCGAAAGTGATGGGTTCGGCGTGTATGCCATGGGTCCGGCCAATCTGCGGCGTGTCCTTGAATTCCCAGGCCCTGCGTTCGAGCACCTCGGAAAGGCGCTCAAGATCCTCGGCGATGATGTTGGAGGCTTGCCCGATCAGAAGCGCTTGCGCCGTATCGACCACGTCGTTGGACGTCAGGCCGTAGTGGAACCAGCGGGCGTGCGGGCCGACGATCTCGGCCACCGCGGTCGTAAAGGCAATCACGTCGTGCCGGACCTCGGCCTCGATCTCCTGAATTCGCTCGAGTTTAAAGCCAGCACGCTCGCGGATGGCTTTGGCGGCCTCTTTGGGGACAAGGCCAGCTTCGGCCAGAGTCTCGGTGGCGGCCACCTCGACCGCCAGCCAGTTGCGAAACCGGTTTTCTTCGCTCCAGATGCGCCCCATGTCGGGGCGGGTATAGCGGGGTATCACTCGCGGATTCTCCCCATTGCTTGGAATTTGAGGAACCCAGGATTGTAAATGAGCGGCAGGGGGTACGCCATGCACATCCCACCCTTCGGAGATTTTCTTTGCGAACATCGCGGCTTCTCTTTGCGTACTTTGCGGTAAAGCTCTTTGAACTTCCAGGGAAAATCGAAAGCTTTTAACCGCCAAGAGCGCCAAGAAAACCCCCGAAGTTCGCAAAGAAAGGCGCGCAGGGAGCCTTCTTTCGTTCGCATGGCAGGACTTCAAAGATCACAACATATCGTGATACGATACATATCGGAGGTCCCTGGATTGCTGCGATATAATCCGCGGCATGGAAACACTCACCCTGTCGGACTATGAAGCATTGGCGGAGCTGCGTTATCAGATCAGGCGGTTCCTCTCGTTCAGCGAGCAGGCGGCCCGTGCCGCGGGCCTGGAGCCAAGGCAACACCAGCTCCTGCTCGGCCTGAAGGGGTTGCCCGCCAAGGCGCGGCCCACGATCGGCGAGTTGGCTGAGCGATTACAGATTCAGCATCACAGCGCCGTGGAACTCGTGAACCGGTTGTCGGCCGCGGGCTACATCAGGCGGGCGCGCGCAGGCGAGGACCGGCGCGAGGTGTTGCTGTCGCTTACTCCCAGGGGAGAGAAAGTGTTGCGCAAGCTTTCCTTGCACCACCGGGCGGAGTTGCGCTCGGCGGGGCCGGCACTAGTGAAAGCTTTGCGCCGGGCAATGCAGGGATCTCGAGTTTCCAGCGGTACCCGAGTGAAGGCTGTCGTTGGGAAGAGGAGATCATCCAGCTAACGCATGTCGAACAATTCTGCTGTGAACGGTGACGGCGCAGGCGGTAGCCTGCCCGGAGTCGCTGCGTTTCGCGCACAATCAACTGAAAACGGATCGGGGCCGGCGCAGTTTCGCCTGGCTCTGGTTTCCTTCCTCGCGGGCGGCATCGGCATGGTGGCTGGCGGCATCGCCTGGATTCTCTACAAACTGATCGGCCTGTTCACGAACCTGTTCTTCTTCCACCGGTTCGATACAGCTTTTGTCAGTCCACGCATGAGTCACCTGGGCTGGTGGGTCATCTTCATTCCCGTGATCGGCGGACTGATTGTCGGCTTCATGGCCAAGTATGGCTCGTCGAAGATCAAGGGCCATGGAATTCCGGAAGCAATGGAAGCGGTGATGTTCAATCGCAGCCGGATCCAGCCGCGCGTGGCGATCCTGAAGCCGTTATCGGCCGCGATTGCAATCGGCACAGGCGGACCGTTCGGTGCTGAGGGACCGATCATCCAGACCGGTGGTGCGGTGGGATCGTTGATTGGCCAAGTCTTCCATACGACTGCCTCGGAAAGGAAAGTCCTGCTGGCCTGCGGTGCGGCAGCGGGCATGTCGGCGACTTTCAACACGCCGATTGCCGGGGTCATCCTCGCCATCGAGCTCCTACTTTTCGAATTCAAGTCGCGGTCGTTCATTCCGCTGGTGATTGCCAGCACCCTTGCCACTGCGGTGCATATGCAGACACTCGGAACGGGACCGATGTTCACCGTCGCGCAAGTGGACTTCGCGATTCCGCGCGCCTTGCCGTTCTACTTGGTCCTAGGAGTCATCTGCGGACTAGCCGCGGTCGGCTTCAGCAAGCTGCTGTACTGGGTGGAGGATTTGTTCGACAAGCTGCCCGTGGATGAGTTGTGGTGGCCGGCGATCGGTGCGCTGGGGCTGGGCATCATCGGCTACTTCGTGCCGCGCGTGCTGGGCGTCGGCTATGACACGATCAGCGACATCCTGAACGGGCAACTGGCTTTGAAGCTGCTGCTCGTGGTGATGATCGCCAAAGCCATCGCGCTCGTGATTTCACTGGGGTCCGGCACGTCGGGCGGATTGCTCGCCCCGATGTTCATGTCGAGCGCGGCTCTGGGCGGCGTTTTCGCGATGGTGATCAACCGGCTGTTCCCCTCGGCGAACCTGGCTGCGGGCGCGTTTGCGTTAGTGGCGATGGGAGCGGTCTTCGGGGCGGCGTCGCGAGCTGCCTTCGCATTCATTATTTTCGCGTTTGAAATTACCCGCGACTACAACGCGGTCCTGCCCCTGATGCTGGTGACCGTAATTGCCGACGGCATTGCGATGTTGTTCATGCCGAAGTCGTCGATCATGACGGAGAAGCTGGCGCGCCGCGGGCTGCGCATTCATCAGGACTACGAGACCGACATCCTGCAACAGGTAGCAGTGGCGGAGACGATGGATCGGGACGTACCCACGGTGTCGGCCAAGATGCGGATCGCCGAACTGGCGGAACGAATCGCGAAGCATGATCCCGACGTGAGCCGCCACCAGGGACTCTTCATCGTCGATGATGAAGGGAAACTGGCGGGACTGATCACTCGCGGCGATGTGCTGCGCGCCCTCGATCAGGATTCGGAAGGTCTGCTCACGGTGCTCGAGGCGGGCTCGAAAGATCTGGTCGTAGCATTTCCAGACGAGATGATTTCAGAAGCTTCCGACAAGATGCTGCGGAACGAGATTGGCCGGCTGCCGGTGGTCGAGCGAGGCGATCCTCGCAAGCTTGTCGGCTACTTGGGCCGGAACGGCGTGATGGCCGCACGTCTGCGGCGCCTAAACGAGGAACACGTGCGGGAACCGGGCTGGATGCGCTGGTAGTAGCGTACTCCGGACTTTTGCCCCGGACCAGCCATGCTCTCTCTGCGCTACAATCGCTCGAATTTCACATTCGAGATTGCTTCGCGGAGAGAGCATGCGCCGTTTTTTGCAAACAGTTTTGGCCACGCTTCTGCTGACCATCATCGTCGCCGTGTCCCGCACATCGTGGGCGCAGACCGCTTCTCTCACTGGCGCCACTCCCGTCGCACAAACGCAGGACAACACCGCCCCCGAGTATGTTCGAGCCGGCAAGTTGCTCGACGTCCGCTCCGGGAAGCTGCTAACCGACCAGGTGATCGTAATTCGCCGCGGCCGTATCGAGCGCGTGGCGAGTGCAGGCGAGCAGCAGATCCCCGCTGGCGCCCGCGTCGTTGATTTGTCGCGATCCACCGTGCTGCCCGGGTTGATCGACTGCCACACTCACATCATGCTCGCGGATACCGACAACTCCCACTACGAAGACTACCTGCTGAAGGACTCGTACCAGTACCGCACGATCCTGGCAGTCCTGAACGTCAAGAAAGATCTGGAGGCGGGCTTCACGGCGATGCGCGACGTCGAAACGGAGGGTGCGATGTACAGCGACGTCGACGTGCGCAATGCCATCAACCAGGGATTGATTCCGGGTCCGCGCCTGAAGGTTGCGGCTCGGGGAATCTCGACGACCGGCGGGTATGCGCTCGAAGGCTATGCGCCCCAGGTCACGGTGCCGATGGGCGTGCAGATCGTCGACGGTCCGTACGAGGCGCGCAAGGCGGTGCGCGAGCAGTTCAATTATGGCGCGGACTTGATCAAGATCTACGGCACGGACCGCTACAGCTTTCTGCCCAACGGCAAAGAGGTGAGTGTCGCGAACTTCAGTCTGGAAGAAGTGCAGGCCATCGTCGACGAAGCGCGCCTGAAAGGCATCAAGGTGGCGTGCCATGCCTACGACGGGCCGGGTCTGCATTACTGCATCGATGCGGGCGTGGCCTCCATCGAGCACGGCATTCAACTGGACGACGACGCGATTCGCAAGATGGTCGCGAAGGGAACGTACTTGGTTCCAACGCTCCAGGTCTATTGCTGCGCGCTCGAAAAGGGAGATCTTGCCATGACCGGCGGCAAGACCACCCGCTTGGCCATCCACAGGACGAGCTTCGAGAAAGCGCTGGCGGCCGGGGTTAAGATTGCGTTCGGCACCGACGCAGGATCGTTTCCGCATGGCACGCAGGCAATCGAATTTGAATGGATGACGCGTTACGGTATGTCGCCTCTACAGGCAATCCGTTCCGCCACCATTAACGCGGCAGACCTTATTGGCTGGTCCGACGACATCGGCGCCATCGAAGCCGGGAAATACGCCGACATCATTGCGGTCGATGGCAACGTGCTCGACGACGTCAAGCAGTTAGAGCATGTGAAGTTTGTGATGAAGGGCGGGGAGGTGGTTCGGAACGATTACGGGAAGTAATTGCTTCTAGCGCACGTGAACGTTGCTGGCGGGCACTGTCTTTTGTGCGGCTTCGATCAGGGGGCGCAGCGCGTCGACCGAAATGCCGAGCGTGCCTCCCGAGAAGCCGTCGATGTAAGCCGAGTTGACCCCAATTACTTGACCTTCGGAATTGAAGACGGGGCCGCCGCTGCCGCCATGCGCGGTGGGCGCGTCGTAAATCAGCTTGTCGCCAACCACATCGCCTAGATGGCCGACGGTGGCCGAGGGACGGATGAGGGACAACGCCGCCAGTTCGCTGGCAGCGCCGATGTCGTCGTGACGGTAGGCCAGACGTTCGTAGACTTCGGTGGGCGACTTCGCCACCATGCCGGCCACGCCCATGGGATATCCGATGACGGTCACGAGTTCGCCCGGGGGCGTCGGCTGCTTTGCCAGGGGCAGAGGCTCGAGGCTACGGCTGGTCTGAGAGAACTCCACGTGAAGCACGGCCAGATCGCTATGCGCTGAGACGACAGTAGGCGTCAATTCAAACGCCGTGGGCGATCCGGGGAAAAACGCCACCAGTTTCTCAAGCGTCGGAACGGCGCCGCGGCGAATTAATGCGTCGGCTTCCGGATCTCCATACCAAGGCTCGGAAACGTGGCGATTGGTCGCCATGAGTCCGCTGGCCACGATGAACCCCGTTCCGGAAACTCGCGCCCGCAAGCGCGCTGGCTGGTTCGGAAAGCCAACCTGGTAGACGCCGAACACATAGCAAATCGAATTCCGGTAGCGATTCAGCACCACGACCGGCATGGCCTGCTCTTGCTTGAGCAACTGCACCTGCTGGTTGAGCTGGGTTACCTGAGCCTGCAGGTCGTTGGTGGGAGCCGGCGCGTAGAAATGCAGGAGCAATCCGGTCGAGACCAGCAGAAACAGAGCTGCGACCGTCGAGACGAGCCATGTCCAGCTCTCGCCTGCCTGATCCACCTCGAGATTCTGATCTTGCTCAGACATAGTGTTTTGCGTCGGCACTCTGTCGGGGGAAGGTGGCAAGGGCCCAGAGGCTGGTTGCTGACTACCTCGCTATCTTGCAGCCGCGGCAGAGTTTTCCCAAGGCACGGAAGACGATGTACCAAGGCGGGTCACGTTACTTACCTCGCAAGCAGACGGAGTTGTAAGAGGCTGAAACGTAAGGAAATAGGTAAACTTTGTGTGAAGGGTTCCACGTGAAACACCAGGTGGTGTGACGAAGGTGGGGGTGAGGTTGAGTCGGGTCTTGCCGGAGACTCTTAACCGCTCGCCAAAAAGAACCGCCGAGTCACTGAGAAAAGCGGAGAGATTTTCCTTCGCGACCTTTGCGGTTAAAAGCTTTCACCGCCAACATCATCCAACAATCTTCGCGATCAAGTCGGGATGGACGTTGCTGCCCGTCAGGATGGTGGCGATTTGATCGCCCGCAAAGTGATGTGCGCGAATGGCAGCCAGACCGGCGGCCCCCGAAGGTTCCAGCAGAAGTCCGAGAGTCGAACCCGCGATGCGCATGGCCTCGAGCATTTGCGCGTCGCTGACCAGCACAATGTCATCGACCAGGGAGATGACGCGCGTTACCGAGTCGGCGACAGGCACGCGCACCGCGATCCCGTCGGCGAAAGTATCAGCGCTATCTATCGAAACGGCGCGACCCGCTCGCCAGCTGACCTCCATTGCGGCTGCGCCTTCAGCGCAGACGCCCACGATTTTTGTGCGCGGAGAGTGTTCTTTCACCCACATTGCGATGCCGCTGATCAACGCTCCATCCCCGAGTGGCACGATCATGGCGTCGATCGTGCCGGCCTTCAAAAGCTCGACGCCGATGGTTCCTGCGCCCTCGGCGATGGCGGGATCCTGCCCGTCCTCTACGAAGACGCAGTCGGAGTGCTGAGCGACATGTTGTCGCGCATGCTGCTTGGCGTCATCGAAGTCTGATCCAATCGCGATGACCTTTGCGCCGAACGAACGCATTCGCGCGATCTTCAGTGGATTGGCGTCGGTGGGAACGTAGACTTCGACCGCGATGCCGCGACTGCGGCCCGCGTAGGCGATGGCCTGTCCGAAATTGCCCGCCGACGCGCAGACCGCTTTCTGTTTGACGTCGAAGTTACGAAGCATAAAATCTGCGCCTCGGCCCTTGAAGCTGCGAATGGGGTTCGCCGTCTCGACTTTTACGATCGTTCGCTTCCCGAGCGCAGCACTAAGTTGCTCGTCGACGAACTGCGGGCTGTTGAGAAAGACCGGGTCGATGACGGTCGCGGCTTCTTCGATGTTTGCGAGCTTCAGGTCAATTGCTGCGGTGCCGCCACTAGGCATCTAGGGACTCCGTTCCTTGAGTTGAGAGCTTCGTACTTGAAGAAGTGTGGCGCGGACACCTGTCCGCGGCCCTTGACCGCGAACCCTACGCGCGCTCCAGTTCCGGCAAGGTGAGTTCGTTCTGCACGTTACCGGTGTTGAGTGTCGAGGCCGGTTCGAAGAGAAGAACCCAAGCTTCTTCCTCCGCCACGGGGCGATGCTCCACGCCGCGCGGAACGATCAGAAATTCGCCCTCTTCAATCCAGATGTTGCGGTCGCGCAGTTCCATGCGGAAACGACCCTTGACGACCAGAAACAATTCATCCTCGTTCTCGTGATGGTGCCACACGAACGGGCCCTGGAACTTGCCCAGCTTGACCATCTGGCCGTTGAGTTCGCCGGCAATGCGCGGCTTCCAGGGCTCAGGGATCTGCAAGAATTTTTGCGCGATATTGACCTTCTCCATGGTGCTCCTTCCCAAGAAAAGTAGCGCCAGCATCCTGCCGGCAGTCGCGAGGGCGTCCCGCCCTCGGCCCAGAATGAGGCTCGGACGATTGCAGGTACCCATTGCCTAGATTCCAGTTTTCAGAGGAAGGTCGCAGAGAAAATAGGCCGGGTTGGTGGCCCTAATCAAAGATCTTGAACGGCAAAGGTCGCGAAGAAAACCCGCGAAGGGCGCAAAGACAATCCACAGAGGATACAAAGAGTCGCCCAAAATGCTTTTCTGTGCGTCCTTAGCGAAACCGTTGCGACCTTTGCGGTTAAAAGGCTTTTGGAGCGCAAAAAAGAAAGCCGCCAGCTTTCGCCGGCGGCCGATTTGTCTGATAGCTGACAGCTGACAGCGTCTAGCTAGTTCTCGTACAACAACACGCCCTCAGCCTTCTCCGAGTCCACCGGGCGATAGTACAGCTTGTCGCCGTCGAGGAAGACTTCGATGAACGCGGGGCGCGTCGTGATGGTGCCCTGGATCAGCGCTTCGGAGAGCGGATCCTCGATGTACTTCTGCAGCGCGCGGCGCAATGGTCGCGCACCGTAGCTGCGGTCGGTCAGTGTCTGGTTCAGGATCCAGCGCTTGGCTTCGTCGGCCACGGTTACGGTGATCGAGCGCTGCGCCAGGTTCTGGTTCAGTTGAGTGACCATCAGCTCGAGAATCTGGATCAGGTCCTGCTCGCTCAAGGCGGTGAACAGGATGATCTCGTCAAGTCGGTTCAGGAATTCCGGATTGAAGGTGCGCTTGACTTCGTTTTTCACGAGGTCTTCGACCTTCTCCGAGATCATCTCTTCCTTCGACGACTGGAAGCCCAATCCCTCGCGGCGCTGCAAGTGCCGCGCCCCGATGTTCGACGTCATGATGATGATCGTGTTCTTGAAGTCAACCGTGTTGCCGAGCCCATCGCTGAGTTGACCGTCTTCAAATACCTGCAGCAGGATGTTGAACACGTCGGGATGCGCCTTCTCGATTTCGTCGAGCAGAACAACCGAGTAGGGCGCGCGCTTCACGCGCTCGGTAAGCTGGCCGCCCTCTTCGTAGCCCACGTATCCCGGAGGCGAGCCAATCAGTTTCGAGACCGAGTGCTTCTCCATGAACTCCGACATGTCGAAGCGCACCAGCGACTTCTCGCTGCCGAACATGAACTGCGCCAGGGTGCGAGCGACTTCGGTCTTGCCGACGCCTGTCGGTCCCAGGAACAGGAACGATCCGATCGGCCGGTTCGGGCTCTTCAGCCCCGCGCGGCTGCGGCGGATAGCGCGAGCCAATGCCACGATCGACTTATCTTGCGAAATGATGCGCTTGTGCAGCTCTTCTTCGATGCGCAGGAGCTTCGCCGACTCCTCTTCCTTGATCGACATGATGGGCACGCCGGTCCAGCGCGACACGACGTCCTCGATGTCCTCGCGGCCGACTACGCCGGTGGAAGATTCGTCGAGATGATATTTTTCGCGAAGAGCGCGCAGGTTCTCGCGCTCTTTGCGTTCCTCGTCCGAGTAGAAGCGCGCCTTCTCGAACTCGTGGTTCGCGATGGCGTTCTCCATGCGGTGAACGATGAACTTAATGCGCTTCTGGACTTCGGTGATCTCCTCAGGGAGCGAAGTCTGGCGCAGCTTCACCCGCGCGCCCGCCTCGTCAATGAGGTCAATCGCCTTGTCAGGCAGAAAGCGGTCCGGGATGTAACGGTTCGAATGCGAGACCGAGAACGCAATTGCGTCGTCGGTGTAGGTGACGGCGTGGAACTTCTCGTACCGGTCCTTGATCCCGAACAGAATCTTGGTGGCGTCGACTTCGTTCGGCGGCGGAACCTTCACGGCCTGGAAGCGGCGCTCGAGTGAACGGTCTTTTTCGATCGATTTGCGATATTCGCCAGGCGTGGTTGCGCCGATGCACTGGATCTCGCCGCGTGACAACGCGGGCTTCAGGATGTTGGCTGCGTCCAGCGAACCTTCCGCCGAACCCGCACCCACCAGCGTGTGCAACTCGTCGATGAAGATGATGGAATTCTGATTCTCCATCAACTCCTTCATGATGGTCTTCAGCCGCTCTTCAAACTGACCGCGGTATTTGGTGCCGGCCACGATCAGTGAAAGATCGAGTGCCAGGATGCGCTTGTCGGCGAGGAAGGACGGAACTTCACCGTCTGCGATGCGCTGCGCTAACCCTTCGACGATGGCTGTCTTGCCGACACCTGGCTCACCAATCAGCACAGGATTGTTCTTGGTGCGGCGGCACAGAATTTGGATGACGCGATCCACTTCACCTTCACGGCCGACCAGCGGATCCAGTTGGCTGTCCATAGCGGCCTGAGTCAGGTCGCGTGAAAACTCCGCCAGCAGGGAAGACTCGCGCTGCCGTTGCGGCTGGGCTTTTTCCTGGCTGGTACGGGCAAGCTCTTCGCGGATGGTTGGCAGGCGCAGGCCACGCTCGTGCAAGATTTCCGCTGCAAAGCATTTTTCTTCGCGCAGCAGTCCTAATAGAAGATGTTCGGTCCCGATGTGTTTGTGCGACAGGCGCTCGGCTTCCTCAGCCGCGTAGGCCAGGACGCGCTTGCATTCATTGCTCAGCGGAAGGTCGACTGACGTTGAGACCTTCTCCCGGATCGTAGTATGACCTTCAATCTGCTTGCGGATCGATTCAACCGAGGCATGAGAGCGCAGGAAGCGGTTGGTCAGGGCCTTGTCTTCGCGCAGCAGTCCCAGCAATAAGTGCTCGGTCTCTATGTAAGGAGAGCCGAACTGGCTGGCCTCATACCGCGCGAAAAAAATTACGCGCCTGGCTTTCTCCGTATAACGTTCGAACATATAGCCCCTTCCCCCTTGAGTTGGCACGGGAGTCAGAACTGGCGACTCCAACTCCCACGAAAACTCGTGGCCCTAACAGCATTATGCAATCAAGAGGCCACGAAACCCAAGCCCCTGAATCGTTTTTATTGCGGGCAAGTTTACTAATGGCACTCTTGTGCCATAGACGCTGGCCCAGTTTTCGTTCGCTCCATTCTTATCGTGTTCCCAGTCTGCCACTACGTTACGCCCCGTGCCGGCAAAATGTGTGTTTATGCGGGCAATGATTCCGGTACGACTTCTTCCATGTGCCCGTGATGTAAGCGGACGACCCGGTGGCACCGGCGCGCGAAGGCAAGATTGTGAGTCGCAATCAGAGAGGTCAGCTGGTAGTCGCGATGTAGCCGGGCAATCAATTCAAAAATCGACTCAGCGGTACGGCCATCCAAGTCGCCGGTGGGTTCATCCGCCAGCAGGAGTTTCGGCTTAGTGATGAGAGCTCGAGCCAACGCCACACGCTGCTGTTCTCCACCCGAAAGCTCTCCCGACCGGTGATGCCCACGTGCTTCAAGACCAACCTCACGCAGCCAGTGTTTCGCATCTTCCTGTACCGCCGTCCAAGACTCCCCGCGAAGCAACAGCGGCATGGCGGCATTTTCCAGGGCTGTGAACTCGGGAAGCAGGTAATGAAACTGCCATACGAACCCGATTTCACGATTGCGAAAATCCGCGGCGGCATCATCCGCCAGCGAACTCAGCTGCAAGTTGGCGCAGTATACGTTACCGTCAGAAGCACGTTCAAGAGCGCCCAGGATGTGCAATAAGGTACTCTTGCCGGCTCCTGACTCGCCCACGATCGCAAGCATCTCTCCCTTGCCAACTGCGAACGATAAATTCTCAAAGAGCACAAGGTCGGAATCGCCTGAGCGAAAGACCTTTTTCAGCTTGTCGACCCGCAACATCGGGTCCTTCGCATTTAGATGCAACTGGCTTCCCCTTCGATACAGAGGGCAGTTGCAACCCGCCTGCCGGCACCGATTTTCTGGGCCGGATCTTAGATGCTTCCGGGTTGCCTGACGTCATTAGAACATGGGGCCCGGTAGCGATGCAGATTCCCAAAAATGGAAAGCTGTATGCCGCAAATCTATACCTGTTCCCTCACAGCGCAATGTGACGATGGTCACAGGGTGCACCTTTGTGCAGCCAAAAGGGCAAAACCATGGCGGTTTTCTGGGATTTTGGCATCGTCGTTACTGTAGGAAGCCTTACTCGTAACGCAGCGCTTCAGCCGGCAGGATGCGCGCCGCCGACCAGGATGGATACATAGTGGCGACAAACGAGATGCCGATCGCAACCAGTGCGACCAGCACGCCGTCGAGCGCACGCGGCGCGAAGGGCACGTAGTCGATGGAGTAGACCTCGGGAGCAAGCGAGATCAAGTGGTAGCGAGCGCCGGCCCAGGAAAGCGCAAAGCCCAGCACTAAACCAATCGACGTGCCGATGACTCCAATCAGCAGTCCCTGCGCCACGAACAGCCGTCGGATTTGCGATTTGCGCGTGCCCATCGACCGGAGCACGGCAATGTCTTTCGTCTTTTCCATCACCATCATGGTGAGCGAGATCAAAATGTTTAACGCCGCGACAAACACGATGAGTCCAATCGTGATGAACGTGACCAGACGCTCCAGCCGCAGAGCACGGAACAGAGCTCGGTTCTGCTCCATCCAACTGGTCGCCATGAATCCCGAGCCCGCCGCCTGCTCGAGTTGCTTGGCGATGTCGTCGGCCTGGTAAATATCGTCGACCTTGAACTGGATCACCGAGATGAGATCGCCCAGCCCGAATAGTCGCTGCGCATCCGATAGTCGCGTGAAGGCCCAGGAGGTGTCGTAGTCGTAGAAGCCGGAGTTGAAGATTCCAACGACGCGAAAGCGGTTGTACTTGGGCACCATCCCAAACGGAGTGAGTTCGCCCTGTGGGCTGGTGACGAGAACCACCGAGCCGACGCTGGCGCCAAGTTCGTCGGCCATGTCTTTGCCAAGGATGATTGGAGGCATAGCGGCGACTCGCTCGTGCACATCAGCAAGCGAATCGGCCGTTGTGGGGCGAACACTCCTGTCCGCCGCGGTTGAAGTTGGTTCTGATGTAGCGCGGGGGCCCCCGCCGGCGGCCTTTGCTGTGGATTTATTGTCAGTCGTTGAATCCGCGCCCGAAGCAGCACCGCCCGAAGTCTCCTCAAGCGCATCGGCCGAGCCAATCCGCACTGTACTCAACAGATCGCTCACCCTGCGCTCATACGAAGGGATCATCCCCTTGAGCACCGCACCTCGCGCGCGCGGCCCCCGCGAAATCAAAACCTGCTCATAGATCGCAGGCGCAGCCGCGACCACGTGTGGTTGGTGTTGCAGGCGTTCAAGCATTGCAGGCCAGTCCTTGATACCGTCGCTCTGCACGCGCAGCAGGCTCACGTGCGATGTTGATCCGAGCAGCCGCTGCTGCAGGTCCTGACGGAAGCCATTATTGATGGCGAGGGCCACAATGAGCGAAGCAACCCCGGCAGCCACTCCAAGAATGGAGATGGCCGTAATCACGCCGATAAACGCCTGGCGGCGTTTGGCGCGCAAGTATCGGGTTGCGACGAACAGTTCGAAGCGCATGAAAGACAGCTGTCAGCCATCAGCTATCAGCCTTCAGCCCAAGCGGATTATAGACGGGACGGGCTTGCACGAGCGTCGGATCAATGGCGTTGTCTTTGATCGAGTGCGAGTCGCCCTGCATTTTTACTCTGCGGGTCCTGTTCGGTCCCCGAATTCATCTGAATCATCGGGAAGGGCCCGAACTTCAGTCGTGCCGAAAAACCGACCTTTCCGGTGCGGCTTCAGCCGCTGAGGTTTGCTTTTTGGAACGATCACTTGCTCCACAATTTCGGGAAGATTGCCGGAACCGATTCCCGATACGAGCGATACGACTCGCCGAACCTCCGCTCCAACTCCGCATCCTCGGCGCCGATCATAACAGCGCCCGTGACGATGGTGAGCATAGTCAGCGCAAAGCAAACAGCCAGCCCAGTTCCAATGCTCCAGGCGAGCATCTCGCAGAAGTGCGCCAGATAGATGGGGTGGCGGATCCGGCCGCGTACGCCAGTCATGACCAGAGGCTGTTCGGAGTGCGCGGCGCTGAGTTCAGGCATGCCCTGCAGTTGTTGCAGGCTGAAACGGGCGCCTCCCGTTTTGTAGAACCAGATGCCGACTGCGAAGAGGCAACCCGCCGGGAGCCACGCCCAGTTGCTTTGATAGAGGAAAGCATTTCGGAAAGGTGCAGTTGCCGCCAATACGATCACCAACATGCCAGCCCAAAGCGGCAGCAGCACGTGGTACGGAGAGCGCTGCGCACGCCAGTAGTTCGCGCGCGGATGGATTAGCAGCCAGTAGCCGGGGATCGTGGAGTAAACGGCGCAAATCAGCCAACCTGGAGTGCGCAGGATCAGGAGCACGTGCACATTCTAGAGCCTGCGAGGTTCACGAGAAACCTGCACTCCGGTCCACATGAGCGCAACCTGATTTGTGCGCCTAATTCTCTTCCCGCCTCCGCATATCCCCGCTGCGCAGGTAGCGGGTATGCCAGCCCAGGGATTCCGTTGGCAGATGCGGCGTGTGCTTGCCGTACGACAGCCGCTCGGCGCGATTGAGATAGTCAAGCAGCAAACTCTTGTAGTCCGGGTTGCAGCATTTCTCGATGATCAGGTGCGCGCGCTGCCGCGGAGACAGGCCGCGCAAATCGACCAGGCCTTGTTCGGTGACGATGACCTGCACATCGTGCTCGGTGTGATCTACGTGCGAAACCATTGGAACGATGGTCGAGATCGTGCCCTTCTGCGCGATCGACGGCGCCATGAAGATCGAAAGATAACCGTTGCGCGCAAAGTCGCCCGAGCCGCCGATGCCGCTCTGGATGCGCGATCCCATCACGTGTGTCGAGTTCACGTTGCCGTAGATGTTGGCCTCGATCATGCCGTTCATGGCGATCACGCCGAGCCGGCGGATGATTTCCGGATGGTTCGAGATCTCCTGCGGCCGTAGCACGATGCGGTCGCGATAGCTCGCCATGTTGGCGTTCACTTCGGTCAGCATCTCGGGACTCAGAGAAAAAGCCGTCGCCGAGGCACACGTGAGCTTGCCCGACTTCAGAAGCCGGATCATTCCGTCCTGGATGACCTCGGTGTACGAGGTCAGTCCTTCGAAGTTGCCTTCCTCCAGACCGAACAGGACGGCGTTCGCGATGTTGCCTACGCCCGACTGCAGGGGAAGCAGGTTCGCTGGCATGCGGCCTTTCTGCACTTCCCAACTGAGAAATTCAAGAATATGTCCAGCGATGCGGCGGGACGCTTCGTCCGGTGCCTTGAAGGTCGCTGTTACGGTCGGGAGAGTCGGTCAGAACGATAGCAACGACTTTCTCGCCAGGCACGTCGAGATACGGCGTGCCTATCCGTTGCCCCGTCGACACGAGAGGAATCGGTCCACGATTGGGAGGCGGTTGCAGGCCGTAATAGATGTCGTGCGTCCCTTCGAGAGCGGCCGGTTGCCACGCGTTGACCTCGAGAATCACGCGCTCGGCCTGGTCGATCCACGTCTTGTTGTTGCCGAACGAAGAACTGGGGAGCGGTCGCCCATCCTCGAGCACTGCAGCGACTTCGATGAGCGCGACATCCATCTTGCCGAGGAAGCCATATTCCACAAACTGAGCGACGTGGCTCAGGTGGATATCCATGTAATCCATTTCGCCCGAGTTGATCCGCTTGCGCGTCTCCGGTTCGGACTGGTAGGGAAGTCGCAAATGGATGCCACCCGCCATCGCCAGCGCGCCGTCGAGTTCGGGCCCGGTCGACGCGCCCGTGAACACACTCACCTGAAACTTCTGCCCGTGGATGTGCGCTTCGGCGATGCGCCGCGCCAGCTCGATTGGAACCACCTTGGGGTACCCAGAGCCCGTGAAACCGCTCATGCCGACCTGATCGCCGGAGCGAATCAGCGACGCTGCTTCGGTGGCTCGTCATGATTTTCTGAGCAAGCCCAGAATTCAGTACGCGGGCTGTGGTGGGCGACGCCAAAGTGACCATGAAGTGTGCCTTTCCTGCGAATGGACTGACTTTCAACCATAAATTTCGCGTGTTCGCCCGTCTGTGACCGTGGTCACGCGATGCTCTCCGCGAAGCCCGTCAACGCTTTACGCGGGGAAGATCGCGCACGCATTTCGCCAGGCTGCCGCCACGCTTTTCTCTTTTGTGGCACAGTAGACACAATGGGGGAATCTGAACTGCTCCGCGACTCGTCCCGGTTCTTTGCCTACCCCGATCTCGCGCTCTACCAGATCGCGCGCTTCTTCATCGTGGCTGCGCTCGAAATGCAGTCGGTCGCGGTGGGCTGGCAGGTCTACGAAATCACTCGTCGACCGCTGGATCTGGGTTTGGTCGGCCTCGCCCAATTTCTGCCGGGACTTTTTCTGTTTCTGCTGGCGGGCCACACTGCCGACCGCCATGATCGCCGTCGCCTGCTAAATATCTGTTACGTCGGATTCGTTGTGTGCTCGGGACTTCTGCTGCTACTCGCGATGCGGGGCTCGCGATCGGTCAACCTGATTTATGCGATTCTTCTTCTGCTGGGCGTGGTGCGCTGCTTCAACTGGCCAGCCAGCCGAGCGCTGCTGCCTCAGTTGGTGCCCGGGCATTACTTCTCGAAGGCGGTTGCGTGGAATGCCAGCACGTTTCAGGCGGCAACCATCCTTGGCCCTGCTATTGGCGGCGTGCTCTACGCCGCAGCCAAGGGGCCGGAAATCGTCTACGGAACAGCCACCGTCTCGGCCGCCGTGGCTCTGGTGGCGACCTTGCGTATCCATTCGCAACCGCAAACCCGGCCGGCGCAGGAGATGAGCTTGCGCACCGTCATGGCGGGCTTTGCCTATGTGTGGCGCGAGAAGGTCGTGTTGGGATCGATCTCGCTCGACATGTTTGCTGTTCTACTCGGCGGCGCCGTCGCGCTGCTGCCGGTGTATGCCAGTGAAATTCTGAAAACAGGCCCGTGGGGACTGGGTCTGCTGCGCAGCGCTCCGGGCATCGGCGCGGCCATCATGGCGCTCTTTCTCGCCAAGAGGCCGATTCAGCGAAGGGCCGGCCTCATCATGTTGTGGTGTGTGGCCGGTTTCGGAGTATTTACGATTCTGTTCGGGATCTCGCGCAGCCTCGTGCTCTCAATGATCGCGTTGCTGCTGGTGGGTGCGACCGATATGGTGAGCGTCATCATCCGTGCGACGCTGGTGCAGTTCATGACACCCGATGAGATGCGTGGCCGCGTGAATGCGGTCGACATGCTGTTCATCGGTGCTTCGAACGAATTGGGAGAATTCGAGTCAGGCCTGACCGCGCATTGGTTCGGAACGGTGCCCGCTGTGGTGCTGGGCGGAGTGGGAACGCTGGTCGTGATCGGCCTGTGGGCGTGGGTGTTTCCCGAACTGCGGAAGGCGGACAGGATCTAGAGGACGCAGTCTACCCCATCCGCGAGAACGCCGCGGGAAACGCAGAGAGAAGCTCTTAACCGCAAAGCGCCCAAAGAAAATCCGCAAAGACCGCAGAGAGAATCCGAGAAGTTTCAAAGAGAGCGCTGCTCTTTGCGAACTTCGCGGCGTTTCTTCGCGTCCTTTGCGGTTAAAAGCTTTGAAGGCGTTCGGTAACAAAGGCCAAAACGGAACCAATCAGTAGATGCCAGAGAGATAAAGATTTTGCCTTTCCTGACACCTGTCACCTGTGACCTGTGACCTGCCTCTCTCACTTTCCCCGAATGACCATCTTCGCGGCGCTCATATTCTCGAAGCGGTCGTACACCCGAACCACGACCACGTGTTCGGCAGGGCCGGGTTCGCCCTTCTTTGGTTTAGTCGCAGGCGTCGCGGCCGCCACATCCAGAACGACCGGAACCTTGAAGTCATAGTTCTCAGTTTTCGAGTCAGCCAACTGGCCCACGGGCTCCACATACTGCCAGTCGTTGGCGTCGATCGAGTATTCGGCGCGCTTGATTGGCGAGAAGCCGTCAGCGGCGCGAAAAGTGACGTGGACCTGATCGCCTTCGAGCGTCGCAGCGAGGTTCTCGATGTGCGGAGGTGTCGTGTCGATTTCCACGCGAGGACTCTCTTTCTCCGCCGTTAGCGCATCTCCCGGCGAATGCGAAGGCGAATCCGACGCCACCACTTTGAAAGTGTATCCGCCGTCCGGAAGCAGGCTCGCATCGAACGAGTAGAACTTGTCGGTCAAGCCATCTTTCAAAAGCAGCCAGCGGGTCTCGCCGTCTCCGCGATAGTAGAGCGAATACGTCAACTGATCGTCGTTGTCATCATGCGCCACCCACTTCACGCCGATCGAGTCGCGATCGTGCGTTGTCGGCACCGGAGGCTCGAAACGCGGTTGTCCCGTGTTCATGCCGCCACTCATGTCGGTGGTTGCACCGAGGGGCTTGGGCAATGGCTGGTATCGTGTGCCGATCTGCACGCCCACGTCGTCAATGTCGGGTGCAATGTTTTTCGACAGGTAGTTGAGCAGGACGCTCTCTACCCTGGGCGAAGGAGTTCCCGCGTGCAGCACGGCTTTCCACTGAATGAAGCGGGCTGGCGGCACGCCAGTTTCGCCATCTTTCTGCGGATCGACTTTCATCCACGAACTCCAGTTGCGGTCCGGATTGTCGACGTTGCCGCTGCGCGTGAACAATTCCACGTTGCCTGCGCCGCGCATTTCCGCGCGTCCCCAGCGCGAAAAGATTTTGGCGTCGAACACATCGCTCTCGTACGTGCCCTCCGACTGCGGTCCCGGGCCCAACACGAAAATCTTTCCGAGGTTGCTGCCGGCCGCGTACAAGCCGCCGCCCGGAGTCTTCGCAAACGCTGTGACCTGCGAGGATCCCGCTTTCAGTAGATCGCTGAAGTCGTCTTCGCTGCGCATCGCAAAGATGTGACCACGATTGCCAGTGCCAGCCATCAATCGTCCCTGCGTGTCGAAGGCGAGGGCATAAACGATGTCTTCCCGCGAAGTCCACAAGCGCGTGGGCGAGCCGTCCGGAGCAAGCCGGTAGATCTCAGAACCGCCGCTGGCGCCAGCGCCGGGCGCAGGAAAATTCACCATGGTGGAGGTCGATGGTAGTGTCGGCGTAAGCACCAGACCAGGAGGAGCGCCCGACATCGAGGGGGATGGATTGCTGACAGGCATGATCGACGGCCCCATGCCGGGACTTTGTCCTGGGCGTTTCTCGCCTACCCCGGCCGCGTAGATGTTGCCATTGGCGTCGATGGCGAGCGCCGTGATTTCCTTCTTGGGCGCGCTGTAAAGAACGAACGCCTCGCCCGTGGGAGCGATCCGGTACAAAAGGCCACTGCCGTCCGAGCCGGCAATCAGGTTGCCTTTGGGATCGACCGCCAGCACGCGAATGTGCGCTTCGTCGCTCTTGAAGAACACGGAGTGGTCACCCTTGGGCGTTACTTTGAAAATCTCGCCGTGATCGCCCGTCGCCACAAACAAGTCGCCCGCGTTGTCGAACGTCAGATCCCAGATGTACTTGGTGCCGGGATCAAAGTAGACCGAGGAATTCCAGTTAGGATCGACCTGGCCTTTCGACTTGTCGGGAGCTTTGCCGGCATCGCCGTTCGCGCCGCTCTTGCGCTCGATCTTGTAGACCTTGCCGTCCGGAGCAGTGCCCGCATACACAGCGCCGTTCTTATCGACGACCAGCGCCTGCACCTGCAGTTCGGTCGGCTCGAAGATGGTGGTGGCCTGCCCGTCGGGCGTGATGCGATACACCCGCGCAGGAGCGCCCGACGCTGCGTAGATGTTTCCCGCGCTATCGGAGGCAATGGACCAGATGTAGGTAGAGGGCGCGGTGTACAAAGATTTGAAGGCCGGCGCCAGTTCCAGGCTGCCGTTACTGCGAATGGCTATGCCGGTGGCCGTGCCTTTCGCGAGTTCTTCAAATTTCGATTGTTCCCAGGTGCGGGTCCCTTCTCCGAAGGCCATCAGTGTGATGAGCAGCGCAAAGAGAATGGCAAACTTCCGCGGATGGATCTGCAAGTCTTACACCTCGTTGTGTGATTGTGGCGCGGAGAAACTCAGGGTAACACGGTTCCTCGGACGGGGTCGAAGGTGAGCACGGGCCTCGTGGAGGAGGCCCGTGGCCCGTTATTTACTTAATCGTAATCGTCAGAATCTGCGCTCCAGCGACCGCAAAGTCGAGCGGCGGCGTGGCCACCTCGGTCACCGAGGATTCGCCCAACACCACCATCTCCTGCGTGCCACGCATTCCATCCATCACGTTCATGACGGAGAGAGGCAGGGCAGGCATGACTTTGTCGGCAACCATCGCTTCCGGGTCCGCCTCGAGCAGCGAGACGTACACGCGGTTGTTCGAGTGCTCCTTGTTGAGCAGCGCGATGGTCGACGCCAGATCAAGTTTCCGCGCCATCATCGGCATGCCGCGGCGCATACGGTCGAGCGTGTCTCCGTCGCTGACCAGGATGCGCAGTGGACCCTTTGAGGCGGAGGTTGGAATCTTGATCGGAATCTGCCTTACGATGCGCTCGCCGCGATACGGCGCGAGCACGGTTTCGACGGTGATTTCGTCGCCGGGGCGCGCTTCGCTCAAGTCGGTGCGGGCGCTTTCCAGGCGAGCCTGGCGGCGTTCTTTCACCAGATCGAAATCAAGCTTCACGGCCTTCACGGCAGGCACGTCGAACGGGTTGTCGTAGATGCGGCCAAAACGGTCGCCCAGCGAGAGGGCCGCCAGAAACGCAGCCGGCTGGCCCGTGTCGGTCGGCGCGAACATGTTCTGCAGCGTCACGTCAGGATATCCCTTGACGCTGATCACGCCCTTCAAGCGATACGTCGTTTCCTCGCCGTAGTCGTTGATGCCGTGCAGCGCGTTGAACACCGTCGCCATCATCGCGACCGGGCTCAGCTTGGGATTGTTGAGCACTTCGTAGTGGATCTCCTTGGTGGCAGAACCGCTACGGATGCTCAGGGTCACAGGGATCATGTCGGGTTCCTTGTTCAGCAAACCCATGATTCCCGTGTGACGATCCTGCACGAAGGCGCCTACGGGCTCCGTCGTGTTGACGATCTTGAAAGCGTTCAGGGGCGACGGCAGGGTGGCAAGCACGTTCGCCTTGGTCATCGGCAAATCGACGCTGCCGAACTGAAGCAGGGGATGTCCGCAGGCCAGAAGCCGCTCCGTGTCAATGTAAGTCACCGTGCAGGTGGCGGCGATGTCCATATCTCCGCGCACCAGAACCGCGCTGACTGCCGATCCGGCCTCAAGAGGCTCAGGCTGCTTCTGATCGCTTGAGGAGCCCGCGCCCATGACCGGCACGATTCCGCTCGAAGCGAACTGCGGAGCAAACAACTTGACCGCTTCTTCGCTGAAGCCGTTGAACACCAGCGGCGTATCGATCGGCCGCAAGTAATTCGCCACACTCTGCACTTGAATGTCGGACGGTTGACCCGGTCCCGATGTCTTGGTCAACGAACTGGGTAAGGCCGCGCGGGTCGTGGTGGACGCCGGGCCGCCCGGACTCTTGTCAAACGCATTGATCTCAAGCATGTCGGCGATGGGAGTAACGCCCGCGATCGGTTCCTTCGAAAACTCACCGATGCGGAAGGCCAGTGCTCCCGCCAACTTGCCGTTAAAGTAAACCGGGCTGCCGCTCATGCCAGCGACGACGCCCGTGTACTCCGCCTTTTCGCCGTGCAGGCGAACCAGGATGATGTCCCCCTTGGGACCGTTCATATTCTTCAGGACGCCCAGTACTTCAACGTCCATGGATTCGGGCTTCACGCCCTGAAATACCGTGAGCGCGTATCCGCGCATGCCGGTGTGAATCTGGCTTACTGGAATTGTTTCGGGTACTGCAGCCTGACCGGTGGGTTTTTCAGCGGCCGACGCACAAAGGGTGAAGAGGAGGGTAATAGCTGCGAGAGGGCGAACTACTTGTCTCATTACATTTTGCCCCGAAGAGCCCTGCCAACACACGGACTCTCAGTAACATTAGACTCCGAACGATCACGAGTAGTTGCCGGGAGCAGGTGAACCTCAGGACCTAGCAAAACATCCCAATCGCGAAGCTGTGCGTCTATACTAACATCAGAAAATTTGCGATCAAATGTTACTTTAGTGCCACGGTTGATCGACAGGTTGAGGTTTCTATGGGCAAGCGTTCCCCCCGTAAGTTGCTGCTGACAATAAGCTTATTGATTTTCGCCTGCGCAACGCTGCGCCTGTCCGCACAAGACACTCCGCAGCAGCCCGCGTCGACGAACCCCCAGAATCCGAACAAGCAGGACGCTCCTGCCGAGGCCGGCGGACCGGGTGGAGATGTAGGTCCGTATGCCATCCCGAAGAAAAAGGAAGAAGATGCGACGCCTCCGCCTGCGCCCGAGAAGCCGAAGAAGATCGAAGGCATGCCCGACTACTCCATCAAGGTCGACGTGCCGCTGGTCAACCTGGATGTGCTGGTCACGACCAAGGACGGGCAATTCATCCCGAACCTGAAGAAGGACAACTTCAAGGTCTTCGAAGACGGAGCCCCGCAGACCATCTCCAATTTCAACCAGTCTGCCGCACCGATCACCGCCGTGCTGCTCGTGGAGTATGCCTCAACCAACTACAACTACATGTATGAGGCGCTGAATGCTTCATACAACTTTGCGGCTACGTTGAAGCCCGAAGACTGGATCGCGGTCGTCTCCTACGACATGCGGCCGCAGATCCTTACCGACTTCACGCAAGACAAGCGCGCGGTGCTGGGAGCGCTGAACACGCTGCGCATTCCCGGCTTCTCGGAACGCAACCTGTTCGACGCCCTCTACGACACGATTGACCGCATCGAGAACCTCGAAGGCCGCAAGTACATCATCCTGGTTTCGACCGGGCGCGACACCTTCAGCAAGCTGAATCTGGATCAGATTCTGAAAAAACTGAAAACCACTCAGAACATCACGATCTACGCAGTCAGCATCGGACGCGCCCTGCGCGAAATGATGGAAGCGAGAATGGGCGCGAGCGGCGGCCTGATCACGACCGATTGGCTGCAGGCCGACAACCAGATGAACACCTTCGCGCACATGACAGGCGGCCGCGCATACTTCCCGCGTTTTGATGGCGAGCTGCCGGAAATCTTTCACGACATCGGCACCGATATCCGCAACCAGTACACGATCGCCTATCACCCCACGAATCCGAAACTCGACGGCAGCTATCGCAAGCTGAAAGTCGAACTGGTGGCTCCGGACGGCGGCCCGTTAAAAGTGAAAGACCAGAAGGGCAAGGACGTGAAGTTTCAGATCTACGCCCGCGACGGGTACACGGCCAAGCACCAGGTGGAGTAGGGCAGGTGACAGGTCACAGGTGACAGGGCAAAGGGAGAGGGGCGTCCATTTAAAGGTTGTCATCCTGAGCGCAGCGAAGGACCTGCTTTTTGTGGCGAGTATCGACGCTCTTGAATGCGATCCGATCTAATGCACGTGAAAAAAATAGTCCAGCACAAACAAGCAAGCCACCCCTAAAAACACAATCAGCGCCATTCTCACGCCGGGCTCCTTGTTGACCTCCGGAATCAAATCCGACGCGGCCACATAAATCGTCACGCCCGCCGCCAGCGGCAGGCCCTCGTTTACTTGATGCCGCAACACGGCCATTGTCAACACTCCGGCCAGCGTCGCCGCGCCCAGCGCAGCCGATGCCCCCCACGCGACACTTCGGCTTCGCCCGCCGGCAAGCATTACCGACGCCACCGTGAATCCTTCCGGGATCTTGTGCAGGAACACGGCAAGAAAAATGATCCAGCCCAGCCACGACGACACCAGAAATCCGGCGGCAATCGCGATGCCGTCAAAAAACGTGTGAATGATCAGGCCCACCAGCACCGAGAAGGTCTTGTGAGGGCGGAGAAACTCGTCTTCATGGGTTTCTTCTCCAAAGTGAAAATGCGGCGTGACGGTGTGCTCGAAGAAATGAATGATCAGGTAACCCAGCAGGATCAGAAACGCAGCGTAGCGCCCACCCAATGCAAGGCTGGTGGGAACGACTTCAATCAGCGCCGTCGACAGCATGAACCCTGCGCCCAATGCGACAAAATATTTGAGATAGCGCCGCTCCCAATTCCGCTGAACAATGATGGCTCCGCCAAAAATGTTGGCCGCGGCAGCAGTGAGGCCGAGCAGGATGGCGGTGTAAATGGGGCTCATCGGTTGGGCGATCATAGCAGAGCAGCGAACTGCTATTGGCCATCGGCCATCCGCCATCCGCTACCCGCTGTGCCGGATATGCATCACGTCCCCATCCTGCACGATGTAGTCTTTGCCTTCGAGACGCAGCGTTCCCTTAGCGCGGGCGTTGGCCTCGGAGCCCGCTTCGAGCAATTGGTCCCAGCGAATCGTCTCGGCGCGGATGAAATGCTTCTCGAGGTCGGAGTGAATCGCGCCGGCCGCCTCGACGGCGCGGGAATTGACCGGAATGGTCCAGGCGCGGCATTCGTCTTCCCCGGCCGTGAGAAATGAAATCAGGCCAAGCAGGTGATAGGTCTGGCGGATCAGACGAACCAGTCCGCTTTCCTTGAGTCCATAACTCGACAGAAATTCCGCCGCGTCTTCATCGCTCATCTCGGCAAGTTCGGCCTCGACCTTCGCGCAAACAGCGGTCGCCCCCGCGTTCGGACGGGACGCAACTTCCGCCAGGTTGTACTTCGCCACCGCGCCTTCCAGAGCCTTGCCGAGTTCCTGCGTCTCGCTGATATTCAACACGTACAGCATGGGTTTTTCGCTGAGGAACATGAAACCGCGGATGCGCTTCTTGTCCTCGGGCGTCATCTCCATTTCGCGCAGAGGCTTCTCAGTCTCGAGATGTGCCTTCGCTTTGATAAGCAGCTCATTTTCTCTTTCCAACTCAGGCGAGCGCATCTTCTTGAGATCTTTCACCAGCCGTTCGAGACGTTTCTCGATCTGCCCGAGGTCGCTCACCATCAAGTCGAATTCCACGTTCTTGATGTCGCGCAGCGGATCGATCGACCCGACGTGCGGGATAGAGTCATCTTCAAAAGCGCGCAGCACGTGAACCAGCGCATCCACCTGACGCAGATGCCCGATGTAGGCGGTTTCCTTGAGGGCATCCTCGCCGACGGCGCCGACGTCCACATATTCGATGGACGCGTGAGTGAGCTTCTTAGGCTTATAGAGCTCAGCCAGGCGGTCAAGACGGTCGTCGGGAACCTTGGCGACACCGATGTGCGCTTCGCGTGGGTTGGCCAGAGCATGCGCAGACAGCACCGTCTTGGTGAGCATGCGGAACAGGGATGTCTTGCCTACCTGGGGCAGGCCGATGATTCCAGATTTCATGAGTCAGCTTTCAGCCGTCAGCTGTTTTTCTCAGCGCGTCGGCGGAGGGATCACAAACAGTACAGAATAAATGACGCGGGTCGGGAGACCCAAGTTGCCAAGTACGGAGGCAGAAAGAAGAAAGCCTTTGACCGCTAAGATCGCGAAGAAATGCCGCAAAGTTCGCAGAGAGAACCACATTGAAGAAGCCAACCCGCTTTTCTTCGCGTCCTTAAGCGGCCTTTCTTTGCGCACTTCGCGGTTAAAAGCTTTTCCTCAAAGAAGAAAGCCGCGAAGTTCAGGGTATCTGGCGCGCCGTACAGAACAGCGTAGCGATCCCCATCGCGAGCACCGCGACTTCAAGACGTACCGACCAAACATGGAGTGAGTCGAACTGCACTCGACCGGGATCGGTCGCGGGGACGGTATCGATGTCCCCAAACTGGGCGCGCAGCGTCGCCATTTTGGGCGAGATGCCGAACTGCGAGACGGCGGTAAGCAGCAGCATCAGGACAATCAGAATGTGCCGGACAGCCAGCGGCTTGGCCGTTCCTGTTGTCAGGCTCGAGAGCAGCATCGAACTTCCCAGAAACACGACGCCGGAGAAGAGCCCCATCCAGTGCAGGATTCCGAGTGAGTGTCCCACGACCGTTCCCGCCATGTGGCGCGAGGGAAGCACGTGAAACGCGGTCGGCGCCTCAACGAAGGACAAGAAGATGATGCCCCCGATCCACACGGTGAGGGAGAGGAACATTAGAAAGCGCAGAAAAGTCATAAGCAGTCTGGGCACCTGAGTGGTCGGCTGCAAGGGTATTGGTTAGCGCCGAGCTTTGCAAGAAGCGTGAGGTGTGGAGTTGCTAGCGAATGACGACTAGCGACTAAACCGGCACGGCCACGCTCTCAGCGATCTCGCGCATCACTTGCTCGGCTTGATCCGACTTCTTCAGCGTCGAGGAGTACGATCCGCTGACGACGACGCGGTGTGAAAACACCGGAACCACCAGGGGCTTGAAGTCTTCCGGAGTGCAGTAGGTGCGGCCTTCGAGGAATGCCATAGCCTGCGCGGCGCGGTAGAGCATTTGTGACCCGCGCGGTGAAACTCCCAGCGACAGAAATTCCGACTCGCGCGTCTTGCGCACGATCGCCAGCGCATACGTCACCAGCGAGTCATCCACGCGGACTTTCGTGACGGCTTCCTGCATTTCCAGAACGTCGGCTCCGGTGAGCACGGGCTTCAACGTGTCGAGCTGAGCTGCGCCCGCGGCCGACCGCAGGATCTCACGTTCCGCGTCGGCGTCGGGGTATCCCATGTGCACGCGCATCAGAAAGCGGTCGAGCTGCGACTCGGGTAGCGGGTACGTGCCGTGATGCTCCACGGGGTTCTGTGTCGCGAGCACGAGGAACGGCTGCGGCAACGGGTACGAGTGGACGTCGATCGTCACCTGCCCGTCGTTCATCGCCTCTAGCAGCGCAGACTGCGTCTTCGGTGTCGTGCGATTGATCTCGTCAGCGAGCAGGATGTTGGTGAACACCGGGCCGCGCTTGAATTCGAACTGCTGCTCGATGGCCGAGTACATCGAGATGCCCAGCACGTCGGAGGGCAGCATGTCGCTGGTGAACTGCACGCGTTGAAAGCCGCAATCGAGCGCACGCGCCAGCGCCTGACCGAGCGTGGTCTTGCCGACTCCCGGGACGCCTTCAATCAGCAGGTGACCGCGGGCAAAAATGGAAACCAACGCCAGGCGGATAACCTCGTCCTTACCGCGAATGACTTTGCGAAGTGTGGCTTCCAGTTGCGAAGCGCGATGCGTAGCGGCAGTGGCAGTTTCCGGGGACATGCGAAACGCGATTCTACTATGGGGGGTAGAGCGAAAGCTGTTACCAACGTCACAGGAAAGCAGCTGTTAGATTTTGGTTCTTAGCTGTTCGCTTGCTTCTGCAATCCTAGAACGTGGGGCTAGTGAATTCTTGCGCGAAGACAGCGCCTGAAGGCGCCTTGCGGCCCGAAACAGAGCGGCGCCCTGATACGAACCTTTTGATGAGGCTTCAACCACTTGATGGGGCCTCAGCCCCCTTCATGAATCGATGGAGCGGCGGGCGTCCCCGCCCGCCGGACGGGCGAGACGCCCGTCCCTCCGTGAGATATCAGCTGCCCCTACCCGGCCTGCCGGAACTCCGACGGGCGTCCCGTCAGGCGCTCGATGCGCTTTGCGATCGGCGGATGCGTCGAGAACAGGTTCCCGACATTCACCCCCAGCACGGGCTGAATGATGAACAGGTGCGCCGTCGAGGGGCTGGCTTGCATGGGGATTCGCCGCGAGTACGCATCCAGTTTCCCCAGCGCGCTGGCGAGCGCATACGGATTCCCGGTCAAATGTGCGCCTGTTTCATCGGCCTGGTACTCGCGCGAGCGCGATACGGCCAGCTGAATCAGCATGGCGGCCAGCGGCGCGAGGATCATCATGGCGAGTGCGGCCAAGCCGCCACCGCGCCGGTCTTCGCGGTCACCGCCGCCGCCGAAGAACATGGCGAAGCGAGCGGCATAGGTGATCGCGCCCGCGAGCGTCGCGGCAATCGAACTGATCAAAATGTCGCGATTGTTGACGTGGCCGAGTTCATGAGCGAGCACGCCTTCGAGTTCTTCGTCATTTAGCAGGTTAAGAATTCCCTGGGTCACGGCGACCGAAGCATGTTGCGGATTGCGGCCCGTAGCGAAAGCATTCGGTGATTCGGTGGGGATCACATAAATCTTCGGCATGGGCAGCCCGGCTTTTTGCGTCAATCGCTCCACAACCTGGTAGACGCGAGGCAGTTGCTCGCGCGTTACGGCCTGCGCGCGATACGTAGCCAAGGCAATCTTGTCGGAGAAGAAGTACGAGACGAAGTTCATCACGCCCGCAATCATCAGGGCTGTGAGCATCCCGCGCTGTCCGCCGAAATAGCTGCCGATCGCCATGAGCAACAAAGTTAATCCGGTCAGCAGGATGGCGGTCTTGAACGTGTTTCCCATAAGTGGCGCTCCTGTCATCTATTAGATGACCTGGAAGGCTGCGAGATGCTTGGCGTGGATAAACACCCGGGGACTCGTGTTTGCGAAAAGTGCGACTCTAAATTCGCTCCGTTAGTCTACGCTTTTTTAAAATCTCGCGAGTTCCCAGAGACATCTGGAACAGCTATCCGGTACCAGTGGGACGTCACGACCCAGGCCTACCCAATCATCGCAAGATTCGGATAGCGGGGTTGGCGTTCTCGAGATATCCCCGACGACCGCAATCGAGTTGAAGGAGAGGAAGAAATGAGTTCCGTACAAGCTGAGTCCCCTGCGCTCGCAGCACAAGCGTACCGCAACAAGATGTTTAAGCTGCTGGGAAATGATGAGCCCCTGAGGGTGCTGG
>Ga0207665_10000298_pt1 | contig 34286 bp, 36 predicted proteins | sample LARL112metaG_FD_184351 | JGI IMG/M metagenome (GOLD analysis project Ga0207665, IMG submission 184351) | Corn, switchgrass and miscanthus rhizosphere microbial communities from Kellogg Biological Station, Michigan, USA - LAR L11-2 metaG... | ecosystem: Host-associated > Plants > Roots >... | reverse complement strand
CGTGCCGCGGAAGCGCGCGGCGGAGATCGTCTCCGGCCTGGCGGGCATCCCGCGGAACCGGCTCTACAAGGCCTCGCTGTAATCAGATTTGACAACAGAAGCTGCCCGCGGTACGCTGCGCCTTCTGTTGCTCATGCTGACAACAACGCGGCGTCTCGCGCTCACCGTTCTTCTCTTCCTCGTCTGGGTACCCGTCGCGAACGCCTGGACATGGCCGGTGCAGGGGCCGGTGCTGCAGCCGTTTTCCTACGACGAGGCGCATCCGTACGCAGCCGGCCAGCATCGCGGGATCGACATCGGCGCGAACGCGGCGGGCGAGCGGGTGGTCGCTCCGTCGACCGGGACGGTCAGCTTCGCCGGATCGGTGCCGAACAGCGGCGAGTCGGTCACGATCGAGACGGCAGACGGCTACTCCGTGACGCTGACGCACCTCGGCTCGATCGCGGTGTCCAAGGGAGCCTCGGTCGCGGAGGGAGACGCTGTCGGCACGATCGGGCCGAGCGGCACGCCGGAGGTCGACGGCCCCTACCTCCATCTCGGCATCCGTGTCACGTCTGACCCGAATGGCTATCTCGACCCGCTCCGGTTTCTGCCTCAGCCCTCGGCGAGCAGTCCGGCGCAGAGCGAGCAGCCCGTGTCGCAACCGAGCGCAAGCGGCGGAGCCGTCGGGGAATCCGCGTCTTCGGCGCAGCCCGAGCCGGCGACCTCGACGAGCACGCCGACGGCGACCACGCAAGGGGCGAACGCCTCGACGACGCCCTTGAGCAGCCGGTCCCGTCCGGGACGTGGGCAAGCCGAGCGGTCCCATTCGTCCGGCACGGCGGTGCGGGAGGTGCCGCGCTCTCGCTCGCCGCAACGACTCGCGCCGACCGACACGCGAGAGCGGGGTCGGCTCGCCACGCCCCGGCGACGGATCGACGTGGCGCCGACGTCCGTCCGGCGGCCGGTCGTCGAGGCGTCTCCCTCCGTTCGCCTCCGCCTCGACGCCGGCCACGAGCTTCCCGCGTCGCTCCAGCGGCCCCGGTCCGAGCGCTCCTCCGTGTTGCTCCCTCTCTTCTGCAACGGCGCGGCCGCGCTGGTTGCCCTTGCGGCAGCGTTCGCAGCGGGCGTGAGCGGGCGCCGACGGGTCGGCGACGAGCCGGTTGCGCAGGTCCACCGCCTGTCGCCGAGGGTGGCCGGTCGTGGGCGCGAGCGGCGCGCCGCGTGAGCTGCGCAACCGCCTTCGTATCATGGTCGTGTGCGCTTCTACCTGACAACGCCGATCTACTACGTCAACTCGACGCCGAGCATCGGCAACGCGTACACGACCTCGATCGGCGACATGCTCGTCCGCCACCAGCGGCAGCGCGGCGCCGACGCCTTCTACCTGACGGGCGTCGACGAGCACGCTACGAAAGTCTGGCGCGTCGCGCAGGAGCAGGGCCTGGACGCGCAGGAGTACGCGGACCGGATCGCGGTCCCGTGGCGCGAGCTGGCGCCGCGCATGAACGCCGAGGTCGACTTCTTCATCCGCACGAGCGACGAGGGGCACAAGACGTTCGTCCGCGAGTTCCTGCAGCGGATGTACGACAACGGCGACGTCTACCAGGACGTTTACGCGGGCTGGTATTGCGTCGGCTGCGAGGAGTTCAAGACCGAGGAGGAACTGACCGAGGATGGTCTCTGCTCGATCCACCTGACGAAGCCGGAGTGGATCGAGGAGAAGAACTGGTTCTTCCGGCTCTCTGCCTACCAGGAGCGGTTGCTCGAGCTGTACGACACGCGCCCCGATTTCGTCCTCCCCGATTTCCGATACAACGAGGCGCGCTCGTTCATTGCCGGCGGGCTGCGCGACTTCAGCATCTCACGCGCCGGCCAGCCGTGGGGGATCCCGCTGCCATGGGACGAGAGCCAGGTCGCGTACGTCTGGGCGGACGCGCTCGTCAACTACCTGAGCGCCCTCACCTACGCGCGGCCGGGCGAGGACCTCCGCGACCGCTACTGGCCGGCCGTCCATCACCTGCTCGGGAAGGACATCCTCCGCTTCCACTGCGTCTACTGGCCGGCCATGCTCTTCTCGGCCGGCTATGAGCCGCCACAGCAGCTCTTCGTGCACGGCTACCTGTTGCTCGACGACCGGAAGATCTCGAAGTCGCTCGGGAACGCCATCGATCCGCTCGACCTCGTCGACGTCTACGGAGCGGACGCGGTCCGTTACTGGATGGCGCGTGCCGTCTCTTTCGGTCGCGACGGAAGTGTGTCGATCGACGGCATCCGCGAGCGGTACGAGAACGAGCTCGCCAACGACCTCGGGAACCTGCTCTCGCGTACGACGGCAATGGTGGCGCAGTACCGCAGCGGAAGCCTGCGGCGCGGGGACGCCGAGCCGCCGCTCGACCTGGACGCGCTCGGCGCGGACGTCGGCGAACGCCTCGATCGGTTCGACGTCACCGGAGCGCTCGACGCGGTCTGGGAGGGCGTGCGCGGGCTCAATCAATACGTCAACGCCGAGGCGCCCTGGCAGCTCGCGAAGGACGAGGCCAACGCCGCCCGGCTCGACGGAGTCCTCTACAACCTCGTGGACGGGCTGACCGCCCTCGCCGTCGCGCTCTCGCCGTTCCTGCCGGAGACCGGGCCGAGCATTCTCGAGGCGCTCCGCCAGGAAAGCGACCTCTCGTGGGACCGCGTCCGCAACGGAGTCGCCGCCGAAGTCGACGGGATAGCCGCCGCGAAGCCGCTCTTCCCGAAGATCGAGCTGCCTCCCGCCGACGCTGCGTGATCGACACCCACGCGCATCTCGCCGCGCTCGACGACCCCGACGAGGCGGTCGAGCGTGCCGCCGAGGCGGGGGTGGGGCGCATCCTCACCGTGGGCACCGACGTCGAGGACTGCCGACGCGCGCTCGCTCTCGCCGATGAGCACGACGGCGTCTACGCAATTCTCGGCATCCACCCGCACAGCGCGGGCACGGCGACGGACGCCGACCTCGCCGAGCTCCGCGGACTGCTCGAGCACCGCAAGGCTGTCGCGGTCGGCGAGACCGGCCTCGACTGGTACCGCGACTACGCGCCGCGCGACGACCAGCGCCGCGTCTTCGCCGCGCAGCTCGAGCTCGCGTCCGAGCTCGGGAAGCCGGCCGTGATCCACACGCGGGCCGCCGACGACGACACGCTCGCAAGCCTCGCCGGCTTCGCAGGCGCCGTCGTCCTCCACTGCTTCTCGTCGCCTCACCTTCTGCCGGCAGCGCTCGAGCGCGGCTGGTACGTCTCGTTCGCCGGCAACGCCACCTTTCCGAAGGCCGTCGACCTCCGCCTCGCGGCGACCCAGGTGCCTGCCGAGCGGATCCTCGCCGAGACGGACTCGCCCTACCTCGCACCTCAGCCCGTCCGAGGCCGGCCGAACGAGCCCGCCAACGTCGTTCACACCGTCGCCGAGCTCGCTCGGGTGCGCCGCGAGGAGGCCGACGAGCTTGGGCGGCAGATCGAGCGCAACGCCGCGCACTGCTTCGGTCTTTGAGCGTGAAAAGGGAGTACGGCCAGCACTTCCTGCGCGATCCGAACATCCTCGGCGTGATCGGTCGCCTTGCCGAGCTCGGGCCGGACGACGTGGTCCTAGAGATCGGCCCCGGCGAGGGAGTCCTGACCCGCTACCTCGCCGAGCATGTCGCGCGCGTGCATGCGGTCGAGATCGACCGGGCGCTCGAGCCGGCCCTCGGCGACCTCCCCGACAACGTCGACGTCGTCTTCGGCGACGCGCTCGACGTCGAGCTTCCACAAGACGCGACGAAGCTCGTCGCGAACCTCCCCTACAACGTCGCCACGCCGGTGATCGTCGAGAGCCTCGACGGGCTGCCGAACGTCTGCCTCTGGTGCGTGATGGTGCAGCGGGAGGTCGCCGAGAGGTTTTTCGCATCGCCGCGAACGAAGGACTACGGCGCCGTATCCGTGCTAGTCCAGCTCGGCGCAGAACGGACCGGCTTCCATGCTGTCTCGCGCACGGTTTTCCGGCCGCCGCCGAACGTCGACTCCGCGCTCGTCGCCTTCCGCCGCAAAGAGCTGCCGTCGGGTTTTGCCCGCCTGAAGCAGGTCGTCACCGCCGCTTTCGCGCACCGTCGCAAGACGCTCCCGAATTCGCTTGCGCTCGCCGGGCTCGCCTCGCGCGAGCAGGCGGCGGCGGCGCTTGCGGCGATCGGGCACCTGCCGGAGACCCGCGCCGAGGAACTCGCGCCCGCCGAGTTCGTCGCGCTGGCGGAGGCGTTGCGGTGAAGCGCGCTCCCGCCGCGGCGAAGATCAACCTCGCGCTCGTCGTCGGGCCGCCGCGCGACGACGGCAAGCACGAGGTCCTCACCGTGCTGCAGCGGATCGACCTCGTCGACCGGATCCAGCTGGAGGAGGCGTCCGAGCTGCTGGTCGAGGGCTTTGCGGGGGACACGCTCGTGGGCGACGCGTTGGAAGAGCTCGCCCGCGTGGCCGAGGTCGAGCCGCACTGGCGGGTCCGGATCGAGAAGCGGATCCCGGTCGCCGCCGGTCTCGGTGGCGGGAGCTCCGACGCGGCGACTGCGCTCCGGCTCGCCAACGAGACGCTTCCCGACCCGTTCACGCGGGAAGGGCTCCGCCGCATTGCGGCACGGGTCGGCGCCGACGTCCCGTTCTTCGTGACCGACGGGCCGCAGCTGGGCTCGGGGGACGGGAGCGAGCTCAGGCGGCTGGACCTGCCGCAGGACTTCTGGGTCCTCGTCCTGCTCCCACGCGATGAGGAGAAGACCTCGACGGCCGACGTCTACGCCGCGTTCGACGCTCGCAAGGGCGCTGCCGGCTGGGCGGAGCGGCGACAGACGCTCCTCGACGGGCTGGAGAGAGTCGAGCGGCCACGCGACCTGGCCTCGCTGCCCCCGAACGACCTCGCGAGCTCGCCCCATGCCGACGCGATTCTCGCGGCAGGCGCGTTCCGCGCCGATGTCTCCGGCGCAGGCCCGGCGCTGTACGGGCTCTTCCAGCAGCGGCGCGACGCGGAGGGCGCGCGACGGTCGCTGAGGCGCCTTGGGCGGAGCTGGCTGACAGCACCTGCGTGGTACGGTTGAAACGTGTTGACCGAGACGTCGTCGCACCCGGCCGAGCGCGGCCCCGGCGTCTGGCTGAAGGCCCGCCGCGTCCGGCTTTCGCTCTGGATTGCCGCGGCCGAGGGGCTCATCGTCGCGGTCTCGCACGACCTGACGAAGTGGGCCGTCTTGGGGCTCGCGGTCGTCGCCGGGGTGTCCTGGGCGTTCGGCCGCCACTCGAAGTCGAATGGCGTCCGCCAGGTGCTCTGGATCTTCGCTGCGTCGCAGCTGCTCGCGCTCGCGCTCGTCCTTTTGGCAGTCACGTTCAAGTGGCTGGTAATCCTCGGGCTCATCGCCTTCGCCGTCCTCGGACTCGCCTTTCTCTTCTTCGACCGTCGCTAGACTTCCGTGCCCCTGGGGCGTAGCCAAGTGGTAAGGCAACGGGTTTTGGTCCCGTGATCCCAGGTTCGAATCCTGGCGCCCCAGCCACCTCTTCCTGACATGGCAGACGAGTTAGCAGCAGTCGTGATGGCCGCCGGAATCGGCACGCGCATGAAGAGCGCGACGCCGAAGCACCTGCACCCGCTGCTCGGGCGTCGGATGGTCGACTGGGTCGTCGAGGCGGCGCGCGCTGCCGGCGTCGAGCGGATCGTCGTCGTCGCATCGCCGCACACGAGCGGCCTGTTCGAGGGCGTCGAGGTCGCCGTGCAGGAGGAGCCGCTAGGCACCGGCGACGCGGTTCGCAGTGCTCGCCCCGCGCTCGAGGACTTCCGCGGTGACGTGCTCGTCCTGAACGGCGACGTTCCGGCGCTGCGGGCGGAGACGATCCGCGCGCTCGTCGAGTCGCATCGCGAGGCCGGCGCGGCGGCGACCGTGCTCTCGTTCGAGCCCGCGGAGCCCGGGGCATACGGGCGGGTCGTGCGCGACGGCGACGGCAGGCTCGCGCGGATCGTCGAGGCGGGGGACGCCTCGGCAGAGGAGGCGGCGGTGCGCGAGGTCAACTCCGGCATCTACGTCTTCCACGCCGAGAAGCTCTGGCCGGCGCTCGAACGGCTCGACCCGCACAACGCCCAGGGCGAGCTCTACATCACGGACACGCTCGGGCTGCTCGTCGCCGACGGAGAGCCCTGCGCCGTTCTCCTGGCCGAGGATCCGCTCGAGGCCGAGGGCGTCAACACGCGCGCCGAGCTGGCGCTCGCCGCGGCCTCGCTCCGCGATCGGATCAACGAGGAGCACATGCTCGCCGGCGTGACGATCGTCGATCCCGGCTCCACGTGGATCGAGGCCGGCGTCGAGATCGAGGCGGACGTCGTCGTCCATCCGTACACCGTGATCCGCGGCGGAGTCCGGATCGAGAGCGGGGCGGAGATCGGGCCGTTTGCATACGTCCGCGCGGTGAGCGTGATCGGCGAGGACGCGAAGATCGGCACCTTCGTCGAGGTCAAGAACGCCGCGGTGGGAGCATCTGCGAAGATCCCGCACCTGTCGTACATCGGAGACGCCGAAGTGGGGGACGGAACGAACGTGGCGGCCGGCAACATCACGGCGAACTTCAAGCACGAGCAGGACGCGCCGAAGGAGCGGACGAAGATCGGCCGCAACGTCAGGACCGGTGTGGACACTGTGTTCGATGCTCCGGTCGAGATTGGCGACGACGCTTGGATTGCAGCAGGGTCGGTCATCACGGATGATGTCCCTCCCGGTTCGCTGGCCGGGTTTGCACCGCGGCAGACCACAAAGGAAGGGTGGGTCTACGAGAAGCATGGAAAGCCCGACGGCGACTGAACTGGCCCTGCCGGGCCTCGAGGGTGAGAGTGGTGCGGTGATGAGCGAGCCGTCGCCACAGCACTACATCGTGCGCGGGCCACAGAAGCGGCTCATGGTCTTCTCCGGCCGTTCGCATCCCTACCTCGCGCGGTCGATCGCCGAGAGGCTCGGCGTCGAGCTCGGCGATGTCGAGCTCAGCACCTTCCCGAACGATGAGACGTACTGCCGCTACATGGAGTCGATCCGCGGCGCGGATGTCTTCATCGTCCAGACCGGGTCTCCGCCGGTGGACAAGAACCTGATGGAGCTCGTGCTGATGATCCAGGCGGCGAAGCTCGCCTCCGCGAAGCGGATCACGGCAGTTGTCCCCTGGTTCCCGTACTCCCGGCAAGACCGGAAGGCGAAGCCGCGCGAACCGATCTCGGCCCGCCTCGTCTCCGACATGCTCCAGCTCGCCGGCGTCGATCGCGTCCTGACGATGGACCTCCATGCCGGGCAGATCCAGGGCTTCTTCACGATCCCGGTCGACCACATGACCGCGCTGCAGCTGTTCGCAACGCACTTCCGCGACCTCGGGCTCACCGGCGACGGCGTCGTAGCCGTCGCGCCCGACGCCGGCCGGGCAAAGCATGCGGTCCGCTTCGCCGAAATGATCGAGGGCAGCTTCGCGATCATGCACAAGATGCGGGTCGCTGCCGACCAGGTCGAGGTGACCGAGGTGACCGGCAAGGTACGAGACAGAGTGGCGATCGTCGGCGACGACGTTTCGACCACCGGTCGCACCCTCATCGCCGGCGCGAAGGCGCTCAAGGATCATGGAGCGACCGAGGTGAACGTGTTCGTGACGCACGCGCTCCTCTCCGACGGCGCGCTGGACGAAATCGCCAAGTCGGAGATCGACCGGATCGTCATCACCGACACGGTCCCCATCGACCCGCGCAAGCGGCCCGACAATATGACCGTCCTCAGCGTCTCGGGCCTGCTTGCCGAGGCGATCATGAACGTCTTCGCCGACGACTCGGTCTCGGCGATCTTCGGCGGCGAGAACCAGCTGTTCTAGCTCGGTCTCGCCTCGGCGAGGCGCCGGCGTACGAGCCGGTCGGCAGCCTCGGCTGGTGTGATGCTCTCCGCGTCGGCTTCGGCGAAGAGCGTGCGCAGCGTCTCGCCGACCCCCGCGAGCCGCTCCTCGAGCTGCGCCTCGTCCCAGCCCTCGTCCTCGAGGCCGATCAGCTGGATGATGCCGCCGGCGCTGACGACGTAGTCCGGGGCGTAGAGGATGCCCCGCTCGCGCAGCCGGTCCGCATCCTCGGGCTCGGCTAGCTGGTTGTTCGCGCAGCCCGCGATCGCGCGGCAGGCGAGCCGGGGGATGGACTCGGCGTCGAGCGTACCGCCGACGGCGCACGGCGAGTAGACGTCAACCTCGGTCTCCACGACGCGCTCCGGCGCAACGGTCTCGCAGCCAGTCGCGGCGGCGCGCGCCTCGTCGACGTCGCTGACGAGGACGCGCGCACCGGCATCGGCGAGCTCCCCCGCGAGGACGCCGCCGACCGCACCTGCGCCCTGGACGAGGACGCTGCGGCCCGCGAGCTCCGGTGAGCCGAAGAGGTGCTCGACCGTCGCGCGGATCGCATGGAGACAGCCGCGGGCCGTTCCGCGGCCGCTGTTCCCGCCGCCGCTCGTCGTGCCATATACCCACGGGCACGTCTCGGCGACAACGTCGAGATCCTCCGGCGAGATGTTCATGTCACCCGCAGTCCGATAGCTACCTCCGAGCGACGCGACGAGCTCGCCGTAGCGACGCAGCAGCCGGCGCCGAGGCTCGCCCGCCGGCAGCTCCGGCACCGCCAGCACGGCCTTGCCGCCCCCGCGCGGCATTCCGGCGGCCGCCATCTTCCACGTCATCGCCGCCGACAGGCGCATGGCGTCGGCAAGGCCGTCGGCCGGGGCGGGATAGACCCGCATCCGGGTGCCGCCGCCGGCAGGCCCGAGGGCCGTCGAATGGACACACACGAACATCCAGGCTCCGCTTTCGGCGTCGTGCCGGACGACCGCGTGCTCGCCGTCCCAGCCCGCCAGGACGCTCTCGAAGTCCATGCTCCGGACCGTACCGGAGCGCCTCTCGGCTACACTCCGGCGCCGGAATGGCCGGAGAAAGGACGAAGCTCATAGTTGCGCAGCGCGACAAGCTCGGCTCTGCCGAGTCGCGCCGCTTGCGCAAGGAGGGGCTAGTTCCGGGCGTCCTCTACGGCAACGGAGAGCCCATCTCGATCAGCATCGCCGAGCGCGAGCTGCGTCGCGCGCTCACGGGAGCGTCGGGCCTGCACTCGATCCTCGACGTCGAGATCGACGGCAAGGGCCAGACGCACGCGTCGATCCTCAAGGAGTACCAGGTCGATCCGGTGCGCGGTGGCGTCACGCACGTCGACCTCCAGGAAGTGCGCCTCGACCGCGCGATCAACGCCTCGGTCACGGTGGAGCTCGTCGGCGGCGACGACGCGCCGGGCGTGCGTGAGGGCGGCGTGCTCTCGCAGCCGCTGCGCGAGGTGACCGTCGAGGCTCTGCCGCTCGAGGTGCCGGAGCGGATCGAGCTCGACGTCTCCGGCATGGAGCTTGGCGACACGCTGCGGATCTCCGACCTCACCGCGCCGGAAGGCGTCACGCTTCTCGATGATCCCGAGCTGGTCATGGCCACTGTCACCGCGCCGACGAAGGTCGTCGAGCCTGAGCCCACCGAGGAGGAGCTCGCCGAGGGCGAGGAGGGCGAGCTTGCCGAGGGCGAGGAGGCGGCCGAGGGCGAGGCCGGCGAGGGTGCGGGCGACCAGGAGGCGGAAGCCTCCGGCGACGAAAACAGCGACGAGGGCTGATCCTTGCGGCTCTGGCCGCGCCGGCAGGGGTCTTCGCTCGACCTGCTCGTGGTCGGGCTCGGCAATCCCGGCCGCGAGTACGAGCGCAACCGCCACAACGTCGGCGCGATGGTCGTGGACGAGCTCGCGCGCCGGCACGGCGGGTCGTGGCGCTCGAAGTTCTCGGGCCGGGTGGCCGAGATCCGGCTCGACGGCCACAAGCTCGCGCTGCTGAAGCCCGAGACCTACATGAACGAATCCGGCCGTTCGGTCGGCGCCGCCGCCGCCTTCTTCAAGGTCCCGCCCGACGCGGTGCTCGTCGTCCACGACGAGAGCGACCTCGAGCTGGGGCGGCTCCAGCTTCGGCTTGGCGGCGGGCTGGCCGGGCACAACGGGCTCCGCTCGATCGCGCAGCACCTGAAGACGCAGGACTTCCTCAGGCTCAGGGTCGGCATCGGCCGGCCGGAGCGAGGCGACCCGCGGCCGCTCGCCGACTGGGTGCTCGCCAACTTCGAGCCGCACGACGACGCGAACGCGCTCGTCGCACGCGCGGCGGACGCGGTGGAGACGCTCGATGCGGAAGGCGTCGAACGCGCCCGGGTTCAGGTCAACCGGCGCTAGCGGCGTTCGCGCATGGCTGCGTGAGCTCCGGGCTGGAGCTCCACGCCCGCAGCCACCCGGTCGAGGAGGTCGAGCAGCCGCTCGCGGTCGGCCTCGCCGAGCTGCTCCGCGACCTCTCGGTCGAACTGCTCTGCCTGCCGTTCGGCCTGCTTGAGGAGCTTCTTCCCGGCGGCCGTCAGGTGGAGATTGCGGACTCGCCGGTCGCGGGCGTGTGGCCTACGCTCGAGCAGGCCACGCTTCTCGAGCTCGTCGACGACCGCGACCATCCAGCTGGGGGAGATGTGGAGCCGCTCGGCGAGGGCGTGCTGCGCCTCACCGTCGCTCGCCGCGACTGCGCGCAAGAGTGCGAATTCGCCGGGCTCGAGCTCGAGCGGCCGTAGCACCTCGTGGAAGCCGCGCGAGATCGCGTAGCCCAGGCTCGAAAGCATGAAGGCGACACTCCGAAACGGGGGTGTCACCGGCTCGACCGATTCGGAGTTGCGCGCCGCCACGCGCTTATGATACAGCTAGTGAACGATTCAGTTACGGAACGATTTGGCAGGGAACGAACGTAAGGAGAAGCATGCTCGCTCGTCTCGCTCACGTTGTATCGCGGCACCGCCGGAAGGTCATCTTCGCCTGGGTCGCCCTCACGCTCTTCGGAGCGTTCTCCGCGAGCCAGGTCTCGAAGCGCTGGTACCAGAGCTTCTCGATCCCCGGCAAGTCGGCCTACGAGGCGAACCAGCGCACGCTCAACACCTTCGGGACCGGCATCCGGCCGCCGGACGTCGTCGTCTTCCACACGTCGGACGACGCCACGAAGAGCGCGGCGATCGCAGCCGCGATGAAGCGGGCGGGCGCGGCGATGCCCGGCGCGCGGACGAGCTCTTACTACACGACGCATGACTTGATGTACGTCTCGAAGGACCGGCACACGACCTTCGAGGAGATCTATCCGCCGGGCAAGTCGACGTTTTCCACCAAGAGCGGCGCCGACACGCTGCACGCCGCGGCGGCGCGCGGGCTGCCGAGCGGGATCCAGGTCGAAGTGACCGGCCACGACCCGCTCGAGGAGGCGAGCTCGCACGGCGGTGGCAACGGCAACGTGCTCCTGGAGGCGTTGATCGGCGGTCTCGGCGCGATCGTGATCCTCCTCTTCGTGTTCGGCACGCTGCCCGCGGTCCTGATGCCCGTTGCCGTCGCAGTCGGCGCGATCCTCAACACGTTCACACTCGTCTGGGCGCTCACGTACATCACGAACGTCTCGATCATCGTCCAGTACCTGATCGCGCTCGTCGGCCTCGGCGTGGCGATCGACTATGCGCTGTTGATGATCTTCCGCTTCCGCGACGAGTTGCGGGAGGGTGAGGACGTCGAGACGGCGCTCGTGGAGACGATGACGCACGCCGGCCGCTCGGTGATCGTCTCCGGATCGACCGTCGCCGTCGGGCTCCTCTCGATGGTCATCCTGCCGCTGCCCTTCATCCGCTCGATCGGGATCGGCGGGATGCTGATTCCGGCGGTCTCGGTGCTCGCCGCGATCACGTTGATGCCCGCGTTGCTCGCGGTGCTCGGCGAGCGGATCAACAGCGTGCGGCTCCTGCCGAAGCGGTTCGTCGACAGCGGCCACCCGGAGGACGGGTCCTGGGGTCGCTGGGCGCGCTTCGTCCTCCGCAGGCCCTGGCCCGTGGCCGGCGTCGGCCTCGCGATCGTCGGCGTCCTCATCTTCTACGGAGTTCAGCTCAACCCGAACGAGTCGCAGCTGAAGAACTTCCCCGGCAGCGGCACGGCAATCGCCGGCCGCACGCTCCTCACAGACGCCGGCATTTCGCCGGGAGTGATGAAGCCGTTCGTCACGCTCGTCGAGCACGGCGGCAACGCGCGGGTGGTCGCGGCGAAGGAGCGGCCTGTCGAGGGCATCGTCGGTGCGACGGTTCCGCCTGGCTCCGGCTGGCACCGGGGGCAGGACACGCTCGTCGAGGCGTTCCCGGCGATCGACGGCGCAGCGCCGGGGATCCAGGGCGTCATCGACCGCGTGAACGACGCGCTGCGCGGGACCGACGGGACGCTCGGCGGCGTGCCGGCCGTCGACCGCGACTTCGTGCACGCCGTATACGGGAACTTCGCCTACGTGCTCGCGTTCGTCCTCGTGCTCACCCTCGTCCTGTTGACGCGGGCATTCCGGTCGATCGTGCTGGCCGTCAAGGCCGCGATCCTCAACCTCATTTCGCTCGGCGCCGCGTATGGGATCATTGTCTTCATCTTCCAAAAGGGCCACGGCTCCTCGCTCTGGAACATCGACGCGACGGGGGCCGTCACCGCGTGGATCCCGCTGATGATCTTCGCCTTCCTGTACGGCCTCTCGATGGACTACGAGGTCTTCATGCTCACGCGCATGCGGGAGGCGTACGACGAGACGCATTCGACCGACCGGGCGATCGAGCTCGGCCTCGCCCGCACGGGCAAGCTCGTAACGAGCGCGGCGCTGATCCTGATGTTCGCCTTCCTCGTCCTCTCGTCGAGCCCCGGCTACGAGATCAAGGTGTTCGGCGTGGGGCTCGCGGCCGGAATCATCTTCGACGCGACCGTGATCCGGGCGCTGCTCGTGCCCGCGCTGATGAAGCTGCTCGGAGACACGAACTGGTGGCTGCCGGACTGGACGCGGCGGGCGTTGTTCCTCAGCGAGGAGGGAAGCCCGAAGCCGGAAGGCCGTGCCGTAGAGGCTTAGGCGGCGAGCGCCGGGCCGGCTCGTCCCGGCGCCGCACGCTCCGCACCTCGTCGCGCGGCGGCTGATGGCTAGGAGGGCTTGGCCCTCCTAGGCCGTGGCGAAGCGCTTGGCCGCGCGGGCGCGAGCGCGATCCGCCTCGACCTCGCGGTCGCGCGGCGGTGCCGTCGTCACGAGCGCGTCGAGGAGCCGCTGGGTCGCTGTCGCGACGTCGTCGACCGCGCGGGCGAAGGCCTCCTCGTTCGCGCGCGAGGGCTTCGAGTAGCCGCTCACCTTCCGCACGTACTGCTCGGACGCCAGGCGCACTTCTTCCGGGGTCGCGGCCGGCTCGAAGTTGAAGAGCGTGTGGATGTTCCTGCACATGCCCCCATGAATACCATGACCCCGCGGAACGCGAGTTCCGTCGCTCGTCATGGACCGTCCCGTACTCCACGCCTTCGTCACCGAGCTCGTCGAGCACGAGCGCGTCGGCGAGCTCGCCGATGCGCTGCCGACCCGCGCCCGCGTGTCGGAGTCGGCGCTGCCGCTGCTGCTCGCGACCCTGCACGAGCGTCTCGAGGGGGAGCTCGTCGTCCTGCTCCCGGAGGACGCGGACGCGCGAGACGCCGCGGAGGGCGCAGCCTGGTTCCTCGGAGACGACGCCGTCGGGCTGCTGCCGAGCCGGGGCGTCTCCTGGGAGTCCGGGTTGGCGCCGCCGCCGCACCTCGTCGGCGAACGGGCACGGGCGCTGCACGTGCTGGAGCGCGGCGGGCTCGTGTGCGCTTCGGCGCGGGCGCTCGCGGAAGGGCTGCCTCCCGCCGAGGCACGGCCCGAGCCGCTCGTGCTGCGTGCGGGACTCGAGCTCCAGGCCGCCGGAGGCGGCCCAGGGGTTCTGCCGGGCGCCGGCGGCTTGGCCGCCGGCGCTTCCAGCGGAGTCGAGGCAATCTCGGAGTCGCTCGCGCTCGCCGGCTACGAGCGGGTGGAACGCGTGGACGACCGCGGCCAGTTCGCCGTGCGCGGCGGCCTCGTCGACGTCTTCCCGACGACGGGCCGTGAGCCGCTCCGCATCGAGTTCTTCGGCGACGAGATCGAGTCGGTCCGCGCGTTCTCGCCCTTCACGCAGCGCGCCCTCCATCCCGTGGCCGAGGCGACCCTCTATCCCGCCGCAGAGCGGCGAATGGACACTGTCGAACTTGGTAACAGCGTGTTACTTGCCGAGGAGGGCGAGGAGCCGGCCGAGCAAGCGGTGCCGGACGACCTGGTGCCGGTGCTCGCAGGCCCGCCCGGCCTCGTCTTCCAGCCGGACGACGTACGCGGCGTGTGGGAGGAGGACGGGGTCGCCGACCCGCCGTCCCTCGCCGGGGCGACCGAGCTCGACCCGTTCCCCCAGTCGCAGCCCTTCGCCTTCGAAGCGCAGCGCCCCGCGATCGCCGCCCGCGGGCTCGCCGAGGCCGAGAGCGAGCTCGCGGCGCTCCTCCGCTCGGGCCAGCGCGTCGTGGTCGCCTTCCCGCATCGCGGCGAGGCGCTACGGACACAGAACCTCTTGCGGCGGGTCGAGGCGCGGCTGCTCGAGCCGGGGGAGGAGCTGCCGGAGGACCCGGAGCTGCTGTTCGCGATCTCGCCGGCCCGCCGCGGCTTCGTCTGGCGCGACCTCGGTCTCGTCCTCCTGCCCGACCACCAGGTCTTCCGCCGCCGCGCGCCGCGCGAGCGCCGCCTCGGCGGCCGCGCGCTCCAGTCCTTCGCCGACCTGCGCACCGGCGACTACGTCGTGCATGAGGATCACGGCGTCGGGCGCCTGCTCGGCTTCGAGACCAAGACGGTTGCCGGCGTCACCCGCGACTACCTCCAGCTCGCCTTCCGTGGCGAGGACCGTCTCTACGTCCCGCACGAGCAGCTCGGGAAGGTCTCGCGCTACGTGGGCGCCGACGCCTCGGCGCCCGCGCTCTCGAAGCTCGGCGGCAAGGCCTGGCAGACCCTCAAGTCGCGGGCGCGCGAGTCCGTCCGCGACCTCGCCGGCGACCTGATCCAGCTCTACGCTCAGCGGCAGACCCGGGAGGGAATCGCCTACGACCTCTCGAGCGAGTGGCTGCCGCAGCTCGAGGCGAGCTTCCCCTACCGCGAGACGCCTGACCAGGAGGGGGCGATCGAGGCGGTGAAGGAGGATCTCGAGACGCCGCGCCCGATGGACCGGCTCGTCTGCGGCGATGTCGGCTTCGGCAAGACGGAGGTCGCGGTGCGCGCCGCGTTCGCGGTCGCAGTGAACAGCCGTCAGGTGCTGCTCCTCGCGCCTACGACGATCCTCGCCGAGCAGCACTACAACACCTTCCGGGAGCGCTTCCGCGACTTCCCGCTGCGCGTCGAGATGGTCTCCCGGTTCGTGCCGCCGAAGGAGACGAAGGCGATCCTCGCCGACTTCAGCGCGGGCAAGGTCGACGTGCTCGTCGGAACGCACCGGATCCTCAGCCGCGACGTGATCCCGAAGGAGCTGGGGCTCGTGATCCTCGACGAGGAGCAGCGCTTCGGCGTCGCGCAGAAGGAGCTGCTCAAGTCGCTGCGGCTCGAGGTCGACGTGCTCACGCTCAGCGCGACGCCGATCCCGCGCACCCTGCACCTCTCGCTCGCGGGGATGCGCGACATCTCGATCATCGAGACGCCGCCTGAGGGCCGCCGGCCGATCCGCACGACGGTGGGCGAGTACGACGAGGAGCTCGTGAAGCTCGCGCTCGAGCGCGAGGCGGCTCGCGAGGGCCAGGCGTTCTTCCTCCACAACCGGGTCGAGACCATCGAGGAGCGGGCAGCGCAACTGCAGCAGCTGTGTCCGGACCTCCGCTTCCTCGTCGCCCACGGTCAGATGCGCGAGAAGGAGCTCGAGGAGCGGATGCACGCCTTCCTGCGCGGCGATGCCGACGTGCTCGTCTCGACGACCATCATCGAGTCGGGAATCGACATCCCGCAGGCGAACACACTCGTCGTCGAGCGCTCCGACATGCTCGGCCTCGCCCAGCTCTACCAGATCCGCGGCCGCGTCGGCCGGTCCGACGCCACCGCCTACGCATACCTCTTCTATCCGGACGCGCGCGAGCTGACCCCGGAGGCCCGCGCGCGGCTCGCGACGCTGGCCGACCACACCGAGCTCGGCGCCGGCTTCGCGATCGCCATGCGCGACCTCGAGATCCGCGGCGCGGGGGAGCTGCTCGGAGCGGAGCAGTCCGGCCACGTGGCCGCCGTCGGCTTCGAGCTCTACGTGGAGCTGCTCAACGAGGCGGTGGCCGAGCTCCAGGGCCAGAAGCGCATCGCCGCGCGGCCGGTGCGGGTCGACGCTCGCGTCGATGCCTACGTCCCCGGCGCGTACGTCGACTCGGAGGCGCTCCGCATCGACATTCATCGCAGGCTCGCGCTCGCCGAGACCGAGGACGAGCTACGCGAGCTCCAGGCGTCGCTCCAAGATCGGTACGGCCCGCTGCCCGAACCGGTCGAGAACCTCTTCCGGATCCAGGAGGCGAAGATCAAGGTCGCGCTCCTCGGCGCCGACTATCTCGTCTTCCAGGGCGGCAAGGCCACGGTGGGGCGGCTCGTGCTCGGTTCGGGCGAGCTGCGGGAGCTGCGCGACCGTTCGAAAACCGCCGTCTACGTCTCGGCTAAGCAGGAGATAAGTCTGCGTGGGCAGGAGGAATTAGCCCAAGCGGTTCAACTCGTCGATGCTATCTTGGACGCGCGCCGGGCGGCCTGAGACCGCCTAGTCTCTCCGGCGCCTGCCGCGACACCGACCTCACTGGATGGAAATGAAGACTCGCCTGACTCTCCTCATGCTGCCTCTCGCGCTCGTCGCCGTCCTCGCCGCCGGGTGCGGCGGTGGCGGTGGAAATGGCTCCGTTCCTGCCGACTCCGTCGCCACCGTCGGCGGCACGCCGGTCACGAAGGAGACCTTCCAGTCGCTGATGAACGTCGCGTTCGCAAAGTTTGTCGCGCAGGGACAGCAGCCTCCGAAGGTCGGAACCCCCACCTACACGCAGCTCCGGGACCAGGCGGTCACCTTCCTCGTCCAGGAGGACGAGCTGCAGCAAGAGGGCAAGAAGCTCGGCGTCACCGTCTCGCAGAAGGACGTGGACGACCGGCTCGCGCAGATCAAGAAGTCGTACGGCGACAAGAAGTTCGCGGCGGCTCTGAAGAGCGCGCACATCACCCTCCCGGAGTACGAGCTGTACAGCCTGCGCCCGACCCTGCTCGGCGAGAAGCTCGAGAGCAAGGTCACGCAGAACGTCAAGATTTCGCAATCCGACGCGCAGAAGTACTACGACCAGAACAAGTCGTCGTTCACGACTCCCAAGACCCGCGAGGTCCGGCACATCCTCGTGACCTCCAAGGCGCTCGCGAATCAGATCGAGGGGAAGCTGAAGAGCGGGCAGAGCTTCGCGTCCCTCGCGAAGAGGTACTCGAAGGACACCGCCTCTGCGAAGCAGGGCGGGAAGCTCTGCGTCGCGCACGGGGGCACGAGCGGCGCCTGCCAGCAGACCGTGCCGCCGTTCGACAAGGCAGCCTTCGCGCTCAAGACGCACGCCACCTCGCCTCCGGTGCACTCCGTCTACGGCTGGCACATCATCCAGGCGCTGAGCGACGTGACCCCGTCTCACACCCAGACGTTCAAGCAGGTCCAGGCGCAGATCCAGCTCAACCTGGCCCAGCAGAAGAAGCAGGTCGCGTGGTCGAACTATCTCGCCAAGGTGAAGAAGGACTACAACGGCAAGGTCCACTACCAGAACGGCTACGCACCGGCGGCGACGACGACCACGGCTCTGGCTCCCACGACGACCGGCTGACGTGGAGGGCCTTAGTGAGGCCCTTGTCGAGCTGCAGCAACTGACGGAGCGGTTGCGCCGCGACTGCCCCTGGGACCGGGAGCAGACGGCCGTCACGATCGTCCCGCATACCGTCGAGGAGGCGTACGAGGTCGCCGATGCGGCGCTTGCTCAGGACGACGCGAAGCTGCTCGACGAGCTCGGCGACCTGCTCTTCCAGGTCTACTTCCTCGCGTTGCTGCTCGAGGAGCGCGGCGCAGGCGACCTGGCGCAGGTAGCGCGTGGCGTGCACGAGAAGCTCGTCCGGCGCCATCCCCATGTGTTCGGCGACGTCGAGGCCCGGACGGCCGACCGCGTGCGCTCGAACTGGGAGCGGATCAAGCGCGAGCAGGAGGGGCGCGAGGGCGTCTTCCACGACGTGGCCGAGGGACTGCCGGGGCTCCTCTATGCGCGGAAGATCCAGCAGCGGGCGAAGGCGGTCGGGTTCGAGTACCCGGATCTCGACGGCGCGCTCGCCGACCTCGCCGACGAGCTGCGCGAGCTCGAGGAGGAGCCGTCGGGGGACGAGCTCGGCGACGTCCTCTTCGCGGCGGTCAACGTGGCGCGCAAGCTCGAGGTCGACCCCGAGCTGGCACTGCGGCAGGCGGCGCGGCGCTTCCGCGGCCGGGTCGAGGTGGCCGAGGCGCTCGCGGCGGAGGCGGGAGAGAATTGGAGCGAGCTGCCACTCGAACGGCAGGACGACTGGTTCGACCGCGCCAAGGAGAGGGAGTGACCGCGATCACCGAGGTTCGCGCCCGTCAGGTTCTCGACTCGCGCGGGAACCCGACGGTCGAAGTGGAGATTCATGCGGGCGAGGTGGGGAGGGCGATCGTCCCTTCGGGCGCATCGACGGGCGTGCATGAGGCGGTCGAGCTGCGCGACGGCGGCGAGGCGTGGAACGGCAAGGGAGTCTCCGCTGCGGTCGCAAACGTCAACGGTGAGATCGCCGAAGCCGTTCGTGGCCGCGACGTCATGGACCAGGAAGGCCTCGACCGCGCGCTGATCGAGCTCGACGGGACGCCGAACAAGGGCCGCCTCGGGGCGAATGCAATCCTCGGCGTCTCGCTCGCGGCCGCGAAGGCCGCGTCAGCGAACGCCGGCGTCCCGCTGTTCCGCCATCTCGGAGGCGGCGACGCCAGGACGCTGCCGGTGCCGATGATGAACGTGATCAACGGCGGCGCGCACGCGGACAACTCGATCGACCTGCAGGAGTTCATGGTCGTCCCCGCCGGCGCCGACTCGTTCTCCGACGGGCTCCGGATCGGTGTCGAGGTCTACCACGCGCTGAAGAAGCTGCTCACGGAGCGCGGCCTCTCGACCCTGGTCGGCGACGAGGGTGGCTTCGCGCCGAACCTCGACTCGAGCGAGCAGGCGATCGAGCTGATTCTCGAGGCCGCCGAGCGCGCGGGTCACCGGGAGCGTGTCGCGATCGCGCTCGATCCGGCGACGAGCGAGGTCTTCTCCCACGGCGTGTACCGCTTCGAGGGGCGGGAGAAGTCGAGCGCGGAGATGCCGGAGTTCTGGGCGGAGATCGTGGACCGCTATCCCGTCGTCTCGATCGAGGACGGGGCGGCGGAGGACGACTGGGACTCGTGGCGGACGCTGACCGACCGGCTCGGCGACCGTGTCCAGCTCGTCGGCGACGACCTGTTCGTCACGAGCACGGCGCGTCTGCAGGAGGGGATCGAGCGCGGCGTCGCCAACTCGATCCTGGTCAAGGTCAACCAGATCGGGACCCTGACGGAGACGATCGAGGCGGTGCGGCTCGCCCACGAGAACGGCTACACAGCGGTCATGTCCCACCGCTCCGGCGAGACGGAGGACGCAACGATCGCCGACCTCGCCGTCGCGCTCGGCACGGGCCAGATCAAGACCGGCGCGCCGGCCAGGAGCGACCGCGTTGCGAAGTACAACCAACTCCTTCGCATCGAGGAGGAGCTTGGTGACGATGCGGTGTACGCCGGCTGGGGGGCCTTTCCGCGCCGAGGCCATTAGTACTCTGAGCCCCATGACGATCGACCGCAGGACCAAGATCGTCGCGACGCTCGGGCCGGCGTCCGACTCCCGGGAGCGTCTGCGCGCGCTGATCGAGGCGGGCGTGAACGCCGTGCGCTTCAACCTCTCGCACGGCTCGCACGCCGAGCACTCCGCGCGAGCCTGGCTCGTGCGGGAGATCGCGGCCGATATGGGCCGTCCGGTCGCGCTCATCGCCGACCTGCAGGGGCCGAAGCTTCGGATCGGCGAGCTGGCCGAGCCGATCGTCCTCCACACGGGCGACAACGTGACGGTCGTTGCCGAGGAGTCGGCGAACGACGGCGAGCTGCCGATCGCGCCGGCGGTGATCGGGGACGTGCTCAAGCCGGGACACGAGGTGCTGATCGACGACGGGCTCGTCCGGCTCCACGTCGACGAAGTCGAAGGCGGCCGCGCGAGCTGCGCGGTAGTCGTCGGCGGCCTCGTCAGCTCGCACAAGGGCGTCAACCTCCCCGGGGTCCCGGTGCCGATCCCCTCGCTCACGCGCAAGGACCTCGCAGACATCGAGTGGGCGGTCGAGACCGGTGTCGACTTCGTCGCGCTCTCCTTCGTCCGCTCGCCCGCCGACGTGCGCGATCTGCGCGCGCTGCTCGAGCAGGCCGGCTCGCAGGCGCACGTGATCGCGAAGATCGAGAAGTCGGAAGCGATCGACGTCCTCGACGACATCCTCGCCGAGACCGACGCGGTGATGGTCGCGCGAGGCGATCTGGGCGTCGAGATCGGGCCGGCGCTCGTGCCGCTCCTCCAGAAGCGGATCATCCTCAAGGCGCTCGAGCGTGGAAAGCCCGTGATCACGGCGACGCAGATGCTCGAGACCATGGTGCATTCGCCCGAGCCGACCCGCGCCGAGGCCAGCGACGTCGCGAACGCGATTCTCGACGGCACGTCCGCCGTGATGCTCTCCGGCGAGACGGCCGTCGGCGAATATCCGGTCGAGGCGGTCGCCTATATGGACCGCATCGCGCGGGCCGTCGAGCCGAGCATCGACTACCGGCACGAGCTGCCGGAAGCGACCGACAATCCGACGATCGGCCAGGCGATGTCGAACGCCGCCTGCGACCTCGCCGAAGCACTCCAGGCGAAGGCGATCCTCGTCCCGACGTTCACGGGACGGACGGCGAGCGCGGTCGCGCGACTGCGGCCGCACCGCGCGATCGTCGCGCTCACGCACGTCGACTGGGCGATGCGGCAGCTCGCGCTCGAGTGGGGCGTGACTCCCGTGCTGATCACCGAGACCGGGGACGTCGAGGATCTCTGGCGACACGCGGTCGAGGCGGCGCGCCAGGCCGGAATCGTCGAGAGCGGCGACCGGGTCGTGATCACGGCGGGCACGGCCGTGAACATCCCCGGGACCACGAACGTCATCAAGGTAGACGTCGCGTAGCGAAGGACCGCGGGACCGGCCGCAGAACTCCGGCTGAATGGCCGGGAAGAAGCGCCGCAGGCGTATTGCTGGACCCGTCGCCCGTCGCTGGTTTGCGGTCGGGGCGCTTGCCCTCGTTGCGCTTCTCTACTACCGGCCGCTGCACGACTACCTCCAGGCGCGGTCGCAGCGCGCCGTCCGGGTCGCGGCCGTGCACAAGCTGCAGAAGCAGCAGTCCTCGCTCCTGCGTCGGCTCCACCGGGCCTGGTCCATCCCCGTGATCGTGCGCGAGGCCCGGGCGCTGGGCTACATCCGGCCGGGTGAGCACCTCTTCATCGTCAAGGACATCCCGCAGTGGAAGCGCAGGCAGCATGCATCTCCTGGCAGGCATGCTGCCTCCAGTGGTCACGGACGCTGATCGCGAGCTCGTGGCGCGCCAGCTCGGGCGGGAGCCGCGGACCCTTCACGGCGTCGCGTTACGCTGCCCCTTCGGTGCTCCCGCCGTCACCGAGCAGAGCCCGTACGCGGCGGACGGCGAGCCGTTCCCGACCACGTACTACCTCACATGCCGCCATCTCGTTGCCGCCGTCTCAAGGCTCGAGGCGGCGGGCGGAGTCGAGCGCTGGAGCGAGGCCGTCCGCGGCGAGCCTGTACTCGCCGCAAGCCTCGCGGCCGGAGACGAGGAGCAGCGGCGGTTGCGGCGCGAGCTCGCCGGCCAGACGTCCGGCAGCGACGGACGCGCCTCGCTGGACTACGGCATCGGCGGCTCGCGGCGTGGCGGCAGCCTCAAGTGCCTTCACGCGCACGCGGCATTCGCACTCGCGCGTCCCGGCTACGAGCTGGGGGAGCGCATCCTCGCCGAGATCGAGCCGCTCTGGCCCGAACGGTGCTGTTCCCGGTGAGCAGGACATGATGAGCCGCGTCGAGGTCGCGCGGCAGGAGTGGGAGGAGGGGACACGCCAGCTCGAGGCGGCCAGGGCCGACGCGGGCCGGTACCGGCAGCTGCTCGAGCTGCAAGGGCTCCTGCTCGACGAGCTGCGCAAGCAGGTCGGGCAGACGTACACGCTCGGAGAGCTCGTCACCGTCTATGGCGACGCCGATCGCTGGGCGCGCCAGGTACTCGAGGAACGCGCCACGGCGCCCGGGTGGCAGCGCGACCTGACCACCATTCTGGCCGCTGCATTCGACGCCTACCAGCGTGGCACTACGGACTACGAACCATGAGGATCTGGGCGTAGAGGGCACATCCACGTGTAAAAAGTAGGAGTTTTGGTCAACTTCCAAGCATGAGTTATGCCAGTGACACAGCCCGCCGCGATCCCGAGTGGCTGACGCTCGGGCAGGCTGCACGCTTCCTCGGTGTCGCCCAGAGCACGATTCGCAAGTGGTCGGACCAGGGCCGCGTCCCCGCCTTCTACACCCCGGGGGGCCACCGCCGGTACCGCCGCGGCGACCTCGAGGCGTTCCTCGCCCGCTCCGGGCCGGGGCGGCAGCAGGCCGGCCCGTCCGTGCTCCTCGTCGATGACGACGAGAGGATGCGCGAGGTCGTGCGGATCGAGCTCGAGCGGGAGGGCTATGACGTGCAAGAGGCCTCGAGTGCCGAGGAGGGACTTGCCGCGATCGAGACGCGCCGCCCGGAGCTTGTCCTGCTCGATGTGATGATGCCGCACGTCGACGGCTGGGAGATGCTCCGCCAGATCCAGGAGCGGCACGGCGTCGGCGCGATTCCGGTCCTCATGTTCAGCGGACAGGTCGACGCGCAGGCGCGCCGCCAGGCGGCGTCCAGCGGAGCTCGCGGCTTCGTCGGAAAGCCGTTCGACCTCGGCGAGCTCGTGGAGCAGACGAAGGCGATCGTTCCGGTCTAGGAGAGGACGCCGCCAAGCGTCACACCTCCGCGGCGGTCGCGGGGAAGAGGAGGGCGAGGGGCAGCACAGCGGCGCCGATCTGGGTGCCGAGATCGGACAGGACCTGGCCGATCCAGAGCAGCCTGAAGTTCCGGTTCGCCCGCAGCGCGCGGACCGCGGATGCCGACCCACCCGGGTGGGGCGCCGTCGTCACGCGGCCCCCGGCAACGCTACGGAAGCTCTTCGGCGGTTCGGAGCAACCCTGCCCCGAGCAGCCCGAGCGCACCCAGCAGGCTGATGTACAGCCCGATTCCGCGGCCGGTCGAGACGAAGTAGATGTCCGGCACCGAGATCAGCCGGATGAGGACGAAGATCACTGCAAGCGCCCCGAGGCCGATCAGCAGCAGCCGGTCCGGCACCGCCGCAGGAAGAACGATCCCGGCGGCCCGCAGCCCCTCGAGGATCAGGGTTGCGAGCCCCACGAAGAAGACGAGCTTGCCGAGCGACCCGCTGTGCCAGCCGGACACCGACAGCGTCAGGCCGTTGGGCAGCGTCCCCGAGTACCAGCTCGTGAACGCGGAGATCGTGAGGACGAGGCCGGAGACCCACGCCAGCCGCGTTCCCCAGCTGCCCACGAGCGGCGCCGTGCGCTCCGGCCGTGGCGGCCGCTGCTCGGGCGCCGACCGGAACGGACGGGCTGGCTCTGGCGTTTGCACAGGCGCAGTATGGGCAAAGAACCCCACCGGGCGCGCGTTGGGCGCGCCCTCTCCGAGGACGAGGGGGCGGTTGCAGGCGAGTTCCGCTGCGCCGAATGCGGGTACGGCGCGGTCGTGCACCGCGACCCGAGCGCCTCGTCGACCGAGCGAAAGCTGTCGCCGGCGCCGCCCGGGGGGAATACTTTCGGGACCGTGAGCAGCCTGCTCGATCTCGAATCGAGGAACGCCCGGGTTCCGGCGCCGTCGCTCGCCGTCCTCGTCCGCGCGGTCGCCGCGGCGGCAGTCTCGGAGACCTCGGTGGAAGCGCTGCAAGCGCTCGCCGAAGCCGCGCGCACGGTGTGTGCCGCGGAGATCGCGCTACTGCGGGCTCCCGACGAGACCGGCGAGCGGCTCGAAGCCGTGGCCGTGTCGGCCTCCGAGGCGGTCGCCGCCGAGCTCGAGGGGACGGTGCTACCGGCGGCGGAGCTCCCCGGATCGACGGTCGACGAGGTCGCCCAGGCCCCGGCCGCAGTGCGCCGGGTCGCCGAGCGCAGCGGCGCCACGCGGCTCCTGCTCGTGCCCGCGCGCGCGAACGGCCATGCCGTCTCGCTCGAGCTGCTTCGCGCGGGTGAGCCCTTCAGTTCGGAGGAGCGGCTCGCCGCCGAGTTGTGCGCGGCGCACGCGGCTCTCGTCCTGCGCGCCTTCGCGGCCGGCGGCGAGGCGTCCTCCCTGGCCCGGCCGGCGCTCGAGCTCGCGGGCGAGGCGCTCGCGGCCGCAATGCACGAGCAGGACACGGCGGCGGAGGTAGTCCACCTCGCTGCGCGCGTCACGGGGGCCTCGGCCGCGATCCTCTGGGAGAGCCGCGACGGGAGCCTCGGCCCGCGGGCAACCTGGGGCGTCGGCGAAACCTTCGACTTCACGGCTGCGCTTGCGGCCGCGGAGCACTCGCTCGCCGAGGCCGGCTCCGTTCCCGCGCAGGCTGCCGAACGGCTGCCCAAGAACGGCCTCGTCTCGACGACCCTGCAGCTCGGCAGGCCTCCGCTCGGCATGCTCCAGCTGCTCCATTCCGAGGGTGAGGAGCCGGACGCCGAGCAGCTCGCGCGGCTCTCGACATTCGGAGTCCGCGCCGCTCATGCGCTCCGCACCGGCGAGCGCGCCCGGCTGCTGGCGCTGGAGCTCGAGCGGACCCGGGCGCTGCTCGAGGTGATCGCGCAGGCAACTGCGGAGCTTTCGGTCTCCCATACGCTCGAGACCGCAGTCGAGCGGGTCGCCGAGCTGCTCGGCGTCGACCGCGTCGCCGTCTACCTCCGCGCAGAAGGCGACGGCGAGCTCGAGGAGGCGACCAGCCGCGGGCTCGCCGGCCCGCACGAACGAGTCGCCGACGGCCTGCTCGACCTGGCGCTCGGCCCCTCGGGCCACCGGAACGTCCTCCAGGTATCCGACGTCGTGCGCGAGCCACGGCTCGCCGCGGTCGCGGCGGTCGCCCGCGAGACCGGAATCGGTTCGGCGCTTGCCGTTCCCCTGGTTGCCCGCGGCGAGGTCGTCGGGCTGCTTGCGGCGTATCCGGCAGGAGGGCCCGACGCCGCCGAGCATGAGACGGCGCTGCTCGCCGCGCTCGCCGGACAGCTCGCGGTTGCGGTCCAGAACGCGCAGCTCCACGAACAGACGACGCGGCTGGCGGAGGAGCGCGAGGCGGCTTTCACCAGGGAGCGGGCGGCGGCCAGGCGGCTCCGCGCGCTGTACGAGGTCTCGCGCTCGTTCGCCCAGAGCCTCTCGTTCGAGGAGACTCTCGACACTCTGGCGCGGACCGTCGTCGAGGTGCTCGATCTCGACGCGGCCGTGGTGCGCTTGCCGGACGAGCGGCGCGAGCAGCTCATGCCGCTCGCGATCCACGTGCGAGACCCGCAACTCGCCGCGGCTGCCGGAGCCATCCTGTTCCAGCCTGTCCCGTTCGGCCAGCGGAACGTGCAGCGGCTCTTCCGCGACCAGCGGAGCTTCCGGCTCGGCCGCGGCCGTGGCGAGCAGTTCCTGCCGGCACTCGCACCGTTCCTCGAGCGGGGCTGGACGGGCGCCATCGTGCCCGTCGCCCTGCAGACGGAGGTGCTCGCGTCGCTCGGAGTCTTCTCCTTCCGGCCCGGCAACCCGCTGTCGGACGAGACGATCGAGGCCGCGACGGCGATCGCCGGCCAGGTCGCCCTCGCGATCGACAACGCGCGCCTCTACCAACAGCAGAAGCAGTTCGCCGACACGATGCAGCGCTCGCTCCTGCCGCGGGCGCGGCCTGTCGTGGAGGGCCTCGACGTGGGGGAGGTGTACGAGCCTTCGGCGCGGGTGGAGGTCGGCGGCGACGTCTACGACTACCTCTCGCTCGACGACGGCCGGCTCGCGGTCGTGCTCGGGGACGTGACCGGGCACGGCGTCGAGGCGACCGCGGACATGGCGATGGCGAAGTTCGTCTTCCGTTCGCTCGCGCGCGAGCATCCGGAGCCGGCCGACTTCCTTGCCGCGGCGAACGAGGTGATCTGCAGCGAGATCGCCAGCGGCAAGTTCATCAGCATGGGCTACGTCGTCGTCGACGGCGCCCGCGGCACGGTCGCAGGCGCCAGCGCGGGTCATCCCTCGCCGCGGATCGTCCTGCCCGACGGGACGACGCGGGCGCTCGAGGCGCACGGGCTCGTGCTCGGCATCGACGGGGGCCAGGAGTACACGGAGTCCCACGCCGAGCTGCCGCCGGGCGCCTCGCTCGTCCTCTATACAGACGGCGTCGTCGAGGCGCGGCGGGACGGGGAGCTGTACGGCGACGAGCGGCTCGACGCGCTCCTGTCGGAGCGGCGCGGGCTGACTGCGCGCGAGCTTGCCGCCGCCGTCGCCGAGGACGCGCGCGAGTTCGCAGGGGGCGACCTCTCCGACGACCTTGCGGTCGTCGTGATTCGCCGGACTTGACCCGTCTCCCGGGCCGGCTGCAGTGGGTGGTCTTCGCAGCGGGCGCCGGGGCGACCTCGGCTGAGATCTGCGCCTCACGGCTGCTTGCTCCGTACTTCGGCTCCTCGACCGTCGTCTGGGCGAACGTGATCGGGCTCGTCCTGGCGGCGCTTTCGCTCGGCTACTGGTTGGGCGGCCGGATCGCCGACCGGCACCCCTATCCGCACGTCCTCGGGGCCATCGTCGTGACGGGCGGCGCCCTCCTTGCGGTCGTTCCCTTCGCTGCGCAGCCGCTTCTCGACCTGACCGTCCGGGGACTGGACAACGTCTCGGCGGGCGCCGTCGTCGGTTCGTTCGTCGGCTCCCTCGTGCTCTTCGCACCGCCCGTCGTGCTGCTGGGGATCGCTGCGCCGTTCGCGATCCGGCTCGCGGTCACCGACGTCACGGTGGCCGGAGCGGTCGCCGGAAGGCTGTACGCGCTCGCGACGGTCGGGAGCATCCTCGGCGTGTTCGTGCCGGCGATCGTGACGATCGAGCTCGTCGGCACGCAGCGGACGCTGGTCGGCACCGCCGTCTTCGTATCCCTTTGCGGCTCACTGCTGCTCCGCCGCCGCTGGCTCGCCGCGCCGGTCGCGCTCGCCGCCGTGCTCGCGGTGCCGGCCGGAGTCGTCAAGGACGTTCCGGGTCTCCTCTACGAGAAGGAGTCGCAGTACCAGTTCGTCCAGGTCGTCCAGCACGGCTCGGAGCGCGACCTCTATCTGAACGAGGGAATCGCCAAGCACTCCGAGTGGCGACCGGGCACAGTGCTCACCGGCGACGAGTGGGACATGTTCCTGACCGTGCCGCCGCTACTCGGCCGGAAAGTCCGCCGCGTGGCGATCCTGGGCAACGCCGGCGGCACGACGGCGCGCGCCTATGGCGTTTTCTATCCGTCGGCGCGGATCGAAGGCGTCGAGCTCGACCCGGACGTGACTGCGGCCGCGCGGCGCTACCTGGGGCTGGGCCGGATCCGGCGCTTGCACGTCGTCACCGCCGACGCGCGGCCGTTTCTCCGGCGGACCCACGCGCGTTTCGATGCGATCTTGATCGACGCGTACCGCCAGCCGTACGTGCCCTTCTACCTCGCGACGCAACAGTTCTTCCGCCTCGTGCGCGCCCGCCTGCGGCCTGGTGGCGTCGTCGCGCTGAACGTTGCGACCGTGGCCGGCGACCATCGGCTCGCAGAGCACGTTGCGAGCACGCTGCGCACCGTCTTCCCGCAGGTCCTTACGTGGCAGGCGCTGAAGCTGAACCAGCTCGTGCTGGGCTTCGATCGTCCCGTCTCGCAGGCGCGCCTGCGCGAGGCGGTCACCCGGACGCCCGAACGGATCCGGGTGCTGACGCAGCTGCTGGCGGCGCACGCGCAGCCGGCCGCGCCGAGCTCCGAGCCGTGGACGGACGACCGAGCGCCCGTCGAGTGGGTGACCGACCGGATGATCCTCGAGTACGCCGCGCGTGGAGCGAACCTGCACGAGCGGCTGCTCCCGACGGCTCCGTGAGCGGAGGTTTCCTGCTTCGAAGCTAGAATCCATGCGTCCCGTGGCCAAGCGCGCCGGCTTCATCCTCTGTCTCGTCGTCTGCGCCCTCGGCGTCGGCGCGAGCCACGCGCGAGCGGACGGCACGCCGCCGCCGCCGACGACGATCGCGGACGGCGTCCAGATCGGCTCGGTCCTCGTCGGCGGGATGACGTCCGAGGACGCGACGGCCGCCGTGCAGACGGCCTACTTCGCGCCGGTCGTCGTGCACGTCGGGCATCGCAACGTCTCGGTCTCGCCGCATCACTTCCACACCGCGCTCGACGTCTCCACGGCCGTCCAGACCGCGCTCACGGCCGCGGCGGACACGGTCGTCCCGCTGAAGCCGACCTTCGACATGCAGCGCATCGCCAAGTGGGTCGGGACCCTCGCGACGAAGACGAACCGCGCGCCGGTCGCCGGCGCCGTAATCTTGCGCAACAACCGGCCGGTGCTAGCGCATTCGCGGCCCGGGCGTGAGCTCGCAAAGTTCCCCACGCGGATGCGAATCCGGGCCGCCGTCGTCAGCGGCGAGCGCACGACCGTCGTCGTCGCTCCTCTGCGCAAGCTCGCAGCGACGTCGGCGAAGGCGGAGCCCGTCATCGTCATCCACCGGGGCTCGAACCGTCTCTACCTCTACAACGGCGTTCGGCTCGTGCGGTGGTTCCCCGTGGCGACGGGGCAGCCGGCCTGGCCGACGCCGCTCGGCCACTTCGAGATCGTCGTGAAGCAGGTCAACCCCTGGTGGTTCCCGCCGACGCAGGACGCGTGGGCCGCCGGCGCCAAGCCCGTCCCGCCCGGCCCCGGCAACCCGCTCGGCACGCGCTGGATGGGCCTGAGCGCGCCCGGCGTCGGCATCCACGGCACCAGTGAGCCGTGGTCGATCGGCCACTCCGAGTCGCACGGCTGCATCCGGATGCAGATCCCGTCGGCCGAGTGGCTGTTCACCCGCGTGCGGATCGGGACGCCGGTGTTCATCGTTCCCGCCTAGCCTGCGATGCGGGGGCCGCTGAAGCTCGGGGCGCAGGCGCTCGCGGTCGCCGGGGTGGGGGTTCTCGCGACGCTGCTCGTGTGGAAGCTGACGCATCAGCAGCCGGCGCCGAAGGTCGGCGCCCGCGCGCCCGCGTTCTCGCTGCAGCGGCTGAGCGGTGACGGCGACCTCTCGCTTCGGTCGCTCCGTGGCAAGACCGTCGTCATCAACTTCTTCGCCTCGTGGTGCGACCCGTGCAAGCGGGAGGCACCCGTGCTCGAGCAGCTCTGGCAGCAGGACAAGGGGGACGGTCTCGTCGTCCTCGGCATCGACTCGAACGATTCGCGCGGCGACGCGCGCAAGTTCCTCAACGTGCACGGCGTCACGTATCCCGTCGTCTTCGACCACAACGGACGGGTGGCTTCGAACAGCTACGCCGTCGCGAACCTGCCGGTGACGTACGTCCTCAATCCGCAGGGGAGGATCGTCGGTGGGCAGATCCTCGGGCCGGTGAGCGAGGACACGCACTCGAAGGCGCTCTTCCGCTACGTCCACGCGGCGATGAAATCGTGACCGGACGCCTCAAGCTCACGGGCCAGCTACTGGCGCTCGCGTGCGTCGCAGGGCTGCTCGCTCTCCTCGTGTGGAAGCTCACGCATCAGGAGCACGCGCCGCGCGTCGGCGCGGTCGCGCCCGGATTTACACTCCAGCGGCTCGGCGGGCCGGGGACGGTGTCCCTCTCCTCCTACAGGGGACGGCCGGTCGTGCTGAACTTCTGGGCATCGTGGTGCAATCCGTGCAAGGGCGAGGCGGTCGTGCTCCAGCGTGACTGGACGCGTTACCGCAGTCGAGGCGTCGTCTTCCTCGGCGTCGACTACCACGACCTCGCGCCCGACGCCCGGCGCTTCATCGGCGCGCACGAGCTCACATTCCCGATGCTCGAGGATGGATCGGGACAGGTGACCGGCCGCTACGGGATCCATCAGGTGCCGGAGACGTATGTCCTGAGCCGGCAGGGACGGGTTGTGGCGCACCTCGCAGGCCCGATCACCGCTCCGGGCTTCGCAGCCGACTTCCGTGACGCGCTCGCGAAGGCCGCCGCGTGATCCTGCGCTTCGCTGCCGTGGTGGTGGCGGCGCTTGCGCTCGCTGGCCCAGCGGCGGCGGCTTGCAGCCATCCGCGCACGTCGCTCACGTACCTCGAGGGCCAGGTGATGTGCCCCACCTGCCACACGACGCTCGACCAGTCGAACTCGGCTGCGGCGCAGCAGATCGAGCGGTTCATCTCGCAGAAGATCGCGGCGTGCTGGACGTCGGAGCGGATCGAGTCGGCGCTCGTTGCGAACTACGGCCCGGCGATCCTCGCCGCTCCGCCGCACAAGGGCTTCGACCTGCTCGCGTGGTGGCTGCCGATTGTCGGCGTCCTGGCCGGTGCGCTCGTGCTCGCGTTCGGCGTCTGGCGCTGGAGCCGGCGGGGCGGGTCGGAGCCGGAGGAGCCTTCCGACTCCGGGCTCGACGAGGAGACGGAACGCCGACTCGACGATCTCCTGGCACGCTTCGACTGATGGGCGGGAGACTCGGCATCTCGTTTGCCGCAGGGTTCGTTTCGCTGGTGCTGCCGTGCGTGCTGCCGCTCGTTCCCGGCTACCTCGCTGCGGTTTCGAGCGTGGAGGTGGGGCAGCTCGGGCAAAGAGGGACGGCGCGGCGTGTGATCGTCTCGAGCGTCCCGTTCATCCTCGGCTTCACCGCCGTGTTCGTCGTCCTCGGAGCGGGCGCGGCGGCGATCGGCAGCGTCGTCTCCGGCAACGCGAGGACCGAGATCGCGGGCTTCGTGCTCGTCGTGCTCGGGCTCGCGTTCGTCGGGCTCCTGCCGGTGCCGGAGCGGATCGTTGGCGCCGGACTGCTGACGGGCGCGCGCCGGCGCGGATCGGGTGCGCTGCTCGGCGGTGCATTCGCCGTCTGCGCGGCGCCGTGCATCGGGAGCGTCCTCGGGGCCGTCCTCGTCCTGGCCAGCACGAGCGGGACGGTGCTCAAGGGGACGGTCCTGCTTGCGGCCTACGCGCTGGGGCTGGGAGCGGCGTTCGTCGTCGCCGGGGTTGCATTCGCGCAGGCGATGGGCGCGTTCCGCTGGCTGCGTGACCACTACACGGTGATCCAGGTTGTGAGCGGCGTCATCCTGATCGTGCTCGGGCTCCTGCTCTTCTTCGACCGGGAGTGGTGGCTCCAGGTAGCGGTCAACCGCACGCTCATCGACCTGGGCCTCGCGAAGCCCTAGACCTCCGGCGGCTCGAGCTCCAGCGAACCACCCGCTAAGCGGTTCCGCGCCGCTTCAACCTGTTCCAGGACATGGTCGACGTTCACGCCGCGATGCTCCGGCGCGAACGGCGCGAGGCGTCGTGCCGCCTTCTCCAGTTGGCTCCCGGTGGCGACTGGCCGGCCTCGTCCCGCCTGGTACCACGCGACCGCGACGTGGACGAGGCCCTGGAAGAAGTCCCGCTCTTCCGGCGGCGCCGCGCGCCACGCCTCCTCGAGCTCTTCGTGTGCTTCGAAATAGCGGCCGGCCCGAATCTCCGCCAGACCCCGCTTGAACGGCGCATCCACTCCGATCTAACCTTCCCGCGTGGCGACGATCCTGCTGTGTGGGGTCGATCTCTTCTTTCGGGGGAGACTCGAGGCGCTCCTGCCGAGCCATCGCCTGATCACGGTCGACCATACGGAGGATCCCGACATCGTCCTCGCCGACGTTTCGCGCGTCGATCCCGACGAGGTCGCGGACGCGTATCCGGAGGTCCCGATCGTCGGGTACACGAACCACACCGACACCTCCGGCCTGCGCGCCGCGCATGCCGCCGGCTTCGACCAGGTGCTCGCGAAATCGGCTCTTGCAGAGCGGATCGGGGAGGTCGTCGACGAACTCAGCGGCTCGCCCGAGCCCTGACGGTTGGCGGCGCAGCCGTTCACAGCCGCTATCTACAGTAGGGCGCTGTGACGTACATCATCGCCGAGCCGTGCATCGACATCAAAGACCGCTCCTGCGTGGACGTGTGCCCGGTCGATTGCATCCACGAGTTCGACCGGATCCTCATCATCGACCCCGAGGAGTGCATCGACTGCGGCGCCTGCGAGCCCGAATGCCCGGTCGAGGCGATCTTCCCCGAGGATGCGCTGCCGGACAAGTGGAACGCGTTCGTCGAGATCAACTACGCCTACGGCGATCCGAACCGCATCAACGAGTTGACCCAGAAGTACGCGGACGACAACGACGTCCACAACGAGCCGATCGAGTAGGGAGGCGGCAAGGGGCGTGAGGCCTCAGACACTCGACCACGTCGCCTACTGGCTCGCAGACCGCGATGCCCTCGCGGACTTCGCTGTTCGTCATCTCGGGATGCACGTGATCGACCGCACCGACGCCTTCACGCTCGTGGGCGCTGACGCGCGCCGCGGCAAGTTGACGCTCTTCGCAGCGGAAGGGCCTCGCGAGCGGGGCGCACTGGAGCACGTGGCCCTGCGGGTCGGGGATCTCGACCTCGCCCTCGCCGAGCTGCCTGACGGCCTCGAGGTCGAGCGCCCGAGGACAGGCGAGGCGTACTTCGAGCTTGGCGAGGGTGTTGCCCTTGGCCTCGTGCAGGCGGAGACCGACCTCGACTACGACCTCGACCACGTCGCGCTGCGCTCGGCCGACCCGCAGGCGACGGCGTCCGAGTACGGCTCGCTCGGCTTCCACGCCGCGCCGGACGGGCCGTCGGGCTGCCCGCGGGTCGAGGTGGGCGGCGCGTGGGTCGAGTTCCAGCCCGGGGAGCCGGGAGCGCCGGAGCGTCCGCTCCTCAACCACCTCGCCGTGCTCGTGGAGTCGGCCGACGAGCATCTCGCCGCCGCCCGCGACCTCGGCGTCGAGGTCGACAACGTCGTGGACGCCGCGAACACGCTCGCCGTCTTCGTCTGGGGGCCGGAGCGCGTGCGGATCGAGTACGTCGAGCACAAGCCGACGTTCTCGCTGACCTGACTTGCGGGTCACCGTCGCGGGCGCCGGCATGGCGGGGCTCGTGGCCGCCGTGCGGCTGCGTGAGCTCGGGCATGACCCGCGCGTGGTCGAAAAGGGCACACGCGTGGGCGGGTCGATGCTCCTCTCGTCCTGCGTCGTCTGGCGGCACCTGGATTGGGAGACGTTCCGTGCCGAGTGCCCCGGCGGCGACGAGCGCCTGCAGCGGCTGATCTGGGAGCGGCTCGACGACGCGCTCGGCTGGCTCGAGGCGCTCGGCGCCGAGCCTGTCTGGCGCGACACCGAGAATCCGCTCACGACCGGTCGTCGCTATGACCCACGCGCGCTCACGGCGCTCCTGGCTGCTTCGGCCGGGGACGTCGAGCTCGAGAGGCCGCTGGCGGCGGACGCCGAGCCTCCGGTGCTGCTCGCAACCGGCGGATTCGGCGCGCGCCTGGCCCGGGAGGACGGGCTGCTCCTGCGGGCAAATCAGTGGAGCGAGGGCGACGGGCTCGACTACGCGGCAGCTCGCGGCGCCGCGACCACGGCCGGGATGGACGAGTTCTACGGCCGCGTCATGCCGGCTCCGCCGGCGCGGATCCGCGAGGAGGACTTCGTCCCGCTGGCGCAGCTCTACGGCCGCGAGGCGCGCGTCTTCACCGACGACTGGCGAGAGATCACGCCGCCGACGGTTGCATGGCACGAGAACGATCTCGCGCAGCTGATCGGCCCGCGGGCGTGGTACGTCGTCGCCGAGACGAACGAGCGCATCGAGGCCGCGCGCGCGGCCGGCGGCACCCTCCGCCGACGCGAGGACGGGACGCTCGCGGTCCACGTCGCCGCGGCCGTCACCCACACGATCGGCGGCCTGCAGGTGGACACGCGGGCGCGCGTTTCCGGCGTCGAGGGGACCTGGGCTGCCGGCGTCGACGCCGGCAGCGTCGCAAACGGCGGCTACGCCAGCGGCCTCGCGCAGGCGCTCGTGCTGGGCCTCGCGGCAGCCGACTCGATCGCGGTGGACTAGGCGCCGACGTACGCGCAGATGCGGCGGTCGCCGGGCAGCGGCGACGGCGCGAGCTTCGTCACACGCAGCTGCTTCCCCTCGACCTCGACCTGAGCTCCGACCGCCGGCGGGTCGCCGTCCTGCTCCACGAGCTC
>Ga0207665_10000296_pt1 | contig 34442 bp, 27 predicted proteins | sample LARL112metaG_FD_184351 | JGI IMG/M metagenome (GOLD analysis project Ga0207665, IMG submission 184351) | Corn, switchgrass and miscanthus rhizosphere microbial communities from Kellogg Biological Station, Michigan, USA - LAR L11-2 metaG... | ecosystem: Host-associated > Plants > Roots >... | reverse complement strand
TCGGAGCGCGCCGTGACAACCCGCTTTCTGAATCGTCAATAGAGCAGCACCCTGCGGAATTGCGCCGGACCGCGTCTGGGGTTCGCCGCCTGCTCCTCAGGGAACCTGGACCTTCTGGTCTTCGTAGAGTAAGGAGAGGTGCTTATGGCAAGCCTGCCAGGCAATTTTCGCTATGCTCTTCGCCAGTTTCGGCTATCGCCTGTCTTTACCGCCGCGGCGGTGCTTACTTTGGCCTTGGGAATCGGCGGGACCACCGCGATCTTCACTCTTATCCACGCCGTTATGCTCCGCTCCTTGCCCGTCTCCGACCCTGCCAGGCTCTACCGCGTCGGCGAAGGCGACGACTGCTGCGTAGAAGGCGGACCTCAGGACCGTTGGGGCATGGTTTCCTTCCCATTGTACGAACGCCTTAAGACCGAAACTCCTGAATTCGAAGAGGTTACCGCCTTCCAGGCCGGACGCTGGCGGATGGGCGTACGGCGTCAGGGTGTCGAATCCGTGGCTCGCTCTCTGCGCTCGGAGTACGTCACCGGCAGCTATTTCTCAACTTTGGGAGTTCGCGCCTTCGGCGGCCGCGTCTTCACGCCGGAGGACGACAGGCCTGCCGCTCCGCCGGTCGCCGTGCTCAGCCACCGTGTCTGGCAGACTGCCTATGCCTCTGATCCTTCCGTCGTAGGTTCCACGTTTGTTGTCGAGGGCCATCCCGTCACCGTGATTGGCGTCGCTCCCCCCGGATTCTTCGGAGAAACTCTCCAAAGCGACCCTCCTGACATCTGGGTTCCCCTGCAACAGGAACCCATGATGAACGCCGGAGGCAGTCTGCTGCGCCAGCCCGTCTCTGCCTGGCTTCGGATGATTGGGCGTTTGCGTCCTGCAGCTTCGACCGACGCCATGTCTGCACGCCTCACCGGAGTTCTCCGTCAGTGGCTGCAGAACGATTCCGGCTATCCCGCCAACTGGATGCAGGACATGATCAACCTGCTTCCCAAGCAGGTCCTCAACGTGGTACCCGCCGGAGCGGGCGTTGCCGTGATGAAAGAGGAGTATGGCCGCAGCCTGCAAATCCTTCTCTCGGTGTGTGGCTTGGTGCTTCTGATCGCCTGCTCCAACGTGGCGAACCTGCTGCTCGCTCGCGGCGTGGCCCGTCGCGGTCAAACCGCCATTCGACTGGCTGTCGGCGCCACTCCGCGGCAAATCGTCGGGCAAGCGCTCACCGAAAGCGTCCTCCTTGCCATTGGCGGCGGCATTGTCGGACTTCTGGTGGCCATGGCCGCGGCTCGTTTGCTGCTTGCCCTCGCCTTCCACAGTTCGCACTTTCTTCCCATCAGCACCGCGCCATCGCTTGTGGTGTTGGCATTTGCCTTTGCCTTGGCGCTCGTTACCGGAATCATTTTTGGCGCTGCTCCCGCGTGGCTCGCCACGCGCACCGACCCCGCCGAAGCGCTTCGCGGTTCAGGCCGCGGCACTCAGGATCGTTCTTCGTTTGCGCGCAAAGCTCTGCTGGTTGTGCAAGCTACCCTGTCTGTCGTCTTGGTCGCTGGCGCCACCATGCTCGCTCGTAGCCTCAACAAACTCGAGCATCAGGACTTCGGCTTCCAGGTGCAAAACCGCGTGGAAGTGAACATGAACCGGCCTCCCGCCACCTACACCCAGCCGCAGCTAGCCTCGCTCTATCGCCAGCTCGAAGATCATCTCAGTCGTATTCCCGGTGTTCAGGGCGCCGGCTTGGCCCTCTATAACCCGCTCACCGACAACTGGGGCGAACTTATCATGGTCGCCGGTCACCCCCCCGCCAAGCTCAACGAGCAATCGGGCGCTTCCTGGGACCGCGTGAGCGCCAACTATCTTCAGAATCTTGGCATGCCAATTCTGCGCGGGCGCCCGTTCACCGCCGCGGACAATGAAACCACCGCGCCCGTGGCCATCGTCAACGAAGCCTTCGTGAAGCGCTTTTTCAAGAGCACGGAAGACCCGCTCGATCAGCACTTTGGCCTTGATGTTCCCGAGTATTCCGGCACTTTCCGCATTGTCGGCGTCGTGCGGGATGCCAAGTTTGCCGGCGGGGGCCTTCGCAGGCCCGCCCGTCCCATGTTCTATGTGCCGCTGGCTCAAACTGTGGATTATCCCGACAAGCTCATGAAGATGATCGAGTTGAACTCCCACTTTATCGGAGGAATTTTGCTCGTCACCAATTTGACTCCCGGCGCCCTCGAAGCCCAGCTCACCAGGATCCTGGCGGAATTGGATCCCAACATCACCATCAACAGCGTCCGGACCATGCAGCAGCAGATTGAGCTTACCTTCGACCAGGAACGCGCCGTGGCCAGCCTCGCCGGCCTGTTTGGCATTGTCGCGCTGATCCTTGCCGCCATTGGCCTCTACGGTGTCACTGCCTATTCCGTCGCCCAGAAAACCAACGAGATCGGCATCCGCATGGCGCTCGGCGCGGACCGCCCGAACGTCCTTCGCCTCATCCTCAGCGGGGCCTTCAAGCGCGTCGCGATTGGACTCATGCTCGGCTTGCCCCTCGCCGTCGGCGCAGGACGATTGCTCTCCGCCCAGCTCTATGGCGTTTCCTCGTGGGATCCCTTTGCCTTGACTGTCGCCGCCGGCGCGCTCGGCATCTGCTCCTTTTTCGCCGCCATCATTCCCGCAAACCGCGCCGCCTCCATTTCCCCCATGAACGCTCTGCGAATTGAGTGAAGGCAGCCACACAGCGACGTTCGGCCCGAAGCGCATGCCGATATGTGCAAAAATTCCCTGAACTTTTCCTTGACTTATCCTATGTCTAGCAGTATACTTAACCCTGTAAGAAACTGCGTTTCGAGTGCGGGAGCTTGCTCCCGCCTTTCTATTTGAGGCAGCCATTTCATCCTTTGCTCGCCCCAAACAACGAAGATCGCGTCCTTTAGAATCAATTACTTACGAATTGCAAATTTTGTAAGTCTTTTGCTTTGATATTCATGCGAATTGGTGGGGGGTGGGGGCCACGGCCTTCTTTGCCGGTTTTTCAATCGATTCCGACATTCCGGAGTTGCTGGACAATTCCTCGCAAAAGAAGCTTGCCATTTGGAAAAACCCTCTTTGTTATACTGGAACTCGAACGTGAGCCCTCGCATCGTGACCAAACTACGCATCTCCATCGTGCAATACCTCAACACCGCCCCGCTCGCCTGGGGTTTCACCGACGGCCCGCTGCGCGGCAAATACGATTTGTCCTTCACCGTACCCTCGCAATGCGCAGAGGATTTGCGCTCCGGCCGCGCGGCCGTAGCCATCATTCCCGCCATCGAGTACCAGCGCATCGACGACTTGGTGATTTTGCCGGATATGGCTATCGCCTCGAAAAACCAGGTGCGCAGCCTGCTCATCATCGCGAAGAAGCCCATCGAGCAGCTGAAGAGTTTTGCCCTGGATGCCAGTTCACGTAGCACGCAGACGTTGACGCGCATCCTCTGCGCCGAAAAGTGGAAAATCGCGCCGCAATTCTTTGAATCCCAGCCGGACTTGGGCGCCATGTTGCAGCAAGCAGACGCGGCGATGATAATCGGCGATCCCGCCTTGCGCATCAGCGTGGGAATTGAAAAGGAAACCTGGCCCGGCGCGGAAGGCCAAGCCACTTGCCCGGCGGCCGCTTTGGGAATCACCAGCGCGGAAATGCTTTACGTCTACGACGTAGTGGGCGAATGGCGAAGTCTGACCGGGTTGCCCGCAGTCCTCGCCGTCTGGGCCGCAAAGCGGGTCGTCGCCACTCCCGAGGTGGCCGCGGATTTCCTCGCGTCCAGGGATTTCGGTATGTCGCGCATTCCCGAGATTTGTTTTGACGCGGCTCGCGAATTGGAATTGCCGCAACGGACTCTCGAATCCTACTTGCGAAGCAATATCGACTTCTCGCTCGATAGAGAAAATCGCCGCGGCCTGGAACGGTATTTCGCGTATGCAGCAAAGCTCGGCTTGATCCCGCAAGCCAAGCCGGTCGAGTGGGCCGCCACGAAAGCGGAGGCAGTAAAGTTGTAGGCGTACGGCTTTAGCCGTGCTCTGAATGCAGGCGCGCTTTAGCGCGTCCCGAGCGATGTCACGAACCAAAATTGTAGGGGCGTCGCTTTAGCGCGTCCCTGGTTGATGTTACGAACGGTGATTGCAGGACACAAAAAGGAAACAACTTGGCACTGACCAAACAACAAGCTCTGGACATGCTCGAATCCGACGATCTCATCGGCATCGGCATGGAAGCTCACCAATTTCGCCTGAAGAAAAACGATCCCCGCGTCGTCACCTACCAGATCGACCGCAACATTAACTACACGAATTTCTGCACCGAGTATTGTTCCTTCTGCGCGTTCTATCGCCCGCTCGGCGCAAAAGACGGCTACATTCTGCCGTTCGAGGAAATCTACAAGAAGATCGACGAAATGCTCGAACTCGGCGGCACCGGCATTTTGCTCCAGGGCGGCCTGCACCCGGACTTGCAAATCGGCTATTACGAAAATTTGCTGCGCTCCTTAAAAGCGCGCTATCCGCAAGTGCATCTGCACTGTTTTTCCGCGCCCGAAATTTTATGCATCGCGGAAGTCAGCGAAATCAGCATCCGCGAAACCATCCAGCGCTTGATGGACGCAGGGCTGCAATCCATTCCCGGAGGCGGCGCGGAAATTCTCGATGATGAAGTCCGCGCGAAGATTGCGCGCCTGAAGTGTACGAGCGATGACTGGGAAGAAATGCACCGCGTGGCGCATTCTCTGGGGCTCCGCACTACCGCCACCATGATGTTCGGTTGCGGCGAAGAGCTCCGTCACCGCGTCAACCATCTCGAAAGGCTGCGCCGCATTCAGGAAGACACCGGCGGGTTCACGGCGTTCGTTCCCTGGATGTTTGCCGCTGAAAATACCGCGCTTGGAAAAAAAGTTCAGGAAACCACTGCGGTCGACTATCTGAAAACGCTCGCCGTCAGCCGCCTGTATCTCGACAACATCGACCACATCCAGTCGAGCTGGCTCACCCCCGGGATCAAAGTCTGCCAGATCGGTTTGCAATTCGGCGCCGATGACGTCGGCAGCATCCTCATTGAAGAAAACGTCGTCTTTGCTGCCGGCGTAAAAAATCGCACCAACGAAAGCGAACTTCGCCGCGTTATCTCCGACGCCGGCTTCGTTCCCGCGCAGCGCGACACACTCTATAGAAGTTACGCTTTGAAATAATTCCAGCCGCCGCGAAAAAAATTACGGCGAGGACAAATCAAACAGGTTTTGGGCGCAGGTGGATGGAAACGTCGACGACCATGCCGTCGGGCAACTCGACGTCTTCCAGGAGGTAAAGAACACCTCCGCGAAAACGCGCCTGAATCTTTCGCGGCTCCGGTTTGGAACTAGCCGGTTCAGATTTCGTGCTGGCCGCCGGGGTTTTGGAGCCCGTCGATTCCGTTTTTTTCGCTGCAGCCCCGCCGGCAGCTTTTCCCTCGGTTTCATCCAGCGCTTCGTTGGCAAGCGCGTCGGCTTCGCGGTTCTGTTCGCGGTAAACGTGCTCGATGCGGAAGGAATCGAAGGCCTTGGACATTTTTTGTGCACGCTCGAAAAGCGGCCGCAGATCCTCGCTTTTCACTTTATACAACCCACGCATTTGTTTGACGAGAAGCTCGGAATCGCTTTCGATACGCAGCGCGCGAATCGCGTGTGATTGCGCGTAGTCCATCGCCGCGATCAATCCGTAATATTCGGCGACGTTGTTGGTCATGCGGCCGATATATTTTTTCAGCTTGGCGACGATTTCGCCCCGCCCATCGCGAATCACCACGCCGTAGGCGGCTGGCCCGGGGTTGCCGCGCGAGCCGCCGTCAATATTCGCGCGATGCGTGACCGCAGCCGGCTTGGGCTCTGCGGGAGCGTCGTCGAACAAATCTTTTCCACGGGGAGTTGGCGGTCGGCGCGGCATCAGGAATTTGTCGAAGCCGCCGAGGAAGTATTTGCGGAACCACTGGCGGAGTTCGCGACAGGAATCGGTTCGAGAGTGTACAGAATCAGGCCGCAGCTTTCGCAGCGGAAAACTTCTTCGTTGGTTTCCGTAGCCAGTTCCTGAAGAATGTGCGGAAGTACGCGCATTCCGCAGCCGCGGCACTGCCCGTCGCGGGCTTCGGCCATGGCTGTGCCGTTGTGGCGCTTGGCGATGCGCGCGTAAAGTTCGCGCAAATCGTCGGGCACCGGCGCGATGATTCTCTCGCGCTCGACGGTAGCGGCATCGAGCTGTTTCTTTTTCTCCGTGCCGTGTGCCTGAATTTCTTTTCGCTCCGCGGCGACGGCTTGCTCGGCTTCTTTCAGCCGCAACTCCGCGATTTTCACGCGGCGTTCGGCTTCTTCCGCGGCCATCATCACTTCCAGTTGGCGGTCTTCGGCTTTGGCAACTTCGGCTTCGGCGTTCGCGATTTCATGCTGCAAGGCCTTGAAAGCTTCGTTGGTCTTTACCGCGCCGCTCTGATCGCGGTATTTCCTCGCGCGGTCTTGCCACTGTTGCACGTCGAACTCGAACTTCTTGCGTTCCGTGATGATCTGCGTGTACGCCTCTTTCGCGGAAGCAACACCGGCGCGCGCGCCGCTGAGTTTGGTTTCCGCTTCCCGGATGCGTTTTGGAAAGGCTTCCAGCTCCGCGCGCAACACGGCAATCTGGTGGTCAACACGCTGCAACTCAATCAGGTGAGGAATGGCGGGATGCATGAGTAGACAATTCTAGCACAGGGTCGCGGCGGACTTTGCGGGAACCGCGGCGGCGGATAGAATGCCAGACATTTGCATGCAAGAAACAACGAGTTGCCCGTTCTAAGGAGGAAAAGAGACATGCCGCACGTGCAGATTACCTGGGTGGAAGGCCGGACGCCGGAGCAAAAACGGAAAATCGCGGAACGCGTCACGGCCGTGCTGATCGAAGATGGCAAAGCCAAGCGCGAAAATATTCACGTATCGTTTCACGATGTGCCGGCAACGAACTACGCCGAAGCCGGCCTGCTTGTCGCAGATCAAAAGCGCACGCCGTGAGCAAGAGGCGCGAGTACGTTCTGTTGGTTGAAAGTAGATGGCGAGAGGAGGGCCTCGCATGGCGGAGTCACTGAAGAAACGGCTGGAGCGATGGGTTTCGGCTGGAGTGGTGGATGCAAGCACGGCATCTCGCATTCGAACATTTGAGGAGTCCGAGAATTCGGGCGAGCGTCTGCGCTGGCCGGTGTTGCTTGCCGTCGCGCTAGGCGGCCTGCTGCTTTGCGCAGGAGTACTGCTCTTCGTGGCTGCGCATTGGGACGAGCTTTCACCCGCATGGCGTTTCACGCTGGTCATGATTCTGGTAGCACTGTTTCCCCTTGCCGGGGCCTTCACGGAGGAACGGTTCCCGGCGCTGTCAACCACGTTCTACACGATCGGGACCGTTTGCGTCGGCGCCGAAATTTTTCTAACCGCTCAAATCTTCAATCTGCAGGAGCATTGGCCGAACGGCATTCTGATGTGGGCGATCGGCGCGCTTGCCGGCTGGCTGTTGTTTCGACATTGGACGCAGGCGGCGCTGCTGGCATTGCTCGTGCCGGGATGGCTTGTAGGCGAGTGGGAGGTGCGCACGCAGGGATTTGCCGTGAGCAACCGGCTGACCACCGAAGCACTGGTGCTGATCGCAATCACCTACCTGAGCGCAAGAACGAGCCAGGAAGACTCCAGCACACAGCGGGCGCTGGCGTGGATCGGGGGGCTTGCCGTACTGCCGCTCAGCCTCTGGGCGTTTGTCGAAAGCCGGGGATACTGGGGATGGTGGCAGAATCGCCCACCCGTTTCCTCTTTTCTGCAAGTCACTGGCTGGACCATTGCGATCTGCGGGCCTCTGGCGTTGGCTTATGCCCTGCGCAAGAAAGCGGCGTGGACAAACGCAGTGGCGGCAGTCTGGGTCTTGGTAATCGGAACATTTCACGCCAGGAACGGAAATGCGAATGACAAGCTGCCGATATTTGCGTGGAATTCGCTGGGCCCGTATTTTTGGGCTGGAGTCGGAGCGCTCGCCATGGTGGGTTGGGGAATGTACGAGCGGCGGCGCGAGCGCATCAACCTGGGAATCGCGGGTTTCGCGCTCACGGTGATCATTTTCTATTTCTCGGACGTTATGGATAAGCTCGGGCGCTCCGCGAGCCTGATTGGGCTGGGCGTGTTGTTCCTGTTCGGCGGGTGGGTGCTGGAGCGAACGCGGCGGCAACTGGTCGCGCGAGTCGCGGGAGGAACGCTATGAAACTTTCACGGAAAGGGATTCTCCTGGCGATGCTGCAACTGGCAATTGTCGCGAGTCTGGCCGCGAAATATGCCATCGATCGCGCGCGTTTTCCGCGGGTTTGGGCGCAGACCGTGGCTTACGATCCCGATCTGCCAATTCGTGGACGGTATTTGAGCGTGAGATTGCGCGTGGATGCGGATCGAGTCTACGGCGCTGCGCAGCCGCCGAAATCAATTCAAGGTAATTTTTGGGGCGACATGCGGGACGTTTACTTGCACGCCGAGAATGGACACCTGGTGGCAAGTCCGGCGCCCCATCCCACCGGACTGAGCGTGACGAGATGGAGGATGCGCAACGGAGATGTGGCGGCGGCCCTCAGCGAACAAGTGGATTTCTTTTTGCCGGAACACGCAGTCGATCCGTCGCGCCGGCAGCCAGGCGAAGAGTTATGGGTTGAGGTAACGGTTCCGAAGAAAGGCCCGCCGCGTCCCATCCGGCTGGCGGTGAAGCGCGGAGACAAGTTTACGCCTGTCGAAATCAAATGAAATGCGGACCGGCCTTCCGCAGAAAATCTGAATACCGATCCGTGTTTTTCATTCGAGCGCCGGATGAATTTCTCTGCTCTCAGGCGCGGGCGTCGCGGCGGATGAAGGACCAATCAAGAAAATAGCCTATGCCGATCGCGAGAGGAATGATGCCGAAAGCGGCAGCGGTCCAGATGTCGCGGTCCGCTTGGATGCTGGCAATCAATCCAAAAGTCGCGATGTAGCCAAGCGCTCCGCTGACCAGCAGAATGCCGGAACGGCGGGAACGCGCCGCCTGGTTCAACTCAGGCTCCATCGGAATGTCGACTCCGCGGGCAATCGCCGCGAGCCGCTCTTCGCTGCGCAGTTTGCGGACCCGGTAGTAGGTATACAGCGCGCCGAGGGGGACGCCCATCCCCAGTGTCACGGCCACCAATCCAATCAATTCTCCACCCATTTGATGTGCTCCTTCTTCTTTTTTATAGCTGCCCGCTGCGGCGGGCGAAATTTGTTGAGGGAACCGCTTTCACTAAGAGGTACGGGAAACCGGCAGGAAAAGTTCCCGGAAGTTTATGAGTGAAGTCTCTTGAAGGGCGCTGCTTTTCAAACGATGCCTCTGTTTGTCGGGCGGTCAGTCGATTTCGTGGACTTGCATGGTGGCGTCGATGGCGAAATTGGGATATCGAATGGGCGAGCCGGCAGGCGCGGGCGAATGGTGCGCAGCGGCGGTGAATTCGCTGCCGAAACATTCGACGGAGTAGGAGTACCCGCCGCGCTCGGAGCGGGTCATGGAAAGAGAACCGGAGGAGATCAGCTCGTCGAGAGGAGCGCAATGGCTGTTGGTGGCGATGTAGGCGCGTTCCGCCTGGGCGATCTGCAGGAGGTCGCTTCGAACGCCGATCAGAGTGATGGCTTGTGTGGATGCCGTGCCTTGGTCGGTCGCCGGCATTCTCTTCAAAAAGAAGTGGTAGATCACGAAGAAAAGGGCGGCACAAACCAGAAGGCCGACAAGAGAGCGCATGAACAAATTGTGGCGCGGCCCGTGGCACACTTCAAGCAGAGCGCGAGGCTGATTGTGCTAGGAAACAATGCCCTTCCTTTTCGCCCCGAGTTGCGGGGGCTCTGCTAGACTCCCGTTTAGCGCCGAATCCCCTCTCCGGTGTAACGCCACCCCTTCTGGCAGACCAAATGAATAGAACTGCGCCGCCGCTGGAACAGCAGGCACTCGAAAAGCTGAGAGAAGAGGAACTGGAAGAAGCTCGCGCAATCCAGAGCATGATGATGCCTGCGGAATCGTTGCACGCCGGCGAGGTGATGATTTCGCAAGCATTCCAGCCCATCGCCGCGGTGGGTGGAGATTTCCTGGATTATTTCGTGCTGACGGATGGAAGAGTCGGCTTGTACCTGGGCGATGTTTCCGGCAAGGGGCTGCCGGCGGCGCTGTACGCGGCACTGGCGGTGGGAACCTTGCGCGGCGTTCACAAGACCGGCACTTCACCGCACGAGGTCCTCGCGACTTTGAACCGGCGGCTCATGATTCGCGGCATGCCCCGGCGGCACACGGCGATCCAATATGCGGTCTTTGATCCGTGCAGCCACGAGTTGTATGTCGCCAGCGCGGGAATGCCCGGGCCCTTCCACCTTAGCGCGCGCAGTTGCCGGATTCTCGAAATCGGCGGGATGCCTCCGGGCTTATTCGCCACTTCGGACTATGAGACCCTGACAGTGCAATTGCAGCCAGGCGATTCCGTGCTTTTTTGCACCGATGGGATCACGGATGCCTTTGACCGCGACGGAGAACAATTTGGCATCGAGCGGCTGCAAGAACTTTGCGACCCCCACAAGCTCGCTGCTCCCTGCGAGTTGCTGGGACAAATTTTCGCGGCTGTCGAGAGTTTTGCAGGGGGGCGGGAACAGCACGACGACATGGCCGCGGCGTTGTTCCATTTCTGCGGCTGAGTGCAACCGTGAGCGCGGCGCAGCCATCCAAGGAGTGTCGTTGGATCAGCGGCGCTCTCTTTCTCCGCTTTGTGCGACCCGCGACCGTGGCGTACACTGAATGTTTCGCGGTCCCGTCTAATTCCGAGTGAGGCACCCTTGAGCATATCGATTCGTAGTAGCGTGACTCCATTTCTTTGTGCGCTTGCCCTGTTTTCCGGCATGGCGCATTCGGCGAAGGCCGGGCCACCAGACACGCCGGCGAAGCGCTCACCGCTGCTTGCGGCGCTGCAAGCGGAACTGGAACGCTCGATGAAAACTTTGGGCACGCTGGATCCTCCGGCCTACTACCTGGGGTACACGGTAACGGAGACGCAGCGGGCAGATGTGTCCGGCTCGAATGGGGCGCTCCTTAACAGCAACGCAGGCCGCAACCGGTGGCTGGAAGTTTCGGTTCGCGTCAACGACTACAAGCTCGACAACACCCACAAGGTCGGCGAACGGCAACAGCAGAGCGGTGGGGTTGCACCCGTGCCGATCGACGATGACGCCGAAGTGCTGCGCCGGACGATCTGGCTGGAGACCGATAAGCAGTACCGGGCCGCCTCCGAAGCGCTGATCAAGATCAAGACGGGCAAGGAAGTAAAAGTGGAGACCGCGGAAGGTCGCGCGCCGGATTTTTCGCGCGAAGACCCGCACACCTCCATTGGGCCGCAGGTTTCCCTGGCCGTGGACCGCCAGCCGTGGGAAGAGAAAGTCCGCGCTTATACCAAGGCCTTTCGCGAATCGCCAGCGATTATCAATTCCATCGTGACGTTCTCGGCGCAAGCGCAAAACACCTATCAGGTGACCAGCGAAGGCACGCAACTGCAATTCGGGCAGATTCGCTACCGTCTCGAGTTGTTCATCCAGGGCAAAGCGCCGGACGGCATGGATATCGACCGCTACTACAATTTCGATTGGGTGGACTCCAAGGACGCGCCGGACGATAAAGCGGTGTACGCGGCAGAAGCCACGATGCGCAAGGAATTGGAGGGACTGGTCGCCGCGCCCATCAACGACCCCACCGTCGGGCCGGCGTTGCTGACGGGCAGGGCCGCGGCGGTGTTTTTTCACGAAGTGTTCGGGCACCGCGCCGAAGGGCATCGTCAAAAAGATGTGTCCGAAGGACAAACGTTTTCGAAAAAAGTAGGCGAGCAAATCCTGCCGGAATTCCTGAGCATCACCGACGACACGACGATGAGGAAGCTCGGCAAGCAGGACCTTCTGGGCTACTACCAGTTTGACGATGAAGGCGTTCCGGCCCAGCGTGTGCCGCTGGTGGAGCACGGCGTATTGAAAAATTTCGAGATGTCGCGTTCGCCGCTGGTCGGATTTCCGCATTCAAACGGCCATGGCAGGCGGCAGCTCGGCGCCACGCCGGTTTCGCGCCAGGGCAACCTGATCGTGCAGAGCAGCAAAACGATAACGAACGCGCAGCTGCGCGCCAAGCTGATTGAACTGATTAAAGCGCAGGGCAAACCGTTTGGGTTGTTGATCGACGACATCGCCGGGGGATTCACGTTTACCGGACGCGGACAGCCGCAGGCGTTTCAAGTGTTGCCGCTGGTGGTCTACAAAGTTTTTCCCGACGGGCGGCCCGACGAATTGGTGAGAGGAGTGGACATTGTGGGTACGCCGCTGGCGGCACTGACCAAGATTGTGGCGACGGGAGATACGCCAGAGGTTTTCAACGGTTATTGCGGCGCGGAATCGGGTTCCGTTCCCGTTGCCGCAGCCTCGCCCGCTATTTTGACTTCGGAATTGGAAGTGCAGAAAAAAGAAAGCTCAACGGACCGGCCGCCGATCCTGCCGCCGCCCGCGCACGACGCCGTCAAGACGGGAGGCCAGCAGTGAGGCGCGCAGAGAGAATGGCGGGACTGATTTTATTCTTGATAGCGATGGGTTCCGGCGCAACCGCGAGGCCGCGGGCTCCACAGGATAACGATCACACGCTGCAGGCCATGCGCGATGAAATGGCGCGCGCGAAGAGTCGCCTGGAATTGAAAATTCCGAACATCGACCAGCCGGTGCGACCGTACTTCGTTCAGTACCGTTTGCTGGATCTGGAAATCCGCGAAGTCGTAGCGGAATTCGGCACCTTGCTTTCCAGCACGCAAACACGGAACCGCTTCATGGATGTGGATGCGCGAGTGGGCAGTTACAAGCTGGACAGTTCGAATTTTGTAAGCGACGAAGGCTTTCGGGGCTTTATTGGACCGACCGGCCAGGTGGGAATCGACCGCGATTACGATTCGCTCCGGCAGGATTTGTGGATCGCAACGGACCAAGCCTTCAAGGAAGCGGTGGAAACGTATTCGCGCAAGCAGGCGTATCTCAGCAGCCTTGCGCGACAATCGGATATCGATGATTTCGCGAAAGCGGACCCGGTACAACTAATCGAACCGCGGGAGACGCCCGATTGGACCAGCCGCAACTGGGATCAGGAAGCGCGTGAAACTTCGGCAGCGCTGCGGGCATTTTCTGAGATTCACGAATCGCGCGTGACCTATTACCTCGTCTACGCAACGGAATACCTGCTGACGAGCGAAGGCACGGAGATCCGGCAGAATCGGCATTTTGCGGCGATTGAAGCGGGCATGAGCACGTTCGCCGCCGACGGCGTGCCGCTGAATCATTTTTACGCCACTTATGCGACGCGCCCCGCCGACTTGCCCAGCGTCGAGACCATGCGTAAAGGATTAAATGTTGCCGGCACGGAGCTTATGACGCTGCGAGCCGCGCCTAATGCGCAGGACTATACCGGCCCCGTCCTTTTCGAGGCGCGCGCTGCGGCGCCGCTGGTGGCACAGGTGCTTGGACCCGCCGTAAACGGGGCGAGGCCTCCGATTTCGTTCAGCCCGGTGATGGAGCAGATGCTGGGCAACCTGGGCGGCAAGAGCGATTGGGTGGGGCGGCTCGGCGCGCGAGTTCTGCCGGCTAGCGTGTCACTGGTCGATGATCCGGGCGCAAAAGAATTCCATGGCACGCCACTGATTGGCGGGTATGCGGTGGACAATGAAGGCGTGCGCGCTCAGAAAGTCACGCTCGTGGATAGCGGCAACCTGAAGAACGAACTGATGTCGCGCCGGCCAGGCCCGGATTTCAATGAGTCCAATGGACACGGCCGCGCCGCGTTTTTGAACGACGCCAAGCCGACGATGAGCAATCTGCTATTTTCCTCGGCGGAAACGCTTCCCCCGGCGGACTTGAAGAAGAAATTTCTGGACAGCTGCCGCGCGGAAAAACTGAACTATTGCCTGGTGGTGCGCGAAATGGACAATCCCGTGATCAGCCTGCTGCACCAGGAAGATTTTTCCGAGCTTCTGGCGAGTTACGGCGGAGGCGCCGGGAACGGTGACCGCCTGCCCCTGGTGGTTTACCGCCTGTATCCGGAAACCGGCCGGGAAGAAATGATTCGCGGCTCGCGCATCATCGGATTGAACACCCGCGCGCTACGGAACGTCGCCGGAATCGGTAACGACAGTTTTGTTTACAACTACATGCAGAGCCAGAACAACGGATTTGCCGGTACGGCGCTGGGGGCGTTTGGCTCGGCGCAAGTTGGCCTACCGGCTTCGGTCGTGGCGCCGTCGCTATTATTCGATGAACTGGAAGTGCGCGGAGCGCGCGGAGAGGCCAAGCGCCCGCCGCTTTTGCCGCCACCGCCAATGAGCCCGGCAAAGTAAGCTCGTTTCTCAGAAAGACTTCGCTCGCGCGGCCCCGGGAGCTTCCTTCGCGCTTCTAGCTAGGGGATGCGAGAACGTCGTCGAAGTAGTTGATGAGCGCCCGCCGCGGCTTGGTCTTTAGACCCTTGAGCGGTACCTTCGGTGCAGCGGAACTGTTTCCCACCAGGCGCAGCCTCCCAAGGAAGACGATTCGCCCGTCATCCAATTCCAGGTAAACCGGGACGAGCATACGGAACTGGTCGTTCACGTTCGATTGCGCAACGTTCACGCTCAGCACGAGCGTGCCGTCCGCTCCAGTATCAAAGGAATAGTCCAGCTTGTAGCTGGGCAGTTGCGTGCCATAAACGTACTCGTTGAAGAACCAGTCCATCTTATGATTTCCCTCTGCGTCCATATCCGCTGACATGTGCTTCTCGACGATGGCCTTGAATTCCTCGGTCGTAGCGGCCTTCCCGCGGTAGGTATTGACGAAATCCTGCATCGTCTCCTTGAACAGCTTATCGCCGTCGCGGTTGTCATGCATCATCATGCGAATCATGTGCAGGACGTAGGCGCCTTTGGGATAAATGAGCCGCCGGGTGATGCCCCCACCGGTGCGGGAGTTGCTGGCGCGGTAGCCCATGGTCAGCGGGCCGACGTCGATCGCCCGGAACCCTTGCGCATCACGCTCGGTTAACAACTCGCGCTCGTCATTCCAAAAGGTGATGAACTTCTTGGGATCTTTCTCGATCATACTGAGGTACAGGGACGCGGACATGTCCGCAAAACCTTCGCTCATCCACTGATCGCGGGTGGAATCGAACCCCACGGTGTGCCCCCACCATTGATGCGCCACTTCGTGCGGTGTCACGACCTTCCAGTAGCCGCGATCGCCCCAGTCCATGCCGAGCTGATGCCGAACGGTGGTGTCGAAGTAATAGCAGATGGGGATCCACACCAGTTCAGGCCAGGCCTGGCCGAAATTGCAAGCCGTTTGTTGGGTGATCTGCAGGTGCTTAAACAACGATGGACCGAAGTAGTCCGTGTACAGCTGGACAGCCAGCTGGCCTTCAGCGAGGGCTTTTTTGTTGAGGGACGTCGTGCTCATCGTGCCCAAGGCCACTCCTGTCATGTGGCTTTGCCCGGGCAAGCTGCCTTCCGCGGCCTGCTGCAGCGACTGCACCCAGTTGGGAGATTCCTCGTTGGCATACGATTGGATGAATATCTCGGGTTTGGGCAGCTTTGCTTCTTCTACTTTGAACCTGCCGTAATTAAAGCCCGCCACGGTTTGAGGCGTTTCGCTCTTCCAAACCGTGACGTCTTGTCCGCCATCGTGGGATTCGCTGACCTGGGCGCCCGTGGCAGCGATCTTCATGCCCTTGGGGATGCGAAAGGTCATATCGTAGGAGGCATACTCGCCAAAAGCCGAACCCACGCTGTTGGGATACCAATTGTGCCTCGCGATTGGGAAATAGTTGCCGCCGCCTTCGTTTATGACCGCTTCCTTTCCGCTATAGGTTGTCGTGATACTGAACTTCTCTCCGGCGGCCAATGGCTTGGGGAGAATGACGGCGAAGTCAGCGTCATCATTCTTGTCTTCCTGAATGAAAGAAAGTGGCTGTCCGTCGGCAGTAACGGACTGAACGCGAAGAGTGCGGAACAGGGAGAACGGAACGACGCGCAGCCCATTGCGGAGAGACACAAAGGTGGTTGTGGCTTTGCCTGAAAGAGTGCCATTCTTTTCGAGGGTGGTCTCGAGTTGGTGATGATCAATGCCGATAGTCCTGCCGACAGACCCCTTCGGGTGCGGCTCCGTAAAGTGGAAGGAGGCCCAGTCACCCCACTTGTTCTCGTCGTAGGTCCAGAAGTCCACTTGATCGGAATTCTCGTTCGGATCCAGCGAATAGATCTCTTTATCGTCGTAACGCTTCCCGTGAATGAACGCCCAGAAGAGGCCCCTTGGCTCCGGACTGAGGATTTCCCCCAGAAGCTCGGCTTCCAGGTTATGTTTTATTTTGTGCCGGGTCACATTTTGGCTGTCTTTCAGCGGACCCGCGTCGCAGCCACCGGCCGCCGGCGTGCCCGCCTTCTTGATCTCGTCGTAAGTGGAATCGGTAAAGCGCAGCACGGCACGCTCGAATTTCTCGCTGAATTCGTCTTCCTTTGTCAGGTACTTCAGGCTCTTGCGCTCGGTTTCCGTGGGAGGAGCGAGGAGGAAGTTGCCGTCGCCAACGATCACCGCGCCGGTCACCCTGCCGTTCACCGGAGGAACGAAACATACCGTGCCCGACTTCAGACGAAACGTCCCCGCATCACGTTTCAGATCGAAATTCGTGACGCTGATGGCCTCGCTGCCCACTGTGAGGTTGCGAAGAGCGACGTAGTTGGGATCGGAACCAGGACCGGATTGCGCCCGCGCTACGGAGATAACGGCTAGAATGAGCGCTACCAAGCGGAAGATCATCCCAGCGAAGCGCCAGCCGGGTGGCGGAGACGGATTCCGGCCAATCCCAGTATGTTTGGCGGAGCAGTCTCTCCGCAAGATATTGAAAAACAAGGTGTACGCAGTTCGGGTTCTCATGTTGTCTCCCATGAACTGGTCGTAGACGAGCTGACACCAGCGTAGCGTAAACGCTGGTGTCTCAACAGACAAGACTCGTCGTTTAGTGTCAATAAGGTATTTACCTGAATCAATCGTTTGCGCGACAAGTATCGCCTGAAGAACTCCATCCTCATGGGAAATGCGGAACGCTCCATAAGACGAAAGACAACATGTCCGGACATGCCACGCATTCTGGAAAACATGTGGACTTGAGGTAGTCTAGGCGCACGATGGTTGTTCCCTATTCGGTCGAAGAAGGACGGGAGAAGAAGCGGGCGGCGCTCTTGAGCGTAGGCTCCGCATTGCTGCTGGTTTCGCTGAAAACGTTTTTGGTGGTCCGCACGGGAAGCTTGGGAGTCCTCTCGGAAGCGTTGCATTCGGGTCTCGACCTGCTTGCGGCGATTATCACATTTCTCTCCGTAAGGATGTCCGATCAGCCGGCGGATGAAAAGCATCCCTACGGGCATGGCAAGTTTGAAAATTTCTCCGCGTTCGTCGAAACGGGACTGCTCGCGCTGACCGCTCTCTACATCGTTTATGAGGCATTTGACCGGCTGTTCTTCCGCAGCGTGCACATCCAGCCGAGCGTTACGGCGATCGTGATTCTGCTGATCGCTTTGTCGATCGATCTAACGCGGGCGCGAGCCCTCGGATACGTTTCTCGCAAATATTCCAGTGACGCCCTGGAAGCCGACGCGCTCCATTTCTCGACCGATGTGTGGAGCACCATCGTGGTGATCGCCGGCATCGGTCTGGTGTGGGCCGGCGAGACGTGGAACTTGCCCTGGCTGAATTACGCGGATGCCCTCGCGGGACTGACAGTGGCAGCCGTAATCTTGTGGGTTGGCGCGCAACTCGGCAGGCGCACGCTGGATGCTTTGCTGGACGCGGCGCCGCAGGGCTTGCAGCAGGAAATCGCCAAGGCTGTCGCGCGCATGGACGGCGTGCTGGACGTCGATCGCGTGCGCGTGCGGCGCGCCGGGAACCGCCATTTTGTGGACGCGACGGTAAGCGTGGCGAGGACCGCCAGCCTCGAGCAGGTGCATGCTTTAAGCGACGCGATAGAAAAACGTATCGGTGAGATCGTGCCGTCGGACGTAATGGTCCATGCGGAACCGCGCGCGCCCCAGGGCGAGCACCTTTTTGAAGCAATCCGCGCCGTCGCGCAGAAGATGGGCCTCGCGGTTCACGACCTGACCGCGGTGCAACAGGACGGTCAACTTTTCATCGAGCTGCACCTGGAAGTGGACGAGCATTTAAGCCTGGGCGATGCACACCGACAGGCCACCGAGCTGGAAGAAAAAATCCGCGAACTGCGCGATGGGCAAGTAGAAGTCAATATCCATATCGAGCCGCTGGGCACGCACATTGCCACGCCGGATGCGGGCGGCGGGCAAATGAAACAGCTTTCGCACGCGATAGAAGAGTTTCTGAACAAGCTGCCGCTGGAGTTCGACGAGCTTGTGAATTGCCACGACGTGCGCGTGCGCCAGGTGGAGCACCACATCCTGGTTTCGTGCCATTGTACGATGAGGAGCGAGCTGCCTATCACGCAAATCCACGATGTTACTGCGGCGCTGGAAGACCGCGTGAAGGAAAAATTTCCCCAGATTTATCGCGTCACCATTCACCCCGAACCCTTCGAGGAAAAATGAGAATGCGCGTTTCCACGTGTTACTGCGCCTCGGAACGGCGTGCGAAAACCTGCGCGCCCATCGCGATCAGCACAGGAAAACAAACGAGAACATAGCGCGGCTCGGGCGTTTCCAGCGTGGTCAGAAAGGCCGTGCGGATCACGATGAATAGCCCTAGAAAGGCAACCGCAGGCCGGGCCGCAGGATTCGAGCGCCAGAGGCGTGCCGCACCCGCAATGCCCAGCGCCAGATAGAAAATATTCAACACAAATAAAAGGATGGTGACTTCCTGATCGACGGGGTCATCCTCGCGCATTTGCGCCAGCGGAAAGACATGCCCGGAGACGGGCAGCAATTCAATGCGCGGTGTCAACCAAATGGTGACGGCGCGCGCAGCGGGCAACCAGAGGTACGTTCGCAAAGGATGACGCGCCGTGCGCTCGCGCACCAGTTGCGCGAACTCCGCATCTTCTTCCGGCGTCAGCGTCAAATCATTGTTGTATTGTTCGAAAATGGCGGCGACGCGCTGCTTCTCTTCCGGCGTATCAAAGGCCCGGGCGGGAATCTCGTCGACGTCGATGGCTTCCTCGTTCAGCTTCCACGACACCAGGTAGCAATCCCGCACGCGATAAAGCCAGGTCTTTTCCCAAGCCATGAAGCCGTAGGGCACAAGCTCGCCCGGCAGATTCGAGTTTTTGGGAGCGAGGAATTGCGGTTCACCCAGCGTTATCATGTTCCGAATGGCCCAGGGAGAAAGAATCATCAGGCAGCCGAGTGCCATGGCCAGACAAACCCAGAACCAGCGGCGGTAATTTCCAAGCGGGAAAAATAATCCGCCAAAAATTACGGCAGCGGCAACCAGCAACAGCGGTGTTTCCGGGCGGAAAAGCGTCCCCAGACCGACAATCAATCCTCCCGCCAGCGCGGAGTATTCCACGCTTTTTCCCAGGGGGAGATGGGTGTTCTTCAATAGGAAATCCGGCTTTTGCACTCTTCTCAACGCTACCAGGAAAACATTGCCAGCCAGCGCCGTCCAGAAAGTAGCAAACACTTCGGTCAGCGGCACAGCGGTGTAGTTCGCAGTAAAGGGACACAACGCAGCGAGCCACAGCGCAACTGAAAACACACGCTTGTTCGGCGTTGGGTCTTCCGCGGTGCAGGCTAAGAGTGCTGTCAGCCTGGCAATCACCACGCAGGAAAGCAAATCCACGGCGACCTGCGCCAACATAACCCATAGGCGGGCATCCTCACCGGTGCGGCCTGTGAGCCCGTAGAGGACGGCAAGAAACGCCGGATAACCCGGCATGCGCAAATCTACCGGCGTGATCGCGCCACCGACGGTCATTGCGTAGGCGTGGTGCTTCAACCAATTCGTGGCGATTTGCTCGTAAAGAACCGTGTCTCCGGAATTAGCGGGGAACTTCAGCACGAAATAGAGCCGCAGGCACAGGCCTGCAACTAACGCCACAAGGGGATTCGAGAAAACTCGCTTCATTAATGCCCGCATCTTACAATAGAGCAGACGGAATCGCGCAGACGGACTCAGCCCAAGCCTGATGTATATTTGCCTGCCGTACCGCGGGGTTGAAAAGGTGACATGAAGGAACGCGGTCCCATATTTTATGACGCGGAGCGTGTGCGCTGGCGCCGCACACGACGCGTAATGGAAATTAGCGGCGTCCTGCTGACGCTCTTGCTCGCCTATTTTTTCGTGACCATCGCCGTCAGCGTGGAATTGCCCGCGGGTCTGCTGCCGGACACCAAACCCGGATATCGCGCCGTCAAATCGAAAAAGAAGCCAGCCACGCGCGAAGGGCGCCGCCGCCGCGTGGCCAACATCGGAAAGCTCCCGGCAAGCTATGATCCGGTGCGAGCCGCATTTTTCGTTAGCTGGGATCCCAACAGCCTGGCGTCCCTCAAGAAGCATTACAAAGACATCGACTTGCTGATTCCCGAGCAGCTCCATGCCGTCTCTGCTGATGGCGCGCTGACCATCGTGGATTACGAGCGCGGCCAATACACCTCCAAGGCTTCACCTGACGAGGCCATCTCGATACTGAAAGAAGACAAGCTGCACCAGTGGCTCCAGGTGATGAAGTTGCAGAATCCACCTGTCGAACTGCCCATGATGGGTCTGGTGAACAATTACGATGGCCTGCAGTGGCGCATCAAGGAAATGGCGCAGATGCTCGCGAATCCTGCCGCGCGTCAGAATCTCGCGCGGGATATCACCGCGTATGCTGTCGATTCGCACGAGGCCGGCATTGTCGTCGATTTTGAAGAAGTCCCCGACGCCAGCCAGGCCCACTTCCGCCAGTTCATTGCCGCGCTCGCGCCCGCGCTCCACTCTGCCGGATTAAAACTCATGATCGCTCTGCCGGCGCGTGACGACGCATACGATTACGAATTCTTCGGTAAGGAATGCGACGCCATCGTGCTGATGAACTACGACCAGCACTGGCTGACTTCCCCGCCGGGGCCCATCGCCGCACAGGACTGGTTCGTCGAAAATCTGCGCCAGGTATTCGACGTCGTTCCACCGCAAAAAATCATCGTGGGAATTGCGAACTATGCTTACGATTGGCCGCTTGCCCCGGGAAAGAACCACGAGGCCGCGGCAGAGTACAGCATCCAGGAAGCATTGCTGCACGTCGAGGAGTCGGATACCGACGTCGAATTCGACAGCAATTCGCTGAACCCGCACTATTCGTATTATGACGAGCACAACCACATGCACCAGGTGTGGATGCTGGACGCCGTCACCGCTTACAACCAGCTTCGGGCCAGCGAGCGATTGGGCGTGCAAGGCACGGCGCTCTGGAGGCTCGGTTCTTCAGACACTTCCTTGTGGCCGATTTGGGATGCTACCCACGCCGACGATGTCGCCCGGCAGAAACTTGCCGATCTGCCGCCGGGTCCGGATTTGATCCTTGAAGGCGAAGGCGACATCTGGCACTTTACGGATACACCCAAGCACGGCAAACGCTCCTTCGAGTACGACGCGGGCAGCGATCTCTTCACCGACGAGTCCTACGAGGCCATCCCGCTTTCCTATAACATCGATCGAATCGGCGGCGCGAACAAAAAAATTGCCATCTCCTTCGACGATGGTCCCGACCCCCAATGGACGCTCAAGATCCTCGACATCCTGAAGGAAAAGAAGGCGCCTGGAGTTTTCTTCATCATCGGCGATCCGGCAAATAAAAGGCCGGACATCCTGAAGCGCGAATTCGCCGAAGGCCACGAAATCGGGAATCATACGTTTACTCACCCGAAATTCGACGAGATCTCGCACACTCAGCTCCGCTGGGAATTGAACCTGACCCAGCGGCTGATCGAAAGCACCCTCGGCGTCAAAACGATTCTCTTCCGTCCTCCCTACGGCATCGATCATCAGCCGGAGTATTCAGAGGAGGTGGCGCAACTTCCCGTTGCCCAGGAGATGGGCTATTTGATTGTGGGCCAGCGCATCGATCCGGACGACTGGAGCCTGCGCGACGGCAAGCCAATCCCTGCGAAAGAGATTGTCGACAGCGTGCTGAGGCAAGCCAGCAACGGCAATATCATCCTGCTGCACGACGGCGGCGGCGATCGCACCCAGACCGTTGAGGCGCTCCCCCAAATCATCGATGCTTTGCGCAAGAGGGGATACCAGCTTGTTTCCGTTTCAGACTTGATTGGAAAAACGCGCGCGGAAGTGATGCCCCTGCTTTCGCCCGAAGAGCGCCTCGAGGCTCGGGCCGACGGATTTATCTTCACGCTGTTTCAATGGTTTCGGTTCTTCATCGGCGTCATCTTCTTCCTTGGCATTGTGATGGTCAGCGGGCGCGCCGTGATTATCGGATTGCTCGCGCTGATCGAAAAGCTTCGGCCGGACCATGCCGTGATGCCGAATCCGCCTCCGAGCGTGACCGTGCTGATCCCCGCCCACAACGAAGAAACTGTGATCGTGCAAACCGTCAAGTCCGTCCTTCTCTCGGATTTGAAGGAGTTGCGCATCATCGTTGTGAATGACGGCTCCACGGATCGAACACGCGAGCTGCTGGACGAGAACTTCTCGCGCGAGCCGCGCGTCCGCATCATTCATCAGGTGAATCGCGGAAAAGCCGCGGCGCTGAACCTTGCCATGTCCCATTCAGACACTGAAATTGTCGTGACCATCGACGCCGACACGGAAATCGAACCGGACGCCATCAGCAAACTCGTTCGCCATTTCTCCGATCCCAAGGTTGGCGCCGTCGCCGGCAACGTCAAAGTCGGCAACCGCTCGCGGTGGCTCACGCGCTGGCAAGCGCTGGAGTACATCACCAGCCAGAACATGGAGAAGCGCGCATTTGACCTGCTGAATTGCATTACGGTCGTGCCGGGCGCGCTCGGCGCGTGGCGCAAGAAGGCCATCGAAGTCGCAGGCGGCATCACCGCGGATACCGTTGCGGAAGACGCCGATTTGACCATCGCCATCCGCCGCCTCGGCTGGCGCATCAGCTACGACGAAGAAGCCATTGCCTGGACTGAAGCTCCGGAAACCGCCGGCCAGCTGATCCGCCAGCGTTTCCGCTGGACCTTTGGCACTCTGCAATCCTTCTGGAAGCACGGCGACACGCTTTTGCGGCCAAAATACGGGACGCTTGGCTGGATCGCGCTACCGAATATCTTCTTATTCCAGCTTGTTCTGCCGCTGATTTCGCCGGTCATCGACCTCATGTTCTTCGGGTCGCTGTTGCTTTGGGGCCTGGCGCAGTTCCGCGTCACGCGTCTGCCGCAACTCTGGACCGCCGCGGACGTGGAAAAATCGCTCCTCTTTTTCCTTGGGTTCTTGCTCATCGACATACTGACGTGCATGGTCGCGTTCGTGCTGGAACGCAAGGAAGACTGGACTCTGCTCATTCCCGTATTGTTACAGCGCTTCTACTACCGCCAGTTGATGTACGTGGTGCTCTTCCGCTCCGTGAAGGAAGCCGTCAGCGGGCGCCCTGTCGGCTGGCGCGGCGTCGAGCCGGAAGCGCCGCGAGCCTCCAAAGCTCCGCCCAAGCCTGCCACCGCCCCCGTCGAAGGCAACTGAGCCTGCTCACACCACGGCTGCCAGTGCGTCAGATTCCCTGGGGGCTGTGTGCATGTCTGTGGTCCTTCCTCGCCGCGTCTTTCTAAGATCCGCCGCCGGGGCCGCCTTGCTCGTTCCCTTTCATCTCTCCGGCATTGCGCGAGCTCACGAAATCTCTGGCTCCGCAGCTACTTCCGGCTCTTTTTCACCAAACGCCTGGCTCGAACTTTCTTCGGGCGGTGATGTAAAGATCTGGTGCGGCAAATCCGAGATCGGACAGGGCGTCCGTACATCGCTCCCCATGATCGTCGCCGAAGAGTTAGGCTGCGACTGGGCCAACGTCACCGTAGTACAAGCGGATCTCGACCCGAAATACGGCGATCAACTTACGGGTGGAAGCCTAAGCGTTCGCACTTCCTACGACAATCTGCGCAAAGCGGGAGCTGCGGCTCGCGAAATGCTGATTTCGGCTGCTGCGAGGGAATGGTATGTGGAGCGCTCCACGTGCCGCGCGAAAAACGGCTCGGTCATCCATTTGTCGACGCAGAAACGATTGCCTTACGCTCAACTTGTCGCGCTTGCAGCCGGGATTTCACGTTTGGCTGATCCGCCGCTGAAAAATCCATCGGACTTCAAGATTATCGGCAAGCCAACCCGCCGCACTGATTCGTTGGCCAAGGTAACTGGCGCCGCCAAATTCGGCCTGGACACTCGCCTTCCCGGAATGCTCATTGCCTCCGTGGAACGCAGCCCGGTTTACGGCGGCACGCCGCGGCGCTTCAACGCTGATGAAGTGAAGTCCGCTGCGAATGTCCGCGCTGTGTTGGAGGTGAAGTCTGCCCATCTGACGCATCAATTCGGCGAAACCTCCGGGCCCGGCAGCCGCAACTACTCCTGCGCTGGCGTAGCCGTTGTCGCCGATTCCACTTGGGCTGCCGTGCAAGCACGAAAGCTTCTCAAGGTCGAATGGAATGAACCTCCTTCCGCCTCGGAAACCACCGCCACCCTGCGTGAAAGAATGCTGCGCCTCGCTTCGGAGCCAGGAACCGTCATTCGCAGCGACGGCGACTTCGACAAGGCGCATACAAGTGCCGCGAAGAGAATCGATGCTGTTTACGAAGTGCCCTTCCTCGCGCACGCCACAATGGAGCCCGTAAATTGCACTGCCCACGTTCGCGGCGATTCCTGCGAACTCTGGGCCCCCACACAGATTCCAGGAGCGGCTGCGGATGCTGTTGCCGCTGCGCTCGGCATTCCGCGTGAGCGCGTCAAGGTCCGCGTCACATTCATCGGCGGCGGATTTGGCCGCCGCCTCATTCAGGATTATGCCATCGAAGCTGCCCTCATCTCCCGCGACGCGGGCGCGCCCGTCCAGGTCGTCTGGTCTCGCGAGGACGACATCCGCCACGATTTCTACCGCCCGGCCGCCTGCCACGTTCTGCAGGCTGGCCTGGACTCACAAGGCCAGCTAGTCTCCTGGCGGCATCGCGCCTCTTCGCCCTCCATCGAAACCTTTTATGGTGGGACCGGCATCTCTCCTCGCGCCGCTGCGCAGGTGGACTCGCTCGACTTTCCCGCGCTCTTCGTGCCCAATTTTCGCCTCGAATTCACGGTCGCCGAATCCGGCATGCCCCTCGGTTATTGGCGATCCGTCGACGCTTCCGGCAACCAGTTTGTTATTTCCAGTTTCTTTGACGAAGCCGCGCATGCCGCCGGCCGTGATCCGCTCGAATTTCTTCTGGCTGCGTTCGGGCCCGCGCGAAAGATTCCTGTCGGGAACGGGGAGACACTTGACGTGGGCCGTCGTCGAAACGTGATCGAACTGGCCGCGCAAAAATCCGGCTGGGATAAGCCGCTGGCTGCAGGCCGTGGCCGCGGCATCGCCGCTGCGTTTGGCTGGGGCAGCTACGTCGCGCAGGTTGCGGAAGTCACCTGCGACGCGAACAAAAATTCGCTTCGTGTGGATCGCGTAGTCTGCGCCATCGATTGCGGCACGGCTGTGAATCCTCTGGGCGTGAAGGCACAGATGGAAGGGGCCATCAATTTCGGCCTAGCGCAAACACTGAAGAGCGCCATCACCGTTTCGGGCGGCCGAGTGGAGCAAAGTAACTTCCACGACTACGAAGTTCTGCGCATGAGCGACGCTCCGCCCGTCATCGAGGTCCATATTGTGCCCAGCGCCGAGCCGCCGGGCGGTTGTGGCGAGCCCGGAGTCCCTCCGGCCGCCCCCGCGGTTGCCAATGCCATTTTTGCTGCTACCGGGAAACGCTTTCGGCGGCTGCCGATCCGGACCGCCGATTTGCACCCGGGTTGAACGGATTCTTCAGATTTTCAACCACCCCGGTGTTGTTGTAGGATATCGGTCTGCAAGTTGGGAGGACTCCATGGCCATCAGTTTTACCTTGAACGGCAAACCTCAATCCGTCGATGTCAGCCCGGACATGCCTCTTCTCTGGGTGCTCCGCGATACGCTGAACATGACCGGCACAAAGTTCGGCTGCGGCATGGCGCTCTGCGGAGCCTGCACCGTGCACATCAACGGTGAAGCCACGCGTTCCTGCATCACCGCGATCTCCAGCGTCGCGGGCAAGAAAGTCACCACCATCGAAGGCCTTTCTGCGGACGGCAGCCATCCGGTTCAGAAAGCCTGGATGGAAGAAGACGTTCCGCAGTGCGGCTACTGCCAGTCCGGGCAGATCATGTCCGCTGTCGCGCTGCTTTCCAAGAAGCCCAACCCCACCGACACCGACATCGATGATGCCATGAGCGGCAACATCTGCCGCTGTGGCACGTACCAGCGCATTCGCAAAGCCATTCACCGCGCCGCGTCCATGCAAGCGGGCAAGGCCTAGTCCCCCGCTTACGCTGTCTTCAACCGTAGTTGTAATTGGAAATTCAGAGGTGTCCCATGGCAATCGCTCCATTTGTAAACCGCCGTGATTTTCTTAAGGCCGGTGCCGCCGGAGGTGTTGCCCTCGTCGTCGGCTTTCATCTCTCTGCGTCCGCTTTTGCCGATCAAGCTCAGGATCAGGAAAAGAAAACTCCCAATCCCTTCGACGCCTGGGTGCGCATCACTCCGGACAATCGCGTCACGCTGATTCTTGGCAAATCGGAAATGGGCCAGGGCATCATGACGGCGCTTCCCATGATACTTGCGGAAGAACTATGCGTGGACTGGAAGCAGGTAAAGGTCCAGCAAGCGCCCACCAATCCGAAAATCTATGACCTTGGCACTGGAGGGAGCGGCAGCGTCGCCGGCTCCTGGCTGCCGCTGCGCCGCGCAGGTGCCGCCGCCCGTGAAATGCTCGTCACTGCAGCGGCCAAACAATGGGAAGTCAGTCCTGACACCTGCGCAGCCAAGGACGGGCAAGTGATTCACGGTCATCCCCAGCGCTCTGTGTCTTACGGACAATTAGTCGAGTCCGCCTCCAAGCTTCCGATTCCGAATCTCAACACCGTGCCGCTCAAGAACTCTGACGATTTCACCGTCGTCGGCCACGACACGCGGCGATTTGAAGGCCAAGATAAAGCTACGGGTTCCGCCAAGTTCGGCATCGATTCCCGCGTTCCGGGCATGCTTTTTGCCGTGGTCGCGCGCTGCCCGGTTTTTGGCGGCAAGCTTGCCTCGTTTGACGCCGCGAAAGCGAAAGCCGTGCCCGGCGTTCGCGAAGTTATTCCCTTTGAAACCAGCGGACGCGGCGCTTCGACCACCGGCGGAGTCGCTGTGCTTGCCGACAATTCCTGGGCTGCCATCCAGGGCCGTAACGCTCTCGAAGTGAAATGGGAGGAAGGCCCGGCGGCAAAGGAATCGACTGCCGAGCTTCAAAAGCAGTTCCTCGCCAATGCCGCCAAGCCCGGAAGAGTCTTACGAAACGAGGGCGATGCGGACTCTGCTCTCGGCTCAAGTGCAAAAAAAATCGAAGCTGTGTACGAGCTTCCCTTTGCGCCTCACGCTTGCATGGAGCCGATGAATTGCACCGTGCAAATCCGGCCCGACGGAGCAGAAGCGTGGATTCCGACGCAGGCGCCGCAATGGGCGCAAGGTGTCATCGCCGAAGCTTCCAAGCTGCCTCCGGAAAAAGTGATCGTGCACACCACGCTGATGGGCGGCGGCTTTGGGCGCCGTTACCAGGCGGATTTCGTCATGGAAGCAGCGCAAGTAGCCGCAAAGACCGCGGGCAAGCCCGTCATGGTTTTGTGGACCCGCGAAGACGATATGCACCACGGTTTTTACCGCCCGGCGTCCTATCACAAAATGCAGGGCGCCCTCGACACCAATGGAAATCTCTCGGCGTGGAAACATTTTCAAACCTCGACCTCTATCGCCGCCAAGTGGAGCCAGGAAGGCGCGAATGATCCGGGACTGGGCGAGTTCGGCACCGGAGCCACAATTCCTTACCTAACGCCGAACCTACGCCTCGAGTACACCTTGGCTGAATCGAGCGTGCCGCGCGCATGGTGGCGCTCCGTGGAACACTCCAGCAGCGGCTTCGTCGTGGAAAGTTTTATTGATGAGCTTGCGGCTGCTGCCGGGCAGGACCCGCTGGCCTTTCGCCTAAAACTCATTGGCGGGGACCGCAAAATTCCGCGGTTCGGTGAAGAGAAAGCAACGCCGCTCGACACCGCGCGGCTCAAGGGTGTTCTGCAACTCGCCGCGGAAAAGGGCGGTTGGGGAAAGCCTTTGCCCAAAGGTATGGGCCGAGGTATCGCCACATTTTTTTCGTTCAATTCCTACACTGCCGCCGTCGCGGAGGCCAGCGTGAAAGATGGCACCGTGAAGCTTCACCGCCTTGTTTACGCCGTGGATTGCGGCCGTCCCATTAATCCGGACGGCATCCGCGCGCAAGTGGAAAGCGCTGCGATCTACGGGCTTTCCGCCGCCCTGCACGACGCCATCACCATCAAGGATGGCCGCGTCGAGCAGTCGAATTTCAACGATTACCAGATGCCGCGCATCGGCGCGACTCCGAAAACGGAAGTCCACGTGGTGATGAGCAAGGAGGAGCCGACGGGAATCGGCGAACCTGGCTTGCCGGTGGTCGCCCCAGCCATGTGCAACGCGATTTTCGCCGCGACCGGGAAGCGCATCCGGCGGCTTCCCATTCGCGCGACAGATCTGGCATAGCGTTTCCGGCGCGCCTTATTGCAGAATAGCGCGTGCCTTTATCACCGACTCTTCTCGCCGCCATTCCGCTGGCGATCTGGGTTTATTTGCTCCTCGCGCGCAGCAACTTCTGGCAAGTGCGCGAAGACGACACTCGGCCGGAGCCTTTGCCAAACTGGCCTCGCGTCGCCGCTGTCGTTCCCGCGCGCAATGAAGCCGGAACCATCGCGCGAACCGTCAACTCATTAGCAGGACAGGATTATCCCGGCGAGTTCTCGATTGTTGTCGTTGACGATCACAGCGAGGACGGTACCGAAGCGCTGGCGCGCAAGGCAGCTGCGGAATCCGGCGCCGCAGGACGAATCGCGATTCATTCCGCGGCCGGCCTTCCGCCGGGCTGGACAGGAAAACTCTGGGCGCTGAATGAAGGCGCGCAAGTCGCGGCCGAGGGCAAGCCGGATTTTCTTTGGTTCACCGACGCCGATGTGGTGCACGCGCCGGACACGTTGAAGCGCTTGGTCTTTCGCGCGGAGAAAGATTCGCTTGATCTCGCTTCGCTAATGGTGCTGCTTCAAGCGAAGACTTTTCCGGAGCGGCTGCTGATTCCACCCTTTCTTTACTTTTTCCTGATGCTCTATCCGCCGCGTTGGATCGCCGATCCTGACGCAAGCACAGCCGGAGCCGCGGGCGGATGTATTTTGTTGCGGCGGAACGTACTTGCACCCATTGGCGGGATTGCCTCGATTCGCGCCGAGGTGATTGACGATTGTGCTCTGGCGCGCGCTGTGAAGAGCCGCGGCGGGAAAATCTGGATGGGCCTGACGCGGGCGAGCGTGAGCCTGCGGAGCTATGGCAGCTTCGCGGAAATTCGCGACATGATCGCGCGCACTGCATTTACGCAGCTTCGCTATTCATTGATCTTAGTGATCGTCGCGCTGGCCGGGCTGTTTGCAACCTTTCTGCTGCCCTGGGTTCTTTTTTTCGCTTATCCGGGTGACGCCTGGATCCTCGTGGACACCGCCATTGCTCTAATGGCTGCGTCCTTCCTCGTGACGGTGCGCTTTTACAACTTGTCAGCGGCTTGGGCTTTGACTCTGCCGGTCGCGGCGGTTTTCTACGGTTATGCAACGTGTGTTTCCGCAGCGCGCTACTGGCTTGGCCGCGGCGGCCAGTGGAAAGGCCGCGCGCAAGCAAGGAAAGGTTAGGATTTGACCGCAAGTGATCCGGGAACGTTAGTCTTCCTCTTTAGATTTCTTGCGCGATGGAACGGACGTCTCTTCACCTCGCTTAACCAACGGAGGAACACCGTTCGGCATTCCCAGAACCAGAGTGTTCCCGCCAGAGTCCGCGAAAGCTTGCAACGCTCGAAGCTGGAGAAGGTTGGGATTGTCGTCCATCATTCTGGCGGCATTAGCCAGACTACGAAGTGCCGCCGTCTCTCCGCGAGCTTTTTCCAGCGCCGCTTGTCCGTCTTTTTGGGCCTTCACAACTTGCGCAAACGCTTTCTTCATTTCACCTGGAAACATGATGTCCTTGATGTCCGCCGAAATGAGTTTTAGCCCCAATTCTGTTGCCTTGCCTGATGTAAGCTCTGTCAGTTTGGAACTAAATCCGGCGCGATTCTCAATAAGAGTGTCAATCTTTTCCTTACCTACGATCTCTCTGACGGCCATCTGAAGAGTCAGGTACAAGCTATTTTGAAAGCTGGCATTCTTGTTGATCGCAACGTTCGGGTCAGCAACCTGAAATTCGGCTGCAAGACTAACTTTCAAGGTTACGCCGTCAGCGCTGAGAACGTCCTGTCCCTGAATAGTTACAAACTGCGGACGAATATCGACGGGAACTACCGAGGAAAAAGTGGAGAGAATCCAATATTGTCCCGCGTTCAATGTAGCAACGTAACGACCCTTGGTGTACTTCAAGCCTTTCTGATACTCATAAACAGTGACTCGCTTAATGGGGACAACCTTGACGGCTACCAACAAAAGCACGGCCACCAGCACTACGATCCATAGCAATTCAACCATTGATTGGTAGCCTCCTGAAACCTGCTTTGGTGGAACCATCGAGGTTCGGCGGGGGTCTAAACCCACATAGCCAAAACCCGATTTGCCCGAAGGCTGGTCCCACCTAGCAGTTTATGCGGTGACCCTTCCACAGTCTGGAATCGAACCAGTTATCAGCGGGCGATAGCAGAACAAGACTGAGATTCAATCTGGTTGCGTACCCTACTGATGAATAACGTTATATCAGTTCTTTGAACAGATTGTCGAAAGTTCCGATGTTGCGATAGGACGCGGGGATCTCACCATAAACGAGCAAATCGGGATGTGAGCCAATGCCTAGCATTTAAAATTGTGGTGAATTGCATTCGAGTTTGCTATTCTTGGTGCATCTAAGGTACAGGGCTGTATCCCGTTGGCCGCCGAGCGGCCACCTCAAAAGGAAGGGAACGGCACCGGAGGCCACCATGAGCGTTGTCCCCAATTCCGGGAACGGAAAAGTCACCGTGCCCGATCTCCTGCAGCGTAAAACCCAGGCTGCGGGCTCCCATTCCAACCTTCAGAAAATCATCTGCCTGACGGCGTATGACTATCCGACTGCGCGCTTGCTCGATGAAGCCGGCGTGGACGTGATTCTTGTCGGCGATTCGCTTGGGATGGTGGTCCTCGGGCACGAGAACACCCTGTCCGTCACCATCGACGAAATGCTGCATCATACGCGCGCCGTGCGCCGCGGAACGCGCCGCGCGCTGGTTGTCGCGGACATGCCTTACGGCAGCTATCACACGGACCTGGCGGATTCGCTGCACAATGCCATGCGGTTCGTGAAAGAAGCAGGCGCCGAGGCCGTGAAAGTGGAAGGCGGGGAGCGCCGATTGGAATTGATTTCGCGGCTGACGGAAGCGGAAATCCCGGTGATGGGACACGTTGGACTGACGCCGCAATCGGTGAATGCGCTGGGCGGATACCGCGTGCAAGGGAAAACAGCGGATGCCGCGGAACAGTTGATTCGCGATGCGCGCGCAGTCGAGGCGGCGGGCGCTTTTGCGGTGGTGCTGGAGGCGGTGCCGCGCGAGCTGGCGGCGCAGATTACGCGCGAGCTGCGCATTCCGACGATCGGCATCGGCGCCGGCCCGGACTGCGACGGCCAGATTCTTGTGGTGCACGATCTTCTAGGCCTTACGTTTGGCCAGACGCCAAAGTTTGCGCGCCAGTATGCCAGCGTCGGAGAGATTATTTCCAAAGCGGTGCGCGAATACTGCAATGATGTGCGCGGAGGGACGTTTCCATCCGATGGAGAGTCCTATCATGCGGCGCGGATGGAGATGGAGCAGAAAGAGGCGCCGGTTAACACTGACGGCGATTGGTAGAAAACAGACCGCGTAGTAGAGGCCAAAGCGGATTCCTCGCTTTCGCTCGGAATGACAGCCGAAATTTAGTGCCGCAAGCAGAGGGGAAGATGACGCCACAAGAAATGCGCGCGCTGTATGACTACAATGCGTGGGCCAATCACCGGGCAATGGACGCGGCGTCCAAGCTCTCAGCGGAGCAGTTCGTACAACCGATGGGATCGAGCTTCGGATCCGTGCGCGATACGCTGGGGCATATTTTCGGCGCCGAATGGATCTGGCTGGAACGGTTTCAGGGCCGTTCGCCGGCATCGCTCCCGGATACAACGCAATTCAAAGACATCGCCAGTTTGAAAGAGCGGTGGGATGAACACGAAGCGCGGCTGCTCGGTTTTGTGCGCGGGCTGACGCAGGCTGACCTGGACCGCACGATGGAATACAAGACGCTGAAGTTCGGCGTTTACAGCAATCCGCTCTGGCAATCGATGCAGCATCTTGTGAACCACGGTTCGTACCATCGCGGGCAGGTCACAACACTGCTGCGGCAACTGGGCGCGCAGCCGATCCTGACCGACTTGATGCATTTTTATCGCGAACGCGCCACCGCGGCGGGGGCATAGTCTCGATTTTTCTCTCCCCTGTGGAAACCATCCGAACAGTCGCCTGGATGAAAGAATACGCGCGGCAAGCGCGTGCGGAGAGCCGTATCGTCGGATTGGTGCCGACCATGGGCGCGCTCCACGCGGGACATTTGTCGCTGATCGAGCGGGCGCGCCGCGAGTGTTCGCCAGTGATTGCTTCCATCTTCGTCAACCCGAAACAGTTTGGTCCTAACGAAGACTTTTCAAAATATCCGCGGACCTTCGAGAGCGACAGCGAGAAACTTCAGGCCGCCGGAGTGGATTCGCTGTTTGCGCCCGAACCCGCGGAGATTTACCCGAATGGATTTTCGACCTACGTTAACGTGGACGGATTGAGCGACCGGCTGGAAGGGCGCTCACGGCCCGGGCATTTTCGCGGAGTCACCACCGTGGTAATGAAATTGTTGCAGATCGTTCAGCCAAACTTTGCGTACTTCGGGCGCAAGGATGCCCAGCAGTCGCGGCTGATCACGCAAATGACGCACGACTTGAATCTGGATACGGAAATCGTGGTTTGCCCGCCGGTACGCGAGCCGGACGGACTGGCGCTTTCCTCCCGAAATGTTTATTTGAACCCGGACGAGCGCAAGGGCGCCACCGTTTTGCATCGCGCGCTGAAGGCGGCGAGGGACGAGCTTGCCGCGGGAGTTCGCGACGCGCTGCAGTTGCGGGACGTGCTCCAGCGGACGCTTGGCGCCGAGCCTCACGCGCGAGTGGATTATGCGGAAGTTGTTGACGCAGAAACATTTGAGCCGGTGGTGCGCGTGCGCAAACCCTGTTATGTGCTGCTGGCGGTTTTTATCGGCAAGACGCGCTTGATCGATAATTTGTATGTCGAAACGAAATCCTCGGATTCCGAAGAACTGGTGTTTCACTTCTAGCGCCTTCGTGGTACGGCGTTCCCGTGTTCGCCCTTTTTTTTGGTAGACTTTTCCTACAGTCCTAAATTTCTTCTTGAGGTGACGGAGATGAAATCCCAAGTTCGATTTGCTTCGATTTTCCTCGTGCTCGCGTTGTTGTTGCCTGCGCTGGCCCAGGCCAGCGGCACGGTTCCAGAGGGAACAAAGATTACTGTGGTGACCGACCAGTCCGTGAGCTCGAAGACCGCCAAGGCCGGGCAGTCGGTCACTGGTTCGGTCGCGCACGATGTGATATCGGAAGGCAAAGTGGTGATTCCCAAGGGTTCGGCCGTCAAGATGACGGTGAGCGCCGTGCAGGCTTCGGGGCGCTTGTCCACGCCGGCAAAACTTTATTTGCGTCTGCGCACGGTGACGGTGGGCGGCAAGACATACACCATTGCGACGAGTTCCGCCGGAAGAACGCTGGGCGGCAAGGGCAAACGGGACGCCGGGTTCATCGGCGGCGGCGCAGCGGGGGGTGCAGTGATCGGAGCGCTGGCCGGCGGCGGCAAGGGCGCAGCGATTGGAGCAGCAGCAGGCGCGGGAGCCGGAACGGCAGGCGCAGCTGCGACAGGCAAAAAGGACATCGAGTTTCCAGCCGAAACGAAGCTGGCATTCACCACGCGGGCGGCCGTGACGATCAACTAAGATAATTTTGCTAATTCGGCCTAGTTGCGGGGCAGGGGCTTTCGTCTCCGCAGCTTGGCCGTCTACTTCAAGTAGTTTTATAAGAATCGGTACCCCCTACACCTCCCACCAATTTTGTATGAA
>Ga0207665_10000295_pt1 | contig 34463 bp, 36 predicted proteins | sample LARL112metaG_FD_184351 | JGI IMG/M metagenome (GOLD analysis project Ga0207665, IMG submission 184351) | Corn, switchgrass and miscanthus rhizosphere microbial communities from Kellogg Biological Station, Michigan, USA - LAR L11-2 metaG... | ecosystem: Host-associated > Plants > Roots >... | reverse complement strand
AAGAAGATGATCACTACGACGGTCATTGCTTTCAGTGAGTACGCACCGGAGGCCGTGTTGTGCACGGTGAGGTTGTAGGCAGGGTTGGTGGACGAGATCATCACGTTCGGATACAGGTCGACGAAGATCGACCCGACGGAAGCGGCGATCGTGACAGTGGTGGCGGTGAAGGCGAATCCGTCACGGTGCTCGTAGACCAGCCAGACGGCGGCAATAACGGCGAGTATGGCCAACAGTTCAACCAGGTTGAGGAAGAAGGTGCCGCTGGCGGTCACGTGGGTCCAGATGATGAAGCCGACGACAGCGGCACCGGTGAACGGCGCCACTCGGCGCGCCATCACGCCGGACCGTTCATAGAGGTCGCCGGTGGTCTTCAGGCAGAGGAACGTCGCACCGTGCAGCAGGCAGATGAGGACCAGCGTGATCCCGGTGAACAGGGCGTAGGGCTGCAGGAGATCCCAGAAGGATCCGGTGTATTCCTGGTTGGCATCGATGGGCAATCCGTGCAGCAGATCGCCAAGGGCCACCCCGATCAGCAGCGGGGCGAGCACGCTGCCGACCGTGAGGAGGACGTCCCAGGTGCGCCGCCAACGCCCGGTGTCGTGCTTGCCGCGGTATTCGAAGGCCACACCCCGGACGATCAATGCGGCCAACAGCAGCACGATCGCGAGGTACATGCCGGAAAACATCGTCGCGTACCAGCCAGGAAACGCGGCGAACATGGCGGCTCCGGCCACGATCAGCCAGACCTCGTTACCGTCCCACAGCGGTCCGATCGTGTTGATCACGGCCCGACGACCGGCCTCGTCGGTACCGACCACTTGGTGCAGCATGCCGACGCCGAAGTCGAATCCTTCGAGAACGAAGAACCCGATCCACAAGATCGCGATGACGATGAACCAGAACGGGACGAGATTCATCTTGAGACCTCAGTATTGGACGGCCGGTATGGGCTTATCGATCTCGGCCTCGCTGCGCGGAGCCGGTAGTTGTTTGCGTGAGTACCGCAACATCAAGATCAGGTCCACGGTGCCCAGCGCGCCGTAGAGCAGAATGAATCCCACCAGGCTGATCCACAACCACGTGGTGCTGACGTTCGGCGAGATGCCGTCCTTCGTCAGCATGATGCCCTGCACGATCCATGGCTGGCGGCCGCTCTCGGTCAGGAACCAGCCCGCAGTGTTCATCAAGAACGGCAGCACCGCACCCCACACCGCCACCCCCAAGAACACCCGCGATGTCGCCAGTTTCCTCTGCCGGATCAGCCACAGCCCCCATAGCCCTATCAGCAGGACCAGGACCGCGAGGTATGCCATCACCCGCATCCCCCAGTACTGGATGAACACGTTCGGCACGTAATAACCGGGCCCGTACTGCTGGTTGTACTGCTCGTTCAGCGGGTTCAGCCCGATCACCTGCCCGTTCCAGCTGTTCGTGGCCAACAGCGACAACAGATGCGGGATCGCGATGATCTCGGTCGGCGTCTGGTCGTTATTGCCGCCGCCAATCTGGAACAGCGAGAACGAACACGGCTGGCAGGTGGTCCACTGCGCCTCCGCGGCGGCGATCTTCATCGGCTGATACTTCGCCTCGACCACCCCGAGCTCATCGCCCACCAGCATGGTGAACAAGATCGCCGGCACCAACACGATGATCGCCAGCCGCGCCGCCCGGGTGAATACCTCACGGTCCCCGCCGTGCCGCAACTGCCACGCCGCGACCGCCAGCATCACCACCGCGCCGGTTGTCCACGACGCGAACAGAACCTTGGCGTATCCCCAGATGAACACCGGATTGGTGAACAGGGCCCAGATGTCGTTCAGCTGCGGTTTCCCGTTGACCATCGTGTAGCCGACCGGGTGCTGCATCCACGAGTTGGCCGCCAGGATGAACAGTGCCGAAAAAGCGCTGCCGAACGCGACCGCCCAGATCGTCGCCAGGTGCACCCGCCGCGACAGCTTGTCCCACCCGAACAGCCACAGCCCCAAGAACACCGACTCGAGAAAGAACGCTCCCAGCCCCTCCATCGCCAGCGGCGCGCCGAACACGTTGCCGACCAGCCGGGAATACGCCCCCCAGTTCATCCCGAACTGGAACTCCTGCACCAGCCCGGTCACCACGCCGATCGCGACGTTGATCACCAAGAGCGTCCCGAAGAACCTTGTCAGCCGCAGGTACTGATCATTCTTGCTGCGGTACCAGGTCGTCTGCAGCAACGCGGTGAGGAAAGCCAGACCGATCGTGATCGGGACGAAGAAGAAATGATTGACCGACGTGAACCCGAACTGAATCCGCGCTAGATCCTCATTCAACGTCTACCCTCCCGGCAGTCACTTCTCGTCGGTCTGCACCGAGATCCGGCCGGGCCGATCGTGGGTGAACCCGGCCCAGCTCCAGTCGATCATTGCCTTGGCCCTGTCCTCCCCGGTCGACAGCAGTGCCAGATGGATCGATCCCCACGCGAGGGAGGCGGTTTTCCCCTTCATCGTTCGTCCGTGCGGCCCCTGCATGACTGCGGCACCGCGGCCGATGGTCGCCATCGTGCCCTTGTCGAAGTACTTGAACGGTTCGGTTTTCTTGCCCTCGACGAGCCGGGCGATGTTCTCGCCCGCGTGGTGCCCGGACTCCAGCGCGACCGATCCGAGCTGCGGAAGGACCGTGTGCGTTTTGCTATCAGTGATCCAGGCGATATCCCCGACCGCGAACACCTCCGGGTGCCCAGCGACGCTGAGATCCGGCCCTACGGGGATCCGGTTCCCCCTCTGCAACTCCAGCCCAAGCGGCCGGACGACGGGGTTCGCCTGCAACCCCGCGCCCCACACGAGCGTATGCGCCGGGATCACCCGCCCGGACTTCAACGTCACCCGGGTGGGCGTGACCGACTCGACAACCTCCCCGACCTGTACCTGCACATCCCGTCCAGCCAGCGCCTTCCTCGCGTACTCGCGAAGGCTCCGCTTGAACATGGTGAAGATCTCCGGGCCGGCCTCGACCAGCAGAATCTCCGCCTTCTCCTGCGGGATGTCCGGATAGTCCTTCACGAACAGCGCTCGGTAGAGCTCGGCGATCGCGCCAGCGCTCTCCACACCGGTCGGTCCGCCGCCGACGATAACGACATTCAGCGCGCCGTCTTCGATCAGGGACGGATCCTTATCCGCCGCCTCCCAACGCTCGAGAATGTGCTCCTTCAGACGCACCGCGTCTGCCAGCGTGTACAGCGGGTAGGCATGCTCGGCCGCACCCTCAACACCGAAGTAATTCACCTCAGCGCCGAGGGCCAGCACCAGGTAGTCATAAGTCAGCGGCGCCATCTCAGCGAACCCGACCTCGTGCTTGTCCAGATCCATCGACGTCACCTCAGTCGTATGGATACGGGCGTTCGGCTGGTCGTCGAACAGGTCACGAAGCGGATGCCCGACGGTGATCGGCGAGAGCAAGTCGGTGGCGACCTGATACAGAAGCGGCTGGAAGGTGTGATAGTCGTGGCCATCGACGAGCACCACATCGACGTCCGACTTGCGTAGCTTCCGCGCAGCGCCAATCCCGGCGAACCCTCCCCCAAGAATCAGGACGCGAGGACGCGATTCCGATTTCGGGCCGTGCTCTGCTTCGGTCGCGCTCATCGCAGTCCCCTCAGGCCATTCGGGCGGCAACGAGCGCCCGCCCACACGTTCACCGTCCAGCGTGTTGGAACCGGCCGCATCACCCCGGCCGGGTGAATCCGGCCGGCTGATCGTTTCCGCCGGGGCGAATACGGACGTTGACTAGCTGATGGGACGTATGCGGGCGTCACGTTAGTGACGGGTTAGGCGAAGGGTCAAGACCGCCTTCGTTGTCGGGCTATCACAGAGTTCGTCCCTATACAACCTCCAGACGGGACGAGGCCGCCGACCGCCTACCGCGTGGGCCGGGATATGCCGATCCGAGGTTGGTTGGAGCGACACTCGCACGCTAGTCGAGATCACGGGGGTGCGCTGCGATGTCGCGGATCCGTCGCAAGACCTCGTCCTGGAATGCCACGACGGCGCTGGCTGACAATGAACGACCGCCCTGCCGACCATGCCGGAACGCGTCGATCGCGGAATCGATCAGGGCCTTGAATTCGGGCATCTGAGTGGCGGTGCCCTGGGCGGCGGGGAGCTTGGCCTGCCACACCTGATCGGTCGCGAACTGCAATGAACGACATGCGTTGAGGACCGCGTTATCCAGCAAATCGGTATTGGGGTTCCGGGCCGACGCGACTGAGTCGATCACGACTGGGAGCAAGCGCTCGAATGTCATCGCCCGCATCACCTGACGAGGAGGTGGGCCATACAGCGCCGTATCGGCCTGGTAGGTAATGGACCGGTCGATCACGTACCAATACGCCTCGTCGTCAGCCGCATTGCGGCTGACCTTCGCCGGCAGCTGCGCACCGGTGTTGAGATTGAGTAGGTAGCCCACTACCGGCTCGGCGCTGATGACCGTGGCGCGGGGATACAAGACGAACTCCAGGCCGGTGGCTGGGCACGGCAGCACTCGATGGTCCAAGCCCGTCACCAGATCGGTAACTGGGCCAACTCCAATGGGATCAGTGATCGCCATCAGGTCAAGGTCGCTTCGCCCGTGCTGATAACTGCGCAACGCCAGGGACCCGGTCGGGTAGATGGCGACGAGCTGCTGGCCGAGTGTGCTGATGATGCGTTCTGTCACCGCGGCCAAATACCGCTGCACGGCAAGTGGCAGCCCAGCCAGCGCCTCCAGGGCTCCCTGCGTCATATCCCGGCCAGCGAGCGGCGCTGGGCCGCCTCGGTCGGAGTGAGCGCGGCATCGGGATCGGCTCCCACGAGGCTGGCCTTCTTCGCGTCGAACGCCCTGGTCCACAGGCCAGCTGCCCATGCCGCCCGGATCTCCTGATCGGTGCAGGTTTGCCCCGCCGCTTCCTGGTAGGCCGTCAGGAACTCTTCTGTCTGGGCAACGGTGGCCACTTCACCGGGCAGGCCGGTGCCCGGCCAGATGGCGGCGGCCGCGCCGATGATCGCAGCCTCCGGCTGAGCGACGACGCTGTCCCAGTCGTGCACGACATGTAGGCGGCGGTCGATCCAGCGCAAGTTCTGCGAGTACCAATCACCGTGGCCGATGACGGCTGGTTCGGGTAGAGCTCGTAACTGGAAACGCGCCGCCGCGCCGATCTCGTCCAACCACCGATCGCCGCGGCGCGCGTTCAAATCACCCTTGCGATCATCGGGGTCAGGCCACAGCTCGGCTCCATCGTGATCCCAAGCAACCCAGGCCGGTGACGGTGCCAGGGTGCCGACCGTCGAGACGCTCGGCGCTGTGCGAACCAGGCGCGCAAGAGCCTCGGCGAAGCGTCCCGCCGAATCCGGTCGCGCCGGCAACAATTCCCCGCCCCGGACCAGCGCTTCGGCGCTTACCGCAAAGTCTCCGACAGGTAGAGGCGGTACCAACAACCGCGCGGTTGGAAAGCCCCGCTCCCACAGCACATGCTGGACCTGCGCGCAGGTGGCGACGCGTTCCTGCCACGCGCGCACCTTCACCACGACATCGCCACCGGCTGCTAGTCGCAAGCCGACAACCTGCGACAAGTAGCCGGTTTCAAAGAGAATCCTCTCCGGCGGAGCCCCGAGATACTCGCGGCACCAGTCAGCCAACGCCGCTGGTGCCAGGCGGGCATGAGTCACAGACCCAAGCGTTCCAGGCTTAGGCCTGACGCGCGATCAGGCGGACGGCATTACCACCCAAAGAACGGATGGACTCCATCAATCGGCTGACGGATGCCGATGGTGACCGTCCGCAGCCTCATCACCGCATCGGGGAACAACCCAGCCGCACCCCGGACTTTGCGGCGCCGACTCAAACTCTGCCGTCACAGTCTCCACATATGAACCAATGTTCAGATGGGACACCTCGCAAACCAGAGAGGACCAGGATGCCCGACACCGTCTCGCTGACCTGCCCGAAGTGCGCGACGCCTATGCGCAGCTACGAACGCAACGGAGTGACAGTCGACCAGTGTGTCGAATGCCGCGGAGTGTTCCTCGACCGTGGCGAACTCGACCACCTGATCGACGCCGAAACGACGCATTACCAGTCGCGATCCGCCTCGTCACGACCCGATTACGACAGGGTCGCCAACTACGACAGTCGCGGGCGGGGCAGCCGCAAACGGGGCGGATTCCTCAGCGAACTCTTCGACTGACTGCCCACCGGCGGCCAAGGCCCTCCGCCGCGAACGCCCTCGCACATGCAAGCGCTAGCACGCTTAGGCAGCGCCGGCAGAGCGACGTCTGGGCTGATCCTCGACAAGTAATGACCCAGCGCAGTGTCATCCGACCAGGTACGTCTCGTAGGTCACGCCGGCGGCCTGGCGGCCACCAACGCTGACGAAGACGCCCTTGTTCAGCCAGTCGAGGTCGGGCGAGGCGGTCTCGATCTGCGTGGCGGCGCGAAACGTGTACTCGCTGGGGTCGACGTCCTCGCCGCGGCTGAGCCGGGCTAGCACTTCGGCCGGTCCATGGCGCACTCCGCGCGACTGTACATAGAGCAGATCGCTGGCGTCCGTTCGCAGCGTGTATCGGATGTCACCGATTGCGGTGCCGTCAGGCAGCACTGTCTGCCAGTCGGCGCTGGCACCCGGGACGAGCGTCCCAGTGATCTGCGGACCCGTGAAGGTTCCGCCCGTCAGCGGCATAATGCGGCGACGACCCTGCGTGGTCTGACCGAGATCGAGTGGGTCTCCGACGGTGGCATCGAGACGGTAGATCAGGTTCAGGCGGGGGTCGGGTAGCTGCCCCATGCTGGTTGATGCTCTCGTCGGGTCGTTGGGGTGCGGATCGAGCCGCGTGACTGCGACCCGCGTCCAATCGTTGAGCGGCAGGGCGCCGAGAAGACTGGCGAGCTGCGCCTCGCTGTCGGCCCGATACAGGCCGACCGCCCTTCCACCTCCCGAAGCGACCTGGGGCTTCCAGAGCCGGACGAGATGCCCCTCGCGAGCCAGATCCGCGGCCGAGGCAGCCTCGACGCGCTCCCGCCCTGCGATCTCGGACTCCGGTTCCCCTTCGGAACGTCGACCTGGAACTCAACGAGGAATTCCACGACGTCCTCCGTCAGGCCGGACAGCCGGCGGCCACCCAACTGCGAAAAAGCTCGATCTGGTCGTTCGGCCAAGCGCCGTCACAGGGCATCGAGCCACCCTCGAGCCTCTCGAGGATCTTGTCCGCGTTGGCCTGCACGTCGCTATATGACGACAGATCGAAAAACCTCCGCATCGAGCCGACATCCCTCGGGCGAAACAACGGACGGATGTCCCGCTCGTAGCTGATTGTGTCTTGAGCCATCTCAACCTCCGGTCGTTTCTTGCTCTCGTCACGAGACGAGCTGCTGGCCGCCGTCGATGTCGAACGTCGCGCCGGTGAGAGCGGTGTTGGCCATTATGTGAACGGCGAGTGCGGCGACGTCGCCTGGTTCGACGACACGCCGGATAGGCAACGTCGCGCGGAGCTCGACCCGGCGCTTCTCGAGGTCGTCGCCAAGAATTGCCGCCGAGAGCGGGGTATCGACGAAGCCCGCGGCGATCAGGTTGACGCGGATCGGGGCAAGCTCCAGCGCGAGGTTGGCGATGAGGGTAGGAAACGCGACGGTGGCGGTCGACGCGATTCCGAGCCCAACCCGCGGACGGCGAGCGCCCGTCCCGCCCATGAATACCAACGAGCCTGGCGGCCGGACCTTGTCTGCGGCGGCACGGGCCACATTGAGCGCCAGCACCAGGTGATCGCTGAAGCCGCGGCGCGCCTCCTCGGGCGCTAGCTCCAGGGGCGGACCGTAAAAGGGTGCTCCGGCGGTGACCATCACGTGGTCGATCGGCGCTGGGCGATCACGAAAGAAGGACTGCAGGGCATCCGAATCGTTGGCGTCGAACTCCGCAATGCTCTGGGCACCGATATCGAGCGCTGCCCGCTCGAGGCGTTGTGCATTACGGCCGACGAGGATCACGTCGGCACCCTCGGCCCGGGCTTTACGCGCGGTTTCGAGCCCGATGCCCGCGCTGCCGCCAATCACGACGACGGTCTGCTCGGCAAGCTCCGGCTCGCGGCGGGTGGAACCGGCCGTGGTCATGATTCCTCCCGTGTCGTGAACACGCTGGAGAGATCATCGTGTCAGCGCGTCGGGTCCTAAGCCATAGGCAACACGCCTGCGCGCCCGCCGACGGGATGCGGCGAGCCTCATCGCGCTGTCGCTTCCCGCGCACCGGTGATGCCAGAGTCCGTTTCTATGCACATCACGCGTAACAGCAGTCGCAACGCTGCGCGGGAGTCGACAGGCCGGCAACCGGCGCCGATAGCTCACGCGAGCGGGGGACGTCCACACCGTTGCCAGCCGGAGAAACGCCGCAGGGCGTCCCGCCGACGGGACTCGGCGAGCCTCATCACCCTGTCGCTTCCCGCGCACCGGTGATACCAGAGTCCGTTTCTATGCACATCACGCGTAACAGCAGTCGCAACGCTGCGCGGGAGTCGACAAGCCGGCAGCCGGCGCCGATAGCTCACGCGGACGGAGGACGTCCACACCGTTGCCAGCCAGGAGAAAACGCGCGAGTCTGCTGCCTACACCAATCAACGGAGGGTGGACATGGCCAGCACCGAGGAAAGCGTCGCCTCTCTCGCCGATCTCCTGCTCGAGACGTCCCTTCGCCACGGCTCGTTCGAGGCAGTCGCGCCACCACACAACTGGTGGGACTGGTATGCGGCGTACATGATCGCTCGTCAGGGTGGGAGTTCACCTGAGGACGCATCGGCGACCGCTGACCGCTACATGGCGGAGGTCAAGAACATCGTCGTCTCGTCCGCATAGCAACATATATGTCGCTGCCCGCGCGCAACCCGGCCCGTCTGCGCATGCGGCATCCGACTATGAGGACTCTCATGACTGACCGGCCGTACTCCACTTCGCCGTCGACCGCCTCCTGCCGCAGTACTGGCGGGTTCCTTCGATCATCGGGCGATCAACACGGTCACTGCTGAGACGGTCGCAGAGCTGTCCCCGACTGGTGGAGTCGATCGAGGATGACGACAACCTCACGGTCGTCGTCTTCACCAGTCGCAACCCGGAGCTCTTCCTCGCCCACTACGACACGGAGCGCGATCCGGCGAAGACCGTCACAATGCCGCTCGGCCCGACCGGAATGCAGCCCTGGCTTGACTCGACGGCCCGACTGATTCGCGCGCCCGTCGTGAGCATCGCGTCGATCCGGGGACGTGCTCGCGGCGCCGGCAGCGAGTTCATCCTCGCGTGTGACATCCGCCTGGCCGGAGACAAAGCGATCCTCGCGCGGTTCGAGGTCGCCACCGGAGTCGTGCCCGGGGCGGCCCGATGGCACGCCTGCCTCGACTGATCGGCCGCGGTCGCGCCCTGGAGGTGCTGCTCGTCGGCGAGATATCGACGCCGCGCTGGCCGAGCGTTACGGCTACGCCAACCGGCTCGTGCCGGACGACCAGCTCGAGGAGGAGACCGATCGCGTCGCGCGCCGCTCGGCGTCCTTCGACAAGCTGGCGATTGCCGAGATCAAAGCCTTCGTCGATGCGATCACGCTGCCCGACGACCCGGAGCTGCCGCCTGGTCTAACCGCGTTCTTCGCCTCAACGACCCGACCCACGACCCAGGCTCGGCTGGCGGCGTTGGCCTCACACGGGCTCGGAAGCGACAGTGAGCTGGAACGCCGATTGGGCGAGCTCGTCACGCTCGCCACAGCACCGCCCGACCCGAACCAAACCTCGTGAGCTAGCCGAAGGTGAACGCGAAGGCCTGAACGCCGGGATCGGAGAATGTGATCTCGCAGGTGCGGTCGGTTATGGGACCCGGCTGGCGGATCAGCTGGTGGAGCCGCTGATAGGTAACGGTGCCATTGCCTTCGGCATCGACGTCCGCCCCGTGCGCCCCGCCGGGCGGCTGCCCGTCGATGAGCAGCCGAAATCGTACGGACGAGCCCGGTATTGCCGGCCCCACGACCATGTGCAAGTCACGGGCATGAAAGCGATAGGCGATCTGCCCATCAGCGGTATTGAGCGTGGCGGCCTCTTCCTCCATGGTCCAGTCACCCGCGAGAGCCCAGTCGTTCAGCCTCAGTTCCGCCGGGAGGGTGTAGGTCTGGCGCACACCCAGTCTCGCACCGCCGGGAGACGCGAAGCTCTCGGTGCGCGCGTAGCCGGTATAGGTTTCCGGCGATCTCAGATTGGCCCAATCGGCGGCCGCTTCAATTCCGTCCGGGTCGACAGCGACAAGTTCCTTGCCGATGCCGGCGGATCCGGCGGCATCGAGGAGGTGCTGAATCACCATTTCCGACTGCTGATATTCCCCTTCGCCGAAGTGGTGATGCCGGATATTTCCCTGCGCATCGGCGAAGTAGAGCGCCGGCCAGTAATTGTTCCCGAACGCACTCCATATCGCATAGTCGCTATCGATCGCCACCGGGTAACTGATGTTCATGTCCAGCACGGCCCGACGGATGTTCTCGACGTTGCTTTCGAACGAGAACTCCGGGGTGTGAACGCCGATCACCACCAGCCCGTATTCCGCGTATTTGGCCGCCCACGCACGGACGTAGGGAAGCTGGCGTAACCAGTTGATGCACGTATAGGTCCAGAAGTCGGCGAGGACCACCTTTCCGCGCAGATCGGCAGCCGTCAGAGGCGACGAATTGAGCCATCCGGTTGCGCCGGTGAAAGAAGGCAGTTCGCCCTCGACCGGCAGCCGGGCCGAGGACGTGTGCAACCCAGCGGGCGCGAGCCAGTGTGCGTCCATGACAACGCCTTTCTCGGTAGCTGTATCGCTTGGCGCCAGGCCGAGAAACCTGACGCCGCGTATTCCCGGACACTAGCGGAGCATGCCGGTTCAGTGCTGGCATCTGCCTGCTATCCGGGGCGGCCAGGCGCTGTGGCGATGTCTGGCTCGCCGGTGAGCTGGAGGCTGCGGTTCCAAAGTTCCGCCCGTGCGTTGCGGTCGTAGGCCTGCCGGTGTGCCCGCGCGGTATGAGTTTTGTTGAAGAACTGACCGGTCACGCCGTCCAGTCCCGGATCGCTGACCAGCCGATAGGTGGCGGCGACGCCGGTCTGCAGGGTGTCGATGCTCGAGCCGACTTCGGCTAGGACGATCTTGGTGGGCATGTAGGTGGCGGGGTGCAGGCTGTTGACCGTGACCTCGGTGGCCGAGATGCGGCCAGCCAGTTCGAACCCGGACATGATCTGCGCGAGCTTGCTCTGGCCGTAGGCGCGGCTGCCCGTGTAGCCGCGGGTGAGCATCAGGTCGGCGAAGTCGAGCGGATGCTGCCCGATGGAAGCCACGTAAACGATCCGGGCCGGTGCGGATGCCCGCAGCAGCGGCAGCAGTTCCAAGGTGAGCAGGAAGCCGGCTAGATAGTTGACCGCAAACCGCAACTCGTATCCGTCCGCGCTGGTGCGGCGTGCCCGCCCGTCCGGCTCACCTCCGCCAATGCCGGCGTTGCTGACGAGCACGTCTAGCCGATCGGTAGCCTGGCGCGCTTCGGCTGCGAGTCGCCGGACCTGAGCGAGGTCGGCCAGGTCGGCGCGGAGGGTTTGGGTCCGACCGGCACCGCGGATATCGCGCAGTTCGGCGGCTGTTCGATCGAGCTTCTCTTGGTCCCGGCCGTGCAAGACCACGGTGGCACCATCAGTGGTGAGTCGGTGCGCAAGGGCTTGGCCCAGGCCGTCGGTGGCGCCGGTGATGAGGATGGTCCGTGGGCCGGTCATGGTGACGATCCGTCGTCACCTCGCCAGCACGTCGTGTCCTGGATCGGGCAACGGTTGCTCGCCCGAGGGGGACGAAGATTCCAGGTTCGGACGGGATCGCGGCATCACGAGGTATGCGGCGATGTATAGCGCGGCCGCGATGACGAGCAGCGCGTGGTAGCCGTATACGAGTGACAGGTATTCCAGTGCGCCGCCGAGCATCGCGCCGAGCAGGTTGGTGCCGAATGCGAGCGGGGCGTCTGCCGTCGCGCGGAACCGACGGGCGAAGATGACGTTCGCGGCGGTGATGGGCAGGAAAGCAATGGTGATCGCGACGACTGCCCTGGGCGCGAGCGGCAAGGAGAGCAGCCAGGACGTCGGCACCAGCCAGTTGAGCGCCAACGACCCGAGCAAGAGGCCATAGGCCACGGTGAGCGGCGGAGCCCAACCTCGTCGGGTTATCTCCACTGCGCCGAGAACCGCGAGCAGAATGCCCGCGAATACCAGGGAATTTACCACCCAGGTGGTGCCGAACAGCAGCGCGAAACCGGTTACGCTCCTGGTCTCGAGCAGCAGAAATGCCGCCCCAAGCAGGAACAGGTCCCGGTAGGACCACATCCCGCGCAGGTCACCGCCAACCCGGCGCCAGTTGCGTGCGGACCTGGCGTTGCCGAGCAGCACCCCGAGGACCGCGATGACGCTGGTGAGCAAGATGAGCCCGAGCGTCGTGATGTAGAGCGACGGGATCGTGCTGTCTTTGAGGTACAAGAACGGCTTGTCGTCTGACGACGGGGGCGGAGTGTCGGCCGGACGTGCCCAGGTCACCGCGCATTCTTGGTCGGCCGGCGTCCGGCCGACCGTGAGAACGGCGAAGGTATCGTTTGGTCGAGCGGGGAAGATGCACGGCGGATGGCCGAAGACTGTGTCGAGGGTGCCGGCGAGCCGGTTAATGAGCCAGTGCTCCCGGTAATAGTTGTACATCGCGAATGCGCCACCGGGGGCAAGGTGGGCCCGAGCTGATTGAACTGCTTGCTCGGTGAACAGATAGCTTTCTAGCCGCAACGAACTCGCGCCCGACACCAGGGTGAGCGAGTCCGGGAGCGCGAACAGGATCAGGTCGTATTGCGTCTTCGTCTGTTCCAGGAACGCTCGGCCATCGTTGACGTGGGCACTGACCCGCGGATCTTGGTAGGCCCGGTCCAGGCTGTGCTGTCGCCCGAACCGCAGCAACGTCGGGTCGATCTCCACCGCGTCGACATGGTCGACGCCCTTTCGCAACGCGACCGCGACGTCGGTGCCGGTCCCGGCACCGACGATGAGCACGTTGCGCGGAGTTCTTGGGACGCGGTTGTACGGTTCGATGTAATAGTTGTTTGGCTGATCGCGCAGCGCGGCCGAAACGAGTAACTGATGCGGTATGCCGTTTACATTGATCTCCCAGGCGTGGCCGTGCACTGCGTCGTTGATCGGCGTGGTGTCGACCCGGTAGTACGGTGACCAGAACTCACCTTTGTTGTGCCGGAGCGGATACCCGAACAGCAAGATCATCGCTACGAGCAAGGCCAGCGTGACCGACAGCGCCGGACGCCCGAACAGCACTAGGAACAACACGGCAACAATGACGAACCAGACGAGCGGCGGCGCGTCGATGAACGCGAGCAGGGTAAACGCCCCGATCCCGATCAGACTGCCGAGCAGGTCAAGCCGATAGGCCTCGAGCCGCGGCAGCTGGCGGAAACACGCGCCGACGAGCTCGCCCGGGCCAGCCAGCACCGCGGCGACCGCGAGGAACACCGCTGGAAGGGTGAGCCAGATCGGTGGCCCGTTCGTACCGAGGCTGGTAAAGAAGATCAATTCTGCGCCCGAACGATCAACCGTCACCGGGTACGCGCTGACGAATCCGACCAATCCGAGCAGCACCACCGGTGAGTACAGCGGCAGTGGGCGATCCGGATGGGTCGGTCCGGCTGCTCGCAGGAATCCCAGGCCGACGCCGAGAAAGGATCCGAGCAACACGAAGTTCGAGAAGTAGGAGAGGTGCAATACCTCGGCGCCCAACCACCGGATCAGGGCGAGTTCGAGGAACAGCATCAGGGTGCTCGCCGCCAGCAGCCGCCAGCGCGTTCCCGTGCTGGTCCGGTCGTCATCCGACAAGTCGGGCGACCGTCGGGACGTCTCGGATATGACCGGCGCCCTGGATGCGTCCATTGTCCCTATGCTCCTGACCGTAAACCGGCAGATCGGGGTCAAACTGTACGCAAGCCGGGAAGGTCAAGGACCACCAGCATTGGCAGGTCGATTCACCCTCTGGTCGGCCGCGTAACGCGGGGTGTCCCGGCGTGACCGACTGTGCATGAACCGGAAGCATCGCGGGGTCGTATTGGTTACTAGCGAGACAACAGAGTCTGCGAACGCTTGAGTGCCACAGAGATGAATGGGTGTGATGTCAGATGACCGCTCGCGGCTGGACCGCCGTGCGCACGGTGTTAGTACTGATCGTCGTTGCTGGCCTGGCTATAGATGCGTATGTGCACCTTGACCTTGCCTCGACCTACGACGTGGTCAAGACCAGCACATTGAGCCAGGGAGATCTGTTCCGCGTGGAGGCGGCCCTCGCGATCGTCGCCGGAGTCGCCCTGTTGGTTCGGCCGCGCCGCTACACCGCGCTGTTCGCCTTTCTGGTCTCGGCCGGTGGGGTGGCGGCAGTGCTGGTGTACCGCTGGGTCGACGTCGGCAAGCTGGGACCGATTCCGAACATGTATGAGCCTTACTGGTACGGCGAGAAGACGCTCAGCCTCGTTGCCGAAGCCGTTGCTGCGGTCGCGGCAGCCGCCCTCTTCGTCGCTATGCAGGTTCGCGCGCGCGAAACGGCCAAGCCGGCCCCGGTGACTTCGCCCACGCCCGCATAACCGCAACCGACCGGCTGCGGCTCGATTCCGACGGGCTGGTCACCGCGTCAGGCCGTGACGAAGTCCGTCACCAGAGCCACCACCTCGGGGCTAGTCAGTAGCCGCCGGTGGCCGAGGCCGAAGGTGCGGTGCAGCCGCGACCCGGTCCAGGCGGCCGCAATGGCGGCGCCGTCGCTGGCCGGCGTCGAGGCGTCGTCCTGGTCGTGGATGACCAGGGTCGGTGGTACGGCGGCGGCACGACCTATGGCGGGTACGTCGAAGTCGTCCATGGGCGCACCGACGCGACGCTCGACTCGCACGATCAGGCGTCGGTAGGTCCGGTTACCGAACCCGAGTGCGGCAGCGAATTGGTGGGCGAACGAGCGAGGGCTGGCGAGTGGCGCGAGCAGCACCACCCGATTCACGGGCAACCCGTCGCGCACGGCAGCAGCGGCGGCCGTACCGCCGAGAGAGTGGGCCACAAGACAGTGCGCCGGCCCGTGCACCGTGGCGACGGCCGTTAGCGCCGCCGTGAACTCCGGTATCGACGATGACCTCGGCCCGAAGGCACCGGCGGCCGACGCTCCGTGACTCGGCGCGTCGAACGCCACCACGCGGTAGCCGTTGGCCACCAGCGGCGGCACGAACGCGGTGAGCTGGCCCCGGTGTCCGGCCCAGCCGTGCACGAGGTAGACGACCGGCCCAGTTCCCCATGACTGCCCGACGACCCGGTGGCCGTCGACGTCGACGTCGAACGGCATACCCGCCGGCAGCTCTGCGCCGCCCGGTCCGGCCGGCTCCCGGCGGCGCGGGAGGGTGAACCAGATGCGCTCCGCCCACCGCGCTCCCAATGCCGGGGCCGTGTGCTCGAGCAGCCGGAACAGGGCACGCACCTGCGGTGGGGCCACAAAGAGACGAACGATCGTGCTTTTCTGTGGTGTTGTCGGAGCGGCAACTGTCATCAGCAGAACCCTTCTTTCTCAGCCGGACGGTTGACTGCGGACGCCGGTCAGCAGGGCCTCGACGGCGCGCCGGGCCCGCTGCTCCGCCTGCCGGTCGCCGAGCAACCGGATGGCATGGTGGGAGGCCAACATGACGCCGTAGAGGTCCTGAGCGAACTGGTCCGGATCGGCGTCCACGCGGAACTGTCCTTCAGCGATACCGGTGCGGAAGATCGTGGCGATCATGTCAAGCATGTCGCGCTGGTCGCGCACGAGCCGGTCCCGCACCGCGCCGGGTTGGTCATCGAACTCGGTTGCGGCCGCGACAAAGGGACAGCCTCCGGGCTCGGCGTCCCACCGCAGCCAGCGATCGACCAGCTCACGGACGCGCGGCTCGCCGCGCTGCGTGCGCAGCACCGGGCGGGCCACCGCCTCCTCGAAGTGCTCCCGAGCCCGCTCCAGTACCTGCAGTTGTAATGCTTCCTTCGAACGGAAATGGCCGAACAGCCCACTCTTGGACAGTTGCGCCTGCTCGGCGAGCGAGCCGATGGTCAGTCCGCTCAAGCCCACTCGACGCGACACCTCAACTGCTTCGTCGAGTACCGCGAGTCGGGTCTGCTCACCCTTGCCCACCGGCTCAGAAAAGCACGATCGTACGGAGAATGCAAGCCGGATTGGCCGACCGCCCCTACCCATGAGCAGGAGGTTCGAGGCCGAGCGGATGGCAGTGGCTGGGTCTAGATCTGAAGCGATGGTTCGTCTGGTGCGGACAGGCTGAGCACCGCGCCGGCAACCGCGGGTGAGGCGCTGATTCTCGCCTCGAGGGCGCGCAGCCGGACGGCCACATGCGATTCGGTGTCATCGCCAGTCAGATCGACGTCGCCGACGACGGTGACCATCCGCGGGCCGACGATCTCCAGCCGCAGGTAGGTGACCCGGGCGACCTCCGGCGCGTTCAGCAAGGCGCGGATGGTGGCGGCACGCACCCGGGGGTCGGCTTCCTCACCGACGAGGAATCGCCGATTGCGGTTGATCAACACGCCGGCGACCCAGGCCAGCAGAAGGCCGATCAGGATCGATCCCACCGCGTCAGGAACCGAGGAACCGGTCAGTTCGTGAGTCGCTAAGGCAGCGGCGGCGATGATCAACCCGACGAGGGCGGCGCTGTCCTCCGCGAATACCGCCCGCAGCGTCGGATCGGAGGTCGCAAGCACATGCTCAATGAGATCCCGGTCGAATAACTCGGCTTCCTGTCGGGCCTGCCGCGTCGACTGCAGGAAGGAAATCCCCTCCAACACGAACGAGATCGCCAATACGACATACCCGACGATAAAGTCGGTCGCCGGCTCGGGATGGCGGAGTTCCTGGACCCCATGCGTGACCGATACCGCCGCGCCCGCGACGAACAAGCCCAGCGCCGCGAACAACGACCACACGTAAGCCTCGCGGCCATGACCGAACGGATGGGCAGCGTCCGGCGCACGATGGGCCCGCCGGTTGGCCGCCAGTAAGAAGATCTCGTTTCCGGAATCCGCCCAGGAATGCGCGGCCTCAGCTACCAGCGACGCAGACCCGGTCACCAGCGCCGCGGCGGACTTCGCCACCGCGATCAGCACATTAACGCTGAACGCCACCACCACCGTGACAAGGCTCTCGGACCCATCCACCTCCCGCGTACCGAGCACCGATTGGCTCAGCTCAGCTGACCCGCCGGACACCTGCCCGTCCCCCGCAGATGCAGACTCCCGCCCGTCGTCACCGCTATGCGCCATCCCCCGATCCTGGCAGCCCGACTCAGCGCAGTCGTCGATTTCCTTGGATCGGGGACCGCCGCCCAGGAGAGCGACTGCGCCAGCGCCGACCGGTTCGGTCGGGCGCGCCGACTACTTTGTCGCGTCGCGGGCTACAAATGGTGCCACGCCGTCGGGTGGGCTGTCGCCGTGGCGGTGCACGATTCGCCATTCCCCGTCCTCCCGCCGGTAGACGTGGGAAACGCGAAGCGTGTAGGTGGTCGGTGTGCCCTCGACCTTGACCCGGTTGCGTTCGTAGCCGACGGTGTAGGCAAGGTCGCCGCTGGCACCGGCCGCGATGACCTCGAACTCGTAGGCCTCCGAGTCGGAGAACCATGACGCGACAGTCTTGAAAAGCGGCTCGACCTCGGCCCAGCCGAAGCCGTTCAGGCCGGCCCCGAACACGGTCACCGGATCGTCGCGGGTCCATAGAGCCAGGCGCGGCTCGGGATCGCCGTTGTGGATCGCCTCCTCGGCGGCCCGCTGCTTGGGCAGTATCTCGGCGAGAAACGCCTCGGTTTCGGTCCCCATCACGGCCTCCGATACAGCTACACTGTTTTCAATACAGCGAGGATGTATCGAATGACACCGACTGTCAAGAGGCGCTACGACTCGACTCGGCGCGACGAACAGGCACGCGAGACGCGGGAGCGAATCATCCGCGCGGCTCTTGACCTGTTCGTCGCGCACGGCTACGGGCGTACGACAATCGCCGACGTTGCCCGGGTTGCGGGCGTCTCCCCCGAAACCGTCTACGCAACGCTCGGCAACAAGGCGAACCTGTTGCGCCAGGCCTGGTTCCTGAACTTCCGAGGTGACGAGACGGAGACGCCGCTTTACGACCGGCCGCAGATGCAGGAGATCCTGGCCATCCCCGACCTGGTCGAGCGCACTCGCGCACACGCTGCCTTCGTCACCGCGAACAACCGGCGCAGCTCGCCACTCCTCCGCGCCATGGAAGGCGCGGCCGCCAGCGAACCGGGAGCCGCCGACATGCTCGCCGAATGGGCGGAGCGACGGCTCGACGTCGCCACCAAGTACGCACATGCCGCGGCCGAGACCGGGCAACTCGCCCTTACCGAACACGAATGCCGTGACATTCTCTACGCCACCATGGATGGCGCGCTGTGGCAACGTCTCGTCGAGCAACGCGGTTGGTCGGACCAGCGATACGCCACCTGGCTCACCGCGGCATGGCTGGCGATGTTCGTCCAGACGACCCGAGCTGATCACCGCGGCGCACATCCGGTGTGCCAGGCTCGGGACGTGATCGTTCATCTCGTCGATGGGACCTACGAGATCTTCCGGCAGTACTACGCGCCGCGGCCGGGACATCTCGACAGCGCCGGCATCGAGATCGGCGCGACCCGCGATGTCGTCCAGTCCGTGTTCACGATGCTGCAGGACGGCGCAACTCATGTCGGGGTCGCAACCGACCACGTCATCGAATCGTTCCGCAACGACATCTGGCCGACCTACAAGTCCAGCGCCGGCATGGATCCACTGCTGCTGGCGCAGTTCGGCTGGCTGGAGGACGCACTGCAGGCACTCGGCGTCGCGGTTTGGCCGATGGTGGACGTCGAGGCGGACGACGGTCTGGCCAGCGCAGCCGCAGTCGCCGCCGCCGACTCCCGGGTCGAGCAGGTGATCATCTGCTCACCCGACAAGGATCTCGGGCAATGCGTCGGCGGCAAGGTCGTCCAACTGGATCGCCGTCAGAACAAGTGGATCGACGCGGACGGAGTAATCGCGAAGTTCGGTGTCCCGGCCGAGTCCATCCCTGATTGGCTGGCGCTCGTCGGCGACAGTGCAGACGGTTTCCCAGGCTTGCCCGGGTTCGGCGCGAAATCCGCCGCGACCCTGCTCAGTCGGTACGGCCACCTGGAGAACATCCCCGCCGACGCGGCCGACTGGGACGTCACGGTACGCGGCGCGGGCACGTTGGCCGCGACGCTCGCGGCCCGGCGCGCGGACGCCGACACGTTCAAGCTGTTGGCCACCGTGCGTACTGACGCCGTCGTGGGCACTGTCGACGACTGGGAGTGGACCGGCCCGACCGCGGACTTCCCGGCCTGGTGCGAGCGATTTGGCCGGCCGCGTCTGGCCGACCAGGCCGCCGCCTTGGCCGTCGCCCGCACATCGTGACGCGTGACGGCTCCCGCGATGGCAACCGCCGCGGCGGATTCGAAATGATGCTGGACTTGGCGGCGGATCTGAACATGCTAGAGCTGGAGGTTGGCGATGGCGCTACGGATCATCTGCATGTGCGGTTACGTCATCCAAGGTGACGATGACGACGAGCTCTGGCAGAACGCGCAAGAGCACATGGGCGTGCTGCACCCTGAGCTGGTTGGGAATGTGAGCCGGGAAGACATCCTCGCGCAGGCCGAGCGGCTCTAACCCTCGTTACTCAGCCGCAGTAGCCGTCGGTGGACCGCCTGAAGGGTCGGGCTGGGCGCGATCCCAAGCTCGTCTCGGAGCAGGAATCGAAGCCGCTCGTAGGCGAGCAGCGCTTCGGCAACGTTGCCGCGCCGCTCGAGCGCCTCCAGGAGGATGCCGTGCCCGGTCTCGCGATACGGGGCGAGTGCGGTCAGCATCCTGGCGCGTTCCTCCGCTTGCGCCAGTGCCGGGCCGCCTAGCCCGAGGCCGGCCGCCGCAAAACACTCCAGCCCGCGCAGCCGAACCTCCGCCAGCCGATGCCGCCACTCGTCGATCCAGGGCGCATCCAACCCGGTGAGGAAGGGCCTGGTGGCAACGTGGTAGGCAATCCCGGCCGGACCCCACGCCTCGGCCCAGCGTCCCGTGGCGATGCACGTCTCGGCCCGGTGCGCGCCCTCCAGGGCAGCCTCGACGTCCACAAAGGTCGTCTGCGGCAGCAGCAGCTCTATCTCCGTCCGCCCTTGCAGCTGGTCCTCGCCTACGCCGTGCCGCAGCTTGGACAGCAGCACGCTGAGCGCGTTTCTCGCCTCGGCTGGGGCGTCCGCTCCCCAGCCGGCCATGAGCAGCTCGTCGCGCGGCAAGGCCCGGCCGCGGTTGAGCACCAGGTAAGCGAACAGAATTCGCCCCTTGCGCCCGGGCAGGGTGTCTTCGATGCGGGAACCGTCGATGTTGACGACGAAGCGACCGCACAATTGGATCTTGGCCGTGGCCCATCCGGTCATCAGGCGACCTCGGTCGACGATCGTTGTGCCCTTGGTAACCGCAAGCATACGAAAGGATGGGGAAAGGTCAGCGAAGGGTTCGCGGAAACCGCGGATGCCACGATCTGCGCACCAATCTCCCATCGATTGATGGTGAGCGCTGCAGAGGAGGAGTTATGGCATCCAGGAACATCGAGACGCACCGCGCTGGTCATGAGGCCTTCAACCAGAGGGACTTCGAAGGGATGACCAAGCACTACGAGGACAGCATCAGCTGGACCGATCACTCACAGGGCCGGACATTCGCAACGCGTCAGGAGTTCAGGGACGATTTCCTTCCCGGCTGGGTTCGGACCTCCTCCGACATCCGAATTACCGGTCCCCACTACATCGACGCTGGTCAAACGTCCGTATGCACCTTCACCGTGGAAGGCATCCACGACGGGCCACTCGGACCGTTCCCCGCCACTGGCAGACCGTTCGCGCTGCCGCTCTGCGAGATGTGGCACTTCGACTCGAGCGGGCAAGTTATCGGTGGGGACCTCTACTACGATCAGGTTTCCCTGCTGGCCCAGCTCGGACTGATGCCTCAGCCGTCTGACGCATAGCCGTTCTCGGCGTACGTGATCGCGGAAGTCGTAGCGCTAGGCGAGCTGGGCAAGTTGCGCTCGCGCGGCGAGCACGAGTTCCTCGTTCGTGTGGGCGTGCCCTTGTAGTCCCCAGCCACCGTCGGGCGCCTCGGTGAGCAACACCCAGGTGCGCTCGGACAGGGACGGATCATCGGCACGATCAGCGATGATCGCGGTAATTCGTTGTACGACGGCGATTTGCTTGTCGCGGCTGAGGGCGCCTGCGTTGGTCAGGATTTGCACGCGGACGTAGTCGTGATCGCCGTCGACGTTGGAAATGCAGTCGTTAGGCAAGTCGTGCACGAAAGCGGCGGTGTTCTTGCGGAACATCGGGATGTCAGGGACTTCCTCAACTGTCATGACTGCCGCCGCCAGCTCCGCTGCCAGTCGGTGTTTGTCGGGGAACGTTCCGGTCACGGCGTAGACGTCGATCATGGGCATGGAAGCACTCCTCGGATGGTCAGGCTGGGGCAGCGACTGCTTCGGCGGCGGCCTTGAGAAGGTCCGTGACCTCGGTGGGATGGGAGACCATCGCGACGTGACTGGAGGCGACTTCGACGGTGGTTGCGCCCATGCGGGCAGCGAACTGCCGTTCGGCGTCGGGTGGGATGGCCTCGTCGTCGGTCGCGACGAAATACCAGGACGGCAACGACTTCCAGGCTGGCGTTCCCATGGCCTCGTTGAACGCGGACACCGTCAGGGGTTGCTGCACGGCGTACATCACCCTGGCCTTGCCGGGCTCGACGTCGGCGGCGAAGTGATTGACGAAGTCGTCCTCAGACAACCAGCCGAAACCCTGCTCGTCAGTGATCATGTGGGCCAGCGCCGGTGTGACCGGGCCTTGAGAGAGCAGCGCGCCGAGCGACTCATCCTGGTCCAGAGCGAATGCGGCGATGTAGACCAGCGCAGACGCGTTCGGCGCGTCGCTGCCGAGTGCGGTCATGATCTGGCCGCCGTACGAGTGTCCAGCCACGAGGGTAGGGCCGTCCTGGAGCCGGAGGACCTGCCGCAGTCGGGCGACATCCGCATCGAGCGAGCTGAGCGGGAACTGCGGGGCGGTGACGCGGTAACCGTCGGCCTGCAGCCGTTCGATGACGGCGCTCCAGCTGGAGCCGTCGGCCCATGCGCCGTGTACGAGGACGATGTTCGGGCGAGCCATGGCAATCTCCTCTTTTCTGGTGGCCGGTGCACCGAGCGCGTGCGCACTAGCAGGAAGTGAGCGTTGTCCCCGTCGGCCGCCGGCGCATCGTCGAAACGCGCGATGTCTTATCGAGGTGATGCTTAGCGCACTCTGCCGGCCGCGACCCGGGTCAGCTCGACCCGGGACCTGACCGCCATCTTGTCGAAGATATGGCGCAGGTGGGCGTTGACGGTGTTGGGCGAGACGAACAGCTGCTCCGCGATCTCACGGTTCGTCTTGCCTTCGGTAACGAGCTCAGCCACGTGACGCTCCGCAGGCGTCAGCGCTTCCCAACCGGAGCGGGGCGAATCGGGCGAGAGAATTCGGCGCCGGATACCCAGCCGGCGCAGGCGGCCGCGGATACGGGCCGCGTCCCAGGCGGCGCCCACCTCGACGGCGTGGCCCAGCGCCTCGTCGAGCAGGTCAACTCCGGCCTGGGTCGAGCCGTCCTCGATCCGCATCCGGCCAAGGTCTTCCAGGGCGGACGACAGGGCGAGCGGTCGACCTTGGCCCCGGAGCAGGGACACGGCCGCGTCCAGGTCCGCCGCCGACCGGGTGGCCAGGCCACGTACGTGCGCGGCGCACGCTGCCGAGGACCGCACCTGCGGGTTCTGCTGATGGCGTTGCTCCGCGGTGGCGACCGTCTGTGCGGCGAGTTCGTCGTCGCCGACGGCCAGCGCGATCCGCATGAGTTCGGGGTCGTTGGCGGTGTCGTGCGGGAACAGCGGAAAGATGGAAAGTCGCTCGGTATCGCCGAGCGCGCATAACCGTCGATGCGCATCCCGAGCATTGCCCAAGGCCATGGCATGCGCGGCGCGGTGCCATACCGCATGGCGCTGTACGCCCGGTGCGGTCGCCTGCAGCATGACCTCGCTGATCTGGGCGAGTTCGCGGGCCCCCCGCTCGTCGCCCACGTGGATCTTCAACCGACCGAGCCCGGACACGCCGGCCGCGTCGATGATCCCGACCACGAGGTGCGCATCGCGACGGCTGAAGCGCCCGTCAAGCGCGACCCCTGCGTTCGTCAAGCGACCGGCCAGCACACCCTGCAGCCCCTTCCACGCTTCGAAGATGTGCAACGCCCAGTTCTGCCGATCCCGCTGGGCCGCCGCGATGCCATCGTCGGCGACTGCAGAGGCGTCACCGAAACGATCGAGCGCGACCAGCACCCAGCATCGGAAGTACCACGCCAGGCGGGCCCGGACGTCTTCTGAGGTACCCACGCGGGCGGCGTCATCCAACCGTTGCAGCGCCAGGGAAAAGCGGAACAACTGGTAGTCCAGGCCGGACTCAGCGAGCTCGATCGCGAAACGGCTCTCGGCGGTCGGACTCGCCTCCGCGGCCGCCCGAGCCGCCGCCGCGTCGGCCACCGCTTGGTCGGTGCGACCGGCCACCACCAGGTTGTGCAGGACGATGGCCCGCAACCAGGCCCGCAGGTCCTCCGGCAGCCCCGGCAATGCGAGCGCCTGGCGGGCGTTGTCCGCGCGGGCATCGGGTGCGAGGGCGAACATACTGGCGATGCTCAGCCGAACCTGGGCTTCCTGCGCCGGCGGCAACGCTTGGCGCAGCACCGTATCGGCGAATCGCTTCGCTTCTTCCGCCAGCCCGGCGGCGAACAGCGAGATCGCGCGGCGAGCGACGAGTGGGCCGCGCCGCGGATCGTGAGCTGACGTCAATGCCAGGGCTTGTTGAGCCAGCTCGGCCGAGGCGGCGGGATCAGTAGCGCCGAGCACCTCCGCCGCATCGGCCAACACGGCGATGGCGACTTCGTCGCCAGGTTCCGCGCTAGTCGCGAGTTGAGTAGCCACCTCGACCGGAAGCGCGCCCCGAGCCAGCAGCACGTCAGCACCGCGGCGATCCAAAGCCCGCCGGACCGCGGTCGGCACGCTGGCCCGTACCGCGTCACGGATCAGGTCGTGCCCGAAGGTCAGCCGCCCGTCGAACTCCGTGAGGAGGTCAGCCTGCATCAGCGATCTGATCGGTGGCAGTAGCTCCGGCACAGATAGCCCGCTCAGGGCGGCCAGGTCTTCAACGGTGAAGCGCCGGCCGAGCGAGGCCGCGGCCGTGGCGACCCGCTCGGCCGGCTCCGGCATCCTCGACAACCGGTCGCGCATCGTGTCGCTGACCCGACTCGGGAGACGGTCACTGACCAGCGTGGCCCGACCGTCGGTAACTGCGACCAGGCGTTCCTCGTCGAGTCCCCGGAGAAACTCCACCAACAGGAACGGGTTGCCGCGGACCCGCTCGGCCTGCCGCCGCAACTCGGCATCCGGCTCTGCCTGCAGGATGTCGGCCGCGACCCGCGCGACCGCGTCCTGCTGCAAGGGGCCTAGCCGAAGTTGATCCGCGCCGGCGTCGACCAGCTCGGCAAGTGACGCGACCAGTTGCGGCGACCCCTGGCCCGGTCGGGTCGTGACGAGCCACGCGATCGGCCGGTTCGCCAGCCGCCGCGGAAGCTGACGGAGCGCGGCAGCGGTGCCGCTATCGGCCCACTGCATGTCGTCCAGGCAGATCAGCAACGGGTGATCGAGGGCCGCCTGGTCGAGCAACGCCTCGATATCGCGCAGCAACCAGAACCGCTGCTCCGGCATGGCATGCACATCACGCAGTGCGCTCCGGTCCACCAGCGGTGGGTCGGCACCGAACAAGGCTTCCATCAGCGGCGCCAGCTCGACAACGCTGTCGATCGGGTCGGCCATGCCGCGCCCCGCGCGAAAAGCCATGCGCTCCGCGGTGATCCACGCCGCCTGGAGCAACCGCGTCTTGCCTAAACCTGGGCCGCCTTCGATTACGACTACTGAGCCAATGCCGTCGCGTGCCTGCTCCAAACGCTCGTCGATCACGGCCAGCTGTGCGTCTCGTCCACGGATCGGCAGCGACGGTAAGGCTGCCATCGCGGCCTCCCTGGTTCGGGTCACTACACCGCGGCCGGGCGGCTACTTACGTGACGATATCCGACCGCCACCAGCGATCGCGATCATCACGTTGGCGTGGCTATCCGTCCCTTGGGCGGCCGTTGTCTTTTCGCGAATCACATTCCGCCCCCGAGGCCGGCGACGTTACCTCCGAGATTCGGCCAGGTAGATCGCTCGACGTCGTAGAGATCCTTGCCGCAGTGCTTGCACTGCAAGTAGACCTCCCGGTCCGGGTTGAGTCGGCGCACCCATTTGTGGCGCACGTTGAGCCGGCACAGCAGGCGCTTGCGGGGCGCAACGACGGGCATGATGAGCTCCAAGGTCGAGGATTGGCGCTCGCGATTGACCGCGGCACGCAAGAGAAGTGATCGACTGAGTAGCTGAGCGGCATGGCGCATCTGCCGAGTGGAGCTCATGCCGTAGAGCTCAGCGAGAAACTCGTAGCGGTAACGGTCGCGCGTCGGCCCCGGCGGCAGGGCCCGAACGGCCAGCCGGACAGCCCGGCTGGGCCAACGTCCAGGCGGCTGAGGCCTCTGACGGCTCATGGCTGATCGGCGATCGGAGGGCCCAGTCGGTGTTGGCGGCGCTTCGCCTGGTACGCGCCGGCCAGCGCCTGCCGCGCCGCTTCAACGCCGTCGGCGGTCAGCCGGTAGTAGCGCCGAGCCGGCCGCCCGGCCACGGTCGGATCGATCTCTTCCCACCGCGAATCAAGCCAACCCCGGCCCTCCAACCGGGCCAGGATCGGGTGCACGGTACCGCTCGCCAACCCAGTGCCGTCGCCGATCTCCACGCCATACAACTCGCGAGTCGGATCCTCGAGCAGCAAGCGCAGCACCAGCTGCGTTGGGATCGTCATCCGCGGCGTCCGATCGGCGCCCATGCTTGTACTCTACCTAGTACCTAGGTAGAGTACAAGCGTCTTTCCCGTGACATGATCACATGCTCGTCGCACCGGCTCCGGCGGATGGCCTGATCCCGAACGTGCCGATTGCCGACGGATGCAGGCACCAAATAGCCGAACCGCCACAGCTCAGCCGACCACCTACACTTCCCCGCGTGAGCGGCCCGGACGCGACTGAGTTCGATGTCGCCGTCATCGGCGGTGGGATCGCCGGTGCGGCGGCCGCGTGGGCCCTTGCCCCCCACCTCCGCGTCGTTGTCCTCGAGGCCGAGAGCGGACTCAGCTACCACACCACCGGACGCTCGGCGGCCGTCCTCACCGAAAGCTACGAAGCGGAGCCCATTCGCGAGCTCACCGGGCGGTCGCGCAGCATTCTGACGAGCGAGTTTGCGGGCCTGTCAGGGCTGCTCACCAAGCGCGGAGTCTTGTGGATTGCATCGATCGGGCAAGACGCGGCGGTCGAGCGCGCACTCGCGGCGGCGCGGGAGTCGCCGGTGACGGTCGACCTCCTCGACCCGGGAACCGCGCAGACGCTGTGTCCGGTGCTGCGCCGGGAGCTCTGCTTGGCCGCACTGCACGAGCCCGGTGCGATGGCCATCGATGTTGACCTTCTCCAGCGGGAGTATCTGCGGCGCGCGCGATCCCACGGTGCGGCCGTGCGCACGAACGCGCGGGTCACTGGCATCCGCCACGACGAACAGTGGTATCTGGCGACCAATGACATGACGGTGCGGTGCACACACGTCGTCAATGCGGCTGGGGCCTGGGCGGATGAGGTCGCCATCATGGCTGGGCTTCGGCCGATCGGGCTCACGCCGTTGCGACGTACCGCGTTTCTCTTCAAGGCTCCCGCCGGCGGAGGTCACGAGTCCTGGCCGTGCACGATCGGCATTGACGAAGGTTGGTACTTCGAGCCCTACGGCCCGCTGATGCTTGGCTCCAACGCCGACGAGCATCCCGACGTCCCACGCGATGTGCGCGCGGAGGACATCGACGTCGCCGAGGCGATCGAGAAGATCAGCACGATCACGACGCTGAGCATCCGGCGGGTACTCAAGCAGTGGGCCGGACTACGAACATTTGCCGCCGACCGCCTGCCCGTCGTCGGACCTGACCGCACTGAGCCGACGTTCCACTGGTACGCGGGCCTCGGCGGGTTCGGCATCATGACGTCACCGGCGCTGGGGCGGGTCCTCGCCGACCGGGTCCTGACCCGGCCGGACCCGGCCGAGCCGACGTCCGCGACCTGGGCGACGGAATCCCGCGGGATGTACAACGACCGCTGAACAAGCTTGTCAGAGGACTTGCGGCGCGGTGGGATCAGAGAATCGAGCCTGAGCTGTGCGTATCAGTGAGCTGGTGGGAGACGGATGGCCGACTTCAATGTGCGGCGTCGAGCGTACGTAAACCGGCCCGCCACGCCGGATGGCCAACCGTGCGGCTACACCTGGCAGGGGACGACCTGCACGGCTGTCGGCGCGCATTTCTGCGAGCAGCGTGACGCTCGGGTGGCATGGTTCATCGCCGAGCTCACACCGTTGCAGCAGGATGCGTACGTCGAGCGCCTCTTCGACGATGACCGACGGACCGACCCGCCGGTCGTCAAGGAGGCCGATGTGGTGGCGCTGCTCGAGGCGCACCTGCGCGGCGACGAGGCGGCCATCAACAACCTGATCGACGCCACAAACGAAGGTGATCTCTTTGAAGCGACGGTGGGTTTCCTGGTCGCGGCCTTCGGCGAGGAGGAGGTCGCCGGCGTGTTGAGCGAGTGGCACCGGCGCCACAGGTCGAACTGATATCGGCCCTGTCCGATCCAACCAACGCCCGCCGGCGGACGCAGCGGCCGGGGCACGTCGGACCCGGTGACGAACCCTCAACGACTCCCGGCCGAGGTCCGGTAGTCGCTCGCGCGGAAGCACCCATGGAGGTGGTCGTTGACCACGCCGACGTTCTGCATGAAGGCGTACACACTCGTAGGGCCGACGAAGCGGTACCCCTGCGACTTCAACTGCTTCGCGAACGCCTCCGCCTGCGGGGTCGACTTGGGTAGGTCGGCGAGCGACCGCGGTGCCCGCCTCCGGGTGACCTCGTAGGACTTCGCCTGCGCGACGAGGCTTGGCGATGCGGACATCATCGCGCGAGCGTTGTCAACCGTGGCCTGGATCTTGGCGCGGTTTCGGATGATCGAGGCGTCCAGTACCAGTCGGTCGACGTCGCGCTCGGTCATCGCCGCGACTTTGGCGACGTCGAAGCCTCGGAACGCCGCCCGGAACGCGTCCCGCTTCCCGAACACGATGGACCAGCTCAGCCCGACCTCGAACACGCCCAGGGTGAGCGCCTCGAACATCGCCGACTCATCGTAGGTGCGGGTGCCCCAGACCTCGTCGTGGTAGCGGACGGAGGCGGAATCGCCGGCGCCGACCCAGCCGCAGCGGGGCCTCCCGTCGTGACCGATGATCACGTCGCTGCTCATCCAGCCCTCCTGGGGTCACGCTGCGGACCGAGTGTCGCCCGTTTGACGTCATCTCGCCGGCGGAGTCGTTTCGTCGAGTTTCGCGCTCGGCGCCAAGCGTGACATCGCACAAATGGGTTATGTCACAGCGTGCGGACGGTCAAGAAGCGGCAGCAGCGGATCTGGCGCAGAGCCGCCAGGCGCCGCGCCGCTGCGACGGCGACAAAGCTACTCGAGATCACCACTCCATTCATAGATCGTATTGCTTACTGTCATCAAATTCTTCTGTCAGTGAGCTGAATTGAATCAGGGCCAGCTGCGTGTTGAGGAGGCAGAGGAGGTCATCCGTGACAATGACGAGACACCGAACGCCAGTCCGGTTCGTCGTCGACCCGGCACGCAGTCCGTTGTTGGTGGCTCGGCACCTGGCCGTCACGGGACCTGATCACGCCAGCGAAACTGAAGGAGCTTTCTCATGAAGGTCACGATTCTCGGAGCCGGCCGGATGGGTTCGGCCATGGCGCTGCGCCTGATCGACACCGGACAGGAGGTGACGGTATGGAATCGCGAGCGCGAACGGGTCGTCCCGCTCGCGGACGCAGGCGCGACTCTGGCTGACGGCATCGTCGCAGCGGTCGACGATGCGGCCGTCATCATCACCATGGTGACCGACGGACCGGCCGTCCGATCGGTCGCCGCAGAGATGCTCCCGGCGATGCGCAGGGACGCTGTGTGGCTGCAGGCGCCCACAGTCGGTGCCGAGTGGGCCGACCGACTACGGCAGTTGGCCGACGAGCGCGGGCGCGCGATCCTGGACGCACCCGTCTCGGGCAGCACCGGACCAGCGCGCAATGGCACCTTGACCTGGCTTGTCGCGGGGCCGCAGGAGGCGATTGACGCGGCCCGGCCGGTGCTCGACGCGCTGGGGCAGCACGTTTTCCTCGTAGGAGCACGCCAGGAAGCAAGCCGACTGAAGCTGATCGTCAACGCCTGGATGACCGCGGCGACCGTCGCGATGGCTGACGCGCTCAGGGCGAGCGACGAGCTCGGCGTCCCGCGCGACACCCTGCTGGAGGTCCTGTCCGGCGGTCCACTCGGCATGCCGTACGCCCTCCAGAAGGCACAGCTGATGACAACACACGACTACACGCCCGGATTTCCGATCGAGCTCGCGCTGAAGGACATCCGGCTCATGGAACAGACCGAGATGCAGACGCCGCCGCTGGTGCGCGAATTGGATCGTCGCCTGACCAACGCAGCTGACGCAGGCCACGCACTCGACGACCTCGCCGCCGTCGCAGCCGTCGACTGATCCAACACAACGCGGCCATGCACACGGGCAGTCTCGCCCGCTGTTGATGATCTTGGCCTGATGGCTCCGGCTATGCGGCCGCAGCACTGTTATGCGTGGCGAACACGTACGTCAGCGTCGCCGCGCTCGCCGTTGTCGAGCTGTGCTTCATCGTCTCGCCACGCGTACCGCCACTCGGCAGACGGCGGCGGCGAAGGGGCGCCCGGCCGCGCGGCTCTCGCTAGCCGGACTGGCGGGGCGACCTGTGGGGTCGCTGAGCGCGCGGGCCGGGCGAGTCACATCGTCGAGGTCTGGGGTGTCTCCACTGCGACCACGAGAACGCAACAAGGGGAACCCACGATGAGAGTCTTCGTTGCCGGAGCCAGCGGCGCGCTCGGAAGCCGCCTCATTCCGCAGTTGATTGACGCCGGGCACGAGGTGATCGGCACCTACCACACGCCGGCCAGCGGGCCGCGGTTGGCCGCGCTTGGCGCCGAACCGGTGCAACTGGACCTGCTCGACCCGCGGGCGGTGAGCAAGGCCGTGCTGGACAGCAAGCCGGATGCGATCATCCATCAGGCGACGGCGCTGGCGAACGTCAAGTTCGGCCGGAACATGGACAAGGTCTTTGCGACCACGAACCGGTTGCGCACCGAGGGAACCGACGCGCTGCTGGCCGCAGCCCGAGCGGCCGGCGTGCGTCGTTTCGTCGCGCAAAGCTTCGCGTCCTACCGCTACCTGCGGCAGGGCGGACCGATCAAGACCGAAGCCGATCCGCTGGATGAGACCCCGCTGCGAAACACGCAGCAGAGCTTCCACGCGATGACCTACCTGGAGCAGGCAACCACCGCCTTCGGCGGCATCGCTTTGCGCTACGGCGGGTTCTACGGCGCGGCGAACGACGCGCTGATCCACCCGGTACGGAAACGGCAGTACCCGATTGTCGGTGACGGCGGCGGGATCTTCTCCTGGATGCACCTCGACGACGGCGCCGCAGCGACAGTGCTAGCCCTCGACCACGTCGGGCCGGCGATCTACAACGTCGTCGACGACGAACCCGCGGCGGTACGCGACTGGCTCCCGGTGCTCGCCACCGCCCTCGGCGCCAAACCACCCCGCCACGCACCGACTTGGCTGGCCCGCCTCATCGCCGGCCCGGCGGCCGTGACGCTCGCCGCCCAGGCCCGCGGCGCCTCCAACGCCAAAGCCAAGCGCGAACTCGGCTGGACCCCCCGGTACCCGACCTGGCGAGTCGGCTTCCCGACCACCTATGCGGCGATCGCAGCCGCCGACCGGGAAGCGGCCAACCAGGATGCCGGATCAACCGAACGTACGAGATGAACCCGGATATCCACCGATGAGTTTCGAATCGCTGCGTCGTCGTATCTGACAGACGACGTCGAATGGTCGCCGGGTTCGGAAGGAGCAACGCGTGACGATCATGCAGAAGTCAATGGCAGACCGAACCTACGAGCAGGCGGTTGCCGCGATGGACACTGCCGCACAGGCCCTGTACAACGCCGAGGTCGCCCTGCACGACGCCCACCAGACGCACGTCGACCAGTGGATCGCGGCAGCACAGGACCACCTGCACCTCGCCGTTGCCGAGCACGGAGCCGCCGTCGCTCGCGTCTCGTCCCTGCGCCATCAGGCGCTCGCCGCTTAGCCGTCCGCCGTCTGAGGTCCTAATGCAGCCAGCCGCGGAGAACCCCGAATCAGCCCGGACCACGTGAGCGTGACGTCCTGATGACAACCCGTTGGAGCACAACATGAACCACCCCGGCGAGATACGCGCCGAGTCCGCCTGGCTCATGGACTCGGCGCTCCGCCTCGATCTCGCGCCCATCGAGCCGATCGGTGGGCGGTCACCACGCGGCCTGCCGTGTCACGTGCACGATCCAGATCTCTGGTTCTCGGACTCGCCTGCGGACCTCGAACGGGCGAAGGCGCTGTGTGCCACCTGCCCGGTCCGGCGCGAGTGCCTCGCCGGCGCGCTGCGGCGGCGCGAACCGTGCGGGGTCTGGGGCGGCGAGATCTTGCAGCGCGGCCAAGTGTTGCCGTTCAAGCGAGGCCGCGGCCGCCCCCGGATTCACTTTCCGGCCGCCGGCAAGGCTGATCGTCCTCGCCAGTACGCCTGACCGCGGCATCCCCGGGGACCTCGAGGTCTGGCCAATGGCGGTGTTTCTAGTTACGGATCCTGTCCGGTGTATGCCTCGCCCTGGTCTTCCTTGTCAGCCAGCATCGTCCATAACGCTCGGGCGGCAGGGTTCGGCGGCTCCGGAGCAAGCGCCTGGGCGGTGATCGTCCACTCCCAGCGTCGGCCGCTGATAGCGATCTGCCGGAGCCGAGCGCCTCTCGACTGCGCGATGGCTTCGGGCAGGACTGCGACACCGAGGCCGACCTCGACCAGATCGAGCAGCGTTTCGGTGTCATTCACCTCGAACGCGTAGTGCGGCTCGATCCCGCTCGTGCGAAATGCACGGTCTGAGATCGTCCGCACTGCCCACCCCAGTGGGAAACCGACCAGCGCCCTGTCAGAGAGTGCGTGCAGTCTGACCGCCGGCTTGCCGCCGAGCGCGCTATCGGCGCTGCTGACGACGACCAGCGGAGAGTGCGCGAGCGGGATGGACACGAGGCCTGACGACTCGTCCGGTTCGGCTCGGAAAATGACGTCGACGCTGTGTTCGCCCAGTAGGCGACCGAGTTCGACGGCGCTTGCCTGTTGGAGTCGGAGCTCGATCCCCGGATACGCGGTTCGGTAGCGAGCAAGCAGCCCGGGAAGGCCGAACAGTGAGGTTGCCTGCATGACGCCGAGGGTCAAGGTCCCGCGCCGCAAACCCTGCACGGCGGCGACGGCCTCGAGGGCGGCGTGAGCGGATGCCAGGGTCCGTCGAGCCTCCGCAAGTAGCGCCCCGCCCGCTGCAGTCAGCTCGACGCGACGGGTCGTGCGGGTGAACAAGTGCGCCTGCAGTTCACGCTCCAGGGACCGGATGGTCGCCGATAGCCCCGACTGGGCGACGTAGAGGCGGGCCGCCGCCCGGGTGAAGTTCCGCTCCTCGGCGACAGCGATGAACGCTTCGAGCTGCCGGAGCTCCATTTAGCAATCGTAGCGCTGAATACAAGCAGATATTCCTATTGGACTTCTGAATACGCGTGAGTTGTCATGGAGACATCACGCCGAACGATGACTGTCGATCAAATACCGAAGGAAGAGGCATGACCGCCGTCCTCGAGCGCTCCATGACAATCGCAGAGCCCAGCCGCCACAGCTCGCCGGGCCCGGACTTCCCGACCGTCGCGCCACCGCCTCGATCCCGCTATCGCTCGGGATTCTGGCTGGCAGCGGCGGCATTCCTCACCGCGATGGCGTTCTCGACCATCCCTACGCCGCTCTATGTCCTCTACCAGCAACGCGACGGCTTCTCGTCGTTCGTCGTCACGGTCGTCTTCGCCGTCTATGCGGTGGGCGTGATCATCGGCCTGCTTCTTGCCGGACACGTCTCGGACTGGATGGGTCGGCGCCGCATCCTCGTCCCGGCCCTTGCCGTCGAGGTGCTGGCCGCCGGGCTGTTCTTGCTGTGGCCCGCTGTTCCGGGCCTTATCGTGGCCCGATTCGTCAGCGGACTGGGGATTGGGATGATCACGGCGACAGCGACCGCCTACTTGCGCGATCTCCACGCGCTCGCGCGCCCCGGCGCCGGTACCGGCCGGTTCGAGGTCGTCTCCACGGCCGCCAATCTCGGGGGCCTTGGAATTGGCACACTGCTCTCTGGAGCGCTGGCCCAGTTCGTGGGAGCCCCGCTCGTAGTCCCATACGCGGTCTTCGCCGGCCTCCTCCTGCTCACCATCGTCGGGCTTGGCTTCGCCCCCGAAACCGTCCAACCGCCCGCGGTTCGTCCCCGGTACCGGCCCCAGCACGTGTCCTTCCGTCGCGGCGATCGGGCCACGGCCCTCATGGCCGGCGCCGGGGTGTTCGCAGGGTTCGCCGTGTTCGGTCTCTTCACCTCTCTCGCGCCGGGGTTCGTGAGCGCCACCCTGCACCACGACAGTCGGCTCCTCGCCGGCGTGGTCTCCTTCATTGCCTTCGGCGGCGCCACGCTCGCCCAGATGACAACCGGACGTCTCGCCGACCGAACCCGGATGCTCGCGGGCATCCTCGCCCAGGCGGTGGGGCTCGTCGTTGTGGCCGTCGCCATGGAGGATGCCAACCTGGCTGCGTTTCTCATCGGCGGCGGCCTTGCCGGCGCCGGTGCCGGGGTGGTCTTCAAGTCAGCGCTGGCCGCCTACCTGGGCTCAGCCGAGCCGGCTAGACGCGGAGAGGCCGCCTCAAGCCTCTTCTTCCTCGCCTACCTGGGCCTGATCATCCCAGTCCTCGGCATCGGGATCAGCACTCAGTTCGTGAGCGCCCAGACGGCAATGTGGTACTTCGCCGGCGTTCTCCTGGTCATCCTCGCCGCCATCGCTATCCTCGCCGTTGGGCGGCAGGGCGGGCACCTGATCGCCCAAGCGGCACACCAGAGGGTCTCGGACCGCGATCTGGTGGGCACTCGGACTTGCCGTCGTTCTGAGAGCGTTTACTCCGCTGCGCCTTGCCC
>Ga0207665_10000293_pt1 | contig 34619 bp, 32 predicted proteins | sample LARL112metaG_FD_184351 | JGI IMG/M metagenome (GOLD analysis project Ga0207665, IMG submission 184351) | Corn, switchgrass and miscanthus rhizosphere microbial communities from Kellogg Biological Station, Michigan, USA - LAR L11-2 metaG... | ecosystem: Host-associated > Plants > Roots >... | reverse complement strand
CAAAGATCGTCTGCATCTGATCAGCATTCAGGCTGTCGAAATTGTTTACGCCATTGTCCGCAAGATCCGCAATGGTCTCGATGAAGGCTTCTCGCGCAATTCCTTCATCGAGTGATCCGCCCTCGGGACAGACATACTCGACAAGGCCGATAAACACCTGTTCGATCGGGCGTCCGGCGAGGCCCTCAAGGTTGAGGGCACGCAGAGCTTCACGCGGACCCTGGGCCACGGCGTTTGAAAGGAAACCGGCCAGTTGCGCTCCCGCGGTACGCGAGGCTCCCATTCGCTGCGTCGCCGTGCGGCTGCCGCCGGCCGCCGTGGAGACGTACTGCGACAGAGCGCGCCCGAGACTCCTGCGATCGCTACCGCCAGAGGCTGCAAACCGCGAAAAATTGTTCCTCGCGGCCGTGAATCGGCCCGCCGCCGCTAACGCTGGCAACGCTGGAAACACGGGAAGTCCTCGGGTCGGTGGAACGAATGGCGCGGGAGCAGCCGGGGGCGCCGCCGGAGGCGCCGGTGGAACCGGGAGGGGTGGCGCGGCTTCGGCTGGGAGCCAGCTCGGAACGAGGGGAGTGCGACCACCCTGCCCCCGATTGCCGTTCGAAGTGCCCATTAACGGGGCACCGTCTGGCCACGTGTGCGCAACGCGGCGTCCGCAGCACCTTTGAGAAGCGGACCACCCTCTTTCTTCCAAGTGTTCAACAACTGATCGTAACGCCGGTTCTGCTCTAGATCTCGGATTACGCCCTCCCATCCGCTGCACGCCCACGGGCCGAGTCGCTGCTTGGGCAGGCCTTCCAAGAAGTCGAGGAGCTGGGGCTGCAATGCCGGCTGCGCTTTGACCAGCACAGCCATACCCGCAACGCCGGTCGGCTCGGTGTCGAAGGTGTCGCCTCCCACAATTCTTGCGCGCAACAGCTCGAGAACTTGAGCCGCTTCAGGAACCGCAAGTCTCCGCAGTTCTCCGTCGTAGCCTTGCACGACGAACTTGGAACCAAGCAATTTCTCGGCAACGCCGGCGAGCTGTCCCAGTGCCGTCGTGCCGCCAAAGTAATCCTTGCGGTCTTTGGCCACAAATAGGTAGGGCCGCAGGTCCAGACCACCAATCGAGGGCTCGATCTCGGCCCACGACTTGACGGTCGGCGAAGCCATCCATTCCGCCAGCTGGGCGCTTTCTACCGCCTTCACGGCTTCCAGTTTCGGGGGCGTCTTGGCGCGAGCCACCCTGCCATGCGAAGGTGCGGATGTCTTCGCCTCGGGTTCCTCGCTCTCGCGGACGGCCTCCTCGATCGCCGACAGATCGGTGCAAATCCCGTTCCCGGCTCCCGCTGCAGAAGTCGCGATTTGATCGAACACACGCGGCAGGAACCGCTCCGCAAGCATCAGCTTCGCCAGCACCGGCAACTTCACGTCCTCGCCGAAGCCCCGCGCCTGCGCCGAAGATTGACGCAAGAGGAGCATGTTCAGGAATCGTTTGATCTGGCGGGGGTTGCCCTTGGTTCCGCTGGCGAGAATCGGGCCGATCTGTTCACTCAAAATGAGAGCGTTCTGTGCCCGTGCCGCCTTCGCCCCGAGAGCGGCGTTCACGGTAGCGGCGTCGAGCGCCCCTCCCTTCCAGGGCCGCTTCAAGCGTTCGCGGGCGGCGGCGATCAGCTTCAGGAAATCGCCGTCGCCCTCGCCAAGCTCCGCACCGATGAAGAGCAAGGTCACATACGTTCGCGTTTCCGTTTCTCCCAGCGCGGGAATTCGAAATGGAACCTGGATCAGCTTTTCCAGATAGTTGCGGGCGTACGTCTGCGGACCGCTCGTGTCCGGCAAATCCGGAAAATGTTTGCGCACGGCGTACTCGATCATCGCCTCATCAGCAGCCACTACGAAGGCGGTACGCGAGGTGAAAACAAACAGCCGGACCGCCTCCAGAGTTTCAATCGCCGTATCGGGTAGGCAACGGTCTAAATCGTCGATGAGAACCACAAGCTGATCGATACCGGCCTTGTCCACAAGATGGTCAAACGCTTTCCGGAAGCCCACGATCTCCTCGGGTACGTTGCGTGACTCCGCCTTCGGCTTAACCAAGTCTTTTACGCCGGAGATTACGGACTCCACGTTTTCCTTGGTGAGTTTTGCAGGATCCGTCGCCCAGCCTTCGAGCGAGTTGAGGATTACCGGAATGGCCAGGGCTTGTGCGCCGAGGCCGTGCATCGCAGCATAACCGGTCAACGCTAGGCCGCCCATTTTTTTTGCGGCCTTGAGCGCATCAATCCTCCCAAGGATGTCCTTTACCGCGTCAGACGCTTTGGTCAGCAGGGAACGCTTTTCAATCAGAGCGGTTACAATCCCTTCGATCAGCGCGATCTTCGCGTCTTCAAACCCTTGGAAACGCCAACCGTTGAATTTGAGGCACAAGACGCTCTGTTGTTCGGCCAGCACGCCTTCAATCATTTCCAGGACACTGGATTTGCCCGCGCCCCAGTCGCCGTGAACGCCGATAGTCACCGGATGGTCCGGCTGTTTCCGGATCAGCTGCACGATGGTCTTGGCGATCGACTCGTTGTTGAGCAGGTCAACTCTGGTTTCGTTATCAGGAAGGATCATTAGTCACAGACCGTCCAGGGCTTTAGGCCTTCGAATCGGGTGCTATTTCTGACCTCTTATTAGTTCCTGTGATACTAAAGCAGTCTAACAAAACACTCTATCCCAAAACGCTGCCATTAAATTGCGCTACTGATAGCACCCCCTGCTTTATTCAAAACAAAGACGGTCGCGACGCACCGCCCAACAAAGAAGTATTCACATTGGCGATGGTGTGGGTACCCTCGTTGCCACCCCAGGAAAACAGCAGGAAAACTTGGGGGAAACCGCCGGCGCGTAGGGTCAGACCGGTCGAGTAGCTCCGAATCCAGGGATTTGAGCCAAAGTCGCCGCCGTTGAGCGCGACCTTTCCTTCGTCTGCCGACAGAGCAAAACCGAAGGGACCCCAAAGCGAGTGCTCGAAACTCTGCCGAAGCAACATAACGTTGGGGGCACGGAAACGGTAATCCTGGTAGCTCGCAAGCGTCGTATTGCCGTTGATATCTCCACCACCGAGAGTGGGTTGAAAGTAGAAAGGGACAACGTTACCGCTTTGCGTAAACGACGTGGAGAGGAAGAAGCGGAAGCTGAGGCTGCCTTGCAGATCGCGAGCGATAGCTCTGCACGGGGCACTTTCTTTCCCATTCTGCTTTTCGCAGTTCTGCACTTGTTCAATTTTGCTGAGTGAGCATCCGGGAAAACCGCTCGCTCGATCAATGGCGCATTCATCCGGCCCGTTCCCATCGCGCGGAACGTAGAAGCGCGTGGTAGACCTATAGATTGCAAAGTCGTGCGCGAGGTCGAGATTAAACCGCTGAAAATCGTAGTGGGTATTCCCAGGCGAAACGAACTGTTGATAAGAAGCGGTGTAGTTGAGGTGCACCAAGTCCTTCCAGAAAATGGGGCGTACCCGGAAGCCTTCACCCAACTGAAGGAATCCGGGTTGGGTCGAAAGACCTGGCGCGGTCGCTTCATCGTAGAGGACGCCAATCGTCGGGCTTGCATTGCTATTACTGGGACGGATATCAACAAAGCGCCCATTGGCTTCGCCGAGCAGTGAGGCGTTCCATCGGGAAAAGACGGGTTTGACGATATTCACGCCAGTGATGATTTCGCGCATCCCGAAATAGCTGCGGTCCGCTCGGGTCGTTGTTGGACCCAGACCAAAGTAGGCGATCTTGTTCAACGAGGTCGCCTGCGCGACGACATTGACGAGGGTGTGTTCCGGCAGCTCGGTTAGGTTGGACTTAATTTTAGGTTTGCCATGGTGAACGATGATCGAGCCACTCGGGGTGTGAACCAATTTGAAGTACATCCCAGCGCGCCAGGAGCCGTTGGGAGTCGCCACCGCATCGGCATTCCAGCTTGGGCGCCAGTTCTCGGACGGGCGGACGAAGCCAACATACGCGAGGCCTGCGCCGAATCCGTTTTGCGGCGCCAGATTGCCCGTCGCGATGTGAATCGGATGGCCCGTGAAGAGCAATTCCGCACATCCGCCCACCTCTTTAAAATTGAAGCTGCCGCAGGATTCCCTGAACTTCGACAGCTCGGAGGGATCGTCGACAATGTTCGTGTTCTGCGGCGAACCGGCCGCGGCCGGCGAAGGAGTGGAGTCCTGCCCGAGCGCTGGGTGACCGGCAAGGAGCAATAAAATGAGTGCGAGAACTGGGCCGATTTGATTTCTCACAGCTAATCCTTCCGCTTTGCCTCTCTGGACTTGCGGCCAGATTTCTTGGAGCGTGGGTTGGTCTTCTTCGACGGCTTGGACTGCTTTGCGCGCCCGTGGAGCTTTTTCGTCAGGTGGTGAATGTATTCACTGGCCTGACGCTCGGTTTTGATCGCATGAACGTCGACCGGGCTCTGATGGCGCTTTTCGAGGGAGCGCTCGGCAACGCTAAGGTGAAGGATCTGATTGCGAACCAGATCTGAGATCGGACGGTCCGGATTATAAGCACTGGAGTGTGGTTTTGGGACTGAGACTACATATTTGTGCTGTGTCATTTTGTTTTCTGCCCGCCTCTAGGTTTTTATTTCGAACCAAGGAATGTCGTCGTCATCGCGGAGGCTGTCCCCCAGCAGATCGAGGAAGGTTTCGGATTGTTTTTCGCGGTCGGTTCGCTTGGCGTCGCCGCTCAGGAAGTAGTTGGTGACCGTGTTGGGAATGGAGGCGTGTTCGAAGATGCGCCCATCGACGACGGTTCCTTTCGGAATGTACGGCGAAATAAGAATCGCGGGGACGCGAACGCCAAGACGATCAAACGAAAACGGCATATCCCCCGTATCGCCAGGTTGCGCGGTGAAGCCATCGGGGCTACAGGCAGGGGGTACGACGTGATCGTAGATTCCCCCGTGTTCATCGTAGACCACCAGAAGAGCCGCGCTTTGGAAGAGTGCATCGTTATCTCGAATAGCGTTGTAGACCATGGCGATGAAGCGCTCGCCTTCCCGGACGTTGTGCGTAGGATGCTGATCGGAAGCCAGGATTTCTCCTCCACCAGGACCCTGGTGGTCGTTATAGGCGGGCTCGATGAAGCTGTAGTCCGGCAGTTGGCCTGATTTGCAATCGGCTAGGAATTCGCTAAACGTGCCAAAGACTTCCGGCTGATGCTGCAGGAGATTGACGATTTCCATCGTCGAGCTCTTTTGGTCGTAGTAATAGATTTTTGCGGTTTTTCCCGCATCGATCATGCGGCCGTAAATGCTCTGAATGTCCTTTCCAATATAGAAAATGTTCATGCCCACCTGGCCAAACGAGGTTCCGTAGTGGCTAAACGCCCGGTTGCAAATCGTTGGTCCCGGTATCGACGAAAACCAGCTGTTGAACAACGCGAATTCCTTGGCAAGCGTCGTCAGTACCGGCAGTTTTTCCGGTTTGAAGTAGTACATGATCTGGTGCGACCGTTCGACGTCCTTGGTTTGCGTAAAATAGCTCTGGACGAACCCTTGCATGTTGGCAACGCGCCCTGCACCCTTTTGCCCTCCAAACAACTGCAGGTCCGTTCCAGGAAAATGATGGTCGGGATCGTCGTTCAGTTGATCCTGATAGTCCGCCAGCGGTTGCACCATTACCTTTGCGCCCTTGGTATCCGGATTCCACTCGTCTCCGTTCAGTCCGTTGATCCGTGGGTTGTCCTTTTTCAACGCTCCCAGCATGTGGTCAAAGGAACGGTTTTCCATCATCAAGACGACGATGCGCTTTAGGTTCTTTAGTCCGGTGGACATGAACGTTTCACTTTCTGGGCAAGGCTATTCGTCTCCCCGCCCTTCCTTCCGACACCCTCGAGGCCGGCAGGTTCCTAGCTTACCGTGCCACCGAGCACGTCGAAGCCCGCCTTGATCAGGTGCTCCGCCAATGTCAGGCAGCCGCACTTGCACTTGGGATCCCTGAGCAGCGCGATTCCGCCTACCACTAAGAGAATCCCAAACCCGATGGAGTTTGCCTTGTGAGCATTCATCTGTGTTCACCTCCCTTCACCGCTGGTTACAAAATCTCTACACGTGAGCCAAACCCACCCAGGCGCTTCGCGAGTATTCCGCCACGATCACGCCGAATCTCCGACCCGTCGTTCTTGCGGCCTCGGCGGCAAGCGCTCGCACGTTCTCGAGCCCAACACTCGTCTCAGTGATGTATTCGGCAGTCGGCAACTGAAACGTGCCGCCGTTGTCGCTGGTGACTTCCCGCGCGAAGCCTCGATTGGCCATTTCGGCGTGCAATCTCTCGTAATCGTCCCACGTCGCGCTGTGCAGTTCCACCCGCACCAAGTATTTGGCCATCGCCCCTCCCAATTGCAGTCTATCGTTGAGCCCGAGCCCGAATGCCGCCTTCCTCCCTATGAGACTACGACCTCCGGCTCTCGTCGAGGGTGTGCTAGGGGGGAAACTCGCTCCGGGAGTGTGACCCGGGTGAGCCCGGACTACCTGCCCACACTCTTCCCAAGAGACAAGGTTTCGCTGCTATGCTATTGGGCTAGCAGTGAGGGCTTTCAATGAGTGAATGGCGTCGGTTCATCGCCGATTTCAAGGGCCTCGCCCAGGCCGTCGCTGAGCGCGTAGGGAAAAAGGCGCTCGCATCGAAGCTATCTCTCGACGTTCAGACTGTGAAACGCTGGCTGCAGAACGGCGAACCGATCCGCCCCCAGGACGTAGCTTGGTTGATTCGCTGTGCACTGAAAAACGGCATCGACGTCAGCCGATTTCAGAGTTTCCTTCCTATCTATACGCTCACGACAGACTCGAGCTACGAACTGAACTTGAAGGCGCATCTTCCCGATTTTGCCTGGCTTACTGCCGTTCAGCGCCCACCGGTACGACCGGCGAAATTCTGTGGAATTCCTCTCGAAACACCATTGGGCCTTTCCGCATCGCCTCTCACCGCAAGCGAAGACTGGATGAACCTGATGCTGGGCCTCGGTTACGGACTCAGCACCTTCAAGACCCGCAGGAGCGGCCAGCGCAGCGCTTACGCTCCCCCGTTAATTGGTTTCGTGAAAACGGAGCCCGACCTCTCCGAGTATCGCCACGACGATCCGCCCGAAGTCGAGATCACCTTCAACCGTGCCGGGATTCCCGGCTACATCCCAAACCTGGTCAATTCACTCGGGATTCCCTCCGAGAATCCAAGCGAGTGGCGCAACATCTACGAGAGGATCGCGGCGCTCTCGGGCGGACACGTTGTGGGTATCAGCGTGGTCGGTGACGGTGACGATGAGGCGAGCCTCGTTGCGGATTTATCCTCCGTGGTCGCTCGCGCCCGCGAATGTAATCCCCCCTTCATCGAATTGAATCTCTCCTGCCCCAACCTGAAAGGGCGGGCGGACATCTACAGCGATCCCTCGTTGGTCAAACGGTTGTGCGACGCTGCAGCCGAAACCCTCAAAGGAACCAGCATCCCTCTGGTGATAAAGCTCCCGTACATGAGGAAAGAGAACTTGCGGGACATTTTGAAAGCAACCGCCCCAACCGTGCGCGCCATCGCCTTGCGGAACACGATCAGAGTCCGCCCCTTTGAAATCGAGGAAAACGGCCATGAGAAAATCTCTGCATTCCGCGGCAGGGAATACGGGGGCCTCTCCGGACCTTGCACCTATGGGTTGACGGTTGCGTGCGTCAAGACGGCCGTCGAGTTACGCGGCGAACTGGGATTGGATTTCGAGATTCTGGCGGCCGGGGGAGTCGCCGACGCAGCCGCTGTCGTCGAGTTGATGAACATCGGGGCCGCTTCCGGAACCAACCTTATCGTTCAGACGACGACCGCCGCGATCTTCGATCCGCTATTGGCGTGGAAACTCCGCTTCCACCTCGAACAAGCCCAATTAGGCCTGCCATCGGTGCGGACAATAGAAATGTTGCCGGCGCGGAACGAGATGGAGATCGCCTCCTTGAAGAATGCATTTGCGGCTCAAGCTGACATTGCTGCGAAACCGCGTTCCATACTCCGGGTGTCCGACAAAGAGTTGTTTGAGAAATGGAACCGTTTTGTGCTCGAACGTTCGCGAGCCGAGGTCGGTCGGCCAGCCAAGACCGAAGCTCCTCGAAGCGTTACCGAGTGGATCACGATCTTCACCAGCCAAAAGTAACCCGAGGCCAGCAATGACGGATTCCCATTATCTCGTGTACTTGAATGCCGTCCAGGGCTGGGCACAGACCTTTCACCGCGACCTGTTCCCTTCCGGAGCCCCTTACGATCCCTTTTTACTGGCTTCCCACCTCGGTGTAAGCGTCCAGGAAATCGATTTGAAAGGCGTGGACGGGTACGTCGAGAGCTTCAAAGGCGATTACCGTGTTTTCCTCTCATCCCGGGCCCCTTTCGTTCGGCGCCGCTTTACGCTGTGCCATGAACTTGCTCACGTCATCTTCATGCGAACAGCCAAAAAAGGAGGAATCAAGGACTCCTACCTCGTGCGCTATCGCCGGAATGGATTGCCTACCTCCGAATTTCAAGATGAAAGAGAAGAACGCCTCTGCAATGCCTTTGCCGAAGAATTCCTTCTGCCGACCGAGGTCCTCCGCCAGCGCGGCTTTTCCTCCGATCTTCGGCCGTGCCAGATCCTCGGAGTCGCAAGCGAGTTCCGCGTCTCCATGCATGCGGCGGCAGTGAAATTTTCAAGGCTATTTGGCCGTAATCGTTTGGTTTCTTCCCTTTGGAGCCTGAAGACCCCATGGCCAATGGCGGCCTGGTGGACAGGGGGAACATCTTGGTTCAAGAAAAAGTGGCTTCTCAAATCCGATACGGCGACCCTCGGGCAATTGGCAAGAAACTGCGTTTGCGAGCAACGTGAAGTAACACAGATTTGGGCAGCCCGAGGAACGCGAACCTTTGCCATCAAGATTCGCATGGCACCCACATACTCCAAAAGTTATGCGATGGCAGTCCTTTCACCCTGTAGGCCGGCTCGCCAGGTTCCCCCAAAGGCCATCGGGGAAACATCGCGCCAACTCAACCTTTTTGACGGGCCATGATATTCGTTAGGCAAACTACTTGTGAACAACTCGCCACTCTCTTCATAAGAGCAGGAAGTCTCGACGAAGTTCGTCGGTCTTTCCCGGGCTCAAACCTGCTGCCTTTGCGTGTTCGGTCCAGTTGTCGAGCGCCGAACGAACATCTCCAAGTAATTCTTGCCTCCGCGGCACGCTAAATCGATCGGCTTCCGCCAGCAAGTCAGCCCTCGTAATTTCCTCAAATTTTCCGTTGACGCTCATTAAATGTTGGTAGGTCCATTCGCCTCTTGGGTTGTGCGCGTGCGTTACGTCGTACGCGGGGGCCAGTTCCCAGCTCTGGCTTTGCTTGAGGAGAAAGCTAAAATTCTTCGTGTGGTCGTCGTAGTTCCTGGACATGACATTGAAAGCCATACGCAGGAACGCCTGCTTTATTGCATTGTCACCGAGCCCCAGCTCCGACACGATCATGAAAAGCTGGGAATAGGCGTGCGTGCCGCGCTGCTTGTAATCCAGGTGATTCATCGCGCAAAGTGTCTGCACGTGGTGTTTGATTGTCTTGGCTCGCACCACATCCCGGTCGAAGCGCCGCGTCATGAAGTGAGCGCGATCGTTCTCTTCGAGCAGCCGGCACGGTGACATCATGATTCCCGCCTGCGTCGCCATCTTGTAGTACGCATATTCCGTACGGCCGTAATCTCCACCCGTTCCCAGTTCGAAATCCTTTCCGATGCCATCAAACTTCACAATCCAAGGTTCGAACCCGGGAGCGATATCGAACTGCCCGCTCCGGATTTGATTTGTCGCCGGATTCCAGGCGACGACCGCTTTCGCGCGCGCGCCGCCCGCTGATGTGCCAACTCGAATAATGTTCGCCAAAGCCGCCTTGGCATGGGCGTCCGCAGAGAGATCGCCCTCCACTGCCTTTCTTGCCTCTTCGACAAGCAATTTCATCGCGAGTGGCGCCGCGCTTTCGCGGTGCGAACCCAGTGTCGGCTTGAATTCGAGAGCTCCCATGCCACGTTTCCCCATGTAGGCCAACCGATCAAGCGTCGTTACATCCGATTTCTTGGTTCCGCGCTCTGCCATCCAAGCATCGATCAATGCGTTGCCGAAATCGTCGGGGAGCGCGTCCGCAAACATTGCAGGCAGTCGCCGAAACGTGGCCTCCGGCAGGCTCGGGAAGATGAATGTTTCTCGGGAATCTGTCACGGGCATCGTGATGGGAGCGAGTTCAATTCCCAGGCGACGCCATGACGGATCATAGGCAAATGCGTAGTAGCCGAGCTTTGGGTCCGGCGCTATGGCTCCGACCAGCTTTCCCCAGGCGCGAACTTCGATGACCCGGATGTTCAAGGATTTGCCTTCTTTGGCCGAGCCAGGCGGCGGTGACGCGCTCGCTGCGGCGGAGTCTTCGTTTTCAGAAGAGCGAGCGGATTGACGGTTGGTTGCGGCGCCAGCATCTCAATGCCTTCGAGGTAGTTCAGTGCCTTCAAAATGCGAAGCATTGTCTGCACCGATGAGCCACGGCCCGCTTCAAAGTTTTGCAATGCCGCTCGCGTAACTCCCGCCTTCTCCGCGGCAGTTCGCTGATCCATGTTGCGTGACAACCGGAGCTGTCGGATGCGCCGACCGAGTTCGGTTTGCAGTTCCCGCAGAGACTTAAATTGCAGATCGCTCATAGCCTATAATTATAGGCTTTATCTCCGGAAACAACAATAAGGCCTAGATTTCCAGGCTTTATACAATAAAACATATAATTCTATAAAGCCTTATTTTATAGGCTTTAAACAGTTTCTCTCACTTAAAGCCTATAATTATAGGCTTTAAGTTACATGCATCTAGGACTTCCGTTGGAGGAGCCAAGGATCGCGGAGCCGTCCTTCTTGACCAGTTTAAGAAGGCGGTCGCCAATTCGCACATGCACGTTTTCTCCCTTACTCAAATGCGTGCCTCTGGGTTTCCAGCGCCGTCACCAGAAGCGTCAACATGTTCGAGGGGAATTGACCGCCTGGTGCGGCACTAGGCGGTCCATCTTGGATGGTCTCAGATGCGCAGTCCGAAGGGACATTCTCAATTCCACTATTGGGGCAGGCCCGAACCGCATGAGCAGATTGTCAGTGATCCGGGTCGTGGGGTGCTTGCCCACCGCCCCTGCACGTGCCTCACTTCCCAGCTTTTCCAGCCGCTGGTTGGCGCTCGCTACGCACTTGTGGCGGAGCAATCACTACGGGCGGTACCGATCCATGTGGAAAAATCCTGGACGTGTTGAAATGTTCAAATCTCTTCCTGTCGGCAAAACCGCCAAAAGCCCAATAAAACCTGACAAAGGGAGAGCGGCAGAGGACTCTTTCTCGTTCTGACTTTAGAAATCTTCACAACTATCGCGCGTCTTTAGTTGACGGCTGCTGCAGGCACCTTTAGACCGCTAATTGGTCACCGTTGAATCCAAGCGGGCGGGCAAGGTATGACGGACAGAGCCCGGAGAACGGGAATTCCTGACACGAGTGGAACTCTCCCGATTTCTGCTCCACGTTATGCCCCTCTGTGTCGCCTTCCCCAGCACACCCCGCTTTTTCGTTCACGTTCATCGTCCCGAGTGACGACCGCGTAACCTCTCACTGGTGTATCTGACCGGTGAGGGTGACTATGCTGCTCGCAGGAAGGTGTCAAATCCGAATCTCAAGAGAAAGTGGAGTGATTAAACGGTTTAATGGAAACCCCAGTAAAGAATGCATCTCTTCCCGAACCATTGCTGACGGTTGCGGAAGTGGCGGCGCATTGGAATCTTTCCGTCGATTGGACGCGGCAGCTGTTAGAGAACGAGCCAGGCGTGGTGATTTTCGGATCGAACGGCCACAGAAAACGGAAGTACCGGACGATGCGGATTCCGCGATCGGTTGTGGAGCGCGTCCAGAAGCGCCTGTCCAGATCGTAGCGGAGCGCCACCGATGATTACCAGCATCTTTCGGCGTCACAAAAAAAGTTGCCCGTACAAGAGCACGGGACGCGGCGAGGACCGGTATTGCCTCTGCCCGTTTTGGGCGGACGGAGACCTGCCGGGAATGAAGCTGCCGCGATCGACGGGGGCGACGAGCAAGAACGAAGCCACGAGAATTGCCCGCTCGTGGGAAAACGTTGAAACCAAGACCGAGACGGTGGTGCCGTCTCCCGACGCCCCAGGCATCACGCTCGGAGATGCCATAACCAAGTACCTCGAAACGGTGAAACGCGATTTGGAAGAGTCGACCGTTGATAAATACAAAGTATTCTTCCGGCAGTTTAAAACCTTCGCCATATCGCGGGGGATCGTGCAGCTCGCGGCCTTCACGACCGACGACCTCGAAATGTTCCGGACCACCTGGAAGGACGGGCGGAATGCCGGCGTCAACAAAATGGACCGCCTGAAACAGTTTTTCAAAAAGGCGACCGAGCGCGGATGGATTAGAACGAACCCCGCGGCGGACATCAAATCCGGGAAGCGCAAGGACGCGCAGAAACTTCCGTTCACGGCGAATCAGGTGCAGACCATCTTCGCTACGGCGGAGAAAAAACGGATCGAAACGGCCAGCAGCGGGAAAAAGAACGCCCAACGGCTGTACGCCCTGGTGCTGTTCCTAAGATATAGTGGCCTTCGCATCGGAGACGCGGTAAATTGTCCCATCGACCGCCTGGATTCTAAAGGGCGGTTGCGGCTCTACACAGCGAAAACCGGGGCGCACGTTTACGTGAAATTGCATCCCGATGCCGTGGCCGCTCTCGAATCCATTCCGAAGATGAGTGAGGAGCGATGGTTCTGGAGCGGCAACGGAAAGCTGAGAACAGCGGTGACGAAGTGGCAGGATCGGTTGCGCCATTTGTTCCGGGACGCGGGAATCGCGGACGGGCATCCGCATCGTTTCCGTCACACGTTCGCGACCGACGCGCTCAACAAGGGAGTGCCGCTTCAACAGGTGGCCGCGTTTCTAGGGAACTCCATGCGGATCGTTGAGAAGCACTACGGGACGTGGGGCGACGAACAGCAGCGGAATGCGGACGAAGCTCTCGCCCGCACCTTCCAGAAGGAACCGGAGACCGTGGAAACGGAGGGCGAAACGGAACCGGAGTGGGTTGAAAAAAAGAGCAGGCTAGGTACGCGGAAGGTACAAGAAAAGCGAATTGTAAATTGAAGTCGTTGATTCCTCAGTCGTTAAGTGTTGGTAGGGGCGGTGGGGATCGAACCCACGACCTTCGGCTTAAAAGGCCGCTGCTCTACCACTGAGCTACGCCCCTAACGGTGGTGCAACATTTTACAATGAAAGCAGTTAGCGCGCCTAACGTAGCTCGGACAGACAGGCTCATGCCAACCTATTGCTTTTGGGAGGGGACGTGCCGAGGGGAAAGAGGGTGGGCTCGGCGGGCGGACTGTCGGCGATTTCCTCGAGTTGCGGGAAGTGCCGCCGGAGGGGTTCCGGCACTTTCACTTTCGATCCCTTCAGGATGCTGATGAGCTGCAGGGCGTTGACCACTGCCTTACCTTGAAAATGATTGTTGGTAATCACAAAAGTATCATGGGCCCGCTCCGTGACTTTGCGGATGCGATTTACCCAGGGTGCCAGCTCTTCCGCAGTGTAAAGAAAGTTGTAACGCTCGTGAGCCGGGATGGCCTCGTCGTCGCTGAACCAGGTGTCGTAGCGCCGGCCGTGAAGCCGAACGTACCCGACTCCGGAAGTGGTCTTGGCGGACGGGCCAAGCGATCGCCCGATGATGGGCTGGTCGATGTTGCAAAAACTGACTCCCCTGCTTTGCAGCAATTCCAAAGTTTCAGGGGAATCCCACGAACCGTGGCGCACTTCGACCACCAGCGGGTAATCGGCGAAGCGCTTGAGCAGCGAGGAAAGATAGGCAACGGTCTCTTCCGTACGGTGAAACGAAAAAGGAAATTGTAGCAGGACCGCGCCGAGCTTATTCGCGGCGCGAAGCACGTCGAAACCCGCGCGAACCTCGCGTTCCTGCTCCGCGCCGGAGGCGGATGCCGTGGATCTTACGTCGTGCGTGAATCGCTGCCACAGCTTGGCGGTAAAGACAAACCGCGGGTTCGCTGCCACGCGATCGATCCATTGCGCGGCATGTTCCGGGCGCAGCGGCTGGTAAAACGAAGTATTGATTTCGATGGTGTCAAAATATTCCGCGAGATAGGTCGCCTCGTGGAATCCTTTGGCACGGCGAGATGGATAAACATAGCCGGCCCAGTCAGGGTAAGACCAGCCTGCAGGGCCAACGCGCACAATAATGGTTGCCGGAGCGGAATGGCCGGCCCCGGAACTGGAAAATGGATGGTCTTCGTTTGAGGGCACGGCAGTTCGTGTCTTGCGTCGAGTCATGAAGTGGGCGCAGGCGATTGCTGTGAATGCAGAGTAGATGCAAGTGAGGAGAGGTGTCAACACGGGCAAGAGCAAATTTTCTCGTCGCCGTTGCTCACGGCGTTGCAGGCTGCTATGCTTCTGCGCGATGTTCTGCGAGAAGCCGATCCGTGCCCGCCTCCCCGTTCTCAGCTTTTTCTACAGGTGCATACATGAAACTCTCCTTCAATTACAAGCATGTCGAGTCCCACAAGCCGGTCGAGGGCGAAGTTGCACGTCACGTTGGTAAGCTGGAAAAACTGCTGCAGAGTTACGCGCCAGACCTCATTCAATTGCACGGCGTATTCTCAAGAACTCCGCGCACGGAAGAAAACTCCTGCACCCTCAATTTATCGCTGCCGAGCGGAACCCTGCACGCCACGGGCATCGGCGCGAGCGCGCGAACCAGTTGCAAAAAGGCCTTCAGCGATCTCGAGGCGCAAGTCAAAAAACACCAGGCCAAACTGCGCAAAGATTACGAGTGGAAGCGCAAGCGCCCACTCCCCAGCGCCGAAGCTCTCTCTTGAAAACATCGAGTCAGCGGCAAAACACGTTTTGGTCGTGGTCAGCGAGCCTGAAGAAAGACCTGCTCTTCTGCACTCGCGCCTGCCCACCGCAGTCCGGAAGCTATTAAACCATTGCGCCACAGGCCGTGCCGCCAAATGGCATTGCGGCGATGTGTCTTTTTGCGTCCAACACGCCACAGATTCCCCCATGCCCGATTGCAAGATTCACCGGATTGAGTGTTGCGCTTTTCCTGTCTACAAACGTACCTGTCAATTGGTCCTTGGATGTCCCGGGGCAGCCCTCAAACCTAGCCGGCGACGCTGATCCCACCAAGGTGTTGTAAAAACCGCCAAGGACTTGGCCACCCGCAATCGCGTGCGTGCAATCCACATGTTTAACGAAGGATCGCCTCTTGAGGATGGGTTCATGAAACAGCTCAAATTCGTTCTGTGCCTTGCCGCTCTAGCAAACTTGCTTATTGGCCCCTTCCTCGGCTCTTCCTACAGTGCCATTCGACTGCCGACGCCCTTTGCCGCGATTGACACGACCAACTGCGTGGCCAACTCACCAACGGTGTGGTTTGCGGCAACCAACGGCAACGACAGCAATGATGGAAAGACTCCCCAGAGTCCCATGGGGGTTTATGGCGCTACTCAGGCGGCGCTGCCGGGCCATCGAATCTGCTTTTTGGGAGGAACCTACCCAGAGACGGGGACATTTTATCCTCCGCGAAGCGGGGCGCCAGGGACGTGGATCGTGTACCAGGCTTATGGAGACGGGCCCGTGAATGTCGTCTGGACTCCTACTGCGATGCCTTGTCCGCCTGCCGGGACCGCGGACTGCACCATGGTCAACTTCATACCTTCCAGCGGGAACTCGTATCTGGAATTCCGAGGTTTCACGTTCTACGGCCAGGGGCTGGCAGGACACGCCTTCGGTTGTAACAATTCACATCACCTGCGATTCATCGGCAATACGGTCTATAACGTGCAAGGAGCGGGCGTCGGCACCGTTCAGTGTGACTACCTGGTCAGCGATCACAACATCGTGTATCACAGCGGGTACTCTGGGACGACGGCCAGTTGGACGAGCGGAATTTCCTACAACCAAGTCAAAGCGTTTGACTGCAACGACGGACTCCACAACGTTATCTCCAATAACATTGTGGTGGGGCAATACGACAATTCTCCGTACCACAGCGACGGCAGCGGGTTCATTCTGGACATGGATGCAACTCCATCGGCGTGCGCCGGGACGGCGGCTCCCTATGAGCCGGCTGCACTGATAAGCAACAACGTGGCATACGGGAATGGCGGCAGATGCGCCGAGGCATTCGGGGTGAGTTTCTTCTGGATGATGGCGAACAACACCTGCTACATCAACAATCTGGATAACGTTAACGCCAACCAGGCGAACACCGGTTCGCTAAGCGCAAATGCAGCCAACAACGGATATTTTGCAAATAACATCAGCGTTTCGTGGCAAGCGTCGAATCCGCCTTACGATCAGCGAAACGCGAGTGTGAATATTCAATATTTCGCGAACCTGGCATGGGGAGGACCTTGCTGGGTGGATCCGAACGGCAACGATTTTTGCACAAGTAATCCGCAGTTCATCAGAGCAGATCCGAGGTTTGCCGCCGCGCCATATTTTGATCCCACGGCCGCGGGACAGTACGCGCCGGCAGCGCCGCCTTTTTTACTGGCGAACGGTTTGGCGCCTCAGGCGGTGAGTCCCGTGCATTGCCAGGGAGTTGACCCCACGACATTGCCGGGAGTGCCTGCACAGATCGCGGCAGACATGCAGAATCCCGGAAACGTTTATTATGTTTATAAAGACTTCAACGGAAACGCGCGCCCCGGCGCAGGAGGCTGCTGGGACCTGGGCGCGTATCAGCACTGAGCCGGCACAGCCAGGGTTCCCGGGCAGAGGACTGCGGCTTACTCGATGACGTAAGAAAAACTTCGCGTCACCCCGACTGTTATCACTTCACCGATGCTGCAGCCGCTTTGGACTTTCCATTTTTCGATTTTGCCAGTCTAGACCAGCCGCCGAGGTCAAGGGCAACGGACATGCAGGCGTCGCGCAGTTCGTTGGCCAGCGCAGGGTCAACAAGGGCGCGCGCAACGACCATGCCGCCGATACATATAGAAGCGATGCCTTGTGCAGTAGCGCGGCGAGGGCGACCGTTCTGCGTCAAGCTGCGTTCCAGAACGCTGATCATGGAGCGAAAAACGGTCTCGAAGGCGCTCCTGGCGGATTTGCCGCTGCGCGCGACATCGGTGGGCAAGGCCACCATGGGGCAGGAGTCCTCAACGTTTTCAAAATGCTGGCGTGAAAGATAAGCGCGGACAACTTGCGGGCCGACGTCGGCGGAAGATAGATCCACCTTCACACCTTCCCAACAACTCTTCCAATTCGGATTGGTGAAGAAACAGTCTAGGACCTCGGCGTAGAGATCGCTCTTGCTGTGGAAATAGCTGTAGAAGCCCCCGTGGGTGAGGTCCGCGCCCGCCATGATTTGCTGGATGGAAACACTTTCAAAACCATGGCGATTGAATAGCTTCCGCGCGCTTTCGATAATAGCCTTCTTAACTACCTGACGGTGACCAGCGGGATAAGGCATAGGAGTTCTCCTTCTGAGTGACGCTGAAGTATGCCTCGCAGGAGGCTACCGTAGCCAGGAAAAGATTATCTTGAACATATTTTGGAGAGGTGGTCTGATGCGTTGCGGTCGCGCGAAGAAAGACGGAGGACAAGAATGAGCGAGAGAAAGAATTCGAGTGCATTGATGGACAGCCCGACAAGACGGCAATTGATTGCGGGGATGGCTGTTACATTTGGTGGCGTCACTTTGTGGTCAAGCGAGGCGTGGGCCAGGGCCGAAGAGGAGATTTCGCGTACTGCGGAAGCGATTCACCAGGAGCCGATTTTCAAAGCGAGCCGGAAGCGCGTCTATGAAGCGCTCACGGACGTAAAACAGTTCGAGAAGGTTGTGCAGCTGAGCGCAGCGATGAAGTCCGGCATGGCACCGGGAGCCAAGCCCGCGGAGATCAGCCGTGAAGCGGGTGGGGCGTTTTCACTTTTCGGCGGCTATGTGACGGGAAGGCAGCTCGAACTAGTGCCGAACGAGCGAATCGTCCAAGCGTGGAGGGCAGGAGGCTGGGATCCCGGGGATTACTCGATTGCAAAATTTCAACTGGTGGAGCAAGCCTCCGGGACCAAGATTGTGTTTGAACATACTGGATTTCCAAAAGGCAAAGCGGAACACCTGGCGGAAGGATGGAAGATTAATTATTGGGAGCCGCTGGAGAAATCCCTGGGTTAGGCGCAGCGCCCTGCGCGGAAGTAGGAAGGAGGCGGAAACAAAGGCCCAGCAAAAACGTCAGGGCAGCTTCGCGGGCATACACGTGTGTCCAGCGGAAAAACTGGCCCTTCGTGCAGGCGAGGAATTCTTATCTTGGAGAAAAAGAAGTTAGAGAATGCGCAAGGCTTAAACAATGCGGCGGGGCAAGAGCGGGTTGAGGTGCATGGTGAGATCGTAGACGGAAGCGCCGCAGGATTCGGACACGTCCTCGGGGCGGGAGCCGGTCTGCCAGTCAAAGAAAATGGCAACGTCGCCGATCTTGACGCGTTCTTCCCTTCCCACTTCGACAATGCAATGGCTCGCGGAGACGGAGGCAATGACGGGATAATGATCGCCGTTGATGCGGACCTTGGCGCCTTTGTCGCGAGCGAGTGCGGCGTTGCGGGGCCAGCCGTCGGCATGGCCAACAGGCAGCGTGGCCACCCAGACGTCGTCCTTGGCAAGGTAAGCGCGGTTGTAGCCCGCGCTGTCGCCTTTGCGCAGTTTCTTCACATAGATGACACGGGCCTTCAGGCTAATCGCGGGGCGGAGATCCATGATCGGCGTGCGGCGAAATTCGTTTTCGGAATAGATGCCGTAAATGGCCATGCCCGGCCGCACCATATCGAGGAATGCCTCGGGATGCTGGAAAAGACTGAAGCTGGAAGCGGCATGTTTTTTCCCTAGGGCGATGCCTTCTCTTTCGACCGAAGCGCAGGTTTCGTGAAAGCGGCGGAGCTGCTCTTTGTCGAAGTCGGGGTCTTCGGTAAACGTCATCATCGTGCCCTGGATTTGCACGGACTTGCGGTCGGCTAGATGGCGAATGAGGTTCGGGGCATCTCGATAGGGCACGCCAACGCGCCCAATGCCAGTGTCGATACAGATGTGCAGCGGGACGGGCTTTTGCGTTTTGGTAGCGATCCTGTCCAGCAAGGGTCCCAGAGGCGTGTAGATCATGGGCATGATGCCGTGTGCGACGGCATCTTCAAGATTGCGATCATCGAACGGGCCGAGCAGAAGGATGGGCTTGCGAATGCCTGCGTCGCGCAGAGAGATGGCTTCGTGGAGCTTCACGACGGCAAAGCCGAAGACTTCCGGCTGCGCCTCAAGGAGCTGTCCAACGTTGGTCACGCCCATGCCGTAGCCGTTGTTTTTGATCACGGCGAGGATGGGACGGGAGGCTGCGCGGCGAGAAATTTCCTGAACGTTATGGCGTAGGTTTTCGCGATGAATCTCTATCCAAGGATCAAAGAAGGAATCTTTCGAAGGGGCAGTGTCTGAGGTTTGCGATGCGCCGGCGAAAGTTGGAGAAACGTCGAGGAGGGCGGGAAGGGCGAGGCCGGCTTCGAGAAACGACCGCCGTGAGGATTTCATGATGCGGCTACTTCTTGAACAGATTCTCGAAGGCCTGGCGAGCGTCGGTGTGACGGGGAGGCCCAGGAGGAGGCGCTGAGCCAGGAGCGTTCGGCTGAGTATAGGAAGTTGGCGCGGTATCTTTTTCGATGGTGGTGCGGAATTCGTAGAACGTACAGGAGTTCTTTGCGTCTTTGGGCGAGATACGTTCCGGAATCGGCTGCGTGCATTCGAACTGTGCCCCGGAATCGAAGAAACGGCACTGCTTGCAGCAGTGCAATTCGGCCTGGCACTTGGGACATTTGCCATTGGGATCGAAGCCTGGGGTAAGCACCGCGCCGCAATTGGAACAGCGCGCGCGCGTGACCGTGCCAACCATGCGCGGCGTGCGAGGGCCAAATTGATCGGCGCCGCGCGGACCGCCTGCGGGCGGCTTGCGATCGTGCGACTTATCCTTTTTATCCTGCTTTTCCGCGTCGCGGTAACCGCGGTGACTGTACTTTCGATCCACAAACGCCTCCGTCCGCCAGTCTCGACGGACTGCAACAACTACAACTCATGCTTTCGCGCTATCACGCTTGCCAACTTGGCTTGTATCCAATCGGATTGTTACACTCGGCCGGACGGCGCACTCATTCCCTAGAGATTCCTTGCAGAATTGCCAACGTCCAGCGAGCAGGAGATGGGACCTCTATGTTTGTAGCGCTCTGGGAGTACGAAGTCAAGCCGGGTTGTGAAAAAAGGTTCGAGGAAGCCTATGGTCCGGCCGGAGGCTGGGCGCGGCTCTTCCGGAGCGACACAAACCACCGGGAGACCCAGCTTCTGCGTGATCCCTTTCGTCCTGCGATTTACCTCTCTCTCGATTTCTGGAATTCGCGCCAGGCGTATGAGGGGTTCATGGCAGCGCATAAGGAGGAGTACAACGTGCTGGACGCTGAGGGTGAAGAATTAACGAGCGCTGAGCGGCGGATCGGTTGGTTCGAGACGGTCGAGCCGTGAATTGGCATCAGCTACTTTGTCGCGGCGTTCGGATTGCCGAGCCACATGGCGATGAAGCCGTCGGGCGGGAGATCGGGCTGGAGGAATTGTCGCGGCTCTCCTTCGGAGCGGAGCAGGGCTTCAGCGGCAAGGTAGCCACTGCGCACGGCGCCTTCCATAGTGGCGGGCCAGCCGGTATCGGTCCAGTCGCCAGCCAAAAACAAGCGCAGGATGGAGGTTTTCTGCTTGGGGCGCCAGCGGTCGACTCCGGGCTCCGGAGAAAATGTCGCGGCGGCTTCCTTGATGACCGTGGCCTTGACTAATTCGGCGTTGCGGGCTGCGGGTAGAGCTTGGCGGACTTCCGCCAAACAGAGGTCGATGATTTCCTGACGCGGTTTCGGCAACAGATCGTAAGAGGCGCTGATGACCAATTGCAGGTACTGTCCTGCCGTTCCATTCGAATCGCCGTAGAGAGCGGTCTTATTGAAGATCCACTGCGTCGTCGTATCGAGAAGCGTGAGAAAAGGCTCTTTCATCACCGAGCGGTCAAACCAGAAATGGACGCCGGTGATGGGCGCGACCTTGATCTTGTCTAGATTGGCGAGGGATGGATCGCTCTGTTTCACGCTCTGCGGCAACAGCTCCGCCAGCGCGGTGTGCGGCACGGCGAAGATATACGCGTCGGCCGATTCTTCGCGCCCTTCATCGAAGCGAATTCCGGCAAACGCACCACTTTCCATTTTCAAGCCGCGCACCGGAGATCGCAGAATCACTTCCCCGCCCCGGCGCTCGATCTCGGACTTACAACCATCGTAGAGATTGGCGAGCGGCACGGCGGGCACTCCCATGCGGTAGCCGGTGCTGTTCGAAAGAAAGGCTTTCCAGAAAACATCTACGCCGAAGCGCGCATCGGTGCGGTCGAGTTCCTCGTCAAGCGCGCTTATGAGTACCACGCGCCAGAACCGCTCGATGGCGCACTTTGTCTGGCCGCGGCGGCGGAGCCATTCCAGCATGGAAATTCCGCCTTTTTCCTGGAGATCGGCAGGATTTCCGTGGGCTTGCAAGATGTCGAGCATGGCGCGCGCGATGGAAAGCTTGTCTGACAAATTCAACGGCGCAAAGGCGGCAAATGATTCTGCTAGATGAAATGGCGCGGGCAAAAAACCCGCTTGCATCTCTCCCCGGCGGCCCTGGGGATCGAGAAAGAGGAGCCGGTCGAAGAATTTGATTTTGCCGGCGGCGCCGATGCGGCGGTAAAAATCATCGAGATTGGTGCAGCAACCTAGGGTGATGTGCTGGCAATTGTCCACGTGCTCGCCGTCCGGCAACACGTAGGACGTCGCCCGGCCTCCGAGGAAGGGACGCTGTTCAAACAGACGCACGCGCCAGCCGGACTCAGCCAGCGCGACGCCGGCTGCCAGTCCCGCCAGCCCGCCGCCGATCACGATCACGCTTTTCAAGAATATTCTCTTCCGTAGTGCGCCCGAAACGGGCCTTGGCGATGAACATCATTTTTTCCGCTTTGGAGAGACGAATGCGCTCGCCGAAGACGGCGAAGTCCAGCAAATCGATACGGCCCAGAAGCGCGCTGTAGGTATGCACCAGCAGCCAGAGCGCGCCGCGGCTGTCGGCCTCGATAAGTCCGAGCAAAGCGGAACCCTCTTCGTAGAATTGCCAGGCGCGCTCGGCTTCGAAGCGAAGCAATTCGCGAACGCCGAGAGTTGCTTCGCCGCGGCCAAAGTCTTCCGGCGAAACTCCGTAACGGTGCAGATCTTCCTCCGGGAGATACACTCGGCCTAGCTTGTAGTCTTCGTGGACGTCGCGGATGATGTTGGTCAATTGAAAGGCGAGGCCGAGCTTTTCCGCCAAGTCCAACGCGCGCGCATCGCGGAAGCCGAACACATGAGTACAAGTAAGTCCGACTGTGCCGGCCACGCGATAGCAGTACTCGCGAAGGCGGTCGAAGGTCGGATATCTGCGAACCATTAAATCCATTTCCGCGCCGCTGACAAGATCGTGAAGATAGCGCGCGGGCATTTTGTAACGCTGCATTGTGTCCACGAGCGCGGGGAGGACTTCGGCTTCACCATATAAGGTTTCCGAAGGCAAAGGCATGGCAGCGTTGCCATCAAAAAGCTGAGAGTGCCCGGTAACGGCTTCATCGAACGCAGCGCGCCACTTCGCAAGGCCGCGCTGCTTGGCGAGAAGGCTTTGGTGTTCATCGGAAACATCATCCACGAGCCGCATAAAAGCATAAAGAGCGGCGAGGGCATCGCGCTTCGGCTTCGGCAAAAGAAAAAACGCGTAGTAAAAATTGCTTTGAGAGGCGCGCGCGATCCGGTGGCATTCAGCGTAGGATTGCGCTAGATGCATGGAGGTATAGGGTGGAGCATCCCGACTGAACCGGGGCGCGTGCTGCGCCTCCACCGCTGCTGGAGTTGGAGCGATTCCGTTTAAACGTGGATTCACGCCTATGAAGTGGGCTACGAGGGCGCGGCCGAGAAGGGCGGCCTGTTTCAGTTTGCTCACGGCGGGGCGGTGGTGGAGGGTGTCGTATCCTATTGCCTCGATGGCCTTGAACACCGCTAAACCGCCGCGGGTGAACATCTCCACGTCCACACTGAGGTGTCCATCGACCATTCTGGCAAGCGGCTGGCCTTCGGCGAAAAGAGCGCGGGTGCGGGCAATGAGGTCTTTCATCAGGTTAACGTAGCGCTCGTTGAATCGGCGCTGGACAATGTCATCCTCAGAAAGCCCGTGCGCCGCGGCGACATCGAGCGGAATGTAAATGCGTCCGATGTCCAGATCGCGCGAAACATCCTGCCAGAAGTTCGCAAGCTGCAATGCCGTGCAAGTGGCATCGGAGAGACGCTGGCGCTGCTCGTCGCGGTAGCCGCAGAGATACAAGACCAGGCGACCCACCGGATTTGCCGAATACACGCAATAGCCGAGGACGGCATCCCAATTCGGATAGCGCTTGACGGTCTGGTCCTGGCGAAAAGCTTTGAGGAGGTCCGCTAAAGGCTGCCTGGGAATATCCTTTGCGATGATGGTTTCGCGCAGCGCTACGAAGACCGCGTGGGATGGCTTCCCTTCGTAGCAAGCATCCAGTTCATGTTCCCACCAGGTAAGCAATTCCAGCGCGCGCGACGCATCGGGAACTTCGTCGCCAAGATCGTCAGCCCAGCGGCAGTAGGCATAGACATTGTAAAAATGCTGATGCAGTGCTTTGGGAAGCAGCCACGATACGACGTTGAAATTCTCGTAGTGATGCGTGGCAAGCCAGCGCGTGTACTGCTGCGCGACTTCGGGCGAGCAGCCGGGTTCGGGCGCGTGCTGGGTGATTTCGATTTCGCCAGGGCGCAGCATCAGATGAGAGATTCCTTGATTCGTAGTCCCGTCCGGAGTCCAGAATACGCGCTTCGCACTGCGCCGCTGAAACAGCCGGGACGCCGAAACATTAAATGACCGGTAAGTTTGGTCAGCACCGGAAGACTACGGCCGCACGGCCAGCTTGATTTCGCCGCTGCGCGACTTCATGCGCGCAAAGGCCTGCGGCAAGTCGGCCAGGCGGATTTCTTCGGTGACGAAATCGCGCGCCGAAATATCCCCGCGCCGGATGGCCTCCAGCGCCTCCCGGAAGAACCGGGGCGTGTGATGAAACGGCGAAATCAGCTTGATTTCGGAATAGTGGATGGCGGCCGGATCGATTTCGACCCGCGTGCCCGAAGGCAGGCCGCTGAAGAAATTTACAACGCCGCCGCGCCGCACCATTGCCAGAGCCTGCTTCCAGGTGGCTGGATTGCCCGCTGCTTCTACGACGGAATCGGGTCCAAGCCCATCTTCGGTAAGCGCCTTCACGGCGGGTACGACGTCTTCCGTCTCCGTTACGTTAAACGTGGCCACCGCGCCAAGGCGCTTGGCAATGTCCAGCGGCGCCGCACGGCGCGCCACTGCGATGACGCGAACTCCGCGCCGCGAAAGCATGCGCACAAACTTCAATCCAATGGGACCGCAGCCAATCACCGCCGCCGTGTCGCCGGTTCGCACTTCCATTTCGTGGATTCCGCGGAGTACGCAAGCCAGAGGTTCGGCCAGCGCGGCGCTCTGATCGTCCACGGAGTGCGGCACTTCGAGCATATTCTCCACGACGATTCGGCCTGGAATGCGCATGTAATCCGCGTACGCGCCATTGTTGAACAAGAGATCGTCGCAGAGGTTTTCCTGGCCGCGGCGGCAATGATAGCAGCGCAAGCACGGCGCGGAATTCGCGGCGATCACACGCATGCCGATACGCCAGCGGGAATCCACACGCTTGCCTACTGCCACGATTTCCCCGACCAGTTCGTGGCCGAAGACTGCCGGAGGCTGAATCATTTTGGCGTGGTAGCCGCGCTTCCAGACCTTGAGATCGGTGCCATCGGTAAGCGCCAAGCGAACGCGCACCAGGACTTCGTCGGCGGAGAGAGCAGGCACGTCAATCATTTCAATACGAAGGTCTTCGCTGCCATACAGCACAGCTGCGGTCATTTTTGAGGGCACCGTGACGTGGGTAACAGCAGCTTTCACTTGTTCGCCTGCTTCCAGTTTCTTTGGCGTCGTCGTGCTCATGTGTGTGTGATTAGGATCTTGAGTGATTCCGCCGTCGGCTTGGCGGCCAGGTCCAACCCCTCCTGGATTCTAGCCAACGGAAAACGGTGCGTCACGATATCCATGACCGGCAGTTTCTTCTTCAGCACAAGATCGGCCCCTGCTTCTTGGATGTCCACGGCCGCACTATAGCTGCCCAGGATTTCTTTTTCGTCGATGCCCACCGCCGCGGCGGGAAACTCAATCCTGGTCACCGGGTCATTCGCCGCGAACAACAGCACGCGTCCCCCGGGCCTTGCCGCTGCCAGAGCATCCACCACCACCGACGGATGGGCCACCGCCACCAAGACCGCATCGGCACCCCGCCCTTCGGTCCGGGCTTTGATGTGGTCCACAAGCTTACCATCACTGGGGTCAAAGGACTCCAACGCTCCTAAAGTTAGGCTCTTGGCACGGCGGACAGCCATGGGGTCGCTGGTATAGAGTTTTGCGCCTTGTAGATTGGCGACCATCAGCAGTTGCAGGCCGATAGGGCCGCATCCGGCGATAAGCACAGATTCTCCCGCTGTCACTCGAGCCTTCTGCACGGCCTTCAGAATCGTATTGATTGGCTCGATGAACGTGGCTTCCTCGAAGCCGACATCATCGGGCAGGGCGACGATCCCGCGTTCCGCCACCCAGGGCATGGCTTTTACGTATTCCGCGAAGCCGCCGCCGTTGGGAATGAATCCGCCGGTAAGGCCGGTGGTCTTATATTGCTTGCACTGGGAGAACAGGCGGCGTTCGCAGTAGAAACACTTCCCACACGGAATGTGATGAAAGCTCATCACACGGTCGCCCAGTTTCCATTTCGTCATGCCGCGGCCAATGGCTACGACCGTACCGGCTACTTCGTGGCCCAGAATCTGCGGCGGCTGGACGTAAGCGTGATAAATCTTCTTGATGTCGGTGCCGCAAATGCCGCACGCGGCGACTTTGACGAGAACTTCACCATCGCCTACCTCTGGGACAGGAACCTCTTCGACGCGAACGATTCCCTTCTCGCGGTAGACGCCCGCGCGCATGGTCTTCGGGATGGGGCCAAGCGACCTCACAGCTTCCAGGGTTGTGCCGGTCCGGCTCATCGGGCAGCCACCTTCAGAGAATCTTGTCCCGCGACAAGTTGGATCACTCCATTTACATAGATTTCCAGGAATCGGGCGAGAGCTTCGGCGGCGCTACGGCTCTGCTTTCCAAAGCGAATAAGCGGCAACAGGCTGCTTGGGCTCTTCGCCACTTCTGCTAGAACGCGAGGAATGCTCACGCGGTTATCCGATGACATTGTGCTGTTGAAATCTATCGGCAAATTCTCGTCAGCCTGGTCACTGATGGCGCGAATGGCAACGCCGCGAGCCCCCCAAGCACAGCCCTTTTTCACGACGTCAAAACTCTCCATCTCCACTACGCCTGCTTTCGTGGCGAGTTGTGATTTTTCCCCCACCGTCGTCAGCACCTTTTTGGCGGTATAAAACACATCGACTGGCTTCGCGCCGTGCGCAACTGCCACTTCGACAAGTTGTTTGTCAGTTTCCAACCAATCTCGACCGAGGTCGGCATGCGCATAATTCGACTTCAGGAGTTTCGCCACAACGATATCACTCAGGCGGTAATCGGAGCGCAGAGCTCCAGCTAGGCCACTTGAAACGCAGACATCAAAATAGTGGTCGCTGTCTGCCATGTGCATCATAAGTTCCATGACGTTAGCCGAGATATCTCCGATACCCGTCAGAACCACGAAGATTTCCGAACTCCCAATGACACTCTTCCACAGCGCAAAGCCAGGAGCCTTCTGGCGATCAAATTTTCGGCGTGCCCGCCACGGGGCGAATTCGGCTTCGACGGCGAATGTGACGAGGATGCGCATCAGTTATGCTCGGATGCCGCCCCTCCCGGTAAAAACCGCCGGGACGCAAAAACGCGAAAGGGACAGCGCCACAAAAACAAAGTACCGGTTTCCTTCAGCCACTCAGGACAAGTTCCGATCGGTCACTTCAAAGCCCTAGGCAGCGGCGCGAGTCATGCGCTTGGCGCGGCTTTTGGCGATGTAGCCGTTGGCTTCGTACCAGCGTACTGCACGCTCCAGTGCGGCGGCGACCGGGCCAGTCTTAAAACCCAATTCCCGCTGGGCGCGCGAGCAATCCACAAACATCATGTGCCGCGCGATCTTCACGCCTTCAATCGGAATGCCCGGCTCGCGCCCAAGCAGCCGGGAAAACACCGTATTGGCATAGGCTACACCCAGCGCGAGTCCATGAGGAATCTTCAGGCTCGGCGCGCGCAGGCCGGTAATCTTCGCCAGCATGTCCAGCAGGGCCTTGAGCGTCAGATTCTCTCCGCCCAGCAAATAGCGTTCGCCGATTTTTCCCTTTTCGGCGACCAGCAGTTGGCCTGCCGCGCACTCTTCGACGCCGACAAAATTCAAACCGGTCTCGACGTAACCGGGCATCTTGCCATTCAAAAAGTCCAGGATGATCTTTCCCGTCGGAGTCGGCTTCCAGTCCCACGGACCTACCGGCGTGGTCGGCATAGCCACAATGACCGGCAATCCGTTTTTTGCGGCGTTGAGCGCTTCCTTCTCCGCCATCCACTTGGAGCGTTTGTAATGGCCGACCATCTCTTGCAGCTTGGCATCTGTGAATTCGTTGGGGAGCTTGGGCCGGTCGACTGCGATGGTCGCCACCGTACTCGTATAAATCAACTGCTCGACGCCGGCGCGTTTTGCGGCTTCCAGAAGATTCTTCGTTCCGCCGACATTCGAATCGTAAATCTCCCGGGAGCGCCGCGCCCACAAACGATAATCCGCGGCCACATGAAAGACTCGCTTGACACCCTTCATCGCGCGAGCGAGCGAGGCAGGGTCGCGCAAATCTCCGGTCACGTATTCGAGCGACAAATCCGCAATCGCACGATTGGTGCTCGAGGCGCGAAGGAGCACGCGAACATCGTCACCGCGCGCCACAAGCTGACGTGCTACGTGGCTGCCAAGAAAGCCCGCCGCACCTGTGACCAGCGTGGTCATACGATTCTTACGCCTTCTTCGTCCGCGTGGGATTCCGGTGCGATGCGGACGCCGCTGTCTCCGATGTTTCGTGCTGCACTTCGCTGGCTGCTCAGCGCAGGTTCAGCCATCCGCGAAAAAGACTCCCACCACAGGCTGCCAATCAGCTTTCGCGCTTCCGCTGTCTTCTGGCGCAAGGGAGCATCGTTCGGACTTGCGGAGTCTGTTCCACCGTTGGCCGCCGTAATCACAATTCCATCCACGTCGGCAGAACGGGCATATTGGATTAAGCCGCCCATTGTTCTCAGTTCCGTCTCCCCGTGAATGCGCGCATGCACGCAAATCAAAAATCCGGAGAGCCGGGCCGCGCGCATGCCTTCCGCAGCCGGCTCGAATACATCCGGCCGAGGGTGTTCCGGGGCATTACGCTGCGCGGCGGGTTCCAGCCGAACGGTTAGAAAGAGCCGCGCCACGGGCTGAAACTCGTGAATGCGCCGGCGAAGAAGCGCCCCGTCCGTCTCGAGAAAAACAAAGTGGCCCGTCTGCGCGATGGCGCGAACCAGATGCGAAATGCCGGGATGACGCAACGGCTCGCTTCCTCCAATCCAAACAACCGGAGAGCGGCTGGAACTGATTTCGCGAATCTTTTCGTGTGAAACCGGATGGCTGGATTCGTGGTGCAAGATTTCTGCCGCATCCACAAACTGAATCGGACTCGCACCTTGGGCAAGACGTGACTTTGGCGCGAATCGGGCCAGCGCCAGGTCTGCAGTAAGCCGCAGAGGAAACCGCATCATGCGCTTTAAAACCCGCTCCGCAGCCGGAATTCGCCGGGCTGGAACTTCAGCGCCACATACTCTTGCGCGCCGCGCGACTGATTGGAATAGCGCGCCAGCGCATAGACTGGAAAGGAATTCCGGTAGAGGTGGTATTTCAAATAAAAAACGCCCGGGAAACCTGTGCCTGTGAAATCCGGCTCGCTCCACGAGCCGTCCTCACGCTGCTTGTGCACGAGATAGGAAACGGCTTTGCCGATAGCCGGATCGCTGGCGTCCGTTCCCGCAAGCAAACCGATCAATCCCCAAGCAGTCTGCGACGCCGTGCTGGGGCCTTGCCCTTTCGTCGAAGGCGCTTCGTAGCTGGCTAGCGACTCACCAAAACTCCCGTCAGCCTTCTGAACGGCGCGCAGCCAGACCACGGCGCGCTCGCAATAATCGCGCGCCGTCAGCGAAACCGTTTCCAGGGCGCGCAACACCCCGCTGGTTCCATAGATGTAATTGACACCCCAGCGCCCGAACCACGAACCGTCGCCGGATTGGTCCTTTAACAAAAATTTAACGGCGCGCTGAATTGCCGGGTGGTCTGCGGGCCAGCCAAACCGGCCAAGACACTCCACCACACGGGCGGTAACGTCCGCGGTGGAAGGATCGATCATCGCGTTGTGATCCGCGAATGGAATGTTGCAGAGGAACTTATGGTCGTTGTCGCGATCAAACGCGCCCCAGCCGCCGTCGCGATTTTGCATGCTAAGCACCCACTGAATGCCGCGGCGAATCGCGCCTTCCATGCGTTTGGCATCCGGGTACTTCACGCGCTGCAGCGCCATCAGCACAAACGCGGTGTCGTCGACGTCGGGATAAAAATCGTTGCGAAATTCAAACGCCCAGCCGCCGGGTTCCGCGTCCTTGTTTTTTACTTGCCAATCGCCCGGCCCAAGAACTTGCTTCGACAGCATCCAGTCCGTGGCCTTCACCAGCGCGGGATGATCGGCGGGCAAGCCGGCCTCTTCCAGAGCGACCATGGCAATGCAGGTATCCCAAACCGGCGAAACGCACGGCTGCATGCGAATGGTGTCGCCCTCTTCAATTTCAAACCGCGAAAATTCCTTGATCTCGCGCCAGGTCAACGGGTCGTCCGGGCCATGGCCCAAAGCCATCAACGCAAAAATAGAATTCATCATCGCCGGGTAAATTGCCGCAAGGCCTTCGGTCCGCTCGATGTGATTCAGCATCCAGGATTTCGCTTCCCGGAGCGCGCGCTGGCGCAGCGGCTTCCAGGGCAATTTCTCGTAGAGCTTCAACCCGCGGTCCAGCGCCAGGAAAACATTCTTCCAGGAAAGCAGTTGCTTGCTCCAATCAAACGCCGCAGTCTTTCGCGTGTGATCCTTGAACAACTCATCCACGCGGGCGCGTTCCGGGAACCGCCAGTCGGGCCGCAACGTGGACAGGATGGCCATGGGAATCACGATGCCGCGCGTCCATGAGGACATTTCATAAATATTGAAATAAAACCATTGCGGAAGGAGCATCAGCTCCGGCGGAATCGAGGGAACAAGCTCCCATCCGACAGCGCCGACCAGCGCCAGGTAAAACCGCACATAGGAATTCGTACGCTCCAGGCCGCCGAGACGATGGATGGTCTCGCGCGCCTGCGTCATGTGGCGCGCTTCCGTGGAATCGCCCACCAGCTTCAACGCGAAATATGCCTTGCACGTCGCGTTCAGCTCGGAAGGTCCGCCGGGATAGATGGACCAGCCGCCGTCGGCGAGCTGCCGCCGGCGCACATAATTCGCCAGCTTGGCTATGCGCTCCGGATCGGCCTTTCCTAGAACGTGCAGGTAATAGATGTAATCGGATTCGAGCGTGGTGTCTGCTTCGAGCTCGCCCTGCCAGTATCCTTGCTCTGCTTGAAGGGAAAGGAGGTGATTCGCGCCGCGCTCGATGGTTTTTTCCAGGCGCGCAGCCCATTCCTGCTCCTGCCAGGGCAGAGGCGCGGGCGCGACGGAGACTTCTTCACCCATTCTGGCGAATGAGGCCATCAGTTGCTCCCCCAGAGCGGAACTTCATGCTGGTAGAATCAGCAGTCCTGTACAGCCAACATTAAAATCAGCTTAACTGCCGTATTGCGCTACATTTCCCCACAAAAACACCACGGCAGTCGCAATCGAGTAACACGAGTACTATTAAATTATCGCCGCCTTCGCCGTGACGGTCAACGGGTAAGATGCACTAAACGCAACGCTGCGTTGTCAAATGGAAACGCTTGCGGGCCCTTCCAGCATTCTCTGAACCAGTACGCGCAAAGGCTCAGGCAGGGGTTCGCCCTCCCAGTGCGAAACCGAGGGCTTTTCCTTGAGGAGACGCGCAGGGAGCTTTGTCCAGGTGGGTCCTTCAGCGGAGAATTCACCGAGACTCCCGCGCAGCACCAGCGCGTCGGCGCGGTCGAGAGCGGCACGCGCCGAATCCTTGAAATCATCTTTCGACGGGTCGATAACGGGGAAATAGAGGCTGGGCTTCAGAAACTGTAGCAGCGAATTACTCTCCACGATAACGGGGGGTAGCTCGCCGCCGGCTTCGATGGCTTGCTGCAGCGCGGTCCTTAGAAGGGGCAGACCCTCGGCAAGAAATCCTTGTTTGGTCCGCAACCAGAAGGATTTCCGTGCTCCAGCGGCCAGAAAACGGGCGCTGTCGGTTCCCGTGTCCGCGTGCGTTTCCCAATTGATGGCGCAGACGTGTTCATCCGGCGCGCAATCGCAATTCTCGCCATTCTGTGCACAAACGCCATGGCCATACTGCGTGATTTTGCCGGCAATCCAGTCAGCCCGAGGAAACGCGGAGATCACATCGCAGACCAGTTGCGTCTTGCCAATACTGCGCGTGTGCCCGCCCACGACGATCAAGCGCCAGCGTGGCGCTCCATTTGTCTTACTTGCCGCCAAGTTTGCCCTCGAGTTCTTTGATGCGCGCCGCCAGTTCGGGTAGCCGTGCGAACCAGGCGTATAGCTCTTTGAACTTTTCAAGCGGACGGGAGGGTGTCCCCCAAACTGTTTCACCGCTGCGAACGATTTTCCCTCCGAGGACCCCGCTCTGACCGCCGATGACCGCGCCGTCCTCCAATTTGCAGCGTTCCCCAAAGCCAGCCTGCCCACCTACAACTACGCGCTTCCCGAAAACACAGGAGCCGGACAAGCCCACTTGAGCCGCAATGACCGAATGCGCGCCGATCTGGCAGTTGTGACCGATATGAACGAGATTGTCCAGCTTCACTCCTTCCCCGATGCACGTATCTTCGAGTGAGCCGCGGTCAATCGTGGTGTTCGCCCCAATCTCCACGTCGTCTCCGATTTCGACGATGCCCGTCTGCGGAAACTTCCAATACTTCCCCTCCCCCTGAGCATACCCAAAACCGTCCGCGCCCAGCACCGCTCCCGAATGGATCTCCACACGATGCCCGATTCTCACGCTGCCATAGAGGGTCACTCGCGCATGAATCCGGCAATTTTCGCCGATCCAGCATCCCGCGCCAACCACGGAGTGGGCACCAATTTGCGTACCGGCACCGATGTGTGCGTCTTCACCAATCACCGCGCACGGACCAATGCCAACGCTCGCTGCGAGGCGAGCCAGAGGAGCAACGAAGGCGGTGGCGTGAATCCCTGAGGCAATTGGCGGGCGATCGAGTAACAGGGCGGCCGCCTTTGCAAACGTCAGCTTTGGATGCGCGCTCCGCAAGACTGTTTTGCCCGGTAAGGGAACTCCGTCGGCTGCGATGACGCACAGCGCCGCGGAAGCCACGGCCCTCTCGGCATACTTCGCGGTTTCCACGTAGATCAGATCGCGTGCGCCGGCGCGCTCCGGACCCGCGACTCCCCCAATTTCCAGAGCGCCGTCGCCTTCCAGCTTTGCCCCGGCCTGTTCCGCCAATTCTGCCGCTGTTCGTCGCATTTTAACCTCACGAGAAATCGTAAACCGGTGGCTCGCCTTTCGGCCGCGTATTCCATCGTCCATGTACCCAGACCCACTGGTCCGGATATTTGCGGATGATATCTTCAATCACCTTGGTGAATTTCTGAGTGTTCTCCACTACGTCGCGTTCCATATCGCCTGTTCGAATCAAATCGATCGGCGGCTCGAAACGCAAGCGATACTTGCCAAGGCTTTGGTCCCACACGGCGTACCCGGGGACGACCGCTGCATCCGTGTGCAGAGCCACGCGGGCGATTCCAGTCGTTGTGCTGGCTTGCTTCCCGAAAAAATCCACGAACACGGCCTCTCCCGGCATGGTGTTTTGGTCCGCCAGAATTCCGACGGTTCCGGCTTCCTTCAAAACTTTCAACATTACGCGGGCTGATTCATTCTTGAAAATCGGGCGATTCCCCGGCAAACACCGGTAGCTGTTTACGAGCGCGTCGATTCTAGGGTTGTCGATTCTCCGTGCCATGTAGTGCAGGGGAAATCCGTACACCGCGTGAGCAAACGAAGACAGCTCCCACCCGCCGATGTGCCCCGTCAAATACAGCACGCCTTTCCCGCGCCGCTGCCCTTCCAGGAAGTTTTCCTGGCCATCCAGCACGACAATTTGTTCGATATTTTCCTTCGTGTACTTCGGAAGCCGGACAAACTCCGCCGCCATCCAACCGAGATTGCGCAGCATTCCACGAATGACTTTCTTTCGTTGCGCGTCACTCCATTCCGAGAAGGCAATCCGCAGATTCACTTCAGCGGTCTTCCGCAACCGAGGCAGTAGTGCATAAAAAATGCGCATCGTTCCCGTCGCAAAACTCCTCGCCAGCGGCCTTGGCAAGACACCTAGCCCCTTCAAAATAATCCACACCGCCGCGTATTCGACCCATTCCTTCATTGTCTGCCCAAGCTCGCGCGTTTTCCGTCGGGCGACAGTATGCAAGAGGTCTGTCGCTGGAAGATAGTGGTTCGATGTTAGACTCAGCTTTCCGTGATCGAAACGACCGCTCCCATCGCCGGGAACCCGCGCACCTCCATCGCCGCCAGAATTGGCTGGGCCATTCTCATCGCCGCGACGCTCTACGTCTGCTACTTCAGCCATCTTGGCTCGATCGGCTTCGTCGGGCCGGACGAACCGCGTTACGCCTGGATTGCGCGCGACATGACGGAAACCGGCGATTGGGTCACGCCGCGCCTTTACGGAAAACCTTGGTTCGAGAAGCCGCCACTCTTCTACTGGGGCGCCGCGGTTTGCTTCAAGCTTTTCGGTGTCAGCGAAGCCGCCGCGCGATTGCCGAGCGCCATCTCCGCCCTGCTCGCCACGCTCGCGATGGCGTGGCTGGCTTTGCGTCTCTACGGCGCCGAAACCGCCCGCTGGTTGCTGCTTTTGCTTCCGACCACCGTCGGCATGATCGGCTTCTCCCACGCTGCCGCTACGGACATGCCCTTCAGCGCGATGCTCACGATTGCGATGGTTTGCGCCGCCGTTGTCCTCGGCCTCACGCGCAACGAAAACACGCCGATTCTCCAGCGAACACCATGGCTGGCCCTCCTACTGTTCGGATTCTTTCTCGGCCTCGCGGTCCTCGCAAAAGGACCCGCCGCCATCATTCTTTCCGGCGGGACGGTTTTTTTCTGGGCTCTTTTCACCAAGCGCTGGCGCGACGCCTTCCGGCTCT
>Ga0207665_10000291_pt1 | contig 34714 bp, 38 predicted proteins | sample LARL112metaG_FD_184351 | JGI IMG/M metagenome (GOLD analysis project Ga0207665, IMG submission 184351) | Corn, switchgrass and miscanthus rhizosphere microbial communities from Kellogg Biological Station, Michigan, USA - LAR L11-2 metaG... | ecosystem: Host-associated > Plants > Roots >... | reverse complement strand
CGTTTCTGCCCCTGTTGACTCCTCTGCCAAGGCATCTCCAGGTAACCAGCCGCTACAGAGAAGGAGACTCCCGATAAGGATCGTCTCGCAACACCTCAAACGCACTCCCGAGACCCCACTGACTCTCCGGCCCGCACTCAGCTAATCGAAAAATACGTCTTCGTATGCCCCAACTCTGCACGCTTGGGTTTTGACAGCATGCGATCGCGAGGGTTGGTACCCACAATGTCCGCTTTGGGTCATTAGCGGACAAAGTGACGAGCCCACGCCATGTCCGGTTTACCCCCAATAACGGACTTTGGACGGCACATCCAAGTCAGCATTTTGGCTGAGCGTTATGAGCGCCCTAGTTGATGCGGGAGAGGAGACCGCGGCGTGCTTCGCAAATGTCGACACGATGATGGGCGGACGGAGCACAAAGAACGTTACGCAAGGCTACCTATGTTGACTGCTGCAAGAACCGTCGTTGGATAACTGAAAATGTCGTTAGGCAACCAGACCAGGAGCGGCATAGGCGGCTTCGGTGAAGTACCAAACTGCGGGCAACGCAATCAGGGTTCCAAGAAGGCTGACAATCAGAACGTACAGCGAGTGGGTGTCGGTGTGGTCTTCCATGTGATCCTCCATCATCATGTGGAGAATCTAATCACTCATTCGGATTCTTTATGTGAGATTTCGCACACCGCAAACCGGCTCATCGCAAGGGATGGTCGCCGTCACCACATGCGGAAGCTCATGACCGCCTTTACGGCGTCGGCAAGGCGGTCGCTCCAAACTGGCTTCGGCAGAACCGGGGCTCCTGGTACCACTTTATGGATGCGCTCGACAGTGTCGGGGTCAGTGTGTCCAGTAACGAAGACGACAGGTACGTCGCATTCCTCTCGAAGCGACCTAGCGGCCTCGATTCCTTCGCGGCCTCCTTCGAGATTGACGTCCATCAGCACAACATCGGGCTGATTGCTCATTGCGTGCGAACGGGCCTGTTGTCCATTTGCCGCTAGATCGCAAGTGTCAAAGCCCATCTCGCGCATGTCTGCTTCTAGGCTAAGGGCGATCATGGGTTCATCTTCGACGATCAAGGCGCGGCGACTGCCCGTCGGGGAGGAACTTTGGGCCATCTGGTCCTCCTTTCCTCTAGTGCCCCAACGTTCCTAGTCGGAATTGGTGCCACTAAGACGGAAAAATTTACTAAGCCATTGCCTTATCGCAATGAAAGAGTGCGCAAGGGACACTCGTGCGAAGCATCGAGACTACAGGCTCGACCTACATTGATCCGCCTGAGAGGGAAGAGATGAATTTTGATCGCCTTCTGCCAACCCAAAACCTGGCGACATCTGAATAATAATCAGAGGTTCTCAGGGGAAAATTTAGCGGAGTTCTGCGGTTTGTTCTGCTTGTTGCCTGAGTTTAGGTAACCAATAGGTAGCAAACCTCTCCGAAATGCCTGTTTTGTTCGAGCTCTCAGCCACTCCCCTTGCAAACCAACTATTCGTCGCCGAGGGGTGGGGCGTAAAGCGTCATGACGTGATGTACAACGATTTCGTGATCGTTGGGCCTTTCACGAATCCGGCAAAAATTTAGGCGGATGGGGGTGGCGACAAAAAGGAATGAACAACCCCACGCAAAGCCCTCTAGCAATGCATCTCAGTGCACGATGCGGAGCGAAAACCAGGAAAGGAAGCCCTTGCCGATCCCCGGCGATGGCCAACGGCCGTTGCCGGATGCATGGCGGCAAATCACCAGGCGCTCCGAGGGGCAATAAGAATGCATGGAGGCACGGAGGCTACTCAGCAGAAGAAACGAGGATCCGCAGATTTGTTCAGGCACTGGCGAGGTTGGCAAAACAGGCTCTCGCGGATTAGTTTTGATCAGCTCCTCCACATCGCTAAGATGGAGAAGAAGGGTGTCGGCTGGAGAGATCGATGTTTTGCTTAACGGGTCGAACTCGATTCCCAGTCCTTGCTGCGATACTTGTCGCGGCGCTTAGTCCCGCGAACAGCGCCAGTTCGCGCCATCCTCGAAATCGGAACAGAAAACTGTTAGTCTGGTTTTTAGCGAAACACGGGGGAAGAGTGGGAGGAGGCCCCCATGAATCGCTTATTGGTCCTGTTATGTATGGCTGGGTGGGCGCTGTACATCGTCCACACAAATGATAGAGGCGATAATCTCGCCGCGCAAAATCCGAAGTTTTCTGAAGAGCTCTCACCTGCCGCTCAGGCGCCGGTAGACTCGATACCGTCCGAACTCCAACCAATTCCCGCAACGGCAGTGCGGTCACCGCACGCCATAACGCCGGACGTAATGCCTCGCCAGGTAATCGCGAATGCACCAGCTCCTGCTCCGCAGATGCAGCCAAGCGAGAGTGCCAACTCGCTGCCAGAGGCCAGTCAAGATTCGGCACCCCAACAGGCGTCCAATCAGGAGTCAGAAGAACAACTCAGGGTCACGTCGGAAACGAGCATAAGAAGCGGCCCATCCGATTCGGCTCAACTGATCGGTAGGGCACACGCGGGTGCTACGCTTCGAGTCAAATCACGTGAGCCAGGCTGGGTTCAATTTGTCGATCCTGTCGCGAATGAGACAGGCTGGATTTCGATGGCATACCTTGGGCCCGCTGATGCGGTGAAGAATACTGCGCCAAAAAACACGGAGTTTAAGACAAAGCCGATGCCCAAAGTGGCTAAGCTCAAGACACGAAAGCCTCTACACAATCCAGTAATGAGGCACATACCTCCGACCTACGCTCAGCTTCCGCCAGACCGTGAATTTGTGCCGCCGAGGCGAGGCGGAATATTTGGTCTGTTCTGGAAACGCCGCTTGAGCGATTCACCGCCGCCTTATTAGCGCCTGGCGATTTGCTCATCAGCGAGAGCGAACTTCAGTGGCATCTTAGGGTATGGCTACCGAGCACGAAAACGACTTGCGCCTGCTAGTCGTCCTGGAGGCCAACACCATCGTCGTGACCATCCTGGGGACGCACTATTCCATCACTTACCGGACGCTGCATGATTCACCCTGGCTTATCGCCTCTGATATTCGCGACGACCAAAACTCTCCAATCAGTAAATGGACGTTTCGAGCCCGGGCCTGGACCGCAGCGAACGACAAAGCGCGTGAGATTGGCTGGATAGTGTGAGGCCGCCCCCATTATGCAGGAACGTTGGGAGCGGCCCTCTTTCCGTAAACACCACTGAGCGGCGCGTTCAGAGGCTCGATATGCTCCTCTGGCCGCCCTGGCGACGAGAAGCTCGTCATGGAACTGCTGGTGGATGATCGTGAAGCCTTGCGGGCGAACGTGAGGGCAAGGCAGAGTTAACAAGGGACGGGCGATTGAAAGCCGCGACGGCGGAACAAGCCTGTGGGCTAAAAGGTTTTTATGCTAGCTGGTGCGGGGTGCCTAGACCGTCTTCGAGGCGGCGCAGCACGCATGAACCACCCAATCCCCCATCCGGTTGCTTCAATATTGTTCGGTCTTGCCGTGATGGCGCTTTTGCTCTGGCAAGGGTCCGAAGGTACCCGACTCGCGAAGCATTCGGCTCAGTTTCTCTCAAGACTGACCGAGGGTCCACAAGCGGCAAGGTTACCTCAGCAAATCCATTCTGTTCCAAAGCCACTACAGGCAGAAGCCGAGATCAAGCCCAAGCCGACGACGAAAATCTACTACCGGGTCATGGTGCCCGATAGCGGCACGCTGGAAGCGGGCGACGTGGTCATCAAGCTCAATGGCATATTTGCCCGCAAGGCCGAGGATCAATGTCAGGACGAGAGGGGCAAGAACTGGCCCTGCGGCGCCGCAGCGAAGGTCGCGCTGAGGCGGCTGATCCGCGCCCGCGCCGTCGTCTGCGACCTGCCCGAGCCAGGCGAGCAAAAGTCATTCACTGCGCGTTGTGCCGTCGGCGGCACCGACCTCTCCACTTGGATGGTGCGGCAAGGCTGGGCCAAGCCGAACGACCCACCGGAGCCTGCGCTTGCTGATGCGGCCGAGGCAGCGAAGTCCGAGCATATCGGCCTTTGGCGTAGAGGCGAGTTCGATAAACCATTGATCACGAAGGGGGCTGCTGCGGTCAGGACGACAAGTTTAGAGCGGTCTGAAATCACCGCACGGGGAGCCGAAGTCGATGACGCACCGCTTCCTTGGGGCGATTGAGCGCAGTCTCTCGTGCTGGCCGAAGCTGGAATTACGGCGGTTAATTCCTCTCCAGAAGTGACGCTGACGTCGGGCGATTGGATTCAACGCTGAGTACAATTGGCACCGGAATTGGCACCGGACCACATGCTACGGTCGGGCATAGGGCGACACCAACAAGATGCGCCATCGGCTCAATTCCGCGAAAAGCTACAAGGAGAGTGACAGGCGGTGACGGAGCTATACCATTGTCATAGGCCAAGCGAATGAATTACGGTGCCCATTCCTGATGCAATCTAGCCTTAAGACCCGGGGAAACGTGAGTTATGTCAGTCCAGCCGCGTGAAAACGCCAAAAAACCGGGCAAGGGCTCAGACGAACAGCACAAAAACCCAAAGTCAGACATCGAGATCAGCCAAGCCGCCAAGATGCGGCCGATCGTCGATGTGGCTGCCGACAAGCTCGATATTCCCGCTGAGGATTTGATTCCTTACGGGCATTACAAGGCCAAGGTCTCACTCGACTATATCGCCTCTCTGGCTGAGCGGCCCGACGGCAAGCTGATCCTCGTCACCGCCATCACGCCGACACCCGCGGGCGAGGGCAAGACCACGACCACGGTCGGGCTCGGCGATGCGCTGAACGAGATCGGCAAGAAGGCCATGATCTGCATCCGCGAGCCGTCGCTCGGGCCTTGCTTCGGAGTGAAGGGCGGCGCCGCCGGCGGCGGTTATGCTCAGGTCGTGCCGATGGAGGACATCAACCTCCATTTCACCGGCGATTTCCATGCGATCGGCGCGGCCAACAATCTGCTCGCGGCGATGATCGACAATCACGTCTATTGGGGCAACAAGCTCGACATCGATATCCGCCGCGTCACTTGGCGACGCGCCGTCGACATGAACGATAGGGCGCTCCGTTCGATCGTCACCTCGCTAGGCGGCGCTGCCAACGGCTTCCCGCGCGAGGCAGGCTTCGATATCACCGTAGCGTCGGAGGTCATGGCGATCTTCTGTCTGGCCTCCGACCTGACCGACCTCCAGCGGCGGCTTGGCCAGATCCAGATCGGTCAGACGCGGGACAAAAAGCCCGTGACGGCCAAAGACTTATCGGCCGCGGGCTCGATGGCTGCGCTCCTCAAGGATGCGCTTGCGTCGAACCTCGTGCAAACGCTCGAGAACAACCCGGCCTTCATCCATGGTGGCCCCTTCGCCAACATCGCGCACGGCTGCAATTCGGTGATCGCCACCAAGGCCGCGCTCAAGCTCGCCGACTACGTCGTCACCGAGGCAGGCTTCGGCGCTGACTTGGGCGCCGAGAAATTCTTCGACATCAAGTGCCGCAAAGCGGGGCTCAAGCCGGACTGCGTGGTGATCGTGGCGACTATCCGCGCGCTCAAGATGCATGGCGGCGTGGCCAAGGAAGACCTCAAGAAGGAGAATCTTGAGGCAGTTGAGAAGGGCTTCGCCAATCTCGAGCGCCACGTCGGCAATGTGCAGAAATACGGCGTGCCGGTGGTGGTCTCGATCAACCGCTTCTCGAGCGATACGGACGCCGAGATGGCGCTGCTTCGGAAGCTCTGCGGCAAGCTCGGCGTCGAATGCGTGCTTGCCGATCATTGGGCCAAGGGTGGCGCTGGCGCGATCGAGCTTGCCGAGACCGTGGTGCGCACCGTCGACGATAAGCCGAGCAAGTTCCACACGCTCTATCCCGACGACATGACACTGTGGGAGAAGACCCGCACCATTGCGCGCGAGATCTACGGCGCCTCAGACATCACCGCCGATAAATCGGTGAAGGATCGCTTTGCCGAGCTCGAGAAGGAAGGGTTCGGCAAGTTCCCGATCTGCGTCGCCAAGACTCAGTACAGTTTCACCACCGATGCCGACGCGAAGGGAGCCCCTTCGGGTTTCACCATTCCGCTCCGCGAGGTGAGACTTTCCGCCGGAGCGGAGTTCGTGGTGGTGATCTGCGGGGACATCATGACCATGCCGGGACTTCCCAAGGTCCCAGCTGCCAACAATATCGAGCTTGCCGCCGATGGCCGCATTGCAGGCCTTTTCTAGGCGCGAAAGGGGTTGCAAGGCGGCAAAGCTGACGTTACCAACCTTTTCCCACGCAAATCCGGGCCGCCCTCCGGTTCGTCCAAGAAATCCAATGGGAGGAGTTTGAATGGCTGGAGCAAGAAAGCCAGGGCGCAATTTTTTGTTTGTTCCGGGACCGACCAATGTGCCCGACCGCATCTTGCGCGCCATGCATATCGCCATGGAGGACCATAGATCCTCCGATTTTCCCAAGCTCACGCTGCCGCTGTTCGAGGACCTGAAAAAGATCTTCAAGACCCGCGAAGGTCAGGTCGTGGTTTATCCTTCGAGTGGAACGGGCGCCTGGGAAGCTGCGCTCACCAATACACGCTCGCCCGGTGACAAGCTGCTTGCCGCCCGCTTCGGCCAGTTCTCGAGCCTGTGGATCGAGCTCGCCCGCCGGCATGGGCTCGAAGTCATCGTCCAGGAGGAGGAGTGGGGCACCGGCGTCCATCCCGACAAGATCGAGGAGGCGCTCCGCGAGGACAAGAACCACGAGATCAAGGGCGTCATGGTCGTCCATAACGAGACGGCGACCGGCGTCACGAGCGACGTCGCAGCGGTGCGCCGGGCCATGGACGCCGCCAATCACCCAGCGCTCCTTTACGTCGATGGCGTGAGCTCGATCGCCAGCATCGACTTCCGCTTCGACGAATGGCGCGTCGACCTCGCCATCACCGGCTCGCAGAAGGGCCTCATGCTGCCGGCGGGTCTTGGCATCGTGTGCGCAAGCCAGAAGGCGCTCACGGCGATGAAGGACGCCAAATGCCGCCGCGCCTATTTCGAGTTCGGCGACCACGTGAAATCGAACTCCACCGGCTATTTCCCCTATACGCCGGCGCTTCCTCTGCTCCATGGCTTGCGCGAGTCGCTTGCCATGCTCGAGGAGGAGGGGCTCGAGAATGTGTCTGTCCGCCATCGTCATCTCGCCAATGGCACGCGCGCCGCGGTCGAGGCCTGGGACCTCAAGCTCTGCGCCAAGGAGCCCAAGTGGCACTCCGACACGGTGAGCGCGATCATGGTGCCGCGCGGCGTCAACGGCGCTGAGGTCATCGACCGCGCCTATCGCCGCTATAATCTCGCGCTCGGCGTCGGGCTCTCGCAGATGGCCGGCAAGCTGTTCCGCATCGGCCATCTTGGCGATCTCAATGAGCTCATGCTGCTCGGCGCGATCTCGGGCGCCGAGATGGCGATGAACGATATCGGCATTGAGGTCGAGCTTGGCTCGGGCGTTGCCGCAGCGCAGGCCGAGTTCCGCGGCGCAGCGATAGCGCGCGAGCAGCAGAAGGTCGCCGCCGAATAGGCGGAGCGCGGGACGAGGCGCGTTGCGCGCCGGTTCCGCCAGCCGAGTTGTGAAGTCGGGGCACCCGGCGGAGACTTCCCTGCGCCGGGAATAGTTGAGGCGTTGTCGCGCGGGTCCCCGCGCGATTTACTAGGGGCTAGAGTTCAGTGCAGCACGCGATCGTGTTCCTCGATCGAGAGTCGGTGGACGCCAAGGTCCGCAAACCGAACTTTCCACACACCTACAAGGAATATCAGTCCACCTGGACGCATGACGAGATCGTCGAGCGTCTCAAGGACGCCGACATCGCCATCATCAACAAGGTGCCGATGAAGGCCGAGACGCTGAAGGCGCTGCCGAAGCTCAAGCTTATCGCGGTGGCCGCGACCGGCACGGACATTATCGACAAGGCCTATTGCAAAGAGCACGGCATTACCATCGTGAACATCCGCAATTACGCCTTCAACACCGTGCCCGAGCACGTGCTTGCGCTCATCTTCGCGCTCAGGCGGAATCTATTCGCCTACGTCGAAGACACCCGGAACGGAGTGTGGAACAAGTCGAGCCAGTTCTGTTTCCTGACCCATCCCATCCGCGACATCGCGGGCTCGACGCTCGGCATCGTCGGTTATGGCGCACTCGGCAAGTCGATCGCAAAGCGCGCCGAGGCCCTTGGCATGAAGGTGCTGCCCTACGACGTGGTACCCCAGCCCGGCCTCGTCGATTTCGAGACGATCCTCAAAGAGAGCGACATCATCACGCTCCACGTGCCGCTAACTCCTCAAACCAAGAATATGATCGGCGCGAAGGAGCTTGCGAAGATGAAGCCGACCGCGATCCTCATCAACACCGCGCGGGGCGGTCTTGTGGACGAGGCTGCACTCGCCGACGCCCTGCGCAAGGGCACGATCGCCGGTGCTGGCTTCGACGTGCTGACCAAGGAGCCGCCGAAAGACGGCAATATCCTGCTCGATCCGACCATCCCCAATCTGATCGTGACGCCGCACGTCGCCTGGGCGAGCCAGGAGGCGATGCAGATCCTCGCCGATCAGCTCATCGATAATATCGAGGCGTTCGTGGCGGGAAAGCCGCAGAACGTCGTCAAGGAATAGCCGGGAGGCGATGCCATGAAGAAACTCCTGTTCCAGTTCGATACCGACCCTTATCCCAGCGTGTTCGACACCGTGGTCGCCTATGACGGCGGCGCAGACCGCGTCACCGGCTATGCCAATATCACGCCCGACAATGTCGGCGCTCTGGTTGACGGCACGATCTTCACCCGCGGCGGCAAGGACAAGCAGAACACCGCGATCTTTGTCGGCGGCGGCAACATGGAAAAAGGCGAGGCGCTGTTCGAGGCGGTGAAGAAGCGTTTCTTCGGGCCGTTCCGCGTGTCGGTCATGCTCGATTCCAACGGCTCGAACACGACCGCTGCGGCCGGCGTGGCGCTGCTCGCCAAAGCGAAGAAGCTCAAAGGCAAGAAGGCCGTGGTGCTGGCCGGCACCGGCCCTGTCGGCATGCGCGCGGCCGCATTCCTTGCGCAAGAAGGCGCCGACGTGACCATCACCTCACGGACCAAGGACCGTGCCGAAGCGGCGGCCAAGGCGCTCAAGAACCGGTTCGGGGTCGATGTCAAGGGCATCGCTGCGGCGGACGACAAGGCGCGCGCCGAGGCCGTCAAGGACGCCAACATCGTCTATGCCGCGGGCGCCATCGGCGCGCAGTTGCTGCCGGCTTCAGCGTGGAAGGACAACCCCAACATTCAGCTCTTGGCCGACGTCAACGCCCAGCCGCCGCTCGGCATCGAGGGCATCGAGGCGACCGACAAAGGCAAGGACTATAACGGCAAGCTAGCTTTCGGCGCGCTCGGCATCGGCGGACTGAAGCTCAAGCTCCATCGCGGCTGCATCAAGAAGCTGTTCGAGAGCTCCGAAGGCGTGCTCGACGCCGAGGAGATCTACGCGCTCGCGAAAGAGATGGCCTGATGACGAAGTTCAAAGACACCGCGATCGAGCCGTTCCTTGATGCACTGGCGAGCAGCAAAGCGACGCCAGGGGGCGGCAGCGCTGCCGCCATCATCGGCGCGATGGGCGCTGCGCTCGTCAGCATGGTGTGCAATCTCACCATCGGGAAGAAGAAATACGCCGATGTCGAAGGTGAGATGAAAGAAGTGCTGCACAAGGCAGAAGCACTCCGCCACAAGCTGACTGGCATGATCGAGGACGACGTGAAGGCCTTCGACCAGGTGATGGCAGCCTACGGCATGGCCAAAGAAACGGACGCCGAGAAGGCGGCGCGGGATAAGGCCATCCAGGCCGCGCTCAAGCAGGCGACCGAGGTTCCGCTGCGTTGCTGCCATGCAGCGCGCGAAGTGATCGAACTCGCCGCGATAGCCTCGGAGAAGGGCAATCTCAACGTGATCTCCGACGCGGGCGTCGGCGTCCTTGCCGCTTATGCTGCACTGCGAAGCGCCGCCTTGAATGTTTTCACCAATGCGAAAATTATTACCGACAAAGCTTTTGCCGAGGCTAAGGTGAAGGAGCTGGAGAAGCTTCTAGCGGGAGCCGAAACAGCGACCGAAAAGGCCTACGGAGTTGTCAAGGGCAAGCTGAGTTAGCGCTTGCCCCAAGTGGCCGAGGGCCACGCGTGATCAGGGAGGAGAGAAGTGGACGTCCACGAGTATCAAGCCAAGGAATTGCTGTCGAGCTTCGGCGTGCCGGTGCCGAAAGGCGCTGTCGCCTTCAGCCCCGATCAGGCAGTCTACGCCGCGACTGAGCTTGGCGGCTGGAACTGGGCGGTGAAGGCCCAGATTCATGCTGGCGCGCGCGGCAAGGCCGGCGGCATCAAGCTGTGCAAGACCTATCACGAGGTGCGCGACGCCGCGGCCAATATGCTCGGCAAGCGACTCGTCACGATCCAGACCGGGCCTGAAGGAAAGCCGGTGCAGAGGGTCTATATCGAGGTGGCCGAGCCCTTCGACCGCGAGCTTTATCTCGGCTACGTACTCGATCGCAAGGCCGAGCGCATTCGCGTCATTGCCTCGCAGCGGGGCGGCATGGAGATCGAGGAGATCGCCAAGACCGAGCCGGAGGCCATCCTTCAGGTCGTGGTCGAGCCCGCCGTGGGCCTACAAGCCTTCCAGGCGCGCGAGCTCGCTTTCCAGCTCGGGCTTAGCATCAAACAGGCGCAGAGCGCGGTCTCGACCATTATGAACGCCTATCGCGCCTTCCGCGATTGCGACGCCACCATGCTCGAGATCAATCCTTTGGTAGTCGCCAAGGATGACCGCGTCCTCGCGCTCGACGCCAAGATGTCGTTTGACGACAACGCGCTGTTCCGCCGCCACAACGTGGCGGACATGCACGATCCTTCGCAGCAGGATCCGCGCGAGGCGCAGGCCGCCGAACACAATCTCAATTATATCGGGCTCGAAGGCGAGATCGGCTGCATCGTCAACGGGGCGGGCCTCGCCATGGCGACCATGGACATGATCAAGCATGCCGGCGGGACGCCTGCGAACTTCCTCGACGTGGGCGGCGGCGCTTCGCCGGAGCGCATCGCCACCGCGCTCAAGCTCGTTCTGTCCGACTCCAAGGTGAAGGCCGTGCTGGTCAATATTTTCGCCGGCATCAATCGGTGCGATTGGGTGGCCAAAGGGGTTGTACAGGCCTGCACTACGGTCGACGTGAAGGTGCCGCTGGTCGTGCGGCTTGCCGGCACCAATGTCGAGGAAGGAAGAAAAATCTTAGCGGAGAGCGGACTCAAGCTCATTACCGCCGAGACCTTGGCTGAAGCGGCGGAGAAGGCCGTGGAGGCGTGCCAAGGCCGGCTTGCAGCTTGAAGTCTGCCATCGGGAAGGAAACGTCATGAGCATCTTGATCGATGAAACGACACCGGTCCTCGTCCAGGGCATGACCGGAGACAAGGGCACATTCCACACCAAGGAGATGGTGGCCTACGGCACCAACGTGGTCGGCGGGGTGACGCCCGGCAAAGGCGGCGGCAGCCATCTCGGCCTGCCGCTGTTCAACACCATGAAGGAAGCGGTGAAGCAGACCGGCGCGACCACCTCCATCACCTTTGTGGCGCCGGCGTTTTGTGCCGACGCCATCATGGAGGCCGCCGACGCCGGCGTCAGGCTGATCTGCTCGATCACCGACGGCATCCCCGCCCAGGACATGATGCGGGTGAAGCGCTATCTCATGCGCTATCCCAAGGACCGGCGCCCGATGATGGTCGGCCCGAACTGCGCGGGCATCATCAGCCCCGGCAAGGCCATGCTCGGCATTATGCCGGGTCACATCTACCTGCAGGGCAATGTCGGCGTGATCTCGCGCTCGGGCACGCTCGGATACGAGGCCGCCTCGCAGATGAAGGCCCACGGCATCGGCATCACGACCTCCGTTGGCATCGGCGGCGACCCGATCAACGGCTCGTCCTTCCTCGACCACCTTGCATTGTTCGAGGAGGACACCGAGACCGACGCCGTGCTCATGATCGGCGAGATCGGCGGCCCGCAAGAGGCGGAAGCTTCGGCGTGGATCAAAGACAACATGTCGAAGCCGGTGATCGGCTTTGTTGCTGGGCTCACGGCGCCGAAGGGCCGGCGCATGGGCCATGCCGGCGCAATCATTTCCGCCGCGGGCGACAGTGCTGCCGAGAAGGCCGAGATCATGCGTTCCTGCGGACTTACGGTTGCACCGAATCCTTCAGAGTTCGGTTCGACCGTGGCTGGCGTGCTTGCTTCCCGCCAGGAACGCCGGGCTATCGCGTGATCGCAGGCGCGAGGCGCGCGGTCGCTATTCCAAACTCGTCATGGCCGGGTTTGTACCGGCCATCCACGTCTTTGATTGTTGAAGGGAAATTCGTGGATGGCCCGGCAGTTCGGCCGGGCATGACGATTTGATCTAGATGGATTGCGTTATAAGGGACACTGCTACCTTGGTGCCAAGCAGTTCGGCCCAAGCCGAGTCAAGCCGATCGTCACGGTCGCGAGTGCGTAAGTCCGTCATGAACGAGGAGTTCAAACTGCCGCGCCTTGCGAGTGAGCCTCCGCAAGCGCTGATCAGTGGCACGTCGGCCGAAGTAGCCGCCGATATCCTGTTCGAGCTGTTGCTCGAGGTGGTGCGGCAGCACCAGCCAGAGATCGAGCTGGTGCTAAAGGGCGGCGCCGACATCTATGGCTTTACGCCCGAGCTGATGGCACGCGCGCTGCAAGCGCAAGGCATCTGGTTCCAGCTCATCGCCATTGCCGAGCAGAACGCCGCGATGCGGCGGCGGCGGCAGATCGAGCGGGCGCGCGGCCGCGAAGCGCTGCGCGGCACCTTCACTCATGTGATCGCGGAGGCGGCGGAAGACGGCGTGCCGGCGCGGCAGATCGAAGGGCTCCTCTCGAATTTGCGCATCAGGCCGGTGATCACCGCCCATCCGACCGAGTCGAAGCGCGTTACCGTGCTCGAGAAATACCGCCGCATCTATCTATTGCTGCGCGACCTCGAGTTGCCGCGCTGGACCGAGCGCGAGCGCACCCAGCTTCTCGCCGACTTGAAAGACCAGATTGAACTTGTGTGGATGACGGGCGAGCTTCATCTCGAGAAGCCGACGGTGCAGCACGAGGTCTCGCGCGGGCTTCACTTCTTCGACGAGACGCTTTTTACGCAGGCGCCGGAGATCCTCGCCCATCTCGACGATGCTCTCACGCAATATTACCCCGGGAGGCGCTTCGAGATTCCGCCTTTCTTTCAGTTCGGATCGTGGATCGGCGGCGATCGCGACGGCAATCCTTCCGTCACCACGCGCGTTACCGCCTGGACGTTGCGGCAGAACGCGCTTGCCTCGCTCCGCTATTACCGCGACCGCATCGTGACGCTCGCCAAGGCGCTCTCCATCACCGAGCGCGCCCTTCCGGTTCCGCAAAGCTTCCGTGACGAATTGCGGCGCGAGCTTGAATCGACGGGAGAGGCAGAGGCGATTGCCGCGCGCAATCCCGGCGAGCCTTACCGCCAGTTTCTCACTGTGGTGTTGCGCAAGCTCGAAGCCTCGATCGCTCGCATCGAAGGCATGGATATTGGCGGCCCTGGTGCCGCCTACGACAATGCCGACGGGCTGATCCTGCATTTGCGCATGATCGAAGGCTCGCTCGAAGGGGCGGCAAGCGCTTCGATCGCGGCAAATCTCGTGCGCCCCGTGCGCCGTGCCGTCGAGATCTTCCGCTTCTCGACCGTGCGGCTCGACCTCAGGGAGAACACGACGCGCACCACGGCGGCACTCCAGGCTTTGTGGTGGGCGACTGCAGGCCACGGCGACGCCAGCCCGCCGGAGCTCGGCAGCCGCGAATGGCGGGTTTGGCTCCTGCGCGAGCTTGCGCGGCCGCTCGCCGGCCCTCGGCTGATCCCGGAGCTTCCCGCCGAAGCCGGAGACCTGATCGCCATGTTCAGGCAGGCAGGCGAAGTGCGGCGCGGGCTCGATCGCGACGCATTCGGCTCGTTCATTCTCTCCATGACGCGCTCGGTCGACGATATGCTCGGCGCTTACCTGCTCGCCAAAGAGGGCGGCGCCTTCCTCGATGCCACAGGCACCGAGATTTGTGCCATGCCGATCGTGCCTCTGTTCGAGACCATCGCCGACCTCAGGGCAGCGCCCGCCTTCATGCGCGAGGCGCTCTCAATCCCCATCATCCGCCGCTCGATCCATTGGCAGAACGACGTGCAAGAGGTGATGATCGGCTATTCCGACTCCAACAAGGATGGAGGCTTCGTCGCCTCGAACTGGGAGCTCGCCAATGCGCAGTCGCAGCTCACCAAGGTCGGCACCGAGGCGGGCATCGCCATTGCGTTTTTCCACGGCCGCGGCGGCTCGGTGTCGCGCGGCGGGGCGCCTACGGGACGTGCCATCGCCGCCCAGCCCGCCGGCTCGATCCGTGGGCGTTTCCGCGTCACCGAGCAGGGCGAAGTGGTGTCCTACAAATATGCCAATAAGGGTACGGCGCTCTATCAGATGGAGCTGCTTGCCGCCTCTGTGTTCGAGCACGCGCTGAAGTCTGAGCGCGAGGAGGAGCTTCGTCCAAAGCGCGAGTTCGAGGATGCGCTCGAAGCCCTCTCTGGCGCCTCCCGCGCGGCCTATTCGGGGCTCGTGTGTCATCCAGACCTCGTCACCTATTTCCAGGCGGCGAGCCCGCTCGATGAGATCGCGATGCTCAATATCGGCTCGCGTCCGGCGCGGCGCTTCGGTGCCAAATCCTTGAGCGACCTCCGCGCCATCCCTTGGGTATTTGCCTGGGCGCAGAACCGCCACGTCATTACCGGCTGGTACGGCGTCGGCACCGCGATCGTGAGCCTGCTCGAGGTGCGCGGCGACGAGGGGCTCGCTCTGCTCCGACGCATGTTCAACGAGTCGCGGCTGTTCCGCCTCATCATCGACGAGGTGGAGAAGACGTTGCTGCTCGTCGATCTCGACATCGCGCGCGACTATGCGAGTCTGGTCGCCGAGGAGAGCGTGCGCGCGAATATCCTCGGTCGCATCGAGGCCGAGCTCGAGCTCACGCGCGAGATGGTGCTGAAGGTGAGCCAAGGCAAAGAGCTCGCCGAGCGCTTTCCCGAACATCGCCGTTCGCTGCTGTCGCGGCTTCCCACCGTCAACGAGGTCAACCGCGAGCAGGTCGAGCTGCTTCGCCGCTTCAGGGGCGCTCAAAACGAGGCCGAACGCGAAGCCTATAAATCCGCAGTTCTGCTATCCATCAACACGGTCGCCGCAGGTCTCGGCGCCACAGGCTAAGTACAGGAGGGAAAGGAAAGATGAGTTTCACCCTGATCCAACAGGCGACCCCGCGTCTCCACCGTTCAGAGCTTGCTGTGCCGGGGTCGAACCCCTCTTTGTTCGAGAAGGCCGCCAAGGGCGGCGCCGATATCATCTTTCTCGATCTCGAGGATGCCGTGGCCCCCGACGACAAGGAGCAGGCGCGCAAGAACATCATCCAGGGCCTCAACGACATCGATTGGGGCGCCAAGACCATGATGATCCGCATCAACGGCCTCGACACCCATTACTGCTATCGCGACGTTGTTGACGTGGTGGAGAACTGCCCACGCCTCGACATGATCCTCATTCCCAAGACCGGCGTGCCGCAGGACGTCTACGCCATCGACATGCTGGTCACGCAGATCGAGCAGGGGAAGAAGCGCGAGAAAAAAATCGGTTTCGAGTGCCTGATCGAGACCGCGCTCGGCATGGCCAATGTCGAGGCTATCGCGCAAAGCTCGAAGCGGCTCGAAGCGCTCTCCTTCGGCGTCGCCGACTATGCGGCCTCGACCCGCGCGCGCACCGTCGGCATCGGCGGGCCGCACCCGGATTATGGCGTGCTCACCGACAAGGACGCCGACGGCAAGCGCCATTATTACTGGAACGATCCCTGGCACTTTGCCCTATCGCGCATGATGGTCGCCTGCCGCGCCTATGGCCTGCGTCCCATCGACGGGCCGTTCGGCGATTTCTCCGACCCCGACGGCTACACCGCCGCGGCGAAGCGCGCCGCAGTGCTTGGCTTCGAGGGCAAATGGGCGATCCACCCCTCTCAGGTCGAGCTTGCCAACAAGGTGTTCACCCCCTCTGATGCCGAGGTCACCAAGGCGAAGCGCATCGTCGAGGCCATGCAGCAGGCGGCGCGGGAAGGGAAGGGCGCCGTGTCGCTCGACGGCCGCCTGATCGACATCGCCTCGATCCGCCAGGCCGAGGCGCTGCTCAACAAGGCCCGCGCCATGGGCATGGCCTAGAGTCGTCCGCTTCTTACTCGTCATGCCGGGCCGAAGTGCCGCATCCACGATTTTGCCCCTGCCGCGTGCTCAATCGTGGATGGCCGGGCCAAGCCCGGCCATGACGGAAGAAGGAGGAGGAGCAGAATGACCATTACCGGCGGATGCCGCTGCGGTGCGGTGCGCTACACGATCGAGGCCGAGCCGCTATTCGCGCGCCATTGCTGGTGCCGCGATTGCCAATATATCGGCGCGGGCTCAGGCACCGTGAACGTGTTCTTCGCGAGCGAGAAGGTCGCGATCAAGGGCGCGCTCACCGACTATACGGGCCACGCCGACAGCGGCACGCTCATGCACCGGACGTTCTGCGCTACATGCGGCACGCCGATGTTCACCCAGGCCGACACGCGTATGCATTATATCGGCGTGCGCGCCGGCACGCTCGACGAGCCGGATCTCGGCAAGCCGCAAGTCACCATCTGGACATCGAGCGCGCCGAGCTGGGCCTGCTTCGATCCCGACCTGCCGCGCGAGGAGAAGGGCGGCCCACCACCCTCAGAGAACTACCTTAGCAGCTCATTGCACTAGTGTGTCACGAGGGCCTGCCGATCTTCATCGCCAGCGTTCGCTTGTGACTCATATGAGACAACCCAGCGTTTAGCTCAGCAGCCCCGGCCGAACCCTGTGCACTTTTCAAATGCCTTAGCAGGGCCGCCGGGGCTTCACTGGGTCCGTAACCCCGGCAGAGATTAATTACGCATCGCTACAGGGCCTGTAATGGGCACGATTTCATAGAGATTGTTGTCCGCGTGCTGCTGGGTGAAAAAGCCACGAGCGTGCTCAAGTGACTCTGCCGTCCCAAGCAAGTGCTTGGGGTCTGCGCTTCCATTCGACACGAACAACCCCGTTGGTTCATTGTCCTCGCCGTGTGCGATTGAAGTTGCATCTCGGCCAAGGGCAATGAAACAGGACGACTAGTCCCGAAATCAACCGCAGATGCATGATCTCCCTCCTCTGGTGCAAAAATTAGACAAAGGGAGCTGTTATCAGCGGCGCATGACAGCTTGCCGTCGCTCAGATGACAAGTATGGGATGATCATCCGAGAGCGTCGTCAGAGAGCTTCATGCTCATTGTCGTTGTGGAACTGCGGTACTGCTGAACGGCGGAGCGCAAACATTAGCCCACCGGCATGCCGCTGCGGTGCGGCTCGCTCCGTCCTCGCGTTTCCGCCTAACCAATAGAAAATTTGCGCTGCGCGAATACGGAAGGGCCCGTCCAGCCGGCTACCGGTAAAAGCTCAGGCTCGTGGCGAGGTGGTAGCTGCCGGACTTTGCGTCACGCTGGAGCACGTTGATGGTGTGGCCCTTGTCGGTGAGCTTGATGCTCATGCGACCTGAGAACTTGTCGCCCGCGATCACCGCGTGAACGAGATTGCCCTTCGCCGTCCCGCTCACGCTGCCGCTCGCGGCGTAGACGCTCTCGTTCCATGAGCCTCTGATCTTGCTGTCCTTGTCGGTCACTTTCAGCGTGGCGTTGACCTCGTAGTCGTTGCCCTTGCAATTCATCGTCTGGGTCACGTTGCTGCCGGCAGTCTTGTACTTCGCCGTGCAGGTGACCTGTTTCACCGTGCCGTCGTTCATGATCACGCGGCCGCCACCTTTCCAGTCGCCTTTGAGCTGGTCGAACGGGTCGCCCGAAGGCGCGGGCGTTGCGGCGATTCCGGGCGATGCCAAGGATGCGGCGAGGATGAGGCCGGCGAGCAGCACCGCCTTGCGAGCAGACAGCGGCAGCGACTGGAATTTCATGAGGCGTTCCCTCCCTATGAACGTCGAAATCCGCCAGAGGTCCCCATTCTAACCACGATGCCCTGGCGTTGCCCGGGCCCCATTAAGCGCCCGATTGCGCTCAAAAAACGTCAGCCGAAATCCATCGGTGTCGGTTTCGCATCCTCCCTTTGACGGGAGGAGGGAGGAACGGGTCAGGGCCCTCGGTGGTTTTGCCAAGGGGAGAGCGCCGACGGAGGGTCCGAGTATGAAACGCGTGCTGCTCTCGCTCATGGTGATCGGGGCGATCTTTTATCCTGCCTACACCTACTTCGCGGCAAACGATCAAACCAGGTCCGACGGCAGAAGCGCAATCCTTAGGCAGGTCCCTGCGCTTGCCTCTCCTGGCGTAGAGGGAATCGACGAAGCCCAGGCCGCCGAAGAACCGGGCGGCGCTGACGCCATGACCCCGGTGGCGCCGAATTCGCCGCACGCGATAACGGTGGATCAAGCTCCGCCGCAAGCCACGGCCGAAACTCCATCGCAAGCGCCCGTGCAAGCTCCGGCACAAGCGCAGGCTCCAGCCTCTTCACCGCCGCCGCAAGCCACGGCCGAAGCTCCGGCTCAAGCTCCGGCACAAGCACAGGCTCCAGCCTCTTTGCCTCCCGCCCCCGAAGCGACGCAGCCGCCTCCCGCGGCAAGCGTGAAAGCATCACCTGATGCGACGCCGGATCAGCCTGCGTTCATGAAGGTCACCTCGCCGACCAGCATAAGGGAAGGGCCGTCAGTCTCGAGCGCGATCATCGGCATCGCCCATCCGGGCGCCGAGGCTCAGGTCCTCTCGCGCGATTCGGATTGGGTGCAGATCATCGACCCCGGCTCGAAGAAAACCGGATGGATCAACCAGAGCTTCCTGGAGCCGCAGGTAGAGCCGTCATCGCAGCCGGCTTCCAGGGAAGAGGTCGAAGCAGCTCTCGCCGCGCCCGCCCCGTCCGAGAGCAACGACGTTTCAGGCGATCGGCCCGCCTATGCCAAGTTGAGGTCGAACAAGCATAGCTGGAGGCAGAGGCGCCATCGCCACGGCTTCGCCTTAGGGTTCTTCCGTCGGCGATTCTGGTAGGATGCCGCGCTTTCCCGCGATCACTTGTGGTGTTCGCGCTCGTGTTCTTTCCGTGTTTTTGCCGCCTTCTGCGCCGACTTGCTGCGGTCCTCAGCCGTGCGGCCCGTGCTCGGCTGGCTGCCGAGCTCCTTCCAGTCCTGCTCGGACATGTCCACGCCGTAATGCTTCGCCGCCTTCTTGATGTTGGCGAAGGCGAGCTTGCGGTCCTCGTCGGACACCCCAATCGTCTGATCGAAGCGGGCGATCGCGTTTCTGACGTGGCTCGCGTCGGTCAGCGGTTCCTTGCGCTGTTTCGGAAAGGCGAACACGCTGTCAGGCAGGTCGCTGCGCTCGGTGAGACCTCCGTGCTTCTCGTGGGGTTTCCAGGTGGCTTCCATGGCTCTGGCTCCATTTCAAGGATAATGCCCCCGCACAAGGGTCGAACCGCTCCCGCCTGCGAGAGTTCCGCCAAATTCCGTGGCAATCCGCCGCTATGTTTCGGCCGCCTCTTTGACGAACAGGGGCAGCATTTGGTCCCGCATCAGGTGCACGGCCTCGGCGATGGTGCGGACATTGCTACGCGGCTCAAGACAATCGATGCCGCTTTTGAGAATGGCCCGCACATCGTCGCAAGTCAGGATTTTCCGCTCGACCAGCCGCTCGAGCAGGGCGAGCGTCGTCGCACCATTGGCGACGGCGATGCCCTGTGCGCTGCAACCAAGGAAGTTCAACATAGTTCGTTCTCCATCTCCTAGGGAGACAGTTTTCCTCCCAATCCGTGATTCTATAACGCTTTCGCCGTGATTTTGGAGCGAGTCCGGTTTACGGCCGCACTGTTATTGCCCGATCTCCGGGAACTCTCCTCGGGCCTGTTCGCTTAACGACCTGGCTAGGCCGGGCACCGAGGAGTACGTGATGAAAGCCGTTTATCTATTGCTTGGCGCGTCCGCCGTGTTCGCCTGGCTCGCCTCGCCTGCCGAGGCTGCCAAGACCTACCAGTATAGCGAACGCGTGCAGCGCGCCTGCGCCAACGACTATCACGCGAAATGCGGCGAGTATGGCATCGAAACCCAGGCGCTCAGAATCTGCATGAACAAGGCAGGCCAACAGCTGTCGCATGGCTGCGTAAATGCGCTGGTCGCCGAGGGCCAAGTCTCCCGTGCTGAGGTCGAGCGGCGCAAGAGGACAGCACGCTAGGATGAGGACCGAACCGATCCTCGCCTGAGGCGTTAAACCAAGAAGGGCACTACCAGAAGGTAGTGAAAATGAACCAGATGCCACCGCGCCGTCGTCGTGCGCTCATCGTCGAGGATGAGATTCTGATTGCACTCGACCTCGAAGATGCCATGTCAGACCTCGGTTTCGAGGTGTGTCCACTAGCATCGAGCGACCGCAATGCTCGCTCGCTTGCCATGCGTGACCAGCCCGACATCGCCTTAGTGGATGTCTGCCTCGAGGGTGGTCGCGAAGGCATCGAGACGGCGCGCTGGTTGCGCGAAGTATGCGGCGCGTCGGTCGTGTTCGTCACCGCCTGCAATGACGAGCGCACGGTCGACCGCATTCACGAGCGCGTACCGGGAGCGCCGGTTCTGGCGAAGCCGGTCTATCGTGATGAGCTTGCCAGCGCCGTCGCGAGCGCAGCGATGCTCGCCTCTCTCGAGGCCTCTGGCGAGAGTGCGCGAAACTAATCTTCGCAAACGCTGTTGCGCACAAGCAACCCAACATTTCTTTTTGCCGCCGGAAGCGCAAGAGGGGAATCTTCCACGTGATTTCGGTTTAAGCTCTGCGGCCTTCGAATAAGGATGCGGGGGAACCACTAATGAAGAACACTGGCTTTGGACTGCCAATCGCTTTCGCTTTCGTGATCTTTTGCGGCAGCACCGCGCTCGCCCAGTCGCCTTACAGCAAGGCGGTGCAGAAGGCTTGCGCTGCCGACTATCACGCCCATTGCAGCGAATATGGGCTAGAGAGCGCCGCGCTTAGGACTTGCATGGACAGGAATGGCCGGAGTCTATCCCAGACTTGCGTGCAAGCTTTGGTCGCAGCCGGCGAGGTGAGCCAGGCAGAGGTGGACCGGCGCAAGAAATTGGGACGCTGAAACCCGATATTCCTCCGCGAGCATGCTAGGTTCGACTGGAACCAATTTGCAGGCTGCAAGTCTCCTTCTCTAGGTGGCACGCCTAGAAGGTTTTGCTCGCGATGCTTATCGTCGGATCGGCGGCTGCGTTGACCGCCATTGCCGTGTTCCTCGCCTGGGTGTGTATCCAGCGCCTGCGGGCGCGCTGGCGCCTGCGACAGGCGGAGAAGCGAGCGGCAAAATGTCGAGCATCTTCATGCCGAGTGACGGGCCTGTGGCCCGAATTCTGCAGTGCTTTTCGCCGCAAAATGGCCGCGGCCAGATAGTTTGGTTGCAGAGCGCGTGATGCGCTCGTTCTGCCGGCACGACTGGACGTGAGGCCGTTTTCGTCCAAGCTGCCGGCCTGGAAGGGAGGCTCCTCATGACTACTCAACCGAAATTGCCGGGCGGGAAGCCCCAAGGCACCACGCCCCCCGGCGCGACACAGCGAAAATCAGGCAACCAGAAGGCGCCGAAGAAGGTCGCCGCCGAGCAGACCGGCGCTGCCAAGCGCGACGAGATTGCTCAGAAGGCGAGCACCTCCACGGAGGACGCCGTGCAAAAGGCTAAGGCATCTAGAGTGGAAGCTTCTCACAAGGTGAAAGCCTCGGAGGAGGCTGCTCCGAAGACGAAGCTCTCCGCAGAGCAGGGTGCGCAGAAGGCAAAAACTACCGCTGCGGAGGCTGCCAAAAAAAGGCCGCCTGCGGCGGAGGTGGCGCAAAAAGTGAGGGCATCGGCAGCGTCGGTAAGAAAGACAGTCTCGAGCATGCCGGTTCCCGAGCTTGCGAGGGACGCCGTGAGCAACGCAATGGAAACGATCGAGGAATCGTGGAAGGCGGCGGGGCTCGGGACCGTCGCGGTCAACCGCAAGATCCTCGATTTCGCGCGGCAGAACGTGTCATCGGGACTTCATTTGGCGCGAAGCCTAGCCGGCGCGAAAAACCCCGTCGAGATGGCGCGTCTGCACGTCACGTTCTGGGATGAGCAGATGAAGGCTCTGGCAAGCCAGGCCGAGGAGCTGCGGGCGATGTCGGCCGAGATCGTCAACAAGGCGTCGGAGCCGCTCCGCGAGCACATGCGCAAGAGCTTGTCGGATTTAGACCGGTAGCCTCAGCTACGCTTGCATCCTGCTTTGCCTGACGCAGCCCTGCGGCGACGGGATGCAGGTTTACGATTTGGGACGTCGCTGTACGCTTCACAGATCGGGGGAAGGCAAGTTCGAAGGAGAGTCCCCCATGGCCAAGCTTGACGCCCGCAACTCGGGCACGTTCAAGATCGGCGGCGACATCGAGATCTATCGTCTCGGCTTCGGCGCCATGCGCATCACCGGTAAAGGCATCTGGGGTCCACCGGAAGATAGAACGGAGGCGCTTAGAACTCTAAAGCGCGTGCCGGAGCTCGGCATCGATTTCGTCGATACCGCCGACTCCTATGGACCAGACGTATCGGAACAGCTGATCCGCGAGGCGCTCTATCCCTATGACGGTATCCTGATCGCGACCAAGGCAGGGTTCAGGCGGCCAGGACCTGGCGTGTGGGAGACGGACGGTAATCCCAAGTATTTGCGCGAACAGGCGATCAGGAGCTGCCACAAGCTTGGCATCGAGCAGATCGGGCTCTGGCAGTTGCATCGCCTAGACCCGAAAGTGCCGCGCGAGGCGCAGTTCGCGGCCATCAAGGCTCTGCTCGATGACGGCATCATCAAGCACGCCGGCTTGAGCGAGGTTTTAGTCGCCGACGTCAAGGCCGCCTCTCACGTCTTTCCGGTCGCGACGGTGCAGAACCGCTACAACCTTGTCGATCGCGGCAGCGAGGACGTGCTTGAGTATTGCGAGCAACACAGGATCGGGTTCATCCCGTGGTATCCGCTTGCTGCGGGCGAACTCGCCAAATCGGGCTCGATCCTCGACAGAGTTGCCAAGGCTCATGGCGCGACGCCAGGCCAGATCGCGCTCGCCTGGCTGCTCAAGCGCAGCCCCGCGATGCTTCCGATCCCTGGCACGTCGAAGGTGAAGCACCTCGAGGAGAATGTTGCGGCGGTGGACATCAAACTCACTGACGAGGAATATGCCGCTCTCGACCGCGAAGGCCGCGCCGAATACGCCGTGGCTTGATGCACCTCACTCTTTGGCTGGAGGCACGACCTTGCCGGTGAGCTGCCCGTAAAGGGCGAGCGCGCGGTTGACATAAGAGGCCTGCGGCAGCGCAATCGACGATGCCAGACTCTCGCCGGCGAACGCCAAGCCGTAATAACCATAGACGCCCGGAGACTCGCGCTCGACGAATTGCACCGATAACAGCTCGCCGGGGTCAAACAGCGTTAGCATGTAGCTTCTGACCGGCGTCACGTTCTCGACCGCGACGACGAAGCCGTTGGCGCTCAGGTCTCTGACCTGCATGCGATAGACCACCTCCTCGGAGGTGCGGTTATCCTGCTGCGCGAAATAGAGGTCTTTGCCGCTTTTCATCTCCGCCAGGGTGAAGTCGGGCCGCGAATGCCCCGACTCGGGCGCGTCGAGAGCTTCGGCGCTGGTGATCAGCGTGCGCCAGCCGCCGTCGGTCACCGACCAATATTTCAGTCCCTTTAACGTCGAGATCGCCCCGAAACGCTTGAGCAGGTCGTCGGTCGAGCCCTTATAGGCGAAGCGGCCGGCAAGAGCGACCAGCACGCCGTCGTCCTGCGCCGACCAACCCACGCAGGACGGTGGCTTCCACGCGGCAAGATCGGATCCGCTGATGACCTGAACGGCAGGTCCTGCATCGACGGCAGCGTAGCCCGGAACAGGCAGCGTGCCGCAAGGCGGTTGCGGGTTCTTGTCGGCGGCAGAAGCAAGTCCGGCCGAGAGCAACATCACGACAATGGCGAGAAGACCCCTCACGAACGACATGCTCTACTCGATTTCGGACGGGCGTAAAGGGCGAATGTGTCGCTGAAAGCCCTGGACAGCTTGCCCTCAAAGATGACCAAATCCGCGGCTTGCAGCGTAAAGCTGTCGCCGATTTTGGAGGCTCGAGGGTCAAATGTTACGCGAGGGGCTGATCTTCGTTGGGACCTGCGACATCGCGGGTCACGTCCGCGGCAAGGGCTTCCCGGCGAGCGAGCTTCACGCGCGCCGCAAGACCGGCATCGGCTGGACCCATTCCAATCTAATGCAGACGGCGTTTGGACCGATCCTCGATACGCCGTTCGGTACCGGCGGTGACCTAATGATCGTGCCGGACCCTTCGGCAGAAGTGGATGTCGATTTCGGCGATGGATCGGCGCCCGAGCATTTTTTCCTCGGAGATATTCGCAAAACCGACGGCAGCCCTTGGGAGTGCTGCCCGCGCGAGTTCTTGCGGCGCGCCATTGCTGCGCTCGAAGAGGCAAGCGGCTTGCAGGTCATCGCCGCCTTCGAGCAAGAGTTCGTCTATACGGGAAACGAGGACCGCCCGGGCGACGCCTACAGCCTAGGCGCGTGGCGCCGCCAGGGCAGCTTCGGCGAGAGCTTTATCGCTGCGATCCGGGCAGCCGGCGCCGAGCCCGATTCTTTTCTCCCCGAATATGGTTCGCGTCAGTTCGAGGTGACGGTGAAGCCAGCGCCTGCGCTCCAAGCCGCCGACCGTGCCGTGATCGCGCGCGAGATGGCGCGCGCCGCAGCCTTCCGTCTGGGCCATCGCGCCATCTTCTCGCCGATGCCCGCGGCGGAGGGCGTCGGCAACGGCGTTCACATCCATTTCAGCTTGCGTGACAAGTCCGGCGAACCGAAGACCCACGATCCAGATGGCCCGTTGGGCTTGAGCGAGGCCGCCGCGCAGTTCGCCGCCGGCGTGCTTGCGCATCTTTCGGCGATCTCCGCCATCACGGCGCCGTCGCCCGTCTCCTATTTGAGGCTGACGCCGAACCGCTGGGCGCCGACCGCGATCGACATCGTGAAGCAGGATCGCGGCGCCGCGCTTCGCATCTGCCCCGTGTTTGCGGCGTCGAAGAAGAAGGACATCGCCAAGGCTTATAATCTCGAGTTCCGCGTTTCCGACGGATCGGCGAGCCCTTACATGGCGCTCGGTGCGTTGATCTTTGCCGGCGCCGATGGCATTGCCCGCAAGCTCTCGTTGCCTGAGCCAGGCATCCAGCCGCCGCCTCTGCCTCGCTCGCTTGGCCAGGCGCTCGACAACATGGAAAACAGCCTGGCGGTGCAGAGTTGGCTTGGGCCGACTTTCCTCGAGGCCTATCTCCGCCACAAGCGCTCCGAGCTTGCCCATGTAGCGGCGCTCGATGCGCCGCAACTCTGTGCGCGCTACGCCGAACTCTATTGAGACGCTGCAACGAGCTTCAGCACGTCCTCGGTGGTGAGCATCCAGCAATAGCCCTTGAAGCAAGAGAGCGCCGCCTCGTGTCGCGTTTCGCTCTCGGCGGTGCAAGCATCATGCACACAAGTCATGTAGTAGCCGCGATCGGCGCCGTCTTTGATCGCGTGGTCGATACATTGGTCGGTGAGGAAACCCGCCACGAACACATCCTCAATGCCGATATTGCGCAGCACATAATCGAGGATAGTTGAATTGAACACCGACGAGGAGGTTTTGGGCAAAACGATTTCGTCAGCCTTAGGCGCAATCTCGGCCATGACTTGCGCCTCCCACGATCCCTTGGCTACCGATATGTTGGACAGCTTGTAGTCGAGACTACGGTCGCGTCCGTCCTCTGTCAGATTCTCTATGACGGTGTAGATTACCTCGAGCCGAGCGCCCCTGAAGGAAACGAGCAGCCGGTGGATGTTGGGAATGACGCGGCCGGTTGCGGCCGAATAGAACTCCGGGTTCTCCATTTTATGCTTCGGGCCGCAGGTCGCATTCTGCGCATCGATGACAAGCAGCGCGGCGCGGCCGCGCACGATAGGACGATCGCGGGTGAAATGGGTGGACGGTGTTGTCATCGTCGCTCACTGTGCTTGGGGTGAACTGAACATCCATGATAGCCGGCTCTCTCCAGCCGGCTGCGGAAAGGAGCTCAGCATGCGGAGCCTAGCCACGTTCTGCCTTGCAGTCCTCATGATTGCTTCATTGTCTCCGGCTCTGGCCAGCGAGTCGGAGACCATCAAAGCGATCAATGAGTCCTCGAACGCGCTCGATACGGCCTTCGAGAAGAATGACAAAGCTGCCATCAAGGCGCTGATGACACCGGACCATATCTCGGTCACGCCATATTACGATGGGCCGCAGACCACCGACGATCAGATCGCGTCCCTGCCCGAGCTCAAATGGGACCTGAAGATCGTGGGCGACGTGAAAGTGTCCCTGCTTGGGGATAATGCGGCACTGCGGACCTTTCACCGCCGACCTCAAAGACAGCTTCAAGGGCAAACCTTTGCCGGCAAAAGTGTTCGCGACCGAGATTCTGGTGAGGCGCAACGGCAAGTGGATCGAGAGATTTTATCAGGTCACCACGTTGAAACCTTGAGCAAGGGTGCGAAACCTGTGACGGTGCATGCCCGGAAGCTATACGGCACGACGATTACAAACAGGAGGAGTTGAATGGCTGAGCAGGACATAACGCGCGAGCAACTCGCGCAGCTTCTGAACGAGGATCTGTCGCGCGAGTATCAGGCGATCATCGCCTATGTGGTCTACTCGCAGGTGCTTAAGGGCGCCGAATACATGAACATCGCCGCGCAGCTCGAGGAGCATGCGCATCAGGAGCTGCAGCATGCGCTCATCATCTCGCGGCAGATCGACTATCTCGGTGCCATGCCGAGCGTGACACCGAAGCCGGTGAAGACGTCAGAGAAGGCGCGCGACATGCTGAGCTTCGATCTCGACTACGAAAACGAGACCATCCGCAACTATCGCGACCGCATCCGCCAATGCGAGGCGCTCGGCGAATTCGCCATGGCCGAGCAGATCAGGGAAATCCTTGTGCAAGAGCAGGATCATCAGATCGATCTTGCCACTGCGCTTGGCATCGAAGTGCCCAATGTCGGCGCGGGCCGGCCGCGCAGCAAGGGGACGCGCTAGCTGAAGCAGGAAACATGCAAACCAACAGCGCGGCGACTGTCACTTGCCGGTCCGCTTGATGGAGAAGCAGGTGGCGACGATCTGGTTGTTGGGAACGTCCGCCGACTGCGTGTAGCAAAGTTCCATCTCTTCGGCTGACAGGATGGTGAAGTATGCTGTAGCGAATTCACGTCTGAGCTCCCGGGGGAGGGCAGCGATGCGCGTTATCGTCTTGTTATGTCTCTTCCTGTGGCCCGGATTTGCTCTGGCAGAGGAGCCGACGATAACAGTCACCGTCGGCGACCAGACCCGCATCTTCACGCGGGACCAGCTTCTGGCGCGGCCGGACGCCGCCACGATCCAGGTGCCGCGCGACATCACCTACCGCGTACCCCTGACCTACCGTGCCGTGCCGGTCGCGTCCCTGCTCGAAGGCATGACACTACCGCCCAACAGCATCCGCAGCGAGCAATGGCCGTTCCAGATCGCGAAGCTGGTGAGCCAGCCTCCGCCAGCAGCCCGCTGGCCTGCCCTCGCCGTCGACCCCGGGCTGCCACCGACCGATCCCATTCGGGCAGGGCAGGCGCTGTTCGTGGTTCAGTGCCTCACCTGCCACAAGCTGAATGGAGCTGGCGCCGCCGATGTCGGGCCGGACCTCAATCTGCCGCAAAACCCGACCGAATACCTGACGCCGCAGGGCTTGCACGATCTGATCCGCAACCCGAAAGCTGTACGCACCTGGCCTGCTCAGGCCATGCCGCCCTTTCCGCCCGATTATCTCAGCGACCGCGAGATTGGCCTCGTTATCGCGCCTATCTCAAGCACATGGCCGGCCGGAAGCAGCCCCAGTAGCCGCCTCTACTTCTTGTCGGGTTCAGCGTCGGGAAAGGCGTCTGGCGCGTCCGTGAGGATCTTGGACATGGTCCAGCGCGGCTTCAAGGTCTTCGTGATGTCGTCGATGCGCCAACGCCCGTCCTCGAGCACGAGATCGAACAGCATGTCGCTCGGGCGATCGAAGTTCTTGAATGTCGCGCGCACTTTGGCTTGCGTCGCAGTCTGCGACACGGGCGTGATCTTGAGGTCGGTGAGCTTCCAGTCCTGCCCGTCGATGACATCCCAATCGATCCGGCCCACCATGCCCTCAGGTGTTTCCTTGTCGTCCTTGTCGATGAGGGCCTGGAGCCGCTTGCTGTAGACATGAGGCAACCCAGCCTTGTCCGTCTCGTAGGTCTTGTAAATCGCGGTGATCAGAGTCACCGGGTCGCTATCGATTGGTTTCGCGGATGCCGTGCCCGCGAGCGCAAGACCGAGAAGGAAGGCGAGAACGATGCGCATCGAAACTGACTCATTCACGCCAAAGCGGGAAGCACCACGGCGGCATTGGCGGCAAGATAGGCGGCAAGCAGAACGCTCACCCAAATGCGGTCGGCGCGCGTGATCGATTTCTCGGCCGCATCATCCGCCCCGCGCCATGACGTCAAGACCACCCGCGCCAACGACGCGATTATGAACACGTAGGCAAGAAGATAGATCTTGTCGAGCATCATCAAATAGCCGACATCGGGGAGCGTCGCGCTCGACGTGAGTTGCAGCGCGACGAGCGTCAAAAGCGCGGTGATGCCAAGCCCGATGCGGCCCTCGACGTAATGCGGGCGGACGAAGAACACGAGCGCCGCGCAGATCACAATCAACCCGATCGGAACGAAGGTCTTGACCGACATCGCCATGAGCGGCCGGGCGACCGGGACGGACAGGACGACACGCGAATAGGTGTCTCCTTGAGGTACCGCCAGGTCTCCGAAATTCGTTGGGTAGGTTGTTTGACACGATCCGCATCTCGGGCTTGCCCACCTTGAAGCCCGGCAGTGTGATCTGCGGGTCGAGGCCGAGGCTGTTTGAGGGATCCGGCACATAGATTTGCGTGTCCTCGCTCGCGATCGTGTCCTCCATCGCCACCGTCAGGAATTGCGTGTCGAAGGGATAGTCGGCGAGCTGGAACTTGGTCGAGAACCGCCCCTGATTGCGGATGATGGCGTAGAGGCTGCCGTCCGGCATTTGCTTCGGCTTGTCGTAGAGCTCATCCCGCTGATGATCGTTCGGGTCATACCGGTTCATGAACTCCATGGTCTTCGAGGGATCGAGGTCCGACGCCTTCCAGCGGAAACAGACATAGAGATCGACGGCGTAGCTGTTGGTCTTGAAGTCGAGCTCCTGGATGTCGTTGATGTAAGCGCCGACCACGACCTTTGCCGGGCTGTCGGGAACTTGCGCCGCAGCGATTTGTGCGAGCACTTCCTGCGGTGGTGCAGATGGGATTGGCTCACCTAGCGCGGAGGGCGAGAGGGCCAAAAGAGCGAGCGCGGCAGCGGCCAGGCCTCGCACGGTCGAACGCGTCGGAAATCTCGTCAAGCTCAAATCGCTTTTCTGGTGGAGGTGCTTAGGAAGGCTTTTCGGGAAGTCTATTTGCCACAGCCGGTGCGTGGATCAAAGGCGTCTCGGCGGCTAAAATCGTCTGGCTCGCAGCCGGGGGCCCATGTCGATCGACGCTCGCAACGAAGGGTTCTTTGCCCACGATGTGGTCGAGGGCGCCCCGGTGCTCTCGCGCGCAATACCGGCCCGCGACCGCACGTTGAGTCTCGCCGGCTCGGCGAGCTTGCATGGGCTGGCACTTGCTGTGCTCATCCTCCTCGCGCCGTCCTCTGGGACAGATAGGTCAGGGAAGGGCTTAGGTCTCGTTCCGGTCGAGGTTGAGCTCGATTGGAACCGTGCCGCGCCCGCTGAAAAGCCGGCGCAACCCGCCGTCGCACCGTGGGGTAGCTCCTCCCAGACGCCATCCGCCGCCGACGCGCTTGCGAGCAAGCTTGAGGCGCTGGCTAAGTTACGTGAGCCCGGCGTTGCCGCGCCAAGTGAGGAGGATGGCCCGCGTGCTGCGACCATGTTGCCGTCGAGCGCGTCATCGCCCGGACAGACGGGCATGTACGGCTTGAAGGACTTCATTCTCGACCAGGTCGAGCGCCGCTGGAATCTCAACCTCGCAAACCTTAAAGACGCCGATTACTCCGTGCCGATCCGCGTCAAGCTCGCGAAGAGCGGCGAAGTGCTGAAGGCGGAGCTCGTGGCCAATCCTCGCTCGGGAGACCCCCACTATGACGAGGTCGCGATCAGTGCCCGCAATGCGGTGCTCGCATCGTCGCCGCTCGCGCTTCCCGCCGGGCAATACGACGACGTGATGGACATGGTGCTCTACATGAACCCGCGGGACACGCTGCGCTGACCGAACTCAAGGCAGGTCCCGCGCCACGCGAAATCCGGTGAGGCTCGAATAGTCGGTGTCCTTGTCGCCGCGGTCGCTGCCGCTCCGCGCAGCCGAGCGGACGAACACCGGCAGAGAACTCCAAGAGCCGCCGCGGATCGCGCGCTTGCTGCAATCAGCCTCGCTCCACGCGCTGCCGTCCCCCGGCGCACCGACATAGCTTTGGTGCCAGCAATCGGCGGTCCATTGCCAGGCATTGCCTAGTATGCCGTAAAGACCGAAAGGATTTGGCCTGAAGCTGTCGACATTCGCCAAAATGCGATTGTCCCACGGGCTGCCGCAGCCGTTGCAATTGGCGTTATTGGCGCCGATGGCGTCGCCCCACCAGCGCGCTGTGGTCGTGCCCGCACGCGCGGCATATTCCCATTCGGCCTCGCTTGGTAGTCGGTAGGGGCCGTGCTCGCGCGCCGTCGCAGGATGCTCGGCGCGGATCTTGGCGTTGAGCCAGTCGATGTAGCGCTCCGCATCGCGCCAATCGAGACACACCGCGGGCCAACGTGGCAGGTCGGCATCAAAAGGCGGCGATGCAAGCCCGTGACCTGGAGAATGCCATCTCATGTCGAGCATGGCGTTGCAGGCTGCTGGCTGATAGCCGGTCTCTTTCAGGAAGGTGAGGAACTGCTCGCTCGTCACGTCGAACTTGCCGAGCGCGAAGGCCTTGAGGGCCACCGTGCGCTGCGGGCCTTCAGAGTCGAAACGACCGCTCTCAGATGGCGGGCTGCCCATAGTGAACTTGCCGGCGGGGATGCCGACCATCACCGGACATTGCGAACACTCATGAAACTCGCGTTCCTTCTGGTCGAGGGCGAAAGTTGCCACGGGCCCAGCGCCGGCAACGGCTGCGACCACAAGAAGTCGTACGAGCGTTCTGCAAACGAGAGCCATCCGCTCAGATCTAACTCGTCGCGCGGCACAATGACATCTGCCATTGCGCGCATTCTATGACCACGTGCGAAGCGGAGGGGCGTCTGTCTCGAAGGAGCGTCCAAATGACAAAATACCTTACAACCTTCGTCTTGGTTCTTTGCGTGGCCGGACCTGCGCTCGCCGCGACTCAGTCCAGGACCGGGCATTTCGCCGTCAAGGATGCGGTCGGCAACTGCGCCGTTGTCGACACGCTTCCAAGCAAAGTGAGCGGCCTGAGAATCGTTGGCAACAAAGCCGACTATGCAAGCGTGGCAGATGCCCAGAAGGCGCTGGACTCGGGCTGCATCGGCAAAATCGGTAGAGCCTAAAGCAGACGCAGCGTCTCAATCGAGCTTCTGATAGGTGTTGTCGAAATCGTCCTGAATGACGGTCGCCTTGCCTTGCGCACCGAGCACGAGGTCCTGGTCAGGAGTGGTGGTCGTGTAACGCCAGCCCGAAGGCAGTTTCAGTTTGCTGCCGAGAGCATCCAACTGGTCGTATGTGAGTGTCTTATCCACGATTTGTGAATAAGCTTGCATCGCGTAGCGGCTGCCATCCGACGCTTCCAGCATATGCACAGGCAATCCGGCCTTGAAGCGATACACCGTGTCGCGATTGATGGTCTGCTCGCGATAGGGCCGGTGCAACAGATCGAGAAGCCCGACATCGATGGTGGCGCGCTCGGTCAATTCGAGTCCGCCAGCTTCGATTTTTTCGCCGGCCTTGGTCGAACCTGATGCCGTGATCGAGTCCATCAGGAAGTAGCGCGGGCCGTTGAGCAGGACGGTGACGGCGCCGAAGCGCTGCTTCATGGTGCCCTCGGTGATGCTGTCCCAAATCTGCGCCGGGATGCTCGCAATGTCGTCGCTACCGGAGCGCAGCGCCTGCGCCGCAAGCGTAAGCCTCCACTGAGTCAAATACTGTATCGGCGGCGAACCGATCATCTCGGTGAAGCGCTCGGCAAGCGCCGAGCGTGACAATGCCACCGCGCGGGCAAGCTCATCGACCGTCCAGGCGCGCTTCGGATCGCCATGCAGTAGAGCGAGTACGCGGCCGACATGTGGATCCTGCAATCCCGCAAGCCAGCCTTTGAGATCGGGCGGCTTCGACTAAGCATAGCGGCGCAACGCTTCGATGAAAGCAAGTTCCGAAAGCTTTGCGAGCAGCGACTGGGAGCCGGGCCGCTTGGCGAGTGATTCCTCCACGCCAATGTGAAGCAGATCGCCGAGCCAGCCGCTTTTCGAGATGTCGCCGAGTGGTATGCGTAGCATCGCGGGCAGAGGTCCGAGCAGGGCCCGGCAGGCGCGACGATCGCAGGCCAGATAGCCGCAGATGAACCGCGTCGCTTCGCCGTCGCCGCCCCAGCGCATCTCGATCAGGCCTTCAATCGCCTCTGAGCCGACCGGTGCAGGCGACAGCATAAGGTCGCTGCCGAGCAGATGGCGGTGATCATGCGGGAACAGGAGCAGATCGCCGGCTGCGACCTCGACCTCCTCGTTGCCGTCCACGAGCCGGGCTTTGCACGAGCCGTCAGTGAGAAGATGGAAGAATACGATGTGGTCGGCGCGCGGCAGGCGGGTCGCCGCCGTATGCAGGCCGTATTACGTCTCGACACACCACGGCGCCTTGAACTCGGCTTTGATATAGACCGCGCCATCCAGCCTGATGGCGGCAAGAACGTCGGACAGGGCGTCCACCAGAAAAACCTCCCTCTATCCGGTCCCGTTCTATGCCTTGCGCAGGCGCTCCGCCAGCCAGCTCGCGATACGGCGGCGTGTCTTCCCGTGCGCGCGGCGCAGCACGCGGCCCATATTCATGAACCCGTGGATCGTGCCCTCACAGCATTCGTAATCGACGGGAACGCCAGCGGCCGCGAGCGTCTCGGCATATTCGGCGCCCTCGTCGCGCAGGGGATCGTAGCCAGCAGTAATGACGAGGGCCGGCGGCAATCCTGTGTAATCCTCATAAAGCGACGGGATAGCGCGCGGGTCCGTGAACGGCCAGGCGTTGCCGAAATAGTGATCGAAGAACCAGTCGATCATATCACGCGGGATGGGAAACTGGTCGGCGAGCTCTTTCCGCGAGGGCAGCCGGCCGCGCAAGTCGAGCGCGGGATAGATCAGAGCCTGGCCGCGCACAGGGGCGGCAAGCTTGCCCTTGGTCTCATGCAGTGCGACGGCCGCCAAGCCGCCTCCCGCGCTGTCGCCGGCAACGGCAATACGCGCAGGATCGAGGCCAAGCGCGCGCGCTTCGTGCGACAGCCATTCGAGCGCGGCGACCGTGTCCTCCACTGCCGCAGGGAACGGATGCTCTGGCGCGAGCCGGTAATCGAGCGAGAGTACCGTCGCGCGCGTATCGTGGCAGAGCGCGCGGCAGAACACGTCGTGCGTCGCGAGATCGCCAATCACGCAACCGCCGCCATGCACGAACAGGATTACTGCTTCGGCATCGATATTGGGATCAGCGGGAATGTATTTCCGTAGCCTCAATGCTCCGGCATCACTCGATACATCGAAATCGCTTGTCTCTCCGACTTCCGGCGGCACGATTTCGGTTTTAGCGAGGCCGCGGCGATAGTCATTACGCGCGGCCCCAGGGCTGAGATGCCAGAGCGGCGACGACGTCGAGGACGACGCCCAATAAAGCAGCGCTTCCGTCTCGCGGTCGAGCTTGAAACCCCCGTTCGGCAAATCCTCGCCGGGAGATCTAATCGGCTTGTGCATATTGGCACTCGGCGCCGCCGCCCGCTCTCTGCTTCACTTCGTTCGGATCAATGGTGCATTTCAGGTTCGAGACGGCCTCGAAGATCGAGCCTGTCGCGCCGTCGGGCTCGACGCCGTTCTCTTCAAGAGTAGCGAACAACTCGTGCGCGCTTCGTCCGGTCAAAGAAACAACCTGACCGCCGAAGGAGAGGTCGCAAGAGTGCGACGCGATGTCCATGTTGCCTGCTCGGCAGGTGACCTTTTCCGCCACGACGGTAATGGTCTTCCCGGCCGGAAAGCTGAAATCGGCCTTGCCGTCGAGAAGCTTCATGAGCCCGCTCTTCTCCACCGCGCTAAGACTAGGGGAGACGTTGCCGACCAGCGCCGCGACCGCCAATGCGCCGCTCCCGCTCGCGGTTCCCGCCAAAGCGGGGTTGCTCACGAACAGCAAGCCCAGGAGAAGAAGCCGGGCTGCCCTCATCTCTCCTTCTCCCTGCCATCAATTGTCGGGAATGGTGCCCCAGGCCGGACTCGAACCAGCACGCTCTTGCGAGCAACAGATTTTGAGTCTGCCGCGTCTACCAATTCCGCCACTGGGGCTT
>Ga0207665_10000290_pt1 | contig 34797 bp, 27 predicted proteins | sample LARL112metaG_FD_184351 | JGI IMG/M metagenome (GOLD analysis project Ga0207665, IMG submission 184351) | Corn, switchgrass and miscanthus rhizosphere microbial communities from Kellogg Biological Station, Michigan, USA - LAR L11-2 metaG... | ecosystem: Host-associated > Plants > Roots >... | reverse complement strand
CAGTGTTCTCTTAGAATCAGCACTCGCGAACGAAATCGGCTTCGTGGACTCCTAAAAGAAGACTTCGAGCTAGTGTTGCGTCGACCCATTGAAACCGCCGCGGTAATCGGAAACTGACCCACTACCGAGAGTTGTGCTTATCGCGGGATTTGAGGCGGGGGTGTGCTAGAGTTTTTGTGTGATAAGCAAGCTCGGGATTTACGTGCAAGTGCCGTTCTGCCAGACGAAGTGTACCTATTGTAATTTTCATACGGGCGTGGTGGCGAGCAGCAGGTTTGCGCCCTATGTAGAAGCGGTTTGCCGGGAGATACGGGAGCATCGGGAATTGCTCAAGGCTGCTGGAGTGGGCTGGGGTTCCGGGATTGACGAAAAGGCGCACAGCCAGGATTCATCGCGCCCAGACCTCGCGACGGGGCAGAGAGGGCTGTGCCACGAAGACGTAGTGGATACGGTTTACATTGGCGGAGGGACGCCAAGCCTGCTTGATTCGGGTCATTTGCAAAATATTTTGGATGCGGTCCGGGAGACGTTCGCGGGGAATCTCGAGGAAGTGACGCTGGAGGCGGATCCGGAGACGGTTGCGGCTGAGAAGGCAGCGGCTTGGGCGCGGGCCGGAATAAACCGTGTGAGCTTTGGGCTGCAGTCGTTTGCGGACAAGGAATTGATTGCGGCTGGGCGAATGCACAGACGGGCGGATATTTACCGGGCGGTGCCGATTTTGCGCGAGGCGGGCGTTGGGAATATCAGCTTCGACTTGATTGCAGGGTTACCGCACCAGACGAAAGAAAGCTGGCGGCAATCGCTGGGGGAGTTGGCGGCGCTGGCGCCGGAGCATGTGTCGGTTTATTTGCTGGAGATCGACGAGGGCAGCCGTCTTGGCAAGGAATTGCTGCAGGGCGGAGGACGCTACAGTGCCGGAGCGGTACCGAGCGAAGATGAGATGGCGGAGTCTTATGAGATCGCGCAGGAAGCGCTGGGGGCAGCGGGCTATCATCACTATGAGATTTCAAACTGGGCAAAGCCGGGATTTGAATCGCGGCATAACCTGAAATACTGGCGGCGAGAACCTTATCTGGGATTTGGAGCGGGAGCGCATTCGTTTTCAGGGACGGAGCGGTGGGCGAATGCACACGACGCAGCGGCTTATGCGGCCGCGGTGCAGAGTGGACGACTGCCTGTGGAACAACACGAAAAGCTGACGACGGAGAGTGCCCTGGAAGAGGAATTGTTTCTTGGGTTGCGACAGTTGGATGGAATTGATGTGGGACGAATTGAGCGACAGTACGGGGTAACCCTGGGAGGGCGATTCGAGCGTATTGCTTCGGCGGGATTGGTGGAGCGGGAAGGCAGCTTGGTCCGGCTGGCTCCAGAGAAGCTGAGTGTCTCGAATGAAGTGTTTGTGGAATTGCTGCGATAAGAAATCACGGGAATCAGAAAGGATTTAGCACAGAGGACGCGGAAAACGCAGAGATCAAAGAGAAGAGAGAAGACATGAGTTACACGGTGGCGAAAGGGAATCAGAGAGTGGATCCGGATCAAGTGGCGGAAGCGGGGAAGATTCCGGAGGGAGTGGTGGACCTGCGGAGTGACACGGTGACGCGGCCCACGCCCGAGATGCGGCGCGCCATGGCGGAGGCGGAGGTCGGCGACGACGTTTACGGAGAGGATCCAACGGTCAACCGGCTGGAAAAGCGCGCGGCGGAGATTTTTGGGAAAGAGGCGGCCCTGTTTGTGCCCACGGGGTGCATGGGGAATCTCGTCGCCATCAAAGTGTGGACACATCATGGCAACGAGGTGATTTGCGAAGAGCGCAGCCACGTAAATTTGTATGAGCTGGCGTCGATGTCGGCGATTGCGGGCTGCATGCCGCGAGTGGCGCGCGGTGAAGATGGGATTCTGACGTGGAAGGAGATCGAGGCGGTCATCCGGCCGAAAATTTATTACGATTCGCAGACGGCGCTGGTGTGCCTGGAAAATACGAGCAACATGGCGGGTGGGACGGTATATCCGACGGCGGTCGTGGAAGACATTTGCGACCATGCGCACAAGATGGGGTTGAAGGTGCATCTGGATGGGGCACGGATTTTTAATGCAGCGACGGCGTTGGGGGACCACGTCGCGGTGATGACGCGAAAAGTGGATTCGGTGATGTTCTGTTTGTCGAAGGGACTGGGCGCGCCGGTAGGATCGATGATTGTAGGGACGAAGGCGTTCATGGAGAAGGCGCGTATTTACCGGAAAATGTTCGGCGGCGGCATGCGGCAGGCGGGGGTGATCGCAGCAGCGGGCTTGATCGCGCTGGAGAAGTCTCCGGCGCGGCTGCACGTCGATCACGATAATGCCAAACGGCTGGCCGAGGGTATCGCGGAAATCCCGGGGCTGAGCATCGATCCAAAGAAAGTCCGCTCGAACATCGTGATTTTTGATTGCTCGAAGACTGGAAAAACGGCGGTGGATTTGTGCGATGCGCTTCATCCGCACGGCGTGTGGGCGCAGGATACGGCGCTGCATTCGGTGCGGGTCGTTACACACTGCGACGTAGACAAGGCGGGGATCGAACGAGCGCTGGTGGTGTTGAAGGAAGTCGTCGCAAGGACGCAAAAGGCGGGGGCATGAGGGGACGAACCGTGCAGCAACTACGAATTGTTGGTTGCGCGCTGGCAGCGCTGGTATTTGCGCGTGCTGCAGCGGCGCAGAATCCGCAGTTGGCGACACTTTCGGAGAAGAAAAATCCTCCAACAGTGGGCAGCGCGCAGAAGTTTCTCGAAGAGGTGGAAAGCCGTTATTTCGATCTGACGACCAAGGCGCAAAGGGCTTCGTGGGTGGAAGAAAACTTCATTACCGATGATACAGAGGAAATTGCGGCGGAGGCCAACCAGGAGCTGAACACTTTCAGCGCGGAGATGTCCAAGAAAGCGCATGAATTTGACAAGGTCGCGCTACCGCCGGAGATGGCGCGAAAAATGTTGCTGCTGAAGCTCGCTTCGGGATTTCCCGCTCCTGCGGATCCGAAAGAGCAGAAGGAATTGGCGCAGGTGCTGGCATCGCTGGACGGCGACTACGGGAAAGGGAAGTGGTGTCCCACCGGAGACGCCGCGAAATGCATGGATGTTACAGCGGTCGGCAAATTGATGGCTACGAGCCGCGGCGCAGAGGAACTAAAGCGCGCGTGGGTTGGCTGGCATGCCGTGGGTGCGCCGATGCGGCAGCGTTACGCGCGAATGGTGGAACTGGGCAACAAGGGATCGCGTGAGCTGGGATTCGCGGACGCAGGCGCGCTGTGGCGTTCGAACTACGACATGCCGCCCGATGAGCTTACGAAGGAGACGGACCGGCTATGGGAACAATTGCGGCCGTTGTATGAATCGCTCCATGCTTACGTGCGCGGGCAACTGCGAAAGAAATATGGAAATGAGAGCGTGGCTGCTCAAGGCCCGATTCCGGCGCACTTGCTGGGAAATATCTGGAGCCAGGAATGGAATAACGTTTATGCGCTGATGGATTCGCCAAAGCCTGCACAGAGTTACGACTTGACGAAGACTTTGCAGGAACGAAAGACGGACGCGAAGGGGATGGTGCGTTACGGCGAAGCGTTTTTTACTTCGCTGGGCTTTGCGCCGCTGCCGAAGACATTCTGGGAGCGATCCCTTTTTACCAAGCCTGCCGATCGGGACGTCGTGTGCCACGCGAGCGCCTGGGACATCGATTCGAAGGACGACTTGCGAGTTAAGGTGTGCCTCCAGATCACGGAGGAAGATTTTCGCGTCATCCATCACGAACTGGGGCATAACTTCTATCAGCGGGCGTACAGCACGCAGGCGCCGCTTTTCCAAAGCAGCGCGAACGACGGTTTTCATGAGGCAGTGGGAGACACGATCGCGCTTTCCGTCACGCCTGAGTATTTAAAGAAGATTGGGCTGATCGATGCGGTGCCGCCGGCGTCCGGGGATATCGACTACCTGTTACAACAGGCGCTTGAAAAAATCGCCTTCCTGCCGTTTGGCTTGCTGGTGGACAAGTGGCGCTGGGAAGTTTTTGCAGGGCAAGTGAAGCCGGAGAATTACAACAAGGCGTGGTGGGAATTGCGAAGGAAATATCAAGGTATCGTGCCGCCGGTGGAGCGCACGGAAACTGACTTCGATCCCGGCGCCAAATATCACGTACCGTCGAACACGCCTTACATGCGATATTTTCTGGCGCGCATTTTGCAATTCCAGTTTCAACGCGCACTTTGCCGCGAGGCGGGCTACAGCGGCCCACTCCATAGGTGCTCGATTTACGGAAACAAAGCGGCAGGGGAGAAGCTGAACAAGATGCTGACGATGGGGCAGGGCAAACCCTGGCCGGAAGCCCTGGAAGCGCTGACAGGAGAGAAGCAGATGGATGCCACCGCGCTGGCGGATTACTTCGCGCCGCTAAAAACTTGGCTTGACGAACAGAACAAAGCCAACCATTACGCCGTGGGCTGGTAGCCGCGCTCGTGTAGAATCATAAACAAACAAAAGTTTCCCTGTTTATTGCCAACCGCAATGGACTGCTGAGGAGACCGTGGAATTCAGTTTCACTGAAGAGCAGCAGCAACTTCGCCGCAGTGTGCGGGAATTCGCCGAGGGCGAAATCGCTCCACATGTGATGGAGTGGGATGAAGCGTCTCATTTTCCGATGGAGATCATGCCGAAGCTCGCGGAAATGGGCTTGCTCGGCGTGATTTTTCCGGAACAATACGGCGGAGCGGGGCTGGGTTACATCGAATACGCGCTGGCGATTGAAGAGCTGGCGCGAGTGGATGGCTCGGTGGGCTTGATCGTGGCCGCGCACAATTCGCTGTGCTCCAACCACATTTTCAAATTCGGCACGGAGGCGCAGAAAAAGAAGTATCTTGTGCCGCTGGCTTCGGGGAAGGCGATTGGGGCGTGGTCGCTGACCGAGCCGGAGGCAGGTTCGGATGCGGGCGGGACGCGCACGACCGCCGTGCGCGTTGGCGATCATTGGGTGCTCAATGGCGCGAAAACCTTCACTACCAACGGCCATTACGCGAATTATTGCGTGGCCATGGCGGTCACGGATAAGTCGAAAGGTTCGCACGGAATCAGCGCGTTCATACTGGAAAAAGGAATGAAGGGTTTTCGTCCGGGGAAAAAAGAGAACAAGCTGGGGATGCGGGCGAGCGACACGTCAGAAGTGATTTTCAACGACTGCCACGTGCCGCAAGAGAATCTCCTGGGGGCGGAAGGCGAGGGATTCACCGGCAGCTTGAAAATTCTGGATGGCGGACGAATTTCGATTGCTGCTCTGGCACTGGGTATGGCGCAGGGCGCGCTGGAAGCGGCTACGAAGTACGCGAAGCAGCGAAAGCAGTTTGGGCAGCCAATTAGCGAGTTTCAGTCGGTGCAATTCAAGCTGGCGGACATGGCTACCCAGGTGGAAGCGGCACGGCTGCTTGTTTATCAGGCGGCATGGCTCGCTGACAAAAAGGACGTGCGCTTCACGCGGGAATCGAGCATGGCAAAACTGTTTGCCAGCGAAATCGCCGTGCAAGTGGCCAACGAATGTGTGCAGATTCACGGGGGCTATGGCTTCATCAAGGATTATCCCGCGGAGAAGTATTATCGCGACGTGAAGCTCTGCACGATCGGCGAAGGCACCAGCGAAATCCAAAAATTGGTGATTGCCCGCCAGCTTCTTGGCAAGAAATAATAGCGAAATGCGCCTGGCTCCCGAGAAGTCCCCACAGGAAAAGTATGGCTCTGCCCGTTGAGAAGTGGGCGGAAAGCGTGCGCGCGGGCGACGTACGCGCGGTGTCCCGCGCGATCACGGCGATCGAGAATCATCAGCCGGAAGCGGAATCGCTGTTGCGACTGCTCTTTCCGCACACGGGCCAGGCCTATCTCACGGGAGTCACGGGCGCACCAGGAACGGGGAAGAGCACGCTCGTTGATCGACTGGCGAGCTATCACCGCAAGAGGCAGGAGCAGGTTGGCATTATTGCCGTCGATCCGACGAGCCCGTATTCCGGCGGCGCGATACTCGGCGACCGGATTCGCATGCAAGGGCACGCCGGCGATGCGGGAACATTTATTCGCTCGATGGCCACGCGCGGATTTCTCGGCGGTCTCGCACGGGCGACGGCGGAAGTAGCGCTGTTACTGGACGCCGCCGGGAAGAAGCACGTGCTGATCGAGACGGTCGGCGTTGGCCAGGATGAAATTGATATTGTGCGACTGGCGGATTGTGTGCTGGTGGTGCTGGTGCCGGGTCTGGGCGATGACATCCAGAACATGAAAGCCGGGCTCATGGAGATTGGCGACATTTTTGTTTTGAACAAAGCCGATCGCGAAGGCGCTGACCGCCTCGGACAACAATTGATGGCCATGCTTTCGCTGGTGATGCCGCGCGACGGCTGGCATCCTCCAATTGTGCGCACGGTGGCAACGGAGAACAAAGGTATTGAAGAGTTGGCCGAGACGGTGGGGAAATTTCAAAAGCATTTTGAATCAAGCGGCGAACGGCAACGGAAACATATCGAGCATTGGAAAAACCGTTTGATCGAACTGCTAGAATCGCGGTTGCTTGAGCGGGCTTTGCGTGGAGCTGGTGGAGAAGCGCGGCTTGCAGAACTCGCGGCAGAGGTAGCCAACCGCAAGAAAGATCCATTTTCAGCGGTGAACGAAATCCTGAAGAAGAGCGGCCTTCACGGCTGAGGAGAAAAGATGGCGGCAAAGAAGGCGGGTAAACCGAAGAACACAAAGGCCGCAGCCCAAGCGGCGATTGGAATCATCGGGGGCAGCGGGCTGTATGCGATGAGCGGACTGACGAACGCGCGCGAGATTCGCGTGAAAACGCCGTTCGGTGAGCCGTCGGATGCTATCGTGCTCGGGACATTGGAGGGGAAGCGCGTGGCGTTTCTGGCACGGCACGGCCGCGGGCACCGCATCCTGCCAGGCGAAATCAATTATCGGGCAAACATCTATGCGATGAAGATGTTGGGCGTTGAGTGCATCGTTTCCGTGAGCGCGGTCGGTTCGCTGAAGGAAGATTTGCGTCCGGGGGAGTTCCTTGTTCCCGACCAGTTCTTCGATCGCACGAAAAACCGTGCGTCCACTTTTTTTGGAGAGGGAATTGTTGCGCACGTGGCCTTTGCGCACCCGACCTGCGGCCAGTTGACAGGAGTTCTGGCAGATGCCTGCGTGCATGAAGCTGTCTTGGTTCATCGCCGCGGCACGTATATTTGCATCGAGGGCCCGCAATTCTCGACGCTGGCCGAGGCGGAAGTGCACCGGCAGCTTCATTTCGAAGTGATTGGCATGACCAACGTGACGGAAGCGAGATTGGCACGCGAGGCGGAAATGTGCTACGCGGCGATTGCCATGATCACGGATTACGACTGCTGGCACCCGGAACACGAATCGGTTACGGCATCCCAGATCATCGCCACGCTAAATCAGAACGCGGAGAATGCGCAAAAAGTGCTGCGAACCGCGGTTCGAGAGCTGCCCGCGGGCAGATCCTGTAAATGCGGATCGGCTTTGCAGCATGCGCTGGTTACGGATTTGAAGCTTGTCCCCAAAGCAACAAAGAAGCGGATCGCCGCCATCATCGGGAAATATATTTCTTAGGAGCAAATTGTGTCCTTACTCGTCGTGGGTTCTGTCGCATTTGACGCTCTGGAAAGCCCTTATGGAAAGGTTGAGCGCGCGCTTGGAGGCGCGGCTACTTACTTCGCTGTGGCCGCGAGTTTCTTCACGCACGTAAACCTTGTGGGAATCGTCGGTGACGATTTTACGGAAGTGGATGCGCGAATTTTTCACGGGAGAACCATCGATATCGACGGGCTAGAGCGTGCCAAAGGGAAAACATTCTTCTGGGCCGGGCGTTATTCCCAGAATTTGAACGAGCGCGTAACGCTGACGACGGAACTGAATGTATTCGCGGAATTCAAGCCACGGCTGCCGGAAAAATACCGTGACTCCAAGTTCGTTTTCCTCGCCAATATTGCGCCTGATTTGCAGCGGGACGTCCTTCACCAGGTCAAGAAGCGCCCGAAAATCGCGGCGCTGGATACCATGAACTACTGGATCGAGCGTTCGAATGCCGAGCTGCGCGAAACGCTGAAGCATGTGGACATCTTGATGATTAACGATTCGGAAACGCGCGAGCTTTCCAACGAGCATAATTTGCTGCGCGCAGCCAAACATATCTTCAAGATGGGGCCCAGGACGCTGATCGTCAAGCGCGGAGAATACGGCGCCATGATGGTGGACAAGCGGGGCGTTTTCTGTGTACCGGCATTCCCGTTGGAAGAGCCGCACGACCCCACTGGAGCCGGGGACAGCTTCGCCGGCGGCTTTATGGGCTACCTGGCTGGAAACGGCGACAAGAGTGACGCTGCTTTACGCCGCGCGATGGTCTTCGGCTCCGTGCTCGGCAGCTTTGCGGTGGAAAAGTTCGGCCTGGAACGGCTCCGTCACTTGAAGCGCAGCGAGATACACGCCAGGGCACGCCATTTTGCGAAATTGACGCAATTCAAACTGTAAAAAAGCTAGAATTTTCCTGAAGCGGGCAGTGGGTACCGCTGGCGATGCTTTCTTCACATGAAATATTTCTGCGGCTGACCGTAGCTGCGGTGCTCGGCGCAGTCATCGGCATTGAACGCGATCTGAACCGGCGGCCCGCAGGTGTTCGCACTAGTCTTTTTGTGTGCATGGCGACGGCGCTCTTCACGATTCTATCGGGTGAAATTGCTCACCGTTTTGGCGATACGGGGAGCACGCGAATTGCCTCGAACATTGTTCAGGGCATCGGTTTTCTGGGTGCGGGCGCAATTTTGAGGGAGGCGGGCGGGGTCGTCGGAATGACGACGGCCGCGACCGTTTTTGTGGAGGCTGCAATCGGCATGGCCGCTGGAGGAGGGCTCTACTCCGTGGCGGTTTATGCCACTGGGCTCGTGCTTTTTGGCCTAGTCTGCATCGGCTGGGCTGCACGGCGATTCCATTTGAAGTGCCGAAACATGGTTTTCCGCATCACTACCAGCCATGCGGAGAGTGTGGCCACGGAAATCCAGCGACTGATGGCAGGCATGAAAATTCCGATGCAGCACTTCCGCGTTTCCATGGCGGGAGGGAACTCCATCGTCGAATTTGAGTCCGACGTCAGCCATAGCCAGGAAGAGAAGATTGTCTCCCAGCTCAATCGGCAGGGCGTAGTCACCGAAGTGATTCCAGTCGAGGGCCATCACGAATGAGCGGAAATAACGGGACTCCGCGTAAACCCAAGGCGCTGGCCGCAGGTTCACGCCTGGGAGTGTTTGCGCCGGCGTCTCCCGCGGAGTCTGTCGAAATGATCGCCGGGCTTGCGGAGTTAAAGCGCCACGGGTTTCAGGTAGTTGCCAATCAGGACACCAAAGCGGAAGGTTACTTTGCCGGTCCGCCGCTGGAGCGCGCCAACAGTTTTCTTGGGACGTTGAATTCGGAGCAGGTTGACGGGCTAGTGGCACTGCGCGGCGGCTATGGTTCGAACTACCTGCTGGAATTTGAGCTGGAGAAGAGCCTTGCCAATCTCAAGAGCGTGATTGGATTCAGCGACCTCACGACTCTGCAAATTTTTCTTTGGCAACGGTGCGACTGGATCACGTTTTACGGTCCCATGGTTGCTGCGGGGCTCAATGCAGGCCCAGGGGCGCGCCAGGGCTACGATGAGAACTCCTTCCTCCAAGCCGTGGGCAGAACGGAAGGCGGTTGGAAGCTGCGTCTGAAGGGTGAACCTGTTCTCACTGGTCAATCCATGGGCAGAGTGTTAGGCGGCTGCATGACGTTGCTCGAAGCCACCATTGGAACGCCTTGGGAATTGGACACCAAGGATTCGATCTTGGTCCTGGAAGACCGCGCGATGCGGCCTTATCAGGTCGATCGCGTGCTTATGCATTTGAAGCAAGCTGGAAAATTGGAGGGAGTTCGTGGGTTTGTGCTGGGAGATTTTCCGGAGAGCGACCCGTCAGTCGCCGGAGCTCCAACGGTAAAAGAGGTCTGCGCGAGAATACTGCGGCCGTTCGGCGTCCCGATCGTCTTCGGCGCTCCCATCGGCCATACGATGCGGCCTATGCTCACGATACCGCTAGGGATAAAAGCGCGCTTGGACGCAGACGGAGAAGGGACTCTCGAATTCCTGGAATCGGCGGTGGTGGCTTGAGCGAATCAAAACATGTGCATGTGATTGGGATTGGCGGATCGGCGATGGCCCCTCTCGCCGGGATGCTGCGCGAGCGCGGCTTTCGCGTGACTGGTTCGGATTCCGGAGTTTACCCGCCCGCTTCAACGCTACTGGAAAGCCTCGGCATTTCGTTTTTTCACACCTTCGATGCGGCGCACTTGCAGCCGGCACCGGACCTGGTGGTAATCGGAAATATTATCGCGCGGGGGAATCCGGAACTGGAGGAAGTGCTGGACCGCAAGATTCCTTATCGCTCGATGCCGGAAATTCTGGAAGAAGTCTTTCTGCCTGAAAAACATTCCATCGTCGTCAGCGGAACGCATGGTAAAACGACGACCACGGCGATGCTCGCGTGGATTTTCCACACGGCAGGGAAGAAGCCAAATTTTCTCGTAGGAGGCGTCGCGGAAAACTTCGGCAAGAGTTATGGGTTAGGCGGCGGCGAAGAGTTTATTCTGGAAGGTGACGAGTACGAGACAGCTTTCTGGGACCGCGGGCCAAAATTCTTTCACTACCATCCCGATGATTTGATTATCACATCGCTCGAATACGATCACGCCGACATTTATCTTGATTTCGAAACTTACCAGTTGGCTTTCCGCCGCCTGGTGAATCTTGTTCCACGGCGCGGTCGCGTGGTCATTTGGGGCGACGCAGAAGAGTCAGGCCCGGCGTTGCGGCGGGCTGCGGAAAAAGCGTTTTGCCCGGTGGAAACGTATGGTTTCAACGAGGGGAATGATTGGGTGGCTAGTGGGTTCACCATTGAAGGCGAAACCATGCGTTTTCGTGTCGCCCTGCGGGGCAAACGGTTTGGAGAATTTGCGCTGGTCGCCACGGGACGCCACAACGTCCTGAATGCCATGGCCGCGCTCATCGTGGCACAGGGACGCGGCATTCCGGCTCCGGATATCGCCAAAGCCCTCGCGACGTTTCGCAGCGTCAAGCGTCGAATGGATGTGCGTGGTGAAATCGGAGGAGTATTGGTGGTCGACGACTTCGCGCATCATCCCACGGCGGTGAAGGCCACGATCGAAGCCGCGCGTGGCCGCTGGCCCGGGCGCCGGCTCTGGGCCATTCTCGAACCACGCTCAAATTCGATGCGCCGCAAAGTGTTTCAGGATGCTTTGCCGAAATCGCTCGCTCTTGGCGACCGGGTCATTCTCGGCGGGGTTTTTCGGGCCCAGCAACTAGGTGGAGAGAATCGCCTGGATCCCGAGACCGTTGCGGAAAGTGTCCGTTCCCTCGGCAAGGACGCCCACGTGTTTCCAAGTTCCGACGCCATTGCAGACTATCTTGGGACTGAATGTAAGCCCGGCGATCTCCTCCTCATCATGTCCAACGGCAGCTTTGACGGCTTGTGCGAGAAAGTGCTGAAGAAGCTTGGAGCCGTTGCTCAACCTGCGGGCGAGGCGAAAGCGCGGTGACCCTTTCTTCCGTCCGGGGCAGACTGCTGATTCCGCTCGGCCTCTATCTACTATTTGTCCTGACGTCCGGCGCTTCTGCGAGAGCCACTATTCAGTATTCCATCCTTTTGGATCATCCCGAGAGGCATCTCTTCCACGTAACGATGACTATTCCCGATGTGACCGGCGAAGTCACCGTTCGAATGGCCGCATGGAATGCGCTTTACCAGATCCGCGATTTCAGCAGTCACGTGCAACAAGTGGAGGCCTTCGCTGGTTCGCAAAAGGCCTTCATCGAAAAGATGGACAAGCAAACGTGGCGCATTAAGGGCACAGGAACGGTCAAGATTTCTTACGCCACTTATTGGGACGAGGTTGGCCCCTTTGCGTCGCAACTCAACGCAGAGCATGCCTTTATCAATCCCGCGATGATTCTCCTGTACGTGCCGGAGCGGCGCGGCGAGGCTGTCCACTTTGTGATGCCGGACGTCCCCTTGGAATGGCAAGCAACCGGTGCGTCAATTCAATTTACTGAATCGATCGGCAGAGCTCGCACTTTCAGTGGTGATGCGCCCAGCTACGATGTTCTCGCCGACGCTCCCGTCGAGGCAGGGAAGTTCGAAATGTTTCAGTTGTCCGGAATTAAGCCCGAGATTTCAGTCGCCATTCACGGTGATAACTGGAGCAAGAAACAAGTCGAAGAGGATTTGAGACGGATTTGCAAGTACGAGTTAAAGCTCATGGAGGGAGCGCCGTTCGAGCGTTACATGTTTATTCTCCACATTGGCAAAGGCGCTGGCGGCGGAGGGATGGAGCACGCAAACTCCACTGCGATCGGCGCTTATTCCGATGAATACTTGCCGAGCGTCGCGGCGCATGAATTTTTCCACCTTTGGAATGTGAAGCGCATCCGCCCGGTGTCACTGGAGCCTGTGGAAGATTCGAAAGAGCAATACACGCGCGCGCTTTGGTTTGCCGAAGGCGTGACGAATACTTACGGTTCGTACACGCTCGTGCGCAGCGGCATCTGGAGCAAAGAGCAATTTTACGCGGACCTTAGCGAACAAATCACCGAACTGGAAGGCCGCCCCGCAAACCGCTGGCAGAGCGCGGAGCAGTCCAGCCTGGATGCCTGGCTGGAAAAATACCCGCTCTATAATCAGCCGGAATACAGCGTTTCGTATTACACCAAAGGGCAGGTGCTGGGAGATCTACTCGACATTCTGATTCGCGACCGCACCGGCAACGAAAAGAGTCTGGATGATGTCATGCGTTCCCTGAATACGAATTTTGCGAAGCAGGGAAAAACGTATCGAGACAGCCTGGATGTTCGGCTGACAGCGGAAAAAATCGCTGGCGGTTCTTTCGAAGAATTCTTTGGGAAATACGTGGCGAGGGCGGAGCCTTTTCCATACCAGCAAATCTTATCCTTGGCAGGCTTGGCTTTGCGCACCGCGGAACGCCGAAAACCAACGCTTGGGTTTCTTGTCGAGCGCGAGCCGAACGGCCCGTTCGCCGTGAGCAAAGTTGATCCCGAAAGCTCCGCAGCCCAGGCAGGCTTGAGGGCCGGAGACGTCATCGCAAACTGGAATGGTGGTGAAGTGCCCCGACGGCCTGATCGCTGGCTTCAAGAACAGAAGGTCGGCGATTTGTTGAAGCTGCGGGTTCGCCGGGAAGACAAGGAGATTGCAGTCGAATTCCGGCTCGGTGAAATCAAAGAGACTCTTTACGTGGTCGGCGAAGATACACACGCCAGCGAAAAGGCGCGCCGCATTCGAGAGGGAATGCTTCGCGGGGAGACCAGCGCGGTGGCTGTTCGGTAAAAATGCTGGCGGTTCCACGATTCGCTTGACTGGGCGCGCGGGATTCGAGAAAGTTTGCCTCCCTATGCTGCGAGCTCTTTTCATCGGCGTTTTCTTATCCCTGTATATCCTGGTTGTCGGGCCGCCGCTACTTATCTACACATTCATCACCCGCGACCCCAACCCGATTTATTGGGCGGGCGTAAAGGGCGTAATGTTTTTTGTCCGCGCCGTGGGCGTGAAGGTTCGCGTGAAGGGCCTGGAGCGCATCCCTCCCGGTGTGTGCCTGTTCGCCGCGAATCATACGAGTTCGGCGGATGCTCCCGCGGTTGTGGGGGCCATCCCTCGCCGGATTGCCATCCTCCTGAAAGAATCGCTCTTCAAATGGCCCATCGTGGGACAGGCTTTTCGGTCGGCGCAGTTCATTCCTGTCAATCGAAGCGTTCGCGATTCGGCCATTGCGAGCGTAGAGAAGGCCACCGAGGCTCTGAAGGCCGGGCAATCGTTCTTGATCTATCCCGAAGGCACGCGCAGCCCGGACGGCCGGTTGCAGGAGTTCAAAAAAGGCGCCGTGATGATGGCCATCAAAGCGGGAGTGCCGATTGTGCCGATGGCGTGCTCGGGCGCGCACCGTATCATGGAAAAACGCTCGCTGGTGATTCATCCCGGGGAAATTGTTGTCGAATTTCTCGAGCCGATTGATGCGTCCAAGTACTCCCTGGAAGAGCGAGACATTTTGAACGAGCGTGTGCGCATGGCGATGGCTGCAGCCCTTCCTGCGGATCAGCAGCCTGTTTAAATTCTCTAGTTAACAGACAATTCGCGATCCCGTCACCCCGCCAATTCTGGGAATCGAAAACTAGAGCTAGAGGTCGGAAAACACTCCGGCTAACTACAAAGGTGTCGTGAGTTGGCGGCAAAGCGAAACGCGGCGGCCGAGGGAGTCGGCTGCCGCGTTTCGCGAGAGCTCCGTGCGAATGAGAATCAGAAGAAGAAACGGAAGCCGATCTGAATCTGGCGGCTGGAATAGGCAAAGTTGCTGTTTGCGTTGCTGACGGTGCCAAACACCGGGGCAAAAGTCTTGCTATTGACATTGAAGTTGAGGCAAGGGGCGGCGGCACTGCACGGAACGGTAGTCCCCCCTGCCGTCGTAATAGGGTTCGTAGAGACAATGTAACCGGTCGTGTTCATTACTGTTGGATTTACGTGGTTGAAAAGGTTAAAGGCATCGCCAGAAATTTCGAAATTGTATTTTTCGCCGAAGGTGAATTTCTTGGAGACGCGGAGGTCAATGACTTGGGTCCGGGGGAATCTAAACGTGTTGCGTCCGATGATGTCGATGCCTTTCCGGCCACCCGATCCATTGATGCCGCCACCACCCGCAGGGAGGCTACCTGGAGCGTTTCCGGCCGTGGTGAGAGAGAACGGGAGACCGGTCTGTGCCTGATAGATGGGAGCAATCTCCCAGCCATTAGCGAGGTAACCCAACCACCCCGTGGTCTTCCAAGGAGAATTCACAATGGCGTTTAGTACGAAACGGTCGCGCACATCGAAGCTGGAGTTGCCGTATTCGGGCCTAATACTGGTGGGCACGAGCAAGTCGTTGGTGTCCGTAAAGGTAGAGCCATTGACTCCGGTGTCCAAAGCATGGGACCAGGTGTAATTGGCACCGAATTGAACGCTATGGTTAAGACGGTGGTTGGCCTGTAAGGCCAGGGCGTTGTAATTCGAGGTCACGCCGCTGAAGACTTTGGTGATGGCTCCGTATTTGGCATTCGGACGGACAGAGAACAGCGGCGTCGTGTAAGTCGAGCCGTTGGAGAGAGGCCCGGCGCCACCGGTGTTGGAATTTACGACTGTATAAGTGATTGTGCCAGCAGAAGGGCCGATGTTGGTGTCCACGAAGTCCGGAAGGCTACGACCGAAGCTGCCGAGATAGCTGACGGACAGCACGGTGCCCCAGCCAAGATCGCGTTCCAGTGTCAAATCCGCCTCGTGGATTTGAGGAGCCTGGAAATTGGGATCGAAGAAGACCGCGTTCGGTCTTGCACCAGCGCCCGGAGCTGCAGCGAGGATTGTTGGAAAGGTCGGACCACCGGCAGCCGCCGAATTAAAGGGGAAGGTAAGCTGACCCGTAGCTGCACCCGTGGTGATCAGCGCGTTGTACACGGCGGAGTTGATGATTCGACCGAAGTACATTCCGTAGCCAGCGCGGAGAGAGGTCTTGCCGTTGCCAAAGATATCCCAGGCGAAGCCAATCCGAGGACCAAAATTGTTTTTGTCGCTGGGCAGTTGTGAAGTCTGAGGAATGTCCGGATTCACCAGGTTGCTGAAGGTGCTGGGGAGCTGCTCGTACTCATAGCGTAATCCCACGTTGAGGGTAAAGCGGGGCAGAACCCTCCAACTATCCTCGACAAAAAAAGCATAGTCCTTGGTGGCGAATTCAATACCGAGCGGACCGAAAGCCTGCGAGTAGCTGGAGTAGCAGCTTGCGTTGTGTGCGGCGCCGCAGCTGTTGGGTCTGAAGAAGTCGGAGAAGAAATTAACCAAATTGCTATAGGAATAGGAGCCGTATTGAGTACGGAGATTCTGACTGCGATCATCTACGTGAGTGAAGTCGACCCCAAACTTCAGGGAGTGTTTGCCGTGTGACCAGCTCAACGTGTCGGCAAACTGCTGGCGTCGCTCGTCGGGGAAGGCTGGGCGCTGCAGGAACGTGGGCACTCCCATGTCAAATCCATTGGTAATGAATATATCCGGCGCCAGGCCCAATGGATTCGTGTAGCCAGGAGGATTCACAAAGTTATTTAGCTCAAATTGCGTGGGCGGTTGAGCGAACTCAAACTCGAAATCGCGTCCATACTGATAACGGGCTTCATTGGAAAGTGTAGTAGTGATGAAGGAATTGAGCTTTGCCACGCCCCAACTATCCCGCACGTAATCGTTACCGAAACTGGCTACACCGAAAGTAACACTGCTCTGCGTCTGAATGCCGGCCGGAGAAGTCCAACGCATGCGGTTGAATGAGAAGGACGCGTGGTTTTTCTTGTTGATTTCCCAGTCGATCTTGGGGAAGAGGATCGCTTGATCACCCGTGCGCGAGACGGAACCGAGCTCGCCGAGCAAGGAATTCAAACCATTGGTGTAATCCGTTTGCGCTTGAGCAGTCTGGGCGGGCGTTGGTATGGCGGTGTTGAAAATATTTTGAGCGAGCGTATTGATCTGGGCGGCGGTGGGAGCAGCGAAGAATGCACTCGGACTGCCTGCCGAGGCTACGCCCGGGAAGTCGCGGGAAAAACGGTCGAAGGCTAGGAAGAAAAACAGCTTGTCCTTGATGATGCGACCGCCAACGCCGAAGCCGCCAATGTAGCGAACGTCGCTGGGCTTGAAGGGAGCGGAGGTGAAGACTCCCGGAGAAGTCTGGGTTGTGAGCGTAGTGAACGGATTGGTGGCGCCCCAGTCATTGTTCCGGTCATAGAAGTAGGCTTCTCCATGGAGCAGGTTGCTGCCGCTCTTGCTGACGGTGTTGATGACGCCGCCCGCGGAACGACCGTATTCGGCGGAGTAGTTTGAGGTGTTGACTTGGAATTCCTGAACCGCGGCCTTGGCGCTCGAGTAGCCGGCGCGCGTGCGGCCGCGTTCCTCGGAGAAAAAGGCCTGATTGTTGTCGGCGCCGTCTACGGTGTTGTTGTTCAGAAGGGTGCTAATCCCCCGGAAACTCAGCAAACCAAACCCATTGGCATCGTTGACCACGCCGGGGGTAAGAAGAGCGAAGTTAGACCAACGTCCGCCATTGATAGGAAGATTGTTGATCTGCAACTGGTCAACGACAGGAGCGAACTCTGCCGAAGTTGTGTTGACCTGCGGCAAATCTGAAGATACAACAACCGTGGCCCCGGCAGAGGCAACGCTTAGGTGCGCAGGTAGTTCGGTGGTACTGCCAACTTGGACGATGACTCGTTCGCCCCTGAAAGGAGCGAAGCCCGAGGCCTCGACCGTGATGGTATAGGTTCCGGGCGGGAGGTTCGCTACTCGGTAGTAGCCCGATTCGTCTGTCGTCGCTATTTGTGCAAAATTCGTTCCGTCATTCTTGACGGTTACTTTTGCTTTAGGAACGGTGGCACCACTCGTGTCATAGACCGTGCCGCCGATGGCGCCGTCGGTGGTGGACTGGGCGAGTGCGCCGCAAGCGAATAGCAGGACAGCTATCAGGGCGAAGCAAGACTTTACGATAGGGGATTGCATCCCACGCGTGCTCATAATTGGTTTTTCTTCCTTTCTCTTATTGCCGACGCTTCGCGCAGCTGGGCGCGGGCCCGGAACGCTCCGGGGTAAGAGGTCCCTCATTGTTTAGAAAAGCAAGCTGCAGTAGCCGTAAACGCTCACTCTCGACAGCACCCAGAATTCAGATTTGCGCCTATTTGTATCACAGGAATTACCTATTTTGAAGTAAAACCCTGTGGAAAACTTTGACGCGTTCGAAGCAATAAATTCAATGCACGCCACCAAGAATGATTTCCAAAAAACCGAACTAAATCGTTACATGAGACTATAGAACACAAATTGTGGCTGGATAAACGCACCAATAATGGCGTATTACAAGTGCGCCTTGCCCGCCGGACACGCGTGCGCTAGAGTCTCGATGCCGCAAACGGGGAATGGAATGGCGAAACGCCAAGAAACAGGACAGAAAAACGACCGAGCGCCGCGAGAACGCGTGCGGGTACTGATTACGGGTGGGCGGATTCAAAGGCGCATCCAGGAGCTGGCTCAGGAAATCCGGAAGGATTTTCCGGGCGAGCCGTTACACCTGGTGAGCGTTTTGAAGGGCGGAGTTTTTTTTCTGACCGATCTGGCGAGAAATATCTCGGGAGAAGTTTCATTCGATTTTATCGCCGTGTCGAGCTACGGGCAGAAGACGCACTCGTCGGGGCAGGTGCGCTTGACGCGCGACCTGGACTCCAGCATCGAAGGGAAAACGGTGATCGTTGTCGAGGACATCCTGGACACGGGAATGACACTGCAGTATCTGCTGCGGCTGTTCCAACAGCGGAAGCCGAAGCATTTGCGCGTGGCAGTACTGCTGGACAAGCCGGAGCGGCGGATTGCGGCCGTACACGCGGACTATATCGGGTTCTCCATCCCCAATGAGTTTGTCGTCGGCTACGGGCTGGACTACGCCGAGCGTTACAGAAATTTGCCTTATGTTGGCGTGTTACTGCTTGGCCCTGGGTTGAAGAAAAAACCGGCGGAAGACTGAATTTCGAGTCCGGCACACGGCCCTCCCTCTTCGCGGCCTGCTATAATAGTTAGTCTCCATGAATCATACGAATGAAGATACGACGGTAACTGCGTTGAGCGGCAGCGCGGAGATTTCCGCCGAAGTGCTCGCGACACTGGCGGAAATCGGCGAAGAAGTGAACGCCTCGCTGGACTTGGACGAGGTACTGGCGCGAACGGCAGCGCTCATCAAGCGGCACATCGACTATGAGATCTTTGGCGTACTGATGATCGAAGGGGACGGAACGTATCTTCGGCATAGATTCTCGATCGGCTACTCCCGCGAACTGGCGGACAACTTGCGGATTCCGCTGGGGCATGGAATTACAGGAACGGCGGCAGCCACGGGCCACTCCGTGCGGGTCAGCGATACTTCCAAGGACCCGCGGTACATCAATGCCATCGACAGCGTGCGGTCGGAGCTGGCGGTGCCGCTGATGCTACAGGGGAAGTGCGTCGGGGTGCTGGATATTCAGAGCCGTCACCTCGATTATTTTACAAAGGACCAGCAAAATATTTTGACGCTGCTGGCCAGCCGGCTGGCGGTAGCGATTGAAAACGCGCGTCTGTTCGAGAAAGTGCGGGCGCAGGCGGATACGCTTTTGTTGCTGAGCGAAGTCAGCCGTGAAACCAGCGCGATCCTGGAAGTGGAAGAGTTGCTGCGTCGCGCGGCGGAGCAAACCAAGCGAGTGATTGATTATCAAATCCTGAGCATCATGCTTTATGACGAAGAGCAAAAGATTTTTCGGCACCGGGTGGATATAAAGCATGGGCATCATGTACAGGGGAAACTTCGGGCAACGTCGAATGATGGGATCGTGGGAGCGGCAGCCACGCTGAAGGAGCCGGTGCTGGTTCCGGATGTGACAGTTGATCCACGCTACCTGATGGTGAATCCAGAGACGCGGTCGGAGCTGGCGATTCCGATGATCCACAAAGGGAAAGTGATTGGCGTGCTGGATTTGGAGAGCCCGCAGCCGAATTATTTTACCGAGGATCATGTGCAGACGCTCTCGATCCTGGCGGCGAATCTGGCTGTCTCGCTGGAAAATGCGCGGCTGTATGAACAATTGGCGAAGGATGAGGCGCGGCTGGAGCGGGATTTGCAGGCGGCGAAACGAATTCAAGGCGCGCTGCTGCGGCCGGTTCCTACGGAAGACTACGGATTGGAGATGGCCGCGCGGTATCTTTCGGCCCGGGAAGTGTGCGGCGACCTCTATGAATTCCTGCGCTATGGACCGCAGCAATTGGGGATTGCGCTGGGAGACGTGAGCGGCAAGGGAACGGCAGCGGCGCTTTATGGAGCGGTGGCGATCGGAATCATGCGGAGTTTGGCGCCGCAAAAGCTGCAGCCCGCGGAAATGCTGAAGCAAATGAACCAACTCGTGGGCGAGCGGCGAATCGAGGGACGATTCATGACCGCATGCTTCGCTACATGGCAAAAAGGACGGCAGAAGCTGCGGGTGGCGAACGCAGGGCAGTCGCAGCCACTGCTCTACAAAGATGAGCGCTGCGGAAAAATTGAATTGACAGGATTTCCGCTGGGCATTTTTGAGGATGTGAACTATGACGAGTGGAGCGTTACACTCGAACCGGGCAACATTCTGGTATTTCATTCGGACGGAATCGCGGAGACCATGAACAGCGATAGCCAGTTCTTTGGCACCACGCGACTGATGAAGCTGATCGAGCAGCTCCATGAAGGGTCCGCGGCGGAAATTGCCGATACCATTCTTCGCGAAGTGGATTGGTTCACGCAGGGCGCCCCGCTTTCCGATGACCGGACACTGGTGGTCGCAAAAGTCCGATGACGCGTTCGAGTGATTCGTCTTCCCGAAAAATAAAATACGTGGATCCGGCGGCATTCACACCGCATTTCGCGTGGGCAATGGACGAGGCGCGAAACGCAAGCGGTGAAGAAGTCGTGTGTGAAAGAGTGGCGCTGGCATCGGTCGCGGAAAAATTTGGCACGCCAACTTACGTTTATAGCCGTGCGGCGATTGACGATGCCTATCGGGAGCTGCATCGGGGACTTGGAACGCTGCCGCACACATTGTGCTTTGCGGTGAAGTCCAATGGGAATTTGTCCATCTTGAAGCATCTAGCCGAGATCGGGAGCGGTTTTGACATTGTTTCCGGCGGGGAGCTGGAGCACTTGCGCCGAATCAGCGTGCGCGGCGATCGCATCGTTTTTTCTGGAGTCGGGAAGGACCGGTATGAGATTCGCGAGGCGCTGAACTATCGAACGCGTGGGGCAAGCGGACGCGCGGGAATATTGCTTTTCAACGTGGAATCGGAAGCGGAGCTCGATATTCTGGTGGAAGAGGCGGCGCGACTGGCGGGACAAGGAGGCAAGACACCTGCCGTTGCGATTCGCGTGAACCCGGATGTACAAGCCGGGGGACACCCGCATATTGCAACTGGGAAACACGAACATAAGTTTGGATTGGACTGGCCGGAAGCGAAACGGCTTTACCTGGCGCATCGCGATTCGAAATGGATCCGGTGGCAGGGAATCAGCGCGCATATTGGGTCGCAGATTACGACGCTGGCACCATTTCGACGGGCGCTATTGCGTTTGGGGAGATTCGCTCGAGAATTGCGGCCTCCGCAAATCGATTTGCGCTACCTGGATGTTGGAGGCGGGCTTGGGGTGCGCTATTCCGACGAAACGCCGCCGTCGCGAACGAAGTACGCGCGGCTGGTTGCGCAAATGGTGCGCAAGCTCGGAGTGCACCTGCTGCTGGAGCCGGGGCGCTCAATTATCGCTCCAGCGGGGGTGCTGCTGACGCGGGTCGTCTACACAAAAACGAATCGCGGCAAAACGTTTGTCGTAGTGGACTCGGCGATGAACGACCTGATGCGGCCGGCACTGTACGGCGCGATTCACCCGATTACGAAAGTTGTCCGGGAACGGAAAGAAAGCGATGCCGGACGCAAGAGAGTCGACATTGTTGGCCCGGTTTGTGAGACGGGCGATTGTTTTTTGCGTGACTGGCCGCTTGGGGAAGTGAAGGCGGGCGATTTGCTGGCGATTTGGGTTGCTGGCGCTTATGGGATGTCGCAGGCGTCGAATTACAATGCGCGACGTCGTCCCGCGGAAGTTTTAGTCGAAGGGAAGGGCTTCCGATTGATTCGCCGCCGTGAAACCCAGGACGATTTGCTGCGCACGGACGTTCTTGGCTAGTTTGCACTGAATCGTAGACACGCGCCCTAAAGGCTACACTTCGCCCCACTTCAGCTTGCTTCGCAAAATCTCGAAATAAGATTTCTTTGACGGATGAATGAGCATCAGCGGCTCTTTCGCGCGAGAGACGCGGACCATATCTGTTGGTTGCATGGGGATGCCGCGTTGCCCGTCGAGGGTCAGAAAAACGGACTCGGTGTTACTGGAAAGCTTCATCAAGATGGAGGAAGAATCGCGGATAACCAATGGGCGGTCGCTCAAGGTGTGCGGACAGATGGGAGTAATCACAAAGGATTCCACCGCAGGGTGAACGATGGGCCCTCCGGCAGAGAGGGAATAGGCGGTGGAGCCGGTCGGGCTGGCTATGATCAGGCCGTCCGAGCGATAGCGGCAGACAAAAGCCCCGTCGATGTGGAGTTCAAGCTCGATCATGCGGGCAAGAGCGCCCTTATTGATCACCACGTCGTTCAACACGCGTTGCGTATCGATCACTTTGCCGGCGCGTTCGAGCTCGGCACTGATCATCACGCGTTCACTGAGCGAAAAACGCCCCTCCAGAGTGTCATCGAGGGCCGGATGGAGTTCTTCCAAAGTGAAACTGGTAAGAAAACCCAAGCTGCCCATGTTGATGGGGAGGATAGGGATTCCGCGCGGGGCGGCAAGGCGCGCGGCGGCCAGCATGGTGCCGTCACCTCCAAGCACGAGGAGAAGTTGCGATGCGTCGGCCACGCGCTGACGAGGCAGGCCTTTTGAACCCTCGGGCAAACACTGAGCCGTCTCTTCGTCAATAAGAGCTTGTATGCCACGCGCATGGAGCCATTTGAGCAATGGCGGAACAACGACGACGAGATTCGAACGGCGAGGGCGAGAAATGATGCCAATGATATGAAAAGATTGTCCGGCGTGCATGTGCGTAAGGGATTCTACTCCAGGGCCTTTTTGTGTGCGTGGAGAAAATACTCCTGATTGCCTTCGGCTCCCAAAAGGCGGCTCGGACGCACTCCAAGGCAATCGAGACCAAGAGATTCAGCGAATTCGCGCACGGATCGAATGGCCTGATCGTGAAGCTTTTGGTCTTCGACGATGCCGCCGCGGGCGATCTCTTCGCGGGGCAATTCGAATTGAGGTTTGATGAGGACGAGGAAATCAGCGCCGGGTTTTGTTGCTGCGACTGCTGGCGCAATGACTTTGCGGGCGGAAATAAAAGAAACGTCGATAACAACAAGGTCTGCAGTTTCAGGAAGGTCTTCCGCGCGCAGTTCGCGCGCGTTTCGCTCGATGGGGGTGACGCGAGGATTCTGACGCAGCTTCCAGCCAAGCTGCTCCACGTTCACGTCAACGGCGTAGACTCGGACTGCGCCGTGCTGGAGCAGGCAATCCGTGAAGCCGCCGTGCGAAGCGCCTATATCCAGGCAAATACGCCCGCTTGGGTCAATGGCAAAGTCTTCCAGCGCACCTTCCAGCTTCACTCCGCCGCGGCTGACGAACTTCTGCGCACGGCTGATGACTTCAATGCGCGCGTTTTTCGCGACGGGCATACCCGCTTTTTCTGCCCGCTGGCCTTCCACCTGAACTTCACCGGCAAGAATCATGGCCAGCGCCTTCTGAGGAGAGTCGGCGAAGCTTCGCTCGACGAGAAGAAGATCGAGCCGTTTGCGGGTAGCTCTTGGTTTCATGGTGCGTACAAACCATCAAGCGCGGCGAAGCACGAGAAATTCAGCGATCTCGCGCAGGCGGGCGGCGCGATCCGCATGTGGTGCAAGCTCAGCAATGGCCCTGGTAGCGAGATCATTGGCAATCTGATGAGAGCGCTCGAGGCCGTAAACTGCGGGATAGGTCGCCTTTTGCTGAGCCATATCTTTTCCGGCAGTCTTGCCGAGCGCGGCGGAGGATTCCTCGACGTCCAGGATGTCGTCTGTGACCTGGAACGCCCAACCGATCGTTTCTCCGAAGCGGCGGAGCCGATTGACATCCTCGGCGCCGGCCCCAGCGCACAAAGCACCGGCGGTGACGGCGGCGCGGATCAGCGCAGCAGTTTTCGACCGATGGATGTACTCGAGCATTTGTGGATCGACGGGCTTGCCCTGAGCTTCGATGTCGGCAACCTGGCCACCGACCATTCCATTCATTGTGCCGGCCGCAGCGGCGATTTCTGTGAGGATGGCGGCACGGCGCTCCGCGGCGGTCGGCGTCGCACCAATCGTTTCAAACGCCAGCGTTAAGAGGGCATCGCCTGCGAGGATGGCAATGGCTTCGCCGAATTTTTTATGGCAAGTGGGTTTGCCGCGGCGGAGGTCATCGTTGTCCAGCGCGGGCAAGTCGTCGTGGATCAGCGAATAAGTGTGGATAAATTCGATGGCGCAGGCAGGATGAAGCGCGGGTGTAACATCGCTCGAAAAGATGCGCGCCGTCTCGAGACAAAGTATGGGGCGAATGCGCTTGCCGCCGGCAAAGACGCTGTAGCGCATGGCGGTATGAATAGAGGAAGGCTCCGCCGTCGCCGCCGGCAGGAGCCGCTCAAGGGCGGCATCGACAGTGACGCGATTCTCTTCGAAAAATGGGGGAAGTTTCATCGCTAGAGGGAATTGGCGCGCAGCGGGCGGCCGGTGCGCGTCACGATTCAGACTCCCGCTCGGGATCGAACGGCTCGGCGGCAAACTTACCATCGGCCTTCTTCAGAAGGATTTCTACGCGACCCTCGGCCTGTTCGAGTTGCTTCTGGCACTCGCGCGAAAGCGCGACGCCCTCTTCGAACAACTTCATCGCGTCATCCAAAGAAAGCTGCGGGCTTTCTAATCGCCGGACGACTTCCTCAAGGCGGGCAAGCGAGCGCTCAAAATCCGGCTTCTTCTGCGGTTCAGCTTTCTTGGGGGCAGGTGAATTCACGCGATTGGCCTGTGTCCTTTACTAATCAGCATAAACTTCTACTACTTCTGACAGCGGCGGCAATAGTAAGTCGACCGGCCGCTCTGCCCTGTGCGCCGGATCAGCTCGCCGCAGCGACGGCAGGGCTTTCCTTCGCGGCCGTAGACGCGAAGAATACTTTCCAGACCTTGGAACCACCACTCCGGATTGCGAAAGTCCGGCGGTGGATGCAGACAGCATTCTAAGGCACGCGCGAGAACAGACACAATTGCTTTGTGCAAGCGGCGGGCCTCCGGCGGTTGCAAGGTGTTGGCGCGGCGGCGCGGGTTGAGGCGGGCATGCCAAAGCGATTCAGTGGAGTAGATGTTGCCGATGCCAGCGACGCGTGATTGGTCCAGCAAGAAATCCTTCAAGGGACGCTTTGACGCGGCGAGCAATTTGGTGAGGTTTCCAGGGGCGAAATCACGCGAGAGGGCATCCATGCCTAGAACGCACAGCCCCGGGCAATCGTCGGCGGATTTCCAGAAATGAACGCGGCCGAAATGGCGGCGATCGGCGAAACCGAGGACGCCTTTGTCCAGCTCGAGAGCAACGTCGACGTGTACGCCGCTGTTACCGTGATTGCTGCGTTTCAGTAGTTCCTTGCTATTTGCAAACCAAACGAGTTGGCCATCGAGACGAAAGTGCATCGTTAGAACGCCGCGGTCCAAAATGAGAAGCAGGTATTTGCCTCTACGATCGACGATGCGAATGCGCTGTCCTTGAGCATGACGCGCGACATGCGAAGCGGTTTGCAGCTTTGTGGCAATGGGATGAAAGACGTGAACGCAGCGGATTCTCCGACCCTTCACGAGGGGACGGAGTGTGCGAGCAACAGCTTCCACTTCTGGGAGTTCAGGCATAAGCGGACTACGGGATCACGATCCGGGCTTGAGAGTGAGAGCGTGCTTTCGACTCTGCGCTTCTGCGGCATCACTAAACGGCGCAAAAATCGGTTTCCCCTCGTACCAGTAGGAGAATTGATCGGAGTAATGGCTGCTGCCCGGCTGGCCGGACTGCCCTGCGGTGATGAGCATGATGGATTCATCCCAGTTCTTGGGATTGCCGACAAAGCGCATCGCAGGGCCGTGAGTCTTCGAGGCGGCGCGCACGCTGTATTGCGTTCCCGATTGAGGTTTGTCCGTGATACTGAGGAAGCGCTTCAGCAGACCTTCGTGCCCAATCGGGTGGAACATGTCGAGCGAGTTGAAACGCTTCCACGCCCAATCTTCGACGCGCTCACTCTTGCTCTGTTCGGCCAGCTTGGTCACTGCGATATCGGCGGCGGCCGCTAGCAACGCGTCATAATTTGCGTATGCCGCTGGCAGCCACTTCGCGGGGCGATCCGTAAGGATTCTTTGCAGAAACGTCGTGCTTCGCCATTGATAGAGGTTGGTGTCTTTTCCGAGGAACGGTTCGAGAAGGAGGTCGATGGCCGCCCGGCGTGTCGCATGCAGAAAAGAAACCTCCGGAGAGTCGGCGTCGGCGATTCCGTTCCAATCCTTCAGACCATCGATAAGTTTCTGGGTGCGCGGATCTTTGGGCTTTAAGGTTCTCGCGGCTGCTAACAATTGATCCGCGAGGAACACATGAGGATAACTGTACGTGTCAGTCTGGACTTTCAGCATGTCCTCCGGTCGCAGATCGTGGCGGTCATGTAATAGATCGTAGATACGCCCCACGCGATATGGCTCCTCCCAGCGGTCCGTGAGATACGGTTTGTAATTCGGCCCGACCACGCGGGCGTTGGCGGTGACGATCAGGCCACTCTCCGGATTGAGCGCCTGAGGCAGCCGGTCAAACGGAATGTAACCAGTCCATTCGTAGTCGTCCCCTTCGCCGGGAACGGGAATTTCGCCGCGGCCCTTCTTGCGGATAGGCACGCGCGCGGCCATCACGTACCCGATGTTGCCTTCGACATCCGCGTAGACTGCGTTCTGCGCCGGGCCCCAGACGCGTTTCATGTTTTCGCGGAATTCTTTCCAATTGCGCGCCTTGCCCAGCCAGGTGTAACTATTAGCGAGCCCGCCGGCTTCCGTGGCGGTCCAACGCAGCGCGTAGGTCTTGTCTCCTTCGCGATGAACAATCGGGCCGTGGCGCGTCACGGTCACCTTCAGGTGTTCGTCCGCCTGGCCCTTAACGTGAATGGTCTCGTCAAAGACTTGCGCCTTCGTCCACGCACCCTTTACACGATATTCATCCAGTGAGGCGGGATTGAATGTCTCAGCGTATAGGTCCTGTACATCCGCCTGGTTGTTTGTGAAACCCCAGGCAATTCGGTCATTGTGCCCAATGATGACCATCGGACAGCCTGGTAGGCTGAAGCCTTTTACATTCCAGTTTGGAGCGGTCAAATGAATCTCGTACCAAATCGGAGGGATCATCAGCTCAAGGTGCGTGTCATTGGCAAGTAAAGGCTTGCCGGTAGCCGTATGTGCGCCGCTCACGACCCAATTGTTGCTGCCGAGACCTTGGCGAATCTCGTTTTTTGATATATTGAGAAAACCCCGGACGGATTCTGAGAGTGCAGAGGTCAGGTCGGTGTCGCTTTCACGTATCGCCATGTTCAGTGCAACACTACCGCTTGCTTTCAGTACAGTATCGGGCTGCATATCGTCGTCATCATCGTCATCGTCCGAATCTGCTGCGGAGCGTTGCGAGCCGTCATCGATAACCTTGGGATCGCCGACGACGAAATGATCCATCGCGGCTTCGTCCGAAAACAGGTCCTTTGCGCGCTCTGGTCCGGCGCGTTCCGCGACTTTGGCGCGATTCAATTTTCTTTCCCAAGTATTCGTCAAAGTGCGATACATGTAGCCGGAAATGGCTATCGTGTCGGACGGCTGCCAGGGGTTGGGCTCGTAGCGAAGGAGTGAAAATTCAAGCGGAAGACTCTTTTTGTGCTGCCCGATGAATTGATTCACGCCGCGGGCGTATGCTTCCATCACTTTACGGGATTCGGAATCGAGCATCGCCGCGTCACGTTCCGCGGCGCGAGCGAACCCGTTTGTGCGGAACTCCTTGTCGATGGCAAGCGTTCTGGGGCCCAGAATTTCGGAAAGTTGTCCGCGGGCGACACGGCGGAGCAAATCCATCTGCCAGAGACGGTCTTGCGCCATGACATAGCCCTGCGCTTCCGCGAGATCTTCGACCGAGGCTGCGCGAATGTGCGGGACGCCCCAGCGATCACGTTCGACGGTTACTTCGTGCTGAAGACCGGGAAGGGAAGCGCTACCGTCGATTTGCGGCAGTGGTCGGTAGATGTACCGCCAGGCTGATGTGGCTGCCGCGATCACAAGAATGGCAAAGGTCCAATAGAAGACGCGAAGAAGGGTCCGCAAGTTTGCTCCCGCCGATTTGGGCAAAAAATGAGTTTAGAGGAGGCGCTCCGCGCGCGCAACCAAGCCGGTGAGGAATCCACTTGGGGATGGTCGCAGGCAGGAGAGTAGCGGATTGACGCCAGATACAGCTTCGATTGTTTTCAAGATTACTTTTTGCCGGGCGGAGGAGGAGCGGGCTTCAGGTCAGCGGCGGCTTGTTGTAATTCGGTGATAGCTGAAGCATTCAGCTCATAAAGAGCGGGCTCATCCTGGCGCTTGGCGACGAAATTCTCGCCATACTTTGAGACGAGGACTTTTTCGGTGCGCTTGCCTCCATCGGAGGTTACGGTCAGGTCCAGAGCTGGCGTAGTGAATCCAGTCTCGGGGAACTTGTTCGCGGAGAGATCGCGGATTTTATCAATGACCGCCGATACAGTGCCCGAATCCATCTTTGCGCCTTTGGACCACCAATCGCTGCCGCTGCGGGTTAGGAAATAGCTCTTGGAGCCGTCGTGCAGTTCGATTTTATCGGGATCGGCAAAGCCGAAATCAAAAACCTTCTTGTTCCGGAAATCGTCTAGGCCCTTATCCAGCACTGGCCCGGTCCCGCTTGAAATCTTATAGATGCCAGCGACGCTGCTGGACTTCGCATAGTAGGAGTCCTTGCTCTTCCGAACCTGCAGCTCCTGTGTGCCGGAGACATCTGTGACTTTTGCCGTGGCAAGTGGCGTGCCGGTGTTGAATGCCGCGGCAGCTTTCTTCTCGTCCTCGCTTGTGCTCAAATCCATTTTTGCATCGCGCAAAGTCCGCAGCAGGTCTTCCACTTGAGAGCGGTCCGCGCGAAACGGTTTCGGCTTTACAATCTGCCACTCATCTTTGCTGCGCCCAAATACCATGGTTTGCTTCTTGGCCGTCAATTCAATGCTGGAAACTTTGTCGGAATCAACGGTCAGCAACCGTTTATCACGCAGGTCGTTTGTGGACTTGTCGAGGCTGCTCTTCTTGTAGCTCGAAAGGGCAAAGACGCGCGGGTCGCCGGCAATGGCTGCATAGACCGCTGTGCCTGCGGGAGTGTCGTCACCAACTAAGAGCTTCGAAGTTTTCTTGTTCTTATCGGTGATATCTAATTCGATTGCCGGCTGAGTGAGGCCGTATTGGTCAAGACTCGATGGTTTGTCCTCGACAGTGCGATCGGAACTGAGGGAGGAAAGCGTCGAGAGCATGCTGGACACCGCGTCCGCATCGGCAGGGAAAGACTTAGGGGCAGTGATCTGCCACTTGGAATTGTTGCGCTGCAGGTGGACTGTCTCCCCGAAGCGGCGCTTGATCTCAATTTCCTGGAATTGGTCTTCGGGAATGCTGACGAGCTTTGTAGTAGCGCTCTCGACGGGCTCCTTGTCCGCTTTGGCGGCTCTCTTGTTGGACCACCAGAGGACGCCGGTGAGCAGGAGCAAAAGAAAGCTGGCGGTCAGGAGGCCCTTGGACTTCATGGGCTACCGCCGCCTCCACCACGTAACCAAGCCACAGCCAATCACAGCGAGCGGAAATACGACGACGCTGAGCCAGAACGTGGCATTCAGCCTGCGGCTGGTCATATTGAGCGGACGATCTTCGGGAGCCTTCGGGCGGATGGAAATCAGGTCTTCGTCGGACGAAAGCCAGTTGACGATGTTGACCATCAGATCGCGATTGCCGAGCGAGCGCGACCCAGCGATGGAATTTTGCGCGGCGAGCGACGTGCCGAGAACAACGAAGCGGCCCTGGGAGGAACCGCTGAGAGTTCCGGCGACCGCCAGAGTAAGCGGGCCTTTCTTTCCTTTTGATGGATCAACGGCACCGCGAGCGCTAATGGACGTGGTGGCGATGCTGGCATCGGTCGTATCGACAAGCTTTGACAGCGAAGCCTTACCGGTGGATTTCGTGTCCAACGATCGCGAAAGAGGATAGGCAGTCGGCACCCGAGTGAGCGGCTGCGTGATGGGATGCGACTCGTAGCCTAGGATGAGCGGGATTTCAGGCCCCAGGCGGAAAATCTGGCCAACTCCGCTGAGATCAAGAGCCAAATCTTTGTTTGCCGTGACGCCCCAATCGCTGAGGAGTTTGAGCAAATCTTCATTTTCCGTCGGAGGATCAGAGTTGCCGATGCGAAGCGGCGTGTCCAACAGGAAGAGAGCGCGTCCGCCGGCTTCCACAAAGGCTTTTATGGCGTTGACGACAGGGGCTGGATAATCATTCTTCGGACCGGCGACGACCAACACCGTGCAACTCTTAGGAACTTCCAGTGAGGAAACTGACGGCGTTTGGCCGAGCGTTAGGGATTTATTGTCGCTTGTCGCCGCCGGGCGAAGGGTTTCCGTTCGGACTTTGTAATTGTCGCGCTCCAGGACTTGCTTAAACAGGGAATAGCCGGCTGCGTCGGAATCGTCTATGGAGTGTTCGCCGGCAGCGGAAAGCACGCATACAGTTCTCTCCTCGGACTTGAGAGAGCGGATGAGAGCGCCGGTGAGTTCCTCTTCGGACAGGCTCTTCGCACTCTCGCGCCGTGTCCCGCTGTCGACGATAGCCGTGGAATCCGATCGGTATCCGGCCGCTTTGGCGACTTGAGGTTTTCGCTCCGGATCAATGTAGGCGACGTGCAACTTGGGAGACAAGCTGGAATAGCGGTCCAGCGTATCGCGGGCCGTGCGGAATTCGTTTTGGGGGCCAAAGTAGTTGAGTTGAACGTCTCGCTTCAAGCCCTTGACCACCTTGATGGTTTGGTCGGATAGGCTGAACTGCTTATTGGCCGTGGAATCGTAGGATTTGTCGTAGCGGTTGGCGAGAAAATTCAAGACGACCAAAACGGCGACCACCACGAGGATATAAACACTCGCGTACCCGGTGTAACGAGTTTGCCTTGCACTGAGCCACGCGGGGGCCATGCCTAAGACCTCCACCGCAGTGACTCCATCTGACGAGCGGTCAGGAACAAGACCAGGAAGATGAAAGTCACGTAGAAGATTGCGTCTTTCAAATCGAGTATTCCTTTACTGAAATTCTCCATGTGCGTGACGATGGATACGTAATTCAGCACTTTCGATGTGTTCGTGCTGTCGTACTCCGTGAACCAGCTCAACATGTAGAGAAGCAAACTGAAAAAGAATGCCGCGCCTCCTGCGACGATTTGATTGCTGGTCATCGCAGAAATGAGCGCCCCCAGGCCAAGCAGACAGCCGCCCTGCAAAATGAGGCCTAGATAGGCGACCAGCACCGGCTTCCAATCCGGTTTCCCCCAGGCAAAGAGAAAAGCAAGGTTCGGCAGGGACATGGCCAGGACGAGGAGATAGAGGAACATTGCCCCGAGCCACTTGCCCAGGATGATGCTGAGGTCTTGAACCGGGGAAGTTAGCAGCAGCTCGATTGTGCCGTTGCGTTTTTCCTCGGCGAAAAGCCGCATGCTGATCATCGGGATAAGGAATAAGGAAACGGTCCCGGCAAAGCCAAGCAGCGGGCGAATAATAAACTCGTTGACATTCATCGGTGGCGCTCCGCCCATCATCTGGGAACGAAACGTCATATTGACGAAGTCTCGTGTGGCGATAAAAAAGACCAAGCCGAAAATGAGCGCAAACAAGGCCATTACCGCGTAGGCGATGGGAGAAGCGAAATAACTGCGCAGCTCCTTGCGGCAAATTACCCAGACGTTCTTCATTTATGCAGTTTCCTTTGTGGGTGTGACTTCGCTTGGCGGCGCACCCTGGCTGCCCGTTAGCTGCAGGAAGATTTCCTCCAGGCTCACCGCCGAAGTGCGCAACTCATTGAGATCCCAGCCGGCTTCCACGACCACGCGAGCCAAATCTCCGCGCACGAATTTATCCTTCACGCTTTCCACCTCGAATGTGGCGCCGTTCCCCTTCTTCTCCTTGGCTGCCACTCGGCCCACACCAGCAACCTTTTCGAGCCGTTCTTGAACTTTTGCGAAATCCAGCGCCCCGTTTCGCCCGGCCACTTCGACCAGCACCAATTCTGCTCCGCGCGCGCGGCTTTGCAAATTGTTCACCGAATCTGTGGCAACAAGCTTGCCTTTGTTGATGATGATCACCCGCTCGCAGGTCTGCTCGACCTCCGGTAAAATATGAGTGCTCAAGATAATCGTGTGATCGCCCGCAAGGCCCTTGATCAGGTCGCGCGTCTCATTAATCTGTTTGGGATCCAGTCCCGCTGTCGGTTCGTCCAAAATGAGCACATCCGGATTGTGAATAATGGCCTGTGCCAGGCCAACCCGCTGGCGGTAGCCTTTCGATAGTTTTCCGAGAAGCTTTTTCTTCACATCCCCGATCGCGCAGCGTTCGCAGACCGCATCGACGCGCTGTTGCAGATCAGGGCCGGAAAGTCCCTTCAGCCGGCCCACAAACGTTAAATATTCCGCAGTTCGCATCTCGAGATAAAGCGGTGGCGCCTCGGGGAGATAGCCGATGCGCCTCTTGACCTCGAACGGCGCCTCCAGGACATCAAATCCCGCAACGGTCGCCGTCCCGGAACTGGGAGGCAGGAAGCACGTTAGCATCCTCATCGTGGTCGTCTTGCCGGCGCCGTTGGGTCCCAGAAAGCCGACGATCTGGCCTTTTTCGACCTCAAACGAGATGTGATCCACAGCCGTGTTGCGAGCGTACCTCTTGGAAAGGTCTTTTACGCTGATCATAGAATTTTCTTTTCTTGAGTGTAAGACTCTTTCGTCTTGCCGCACACCTAACTAGCCGAAAAGTTATCGTGCCGTTTGACTGCGAAACAATATCCTAAAAACGTTCAAAGCGTCATGTCAATACGTCGCCGCAGTTTTTCGTTCTTGCGGGGCGCAGTCGCAGGAGTTCTCCGTTCACGGGTCCATATAGTGAGACGCACCCGCCATAGAACGGTTGCCTGTACCCCGCGGCAGTACTGCTACAATGCGGCTGGGAGGACAGGTTCCCACTATGATTGCCGTGCGCCTGATAGGGGTCCTGGCGTTGGTCGCCCTGAACGGCTTTTTTGCCGCGACAGAGTTCTCGCTTGTCGCGGTGCGATTGTCCCGCGTGCGGCAACTCATCGCCAAGGGAAATATGCGGGCGCGCGTCGTCGAAATGCTCGTCAGCGATTTACACCGGGTGGTTTCAGGAGTACAGCTTGGAATCACGCTGACCAGTCTGGCAATCGGCGCGCTCGGCGAAGCCACTCTGGCGAAGGTCTTCCAGTCCATTTGGGCGGGAAAGCCGGGCGCGCACACCGTGCTGATCGCGCATGCGGTCGCCCTCGCTGGAGCTTTTGCGCTTCTGAGCGCGCTGCACGTGGTGATTGGAGAGTTGGTCCCGAAGACGCTTAGCCTTGCCCGCGCTGAACGCGTCGCGCTTCTGGTCGCTCTGCCCTTTCAGTGGTTCCTCAACACCTTTCGTTGGGCAATTAACCTGCTTGACGGTGTTTCCACCGCGATCGTGAAGGCCCTCGGCGTGACGTCACCGCAGATCCATGGGGTTGCGCATTCAACGGAGGAGCTGCAAATCCAGATTCAACAAGCTCGCGAGCGTGGCTTGATAGCCCCTGGCGAGGAAAAATTCATCCTTAGCGCCATGGAACTTGCTCAGATCCAAGTTCGAGAGATTATGGTGCCGCGGCCGGATATACACACGCTGCCAGTGGAGTCCGATCTGGACGAGGTAATGCGGGTTTTCGCAACAACACAGCGCTCTCGAATCCCGGTCTATCGCGGCACTCTCGATCACATCCTTGGTTTTGTTCATATCAAGGACATGATATGGATCCTGCTGGATCGCGAACGGCGCCTCGAGGAAAATTTGTCGCCGCCGCCTTTCGATTTGCGCCGCGTTTTGCGCGAAGTGCTCATCGTACCGGAGACCAAGCCTGCCAGCGAGCTGCTTCTCGAGTTGCGCGCCCGCCGCGTCGGTATGGCCCTGGTAGTGGACGAATTTGGAAGCATCCTCGGTCTGGCGACCATGGAGGACATCCTCGAACAGATGGTCGGAGAAATTCACGACGAATTTGACGTCGTCGAGCGGCCCCTCACGCTGGCGGATGGCGCGTTGATTTTTGACGCCGCCCTCAACGTGCGCGACCTGGATACGCAGTACAACATCACCTTGCCGGAAGATCCCGCCTACGCAACCGTCGGTGGATTCGTGCTCGATCAACTGGGATTCATACCCAAGGGAGGCGAAAGCTTTGAATATGGCAATTTTCGTTTCTCGGTCGTGGAAATGGACGGAAAGCGCGTTGCGCGGGTAAAAATTCAGCGCGTTCGCCCGGCTGAAATTCAAGACAAGACGCCGGGACCTCAGCAAGCGGTATTGCAACCGGCCAGACACGCAAAGGCTTCGCGGGAGAACACCTAAGTCTTTCACCGCAAATGCTGCAAACCCCCGACCGCGCTGTCGGAGGGTGTGCTTGTTCAGAATGATTGGTGACAGTGGGTAGAGTGTCAGGATGGGCAACGAGAGGTTGAGTCTCGCGAGGCTCCGGTAGACAATGAAGGCGTGAGTCCGCACAAGCACCGGCTCGCCGATTACTTGCGGCCCAAAACGCTGGCGATGTTGTTGCTCGGGTTTTCTTCAGGCCTTCCCTTTTTTCTGGTCGGCAATACGTTCGGCTACTGGCTGCGCGATGAACACACCTCCCTGACGGCGATCGGGTTTCTTTCCTGGGTGGGCATTGCCTATTCGCTGAAG